>Ga0209101_1000205_pt1 | contig 51340 bp, 35 predicted proteins | sample ConPoolayeCmetaG_FD_185481 | JGI IMG/M metagenome (GOLD analysis project Ga0209101, IMG submission 185481) | Hot spring microbial mat communities from California, USA to study Microbial Dark Matter (Phase II) - Cone Pool mat layer C metaG... ... | reverse complement strand
CCACCATCTCCGCCGACGAACACACCACCGCCTCCGCCGACGAACACACCGCCACCTCCGCCGACGGAGCCACCGCCACCTCCGCCAACGGAGCCACCACCACCTCCACCGACGGAGCCACCGCCGCCTCCACCGACGGAGCCACCGCCGCCTCCACCGACGGAGCCGCCACCGCCATAGTCAAAGGATCGGGAGTGCCCTTATGGCCCATTTATGTCGCTTCTGCAGTGCTGAAATACGAAAACCCGACGCTCGTTTTTGCCCGGCCTGTGGAAGGCCACTACAGGATTTGGATGCGGATAGGAGGATGGGTGCACCGGTCCTGCTCATCCGCATTCCTGGCCAGGCGGAACAGCGGGTAGCGCTCGAGAAGGCGGTGTACACCATCGGCCGCTGGCCGGATAACGACATCGTGCTATCGCCTGACTATGTCTCAGGCCGCCATGGTCGCCTCGAGAGACGCGGAAGAGTCTGGTACTATACCGACCTGGACAGCACCAATGGCACCTTTGTGAACGGGCGGCTTGCCAGGAGCGCCGAGCTGCACGACGGCGATATTCTGCGCATCGGCGACCCACTGGGCAACTCGGTCAGCCTCACACTGCGCGAATCCGCTGTGAGCGAGGCTCCGGCCCACAGCACCATTCGCATCGGCACCACAGCCCTGGGGCTTAAACCATCCCTGATCATAGGGCGCGATCCCCAGGCCGACATTCCACTCCAGGCTCCCGTCGTCTCCTGGCGTCACGCCCGTCTCGACCGCACTGCTCAGGGGTTCGTACTGACCGATCTGAACAGCACAAACGGCACCTTCGTGAACGGTCGCAGAGTGACGGCCCCCTGCCTCATTAAACAGGGAGATGTGATCCAGATCGGGCCGTTCAGATTGGTCTGGGAAGCTGCCGGCCTGCAACAATACGCCGTGACAGGCGGCGTGAGGCTGGACGGCATCGGCTTGAGGCGAGAGGTAGGGCCCAAAGCCAGGCGCAGGTGCATTCTGCACGACGTAAACATTTCCATTTACCCCCGCGAATTCGTTGCGCTCGTCGGCACCAGTGGCGCCGGCAAATCCACCCTGATGATGGCACTCAACGGCTTCGTCCGCGCTCAGAAAGGGCAGGTGTTGGTCAACGGGGACGATCTCTACCGCCATTTCGACCTTTACCGCACGATGGTGGGATATGTCCCCCAGGATGACATCATCCACCGGGATCTGACCGTAGCCAACGCGCTGCGCTACGCAGCACGCCTGCGCCTGCCGCCTGACACCTCGGCCGAGGAGATCGAAAAGCGCATTGATGAGGTGTTGCAGCAGGTAGAAATGCTGGGACAAAAGGACCAGTTGGTGAGCAGCCTGAGCGGTGGACAGCGCAAACGGGTGAGTATCGCCGTCGAGCTGTTGGCCGAACCGAAACTTTTCTTCCTGGACGAGCCGACCTCCGGACTGGACCCGGGGCTGGAAAAGAAAATGATGCACACGCTGCGCCGTCTGGCCGATGGCGGGCGTACAATCGTTCTGGTGACCCATGCCACAGCCAATATCTCCCAATGCGACCATGTCTGCTTTCTCTCGCAGGGGCGGTTAGTCTACTTCGGCCCTCCACACGAGGCCTTTCAATTCTTCAACGTGCCGGGTAATGATTTTGCCGATATTTACGACCGGCTGGATGATCTCGATCCCAGGCAGGCACAGCAGAAAGCTTATATGTGGGAGCAGCGCTTCCGCCAGTCACAGCAGTACCAGCGCTACGTGGCCACCAGACAGAACATGTTGCCGAGGATCAGCCAGGAAGCCCATCGTGATTCCTCGCGCCGGCAGGCCCGTGCCAATCCTTTTCTCCAGTTCATCACCCTCACCCGACGTTACCTGGACCTGGTCCTGCGCGATAAACTGCTCCTCACAGTGCTCCTGGCGGTGATGCCTGCCATCGGCCTCCTGCTCCTGCTCATTGCCAGATCCAACTGGCTGGTCGGGGACGGCGAGGCAGAGATAATGCGGCAGTTGCAGGATAAGCTGGCGTCCGGCGAAAAGAGTGCCGTCTATGCCGTCGTCGGCAATGCCCAGACACTCCTGTTTATGCTCGCGCTGGCAGCGGTATTGCTTGGCCTTTTTGCCGCCGCCTACGAAATTGTCAAAGAGCGTCCGATCTACCTGCGGGAACGCATGGTCAATCTGCGCCTGGTTCCCTACCTGCTCTCCAAAGTGAGCGTGCTCGGTGCCTTTGCACTGGTCCAGTGCATACTGCTGTTACTGGTGGTGCGCTTGAAAATTAAGATGCCCACCGACGGAGTCTTGATGCCAGCGATGCTTGAAATGTATATTACACTGGTCATCGGAGCAGTCGCCTCTATCATGCTGGGGCTGTTCATCTCAGCGCTGGTGCCGAATACGAACACCGTCATCTACGTGATGCTGATCATGATCTTCGTGCAGATCATCTTTGCCGGTGTGGTGTTTGACCTGCCCGAAGTGGCCGACAGGTTCTCCGTCCTCACACTCACGCGCTGGACGATGGAAGGGCTGGGCATCTCGGCAAATATGGAACACCTCAACTCGCTCACCCGCACCAGTTTCCAGCCCGATCCGGTCACCCAGGTCATTTCCTACACGGTTGAGAAGCCGGCCGAAGACTGGAAGCCGGTTGAAGTGGTGACGGTCACGGAAACGATCTCCGTGATCGTGCAGCCGGGTATCGTTCAGACCGTGCCTATCTCCGTACCGAGGGTCATAGAGCACGAGATGGTGACGACAACCGAAGTGATCACCCGCTCGGAGACGATCACACCCGAGCTCCAAATCATCCAGAGCGAGCGGGATTTAGATATTGACTACACTCGCTCGGCAGGGCACCTGATCCGTGACTGGTGGATCATGATCATTTTCGGTATCGCATTTGGCATCGGGACGATAATCGTGTTGAGAAGCAAAGATGTAAGATGAGGAAAAGGGTATGTCACTGACACCAGGGTGGTTATTGCAAAATCGCTATCGCATTATGTCCATGCTGGGACAGGGAGGGATGGGCGCTGTCTACCGCGCCTGGGACATGCGTCTCGAGGTCAACGTCGCGGTCAAAGAGATGATTCCCCAGCCAGGACTTGATCCCAACACCCTCTTACAGTTGCGCCGGCAGTTCCGCCAGGAGGCTCAGGTACTTGCCCGCCTGGTACATCCGCACCTGGTGCGCGTCATTGACTTCTTCGAAGAGGGTGAGAATTCCTACCTGGTAATGGACTTTGTGGAAGGGGAAGGGCTGGACCGACGGATCGCACGGGAGGGAGCGTTGCCAGAGCCACTGGTGGTGGGATGGACACTCCAGTTGCTTGACGCACTGGCCTATTGCCACAGCCAGGGGATCATCCATCGGGACATCAAGCCGCAAAATGTCATCATCACTCCTCAGACAGGAGGGATGGGGGTTGGATCGAAAGCGGTGCTGGTAGACTTCGGACTGGTCAAGCTATGGGATCCCCGCAATCCTTACACGAGGACGGTGATGCGCGGTATGGGCACACCGGAGTATGCCCCACCTGAGCAATACGACACACAAACAGCCCACACCGATCCACGCAGCGACATTTACTCGCTGGGAGCGACAATGTACCATGCGCTTACGGGCCAGGCACCACCCACGGCGACAGTCCGCATCGCCAATCCCGATACGTTTAAAAACCCCCGCCGGCTGGTGCCGCAAATTTCGCCCCTGACCGAGAGCGTCGTGTTGAGGGCGACTGAGCTGGCCATTCACAGGCGGTTCAACTCAGCCCAGGAGATGGCCGCTGCGCTCAGAGGAGAAAAGGGCCCCGTAAAAGCTCCGTTTTTCACACCCGCCGTCAAGACGAGGGCGATGCCAGAAGCCCAGGCTGCGGTGGCGGCGCTCCCTGCACGCCGCGTCTCGCCGCTGACCTGGATTCTGGGAGGATTGGCTCTGTTGCTGGCACTGGTGCTGATCGGGGTGGGAGCAATTTTGCTCCTGCCCGGGGCAGGTGGCCTGGGGAAGATGCCCCCCACGGCTACCGCTACCCCTCTGCCTCCTCCCTCGCCAACCCAATATCTGCCGGCACCGGCAGTTGATACGAATACACCAACCGCCACACCGACCGCAAGACCTGCTGATACGCCGCGCCCTACAAGTACCCCGAAGGGCGTATCCGGGGGCACAGAAAAACAAACCCCCACTCCAACTCAAGGCCGGACGGAGACCCCCACCGCGACCAAAGCGGCCACACCCACACCTACGCCCACTGCCACCCCTAAAGCAACTCCACAGACCGGTACCCCGACGCCAACCCAGGCCCAGGTGTCCCCTGGTGCACTGATCACCTTCGAGCAGTTCGGTAACTGGCGACGCGGTGATCAACCCTATGGCGAGCTGACACAGACCCAGGAACAGGTCCACTCCGGCAACTACGCGGCCCGGCTGCGCTATAACTTCCCGGCCTCGGGAGACGACTTTGTCGTCTTCATTAACCCAGTGGGAACAGGTGGGCAACCCAACGCCATCAGCGCCTGGGTCTACGGAGATGGCTCCGGACACTATTTGAACGTGTGGATTCAGGACGCTCAAAACCAGATCTGGTCGGTGCACCTGGGTAAGGTCGGCGGTCAGGGCTGGCAACAGATGATGGGTTACATAGACCCCACCCTGCCCTGGCCTTCCGGCCACATCTCCGGCCCGGATAACCGCGCCGTGGATTATCCCATCCGCTTCTACGCGCTGGTGCTGGACCGGGTCAGTGGCCCCCAGACAGGACAGATATACATTGACGACATCTCTGCCTTGCAGGTGCAGGCCCGGCCCACGCCTGCCCCTGGCGCCGCCACGCCGACCACCCAGCCTACTCAGATGCCCACTCCGACAATAACACCTGGGCAGATGGGACGTATACTCTACACCATTGACGCGGGCCAGAAAAACTATTACCTGGCCACCACCGATCCCTCCTGGACGCAGGGTCGTGTATCTGATCCAGTGGCATACGAGAAGTCTACCTGCGCCAGTGGCGATACGGTGACCACCCTGTCCGGCCTTTCTTACCGAATCTTCTACGGTTACCGTTGTGCCATCGGCTACCCTAAAGATTGCTATTCGCCGGACGGAGCGTACAAGGTCACAATATGGCACAGTGAGGGTACCTATTACTTGAATGTCTACCAGACCTCCGATGGCACAATGTTGCAGGCAACCTACAGCGGCCCCCTGAATACCAGAGAGCCGCTCCTCTGGTCACCTGATAGCTCGTACTTCTACTTCACAATAGATCACACGCTGCATCGTGCCTCTCCCACAGTAGCGGGTTACCAGCCGGTACTTCCGCTTGCCTATGAGCCTTACCTCTCGCCGGATGGGTCAATGATCCTGTACCTGCAACCGGTCGGTACGGTGGGAGCTTACGATATCTGGGTGGCCAACGCAGATGGTTCCAACCAACATAACGTGACCAATGCCCCCGAAGTCTATAAGTTGTGCGCACGGTGGGGAGGATGAACCGCTGTCAACTTTGTGGTAAAAGGCTATGGAGCGGGGGCCTGCTCTACACCCCTGGTGAGGGTCTGGAAGGGCCTCCCATCGCGGTATGCCGGAGCTGCGCCAGGACAGCTCCCCGCTGCGCCGTTTGCGGTGTGCCTGTGGGGGCAGAACACGTCCTGCTGGCAGACGGTCGCCGTATCTGTGCATACTGTCACCGTACAGCCGTCTACGATACGCTTCAGGCCAGAGAACTTTTCGAATACACGGCCCGTATCATCACCGCCCACCTGGGGTTGCAGCTCAGGATCGGCACAGAGTTCACACTTACCGACGCGCGCCATCTGGAAAGGCTGGTCCAGGAGGCCGGCCTGCTCCCTCATAACGGGGAAAGCAAAGTGGTCGGCCTGTTCATCCGCAAGGGCCGGGTCAGGGTGATGTACGTGCTCTCCGGCCTGCCACGGACGCTCTTCATACAGACCATTGCACACGAGTGGGCCCACGCCTGGCAGGGAGAGAACTGCCCGGTGCTCGAGGACCCGCTCCTGCGCGAAGGCTTCGCTGAATGGGTGGCCTACAAGACGTTGCAGGCAGCAGGAGCCGTGAAGAAACTCCGGTTTATGGAACAGCAGGATGGTATGTACGGTAGAGGGTTGCGGAAGATGCTGCAACTGGAGCGTGAAAGAGGAAGCAGCAAAATATTTGAACTGTGCAGGAAGGGACAGTGGACAGGCTGATTCTGACCTGGAAAATCAATACGCAGGCAATACCTGCCACGCAGCATCCGAGGCTGGTCTACCTGCTGCTGAAAGTTCGCGGGGAGCAGGGCACGGACTCCACACCCAGACCTGTCAACCTGGCACTGGTTGTGGACGTAAGCGAGTCCATGAATATCCGGGTGCTCAGCAACGGTGAGTTTAAGAGGCTGGCTCGCAACGGAACACTCCAGGAGTTGCTGATAGACGGTGTCCCGGCCTGGCATTCGGCAGACATTCCCGTGGAGATGATAGCCCGCCTGCCACGTAAGATTGACCGCGTCAGAGATGCGCTACGCGCTGTCATCGAGGAACTCCGCCCGTACGATACCTTCTCGCTCACCGTCTTCGCCGGGCGAGCTGCCTTACTCATACCCACCACCCGGGGCACTGAAAAGAAGCGCATCCTTGACATGCTTGATCAGCTCGACAGGCTGCAGCTCGGCGATGAGACTTACATTGGGCAGGGGCTGAGGGTCGGGCTGGAGGAACTGGAGCGGAGCAAGACTGACGGCGTGGCCAGACGTCTGCTCGTGCTCACCGACGGCTTCACCAGGGATGAAAACGAGTGCCGTGCCTGGGCTGTCTACGCACGTCGGCACCGCATTCCCATCAGTACACTGGGGTTGGGAGGGGAATTTAACGAGGAGTTGATGATCCCCATCGCCGATCAGACCGGCGGCGAGGCCTATCTTGTGGAAACGCTCGAAACACTCCCTGCTATTCTCTCTAAGGAGTTACAGCGTGCTCAGAGAGCGCGTTATTCAAATGTCGAGCTTAAACTCCATTTCCCGGAAGGTGTAGCGGTACGCTACGCTTACCGGCTCAGCCCCACCATCGCACCGCTCGAGACACCAGACCAGGGAGGGAGCTACAGTTTCCAGTTAGGCAACATAAGCCCCGAAGAGGAAATAGCCCTGGTGCTTGAGCTCGTGGTGCCGCCGCGCCCGCCTGGGGCGTACCTGTTGGCCAAAGCCCTCCTGACCTGTGATGCTCTGCCTGGCCTGGAAAGTGGCGCCAAGACACGGGCTGACCTGGTAGTTGAATATACCACCGACTGGGCCAGAGCATCTGCATTCGACCCTCAGGTAATGCGGGCCGTAGAAGTGTTGAGTGCGTACAAACTCCAACAGCAAGCAATTTCCGATCTCCGGGCAGGCGAGATCGGCTCTGCCACCCGCAAGCTGCGGGCTGCCGCTACCCGCCTGCTCGATATGGGGGAAAATAAACTGGCCGAGGAATTTCAGCGTCAGGCTGCCACACTGGAGTTGTACGGACGGGCTGATGCCACGCATACCAGGAAACTGCAGTACGAGACCAGGATGCTTTCGCGCAAGTTAACCTGAGCGGAGAGTCAGATGACCACCTGCCCTGTGTGTGGGACAGAGAACCGGGCTGGTGCACGCTTCTGCCGGTATTGCAGAAGCGCGCTGCCCTCTACAGACCAGGTTATCATAAGATGCCAGGCCTGCGGTGCAGTGCTGCGACAGGGAGCACACTTTTGCAAGATATGCGGCCGGCCGGTCCACCCTGCTGCGCAGAAACCCGGTGAGAAATGCCCTTTTTGTGGTGCCCCTGTCTCGCATAACATGTACCTGTGCCCGGCATGCAAGCGTTTCCTGCCCGCTGTCCACCGGGAGGCGGAAAAAGTTGCCTTCCCTTCCATGATGTCTGCGCCCTCCTTTTACGAGGTCGGTGAATCACCGCCGCTTGCTTTGCTGGCCGGCCGTTACGCCGTCATCGAAAGGATCGCCAGAGGTGGTATGGGCGCTGTCTATAAAGCACAGGACCGCCGCCTCAGTAACAAAATCGTCGCCGTCAAAGAAGTTAACGAGCTTTCCATTGCACCAACAGAGCGAGCAGGTGTGATCGAGGCCTTCGGTCGTGAGGCAGCGCTGTTGGCCACGCTGGAACACCCCAATCTGGTGCGCGTCACCGACAGCTTTCAGGAAGGCACGTGTCATTACCTGGTGATGGAATACATTGACGGGCATACCCTACAGGAACTGCTGGAAAAACGCGAGAAGCCGTTTGATGAGGAACAGGTCATTGCATGGGCCGACCAGTTATGTGACGTGCTCTCTTACCTGCACAGCCGGAATCCAAAGATCATCTACCGCGATATGAAGCCGGCCAACGTCATGGTCGTGCGGGACACCGACGTGGTTAAGCTGATTGACTTCGGCATCGCGCGTTTCTACAAGCCGGGCCGGCACAGAGACACCATCCAGTTCGGCACCGAGGGCTACGCACCCCCGGAACAATACGGCAGCGCCCAGACCGATGAACAGGCCGACATCTACGCTCTGGGAGCGACACTCCATCATCTGCTCACGCTGCATGACCCCAGAAACAAACCGTTCCATTTTCCGCCGGTGCGTACTATCAACCCCCGGGTGAGCCGTCAGGTTGAGGAGGCTATTGCCAGAGCGGTCGAAGTCAACAAAGATAAACGCTTCTCTTCCGTCTCCGAGATGCATGCGGCGCTGACCGGCGGGAGAGTCAGAGCCGCCAGCCGTCGTTCACCCCCCATCAGACAAGCTCCCCCGACGCCCGCGAGCGATCAGAAGGAATCGCTGCCCTCCCCCGCCACGCCAGTGGAGGAAGAGGCGACCATTGATCTCGGGCGTGTGGAATATGGAGTCCTTGTCCAGAAGACAAGTATCACGATCCCCATAACGGCTGGTCAGAACGTAGAACTGAGAACGACTGCCCCCTGGCTGACAGTCAGTCCCTCCTCCATCACCAGCCACGACAGAGAAGTGACCCTGACGGTACACGTCCCCCTCCTCAAGCCGGGGAGGGTCCGGATTGACGGATGGCTGAAACGCTGTCTGCTCTGGCCGGTTTATCTTTTCGTGCCAGGAGAACGGGAGTTCAGCTCATTCCTGGAGCTGGATAACCCTGCCGGCCTCCGCCGGGTGCCGGTCAGGGTGATTGTAGCGCCGTCTAAGGCAGCCCGGTTTATTGGATGGCTTATGACCATCACGTTCATCATCGCTGAACTGATGGTCCTTTTGGCAGCGGGTGTCTTATTGCTGAGTTAAGGCGCCGGAGCGGAGCTTCAGCCGGATTCTCCGCCTGAAGGCTCGGTTCCGGGTGTTATTTGTAAGGTATCGGAGTCAGGAGCAGGCCATGACACTGGAAGCTGGCACGGTTGTCAGAGAACGCTACCGCGTGGTCCACCTGCTTGGTAAAGGCGGTATGGGGGCGGTGTACCGCGCCTGGGATACGCGGACACACCGCCCTGTAGCACTCAAAGAAATGCTTCCTCAACCTGACCTGGATAATGCACTGTCAGCTCAGTTGCGCAGGCAATTCAGAGAGGAAGCACAGGTACTGAGCACGCTGAGCCATCCTGGCCTGGTGCGTGTCACCGACTATTTTTCGTGGATGGACAACGAGTACCTGGTGATGAACTTTGTCGAAGGGGAAAGCCTGGCGGAGCGTATAGCCCGGCAAGGGGCACTGCCAGAAGCAGAGGTATTGACCCTGGCCGCTCAACTGCTTGACGCGCTTGCGTACTGTCACGACAAGGGCGTCATTCACCGGGACATCAAGCCATCCAACATTATTATTACCCCCACAGGCCAGACCGTGCTGGTGGACTTTGGGCTGGTCAAGCTCTGGGACCCGAACAATCCCCAGACGCGAACGGTGATGCGGGGGGCGGGCACCCCGGAATATGCCCCGCCGGAGCAGTATGATACGGGGCCTGGCCATACCGATCCGCGGTCCGATATTTACAGCCTGGGAGCGACACTCTACCACGCCCTTACCGGAAATGCACCACCTACAGCCACCAGGAGAATGGTCGTCCCATCATCATTCGTACCCCCGCGTATGGCTGGAGCGCTCATCTCCCCTGAAACCGAGACAGCCGTGGTGCGGGCAATGGAGATAGACAAAGAGCGGCGTTTCCAGAGCGCGCGTGAGATGGCACAGGCTCTCAGACCTCGCCACGCCATCGCCCCTACCCGTGTGGCAATGGGAGAGTCGCCGCCAGCTTATGCCGCTGAGCAAGCACCGGCGAGCAGCGGTAAAAGAAGCCAGCCGTGGCCGGTACTGGTTGGCCTGGGCTTGCTCATACTCGGTGTATGCTGCCTGGTGCTGGGGGTGGGGATGTTTATGTATCTGAGAGCTTATCCTGTGGAGAAGTCCGGTGAGACGCCCTCCCCAACGTCTACGTACACCCCTGCTCAGGCAACCATCCCTCAGGGTGGCAATCTCATTTTTGAGGACGACTTCGCATCTCCTGCCTCAGGCTGGGAAATCGGGGAATACGAGCAAGGGAGCGTTGGCTACGCCGAAGGTGCCTACTTCGTGATCTCCTCCAGAAGAGGCGCCACGATGTGGGGCGCTGCCCACCGCTCGTTCGACAATGTAATGATCGAATTGGACGCTGTACAACGTGCTGCCGGTCCGAAGAACGATAATGATTATGGGGTGATATGCCGGGAGCAGGGGAATGGCGACGGATACTATCTCCTTATCTCCGGCGACGGAGAATATGCCATCCTGAAGTCCGTACACAATGAGTTCACACCACTGGTGGGCTGGAGCGCTTCGAGCGCGATCCGACGTGGGAACGCCACCAATCACCTGGAAGCGATATGTGACGGTCCCGGGTTTGTCCTCATCGTCAACGGCCAGCAACTGGCGAGCGCCAGAGACACCACCTATACCCGGGGTGACATCGCGCTGACCGCCACCACTTACGAAGATGAGGCGACAGAAATACATTTCGATAATCTGGCAGTCTACAGCACTGTGGCGGGTGGCACTGCCGTTCAACCATCTCCGCAGGCTGTTGCCACCACTCCTGCCCACACGCCCACGCCTCCCCGTCCTACCAGCACCCCTGTGCCGACTTCCACGCCCATTCCTGTTTCTACTCCTGTACCGACCGCCACTCGTGCCCGTCCCATGCCCACTGCGACTCCCGCAGCGACCAGGCCTACAACAACCACAGCCCCGGCCGGCTCCGGTGTGGTCTCCACCTTCCTGGCCGACGCCCGACGCACCCAACGCGACCTGATGGAAATCAAGGTGTGGTTCGATCGGCTTGCCGGAGGCGAAACCATTTACTGCAGCACCGTATATGCTCACTCCATTCATCGCCCCTCCAGCAATGCCCCGGCCAATGACCCGTCCCTGGTCGCCACATGGAACGAGTACCAGGCCGCCATAGAAGACGGACAGAAGTGCCTGCAATGGCTGGTGGACTTCTGTAAGGCTGGCGGCGGTGTCATTGACGAGGCGACTTTCTGGGACAGGCGAGCGCTTTCCTCCAGCGCGCTGAGCCGTTGCGAGCATGTGGTACAAGACCTGGAAAAGCGGTGACGGTGATGGGTCGCAGCAACAGATGTCCTGAGTGCGATGCCTTAAATCGAAGCGGGGAAAATTTCTGCTGGCAGTGGGGGAGGCCCGGCTTCCGTCCATGTGGCGCCGGTCCTGTGCTGGCGAACCCCGTCCCCTCCACCACAAGGCACCTGCCCCCGCTCCAGCCTGGCAGCGTGCTGCGTCATCCGGGTGACAGTCGGCGGCGCTATGGCATCCTCTTTACGCGCGAGTTACCCACCTCCGTCTACTACGACGCGCTCGACCTGACCTGCCAGAGTTGCAACTACCCACAACCTGAGATCCCCCCCGATGGCCTGTGCCTGCGCTGTCGGATGCCCCTGCGGCCTGTGCTCATCCATGAGCGTCCCCCTCGCCCGGCTTCCTCTCTCCCCGACGTGCATATCGAGCGGCTGCTGCAGCTCAGCACCGGTCATGTCAATATCCTGCCCCACCTGGCTATCCTGCAATACCAGGAGAGCTTCTACACGGTGACCGGGCATCCTGGCACCTGGGGAGTGGTGGGATACGGGAGACGACAGCGCTCGCCGGACGAGGCACTGAACGGAACAGCTCAGGCAGGCCGGGCCTTGGTTTATCTGCATAACCACCGCTTCGTCCATGCAGAGGTCGGCGGTGCCAGCCCGGAAAGCCTGATCGCAACTGAGAGAGGGAAGCACATCAAGCTCGCTGATCTGAGCACCTGCACCCCCATGTCATCAGACGACAGGCTGTTGTGGAAACAAATCGGCAACGACCTGGCGTTTCTTGCCTGCCTCCTCTTCTACCTGGCGACCGGCCAGGAGCTGGCGCGCGCGGGGATTGAGAGCGCCCCCGCCATGCTGCAACCGTTCATCGAGCGGGCACTGCGGCGGCAGTATGCCACAGTGCAGGATATGCTGGCCGACCTTTCACTCCGGCCTGCCATATCCACACCTGGCCCGCTCAAATATTCCTGTGGCCAGGCCACCCATCCCGGCCTCAAACGCTCCCGCAATGAGGACGCCGTTGTCTCATTCACGCTTGAAGACAGCCAGCTTATCGCCGGATTCTACCTGGTGGCCGACGGCATGGGCGGGCATGACGCCGGTGATCTGGCCAGCAATATCGTCAAGCAGACCGTTACCGGCCAGCTTGCCAGGATTAGAACATCACCTGAGTTGCTCAGGGCAGGTCTGGGCGCGGAAAGCACCCTGAGCGAGCTGTTAACCCAAACCATCCAGGAGGCCAACCGGACCCTGTTCCGGTACGCACAGGCACAGGAGAGCAGCATGGGGGCTACCGTGACCGCTGCACTGCTCGTCGGAGACCTGGCGACCGTGGCCAACGTCGGTGACAGCCGCACCTATCTGCTGCGCGAGGGACGGCTGGAGCAACTCACACAGGATCACTCGCTGGTGGCACGCCTGGTAGACGTCGGCATGATCGCCCCACACGAGGCCCGTACTCATCCCCAGCGTAACCAGATTTATCGCTGCCTTGGGCACAGATCGGACATCGAAGTGGACATTTTCACGCGCCAACTGCAGGGCGGTGACATACTCCTGCTATGTTCCGATGGATTGTGGGGAATGGTCGAGGACGTGGAGATATGCCGCATCCTGGAAGAGGCGGATACCCCTCAACAGGCCTGCGATGCTCTGGTGGAGGCAGCCAACAATGCCGGAGGGGAGGATAACATCGGGGTAATTGTGGTAAAATTGGAGGGGGTTGGTGTATAAGCGTTGTCAGTGAGGCGGGGTGGTGACACGCAGGCTGTTCTATGCTCTGGCATTTACCGTGGCGTTCATATTGCTGGTGGTGATGGCCTGGGCAGCAGGGTGGGCTGCCCACAGGCTGCTGTTCCCGCCAACACTGCCTTCGACGGGTACCCCCGTCCCTGTAATGACACAAGAGCAAGAGGTGGTGGAAGCGCCTGTGTTATCGCCTGTTGCTACGGCAACCCGGACTCCGCGCCCTACTTCTACACTGATGCCCAGCCCCACCCTGACGCCAACACCGGCAGTAATCACTGTGCAACGCGGTGAGGGCATATACCAGGTCTGCCGTCGCCATTGCCCGGGCCTCTGGCCAGAAGATGAGGTACCGGAGAGCCTTGACGAATATGCCCGCCGGGTGGCGCAAGAGAATGGATTGAGATGGGGGCGGCAGGGGCCAAAACTGGGCGAAGGCCAGGAGCTACGGATGCCGCCCTGCCCGCCGTAATTGGGAGGTATGCAATGTTGACACCCGGCACGCTGCTTCAAAACCGCTACCGCATCATCCGCCAGATCGGCGGCGGGGGGATGGGCGTGGTCTACCTGGCCCGCGACTCCCGCTTGGCCGATAAACCGTGTGCCGTCAAGGAACTCCTCCCCGACCCCCACGCCAGACCCGAGGAGCGCGAACAGGCCGCCGCCCAGTTCCGCCGCGAGGCCGCCATCCTGGCCCACCTAAGCCACCCTAACCTGCCCAACGTCTCTGACTACTTCGAGCAGGACGGCAACTTCTACCTGGTGATGGACTATATCGAGGGCGAGACACTGATGGACAGGCTTGCCCGCTCGCCAGGAGGACTGCCGGAGCAGGAGGTGGTGGACTGGGCCGTGCAACTGTGCGGGGTGCTGGATTACCTCCACAGTCAAAACCCGCCGGTCATCTTCCGTGATATGAAACCGGCGAATGTGATGGTGACCGCTGAAGGAACGGTCAAATTGATTGACTTTGGTGTGGCCCGGTTGTTCGACCCCGGCAAGGGCACCGACACGCTCAAGATGGGCACCGCCGGCTACGCCCCGCCAGAGCAGTATGCTGGCCAGGGGCAGACCACGCCCCGTTCCGACATCTACAGCCTGGGGGCCACAATCTATCAACTGCTGACCGGCGATGATCCCACCGCCCATCCTTTCGTCTTCACCCCGCCCAATCAGTTGCGCCGCACCATCTCGCCGCGCCTCTCCGGCGTGGTAATGCGCGCGCTCAATCTCGATCCGGATGCCCGCTTTCCCTCCGCACGGGCAATGAGCCAGGCGCTTCGGGATGCGACCAGGCCGCGCAGCCTGCGGCTGCCTGTCACAATCCAGCACGGGCTCGGCACCGGCACGGCGCTGCTGGCCGAAACGCCCGCCGCCCTGCGTCGGCGCAGTCGCCCGGCGCGCATTATCCTGGGTGTCCTGGGATGGCTCGGGCGCACACTGTTCACCGTCACCATTGCGCTCGTTATCGTCGTACTGCTGCTTCTGCTGGGCGGGGCGTTCGCGGTCTCAGCAATCGCCGAGCGGGCCATTGCCGATACCGACTGGGAACTGACCCTCCACACAGAACCCGAGCGTGTCATAACAGAGAGCGCCCTCGAGGACGGGGTGCGAGCGTTTCTGGAGCCTTACGCACTCGATGCCCTCGGCGATGTGCAGGCTGACTTCCGCCCACCGGATAAGGCGTTGATCTCGGTGGAACTCTCCTCGAACCCTATCTCGCTGGAGACGCGCCTGGGGGTGCGCGACGGAACGCCGGTCATTATCCTGGAGCGGGTGAACGATATGCCCATGTATGTCATAGGTGGCATCATCTCGGGAGGAATTAACCGGGGCTTTCAGAAAGCCTTTGCTGACTCACCGCTGCATGTCACTTCCCTCGTCATTGTGGGGGACCAGTTAGAAATTTACCTGGGGCGGTAACATGAGCACCTGGAGCGGACGGACGATCGGTGGATATCTGATCTCTGATGAAATCGGGCAGGGGGGTATGGCCACCGTATATCGGGCCTACCAACCGCAACTGGATCGGTGGGTGGCGATCAAAATCATGCACGCCGAGGGGCCCGGCGCCGAAGAATTCCTGGCCCGCTTCCGGCGTGAGGCGCGCGCCATCGCCGCACTGCGCCATCCCAACATCCTGACCATCTATGACTACGGGGAAGAGGCCGGTATCGCCTACATCGTTATGGAGTACGTCTCCGGTGGCACGCTCAAGTCTCTGCTGACCGGTCAGCCGATGGAATGGCCCGACGTAGCCACGCTGCTTATACCGGTGGGGCAGGCCCTGGCGTATGCCCACTCGCAGGGCGTTATCCACCGCGACGTCAAACCGGCCAATGTGCTGCTCGCCCGCCACGACTGGCCGATGCTGGCCGACTTTGGACTTATCAAGCTGGTGGGCCAACAGCGCGGCATTACCCGCCCGGGCGTGACTATCGGTACTCCGGCCTACTTCTCACCTGAGCAGGCCGCAGGGGAAGAGGTGGACCACCGCACCGACATCTACAGCCTGGGCGTGATCATGTACCAGATGTTGACCGGCCGGCTGCCCTTCGAGTCGGATTCGCCCATCGAGATGATGCTTAAGCGGCTCCACGAGTTGCCACCTCCACCACGTTGTATCAACCCGCGCATCTCACCTCAACTGGAAGCTGCGCTCTTGTGCGCGCTGGCCCGCCAGCCGGCAGCTCGCTATCCCTCCATGGAGGCCTTTCTCTACGACCTGCTGCGCATCCCCGGCGCTACTGGCCGCCCTGTGGTATCTAACGTTCAGGATGAAACCCCCACGACCACCGCGCGCCTGGGACAGATACGCCCGATGAGCGGACCGCGCCTGGTCATTGCCGGCACCGGTACCACCCTGCTCATCCCCACCCAGAGTGAGGTACTGATCGGACGCACCGACCCTGCTATCGCCACACAACCTGACATAGACCTGGCCCCTTACGGCGGAGGAAAGGCGGGTGTCTCGCGCCGCCATGCCAGGCTGATATGCAGTGCCGATGGCTGGTGGCTTGAGGACCTGCACAGTACCAATGGCACCTTCCTCAACGGCGTCCCATTGTCCCCGAGACAGCCAGCCCGTATAGCGACCGGCGATATAATCCGTTGCAGCCAGGTAACGCTGATCTTCTACGAAGAATGAAAGTAGGACAACTGCTCGCAGTTGTCCTACGAGTACGATTTCCCCTTTGCTCTGTCTGCGGTTGCACAGGGAATCTCCCTCCATGCCCTTAGAAAGGTGACAGTCACCTCTTACCCTTCAAAACGGGGAAGTACGGTCGCATCATTAACTGAACCGTATTGGAGCTAAACCAAAACACCTTACAGGAGAGATGCTATGGCTACCTTCAAAGTCGGCATTATCGGCTGCGGTCGCCCCTGGAAAACGGAGGGCGCGACCGGATTCGGAATGGGCCACCTGCACGCAGCAGGCTACCTGGCCTCGCCGGATTGCGAGCTTGTCGCGGCGGCGGACATCAATAGTGAGAACCTGACAGCATTTTGCGAACAGCACAGGGTGCCTCGCGGTTACCTGGATGTAGATGAGATGTTCGCCAGGGAACATCTCGACATCGTGAGCATCTGCCTGTGGCCGCACCTGCACGCTCCGATGGTCTTCAAAGCCGTCCAGGCCGGCGTCAAAGCTATCCACTGCGAGAAGCCCATGGCCCCTACCTTCGGCGAGGCCAGGAAAATGGTGGAGCTGTGCGCCGCCCACAACGTGGTGCTCACCTTCAATCACCAGCGCCGCTTCGCCCGGCCTTTTCGCAAAGCCAGGGAGCTGCTCGATAGTGGCGCCATCGGCGAGCTTGAGCGCATCGAAGCCATCGCCCCCAATCTCTACGACTGGGGCACTCACTGGTTCGACATGATGTTCTTCTATAACCACGAGACCCCCGTGGAGTGGGTGATCGGTCAGATAGATGCGCGAGGAGGCCACGCCATCTTTGGCGTCGTGGTCGAGGGACAGGGGCTGAGCTTCTTCAAGTGGCGTAACGGCGTGACCGGCCTGATGGTGACCGGGGAGAGGTGGCTCTATGAACAGGGGACCCCGCTGAGAAGCTTCTCCTGCGGCAATCGCCTGGTGGGTAGCGATGGAGTGATCGAGGTGGACGTCCATAATGGACCCAGGCTGCGCCTGCGCAACAGCGATACCGGCGGCCGCTGGGAGGAGATACAGGTCGAGGGCGGCATACACGATGATGAACTTCACATCGCCGCCATCCTCGATCTGGTGGACGCGCTCAAGAGCGGCCGCGAACCGGAGCTCTCGGGGCGCAAAGCGCTCCAGGCCACCGGGCTGATCTTCGCCACCTACGAATCGAGCCGCAGGCGCGGGCGGGTGGACCTGCCACTGGAGATCGAGGACTCCCCCTTCCTGAGCATGTTGAACGCCGCCGATATCACCACCTGGCCAGCCGGTGATGTGATCGCCAACGGTATCCGAATCCACTACCATCGTACCGGACGCAACAGGCCCCCGCTGGTGCTCGCTCACGGATTCAGCGACAACGGGCTGTGCTGGACGCCGGTCGCGCGCGCTCTGGAAATGGAATACGATTTGATAATGTACGACGCGCGTGGGCACGGCCTCTCAGAGGCCCCCGAGGACGGATACACAGGTGCGGATCACGCTGCTGACCTGGCTGGCCTGATCCAGGCGCTGGGCCTTGACAGGCCCGCGATCATCGGCCACTCGATGGGTGCTGCCACTGCGGCGCTTACAGCCGCACTCTACCCCGGGTTGATCGGCAGGCTGGTGCTTGAGGACCCGCCCTGGCGCGACGATCTGTGGCCTGAGCTGACACCGGAGGAACTCACCAGACGCTTCGAAGAAGAGCAGGCCAGAATCCTCGAGCGCAAAGCCCTCTCCCGTGAGACACTGATGGCCCGCTGTCGCCAGGAATCGCCCGGCTGGGATGAGGCAGAACTGGGCCCATGGGCCGAGTCCAAGCGGCAACTAAGCCCTCACGTGCTCAAAGGCTTCCTTCAGAAGCCGGTGCCCTGGCGCCAGGTCGTCGCAAAAATCAACTGTCCCACCCTGGTCATCACCGCCGACCCGGCACACGGCGCCCTCGTTACCCCGGAAACAGCGGCAGAAATCCGCGCTCTCAATCCGCATGTGTCCACTGTACACATCAGTGGCGCCGGACATAACATCCGCCGTGAAGCTTTTGAGGCATATATGGCGGCGGTAAGGGACTTCCTCAAGCAGGCCTGAGGCTGTATCGAAGTCCAGGCAGACGCCTCAGATGTATTGGAGGCCCACGGTGACACAGCCAGGCAAAACATGTGTCAATGTCATCGGTATAGGGGTCGCCTGCCTGGACTATCTGCTGCTTGTACCCGGACTCGGAGAAGTGGCGCACGGATGTCGCCTGCAAGACTTTCTCATCCAGGGTGGCGGGATGGCGGCCACTGCTATGGTCACCGTGACCCGTCTGGGGGGAGAGGGCCGGCTCTGGACAGTGCCCGGACAGGACCACCACGGCACGCTTATCCTTGAGGAACTGAAAGCAGAAGGGGTTGACGTAAGCCAGGTCGTGCGCATGCCCCACCTCAAAAGCCCGTTCAACTTCGTGCTGGTTGACGGGCAGACAGGGGAGCGCGTATTCCTGCAGCCAGATGTTGACTGGGGGCGTGGGAATGCAACACCAGAGGTCTCTCCAGACCTTTCCCTTGTGGACAGGGCCGGTGCGGTGCTGGCAGACGGCCACTGGAATGGATGGGCGCTGGCTGCTCTGCAACGTGCGCGCAGCAGGGGCATTCCCACCTGCGGCGACCTGAACCGCGTTGCAGGGAACGAAGCGTTGTTATCGCTGATTGATTACCTGATCGTGCCGCGCCATGTAGCCGAGGAGGTGGCTGGCGAGGCGGGGCCGCGAGCGTTGGAGCTATTGGCCGCCTTTGGCGCGCGGCTTGTCGCCGTGACCCTTGGTTCAGAGGGGACAATTTATCTATACGATGGAGCGATCCATCATCAGCCCGCCTTCCAGGTCGAGGTAGTTGATACTACCGGTGCCGGCGACGTCTTTCATGGAGCGTTCGCCTACGCCATCGCGCGGGGCTGGACCCCGCCTCGGGCGATGGTGTTCTCCTCAGCAGTGGCGGCGCTTAAGAGCCTATCCGAAAAACCGTACAAGCGGCATCCCTATGCCGCTTATACCGACGCATAGGGATGCGTCGGTTACGTTTTTCGGATAGGCACTAAGTGCACCAGGCTTGGCGGCCGTACAGGCATCCCCACGCTGGCGCAGGTAGAGCAATTTCTGGCTCAGAGATAGGCGTGGTAGCACCGCAGAATAGAGTTGCCCTACTGCCCCACCAGACACACTCCACGTAAATGCACCATTCTGGACGTTATGCGGCATATGTGTTAAAATAACCGCCGCTGCCGGGAGACACCTCAGTTATCCGGGCCCGCACAGGCTGATGAACCGGTGGTTATGAATCGGCAGACGATTAAAGCAACCATTTACCTGGCGGTCTGCATTGCTGCATTACTCTTGAGCCTCCCTGCGTGGGGATGGCGGCTGGCGGACTTTCTGGTCTGGAAATGCATGATCGCTTTCAAACTGCCCATCCAACCGGTGGACGATTATCTTATTGTGGTGGACAAGAGCGAACATCAACTCACCCTATACCAGGGGGAAAGGGTGATGCGTACCTACCCGGTAGCCATCAGCAGATATGGCAAGGCCCCCAGACATCGCTACGATGATTTCCTGACGCCTGAGGGAGAGTTCCTTATCGCAAGTATGCAATACAACTCACACTTCGGACCGCGCCAGATGCTCCTGGAGACAACTGCCCAGGCATTGGCTGATTACCGCGCTCAATACGGCGATGAGGCCGCAGCGTTGCTCCAGGAGTGGGAGGCCCGGCACGGTCCACTGGACACCATCTGGGAAGTGTACGATTACAACACGGCTCACCCCGGCCGCGAAATATGGCATGATATCCTGATTCACGGTGGAGGCAGCAGCCCCGATTGGACGCTGGGATGCATCGCTCTGAACGACCAGGATATCCTGGAGCTGTTTGCGCTCTTGCAACGCTCCCGACACCGTGGCATTGGAGTGCCTGTCGTGATCAAGCCCTGATATTTTCGCATTGCGGAGAACATGAAAGTGCGTTGTGGCGTAAGCATCGTGCTGGGAGCTGGTCTGCTTGTTGCATTGGTATTTGCGATACGGGCAATGGCGGCCACACCACCTGAACTGGCCGCCCCCGCGACTGAACCTTCCCATGAACGGTACGTGTGTGTACCCAGCCTCATCTGGCGTCACCCGGAACTCTGTCCCCGGTACGGGCCAGGCATCACCGCCTACCGTCTTCTCTCCATCCGCCTGCCCGACCCTCTGCCTGAACTGCCGGTAATCCAACTGCCCCGCAGCAAAGAAGACGAGAAACTTCTGCCGCATACCTATGCCCACGTGATCACCGTCCCCCTGAACGTCTACCGCCACCCGATGGAAGCAGCGATGGGATTGCCGCCTGTGCGCACCATGCTCTCCGGTGACTGGTGGGTGAGTGTGGATGGAATGGTGGAATACGAGGGTCAGCAGTGGTACCAGATCAATGAAGATGAATTCGTGCCAGCCGGTACCCTTGCCTTTGCCAGCCCCTCGCGTTTCCAGGGCGTCTACCTGACCGAGCAGCCTCAATATCCTTTTGCCTGGGTCAACCGCTGGGTGCAGCCATCGCTCACACCTCAGGGCGCACTCAACAAAAGCGTCACCCTGAGCCGTTATCAACTCGTCACCATTTTCGCCGAGGAACGACGCGGTGATGAAATCTGGTATCTGATCGGACCCGACCAGTGGGTGGAGCAGGAGAACGTCTCTCGCGTGGACGTGGACCCGCCCCCGCCAGGAGTCGGGCCGGGGGAGAAGTGGATCGAGGTGGACCTGTTTGAGCAGACACTCGCCGCTTATGAAGGCGAAAGAATGGTGTACGCCACGCTGATCTCCAGCGGACGAACAAGTACCGCCACCCCTACCGGCCTGTACCGCCTGTGGGCCAAGTTATGGGAAGGCAAGATGAGCAATCCGGATGTGGAGGATGGACATCCCGCCTGGTACTTTATCGAAGATGTCCCCTGGACGATGTACTTCCATGGTGGTTATTCGCTTCACGCAGCTTTCTGGCACGACGCTTTCGGCTTCCTGCGCAGCCACGGATGCGTTAACCTGGCGCCCAGAGATGCGGAATGGCTCTTCCGCTGGAGCGACCCGTACATCCCTGAGGACGTGAAAGTACTCTACATTGGCGAGGGAATGCCAAACACCTGGGTGTGGGTCCATTTCTCCTCCCCGTTCGAGCCTTCTCCCACCCCTTCCCCCAACCCCTGATCCCGGAGTGAGAGCGAAAGTATGACGAAATCGCTGCGCCGCATGATATACCTGGTTGCTCTGGCGTGCCTGGGTTTGCTCGCCGCACTCATCGCCTCCTGCGGGAGCATAAGCATTCCCCGGGTCACCCCCACACCGACACGTACTCCGCGCAGTACTTCCACACCGACCCCCTCACCCACGCCAACGCCCACGCTCACGCCCACACCGGCCTGGCCGGTATCGGTTTTTGTGCCCTATGGCCTGCCACCTGCGTTCGCCGAGGCCATCGGCAGCATACTTAGCAACCACACCGACCTGTTCGTTGCAGCATCGTCCCCGCAAAGTGCCGACATCGAGCTGAAATTATTACCCGCTCCGGAAGATGATCTCCTCGGCGAGTGGACCTACGCGCTGGTGGCTCCCTTCCCCACCCTGACCGACAACGTTGCCTGGCAGGATGTGCTCAGTTGCTGGCAGGGTGTACCTGCCGGTCCCTTCGCCGGCCGTCCACTCCTGATGAGTCCGGATACGGCGTTGACACTGGCCGCCCTGCTGGGGGAGCCAGCTCCCGGCGCGATCGAGCTGCTCCCCGCCGCTGAGCTGCTCCAGCGCGCCTGGGATACCCGCCCTTCCTGGGGTATCGTGCCCTTTGATCAACTGGAACCGCGCTGGAAGGTGCTTTACGTGGACGGCATCTCACCGCTCGACAGGAGGCTGGAAGCGGAACCCTATCCGCTCACCGTGCGTGTCGGCGCATCCGGCCTGGAGCGCGGAGTGCACAGACTGGGGGAAGAGCTGGGAAGATACCTGACCAACCGGGATGTCAACAAAATGTCGGTTGTCGTGATGACAGGCGTGACAGCCCTGACCCGCGCCACCGCCATGCGCATGAACCGCAACGGCATCACCTATCCTGCGGAGGACATCCGCTCCTGGTTGCTTGATGCGGACATTACCCACATCAGCAACGAGGTCTCCTTCGCCGAAGACTGCCCCCCGCCAGGCGATTACTACACTATGGTCTTCTGTTCCGATCCTGACTATATACAGTTGCTGGAAGATATAGACGTAGACGTGGTCGAGCTGACCGGCAACCATCTGCTGGACTGGGGATTGGAGGCGATGAAGCTGTCGCTCAGAATGTATGAGGAAAGGGGGATCCCCTACTATGGCGGTGGCTGGAATACCAGCCAGGCACTACAGGCGGTTACCATCACTCACGGCGTACACACTTTTGGCTTCCTGGGGTGCAACCCTGCCGGCCCTCAGTCTGACTGGGCCACCGAGGAGCTGCCCGGCTCGGCTCCGTGCAGCTTCGGTTACGTCGCCGAACAGCTTGGCCCTCAGATTCGCTCACTGCGCGAGCAGGGGATCATTCCCATCGTCACCCTCCAGTATCTGGAGACTTACAGCTACGAGCCGACCGGTCAGCAGCGCCTCGACTTTCGCGCTCTGGCCGAGACCGGCGCGGCCATCGTCAGCGGCAGCCAGGCACACCAGCCACAGGGCTTCGACTTCGTCAACGGCACATTTATCCACTACGGCCTGGGCAACCTCTTCTTCGACCAGATGCAATCGCTCGAGACCCGACAGGAGTTCATAGACCGCCACATCTTCTACGATGGGCGGCATATCAGCACCGAGTTGCTGACAGCGATACTGGAAGATTACTCACGCCCGCGCCCGATGACCCAACGGGAGCGCGAGGCGCTATTAAGCGCGGTATTCGCAGCGAGCGGCTGGTAGGAGGCGACTGTGGCAGGCAGGGAGGATAAAGCTTCGCCGATCGAGTTCGGTTCTATGCCGCTCGACCCCATCTACGCGTGGGGGATCGTATTGGAGCCGGTGGAAACGCTCATAGAGCGCACGACCTGGTTCATCGAGCAACTGGCCCGCCGGGTGTACGAGTACGGTGAAGAGTTCGATGATGCCGAGCTGGAACGGCGCTTCCTGGCCTTCTTTGACCAGCTCGTGCAGGAGGGGACTCTCCAACGCCTGCCCGACGCACCACCCGAGATGGGCCGTCAGATTCTGGGGCCGCGCCGCTGGCTGCGTGCCCAGCGCATCCGTATCAACCGGCTGGTTGACTACTGGCGCAGACAGGAGAGCACAGCCTCCCCCGATGCCCCAGGAACACCACAAGGAGCTGCTGATGGCGGAACAGAGGTATGAACCGAAGATCATAGGCTTTCTCTGCAACTGGTGCAGCTACGCAGGTGCCGATCTGGCAGGTGCAACGCGCCTCAAATATCCCCCAAACCTGAAAATCATCCGCGTCCCCTGCTCCGGACGCGTCTCGCCGGAGCTGGTGATACGCACCTTCCGCGAGGGCGCGGATGGCGTGATGGTATTGGGCTGCCACATCGGCGACTGCCACTATTCCACGGGCAACCACCGCACGGCCCGGCGTATGCCAGTGCTCAAGGCATTGCTGGAGTTTACCGGCATCGAGCCGGAGCGGTTTCTGGTGAAATGGGTCTCCTCTTCAGAGGGGGGACTTTTTGCCGAGACGGTGGAGGAGTTCACGGAAAGGCTGCGCAACCTGCCACCTTTGGAGGAGTCATTGAAGCAAAACCTCAGCCGATAGAAGCACCATCAGAGGTGACTGTCACCTGCCCTGAGGCCACCACTGCCTGCCCGAGGGAGATACAGCCATCATTGGGCGGCACCAGGGTGTGGACAAGGACGGTGAAACCGGCTTCCTCAAGCAGTGCGACGGTCCTTTTCGTCAACCTCACGTTCTGGAACACCCCACCTGAAAGGGCCACCTGGTTCAGCCCGAACTCCTTTCCCAGCCGCCGACATACCTGGCAGATCATCAGTGCCAGGCCATTGTGAAACCTGGCCGCGATGACGCCCGGCGGCACGCCGGCCCGCACGTCTGCAACGACAGCGTCGAGGCAGGCCGTCACATCAATGATCTCCCCCGGCTCAAAGGGATATGCCCCACATTCCCCGTCATCCGCCACCATCTCTAACTCGATGGCTGCCTGTGCCTCGTAGCTGATCTCCTGTCGCACGCCGGCCAGCGCAGAGACGGCATCGAACAGCCGCCCCGCACTCGAGGTGGGCACGGTGTTGACACCCCGCTCTAACTGACGGGACAGCACTGCACGCTCGAAGACCGGGGCGGCCTGCACAGGGGGCAAATCCTCCTCCCAGGCAATCCCCGCTGCCCAGAGGTAAGCCAGCGCAGTGCGGTAGGGACGACGGATGGCAGCGTCTCCTCCCGGAAGCGGCATATACTTCAAATGCGCCACCCGCCGAAAAGTGGCGTAGTCAGCTATCATAAACTCCCCTCCCCAGATGGCCCCGTCGCTGCCGTAGCCGGTCCCGTCGAAGGCCACGCCGATAGCGGGCTGTACACCGCTCAGGCCATGCTCGACCATGCAGGAGGCGATATGTGCGTGATGGTGTTGCACCTGATACAGGGGAAGGGACATAAGCGCCGCATACTCCCTGGCATAACGGCCGGTCAGGTAGGCAGGGTGCATGTCACAGGCAACGACCTCAGGCCTGATCCGGAAAGTGCGCGTCAGTTGCTCAACCATCTGCTCGAGAAAGCGCAGTGTCTCATAGTTCTCCACATCACCGATGTGCTGGCTGATAAAGGCGTACCTCTCGCGGGTCAGACAGAAAGTGTTTTTCAATTCTGCTCCCAAGGCCAATACCTGGGGCATCGGAAATGGCAGGTGGATTGGGTAAGGAGCATAACCTCTGGAGCGGCGCACCGGCAGCTCCTTACCCGAGCAGGGCAGGATGCGCGTCACGCTGTCATCACAGCGGGCATGGATGTCCCGGTCGTGCAGCAGAAAACCATCCGCCAGCTTCGCCAGCCGCTCCAACGCCTCCTCGTTGGCTACAGCGATCGGCTCCTCGGAGTAGTTGCCGGAGGTCATCACCAGGGCGATCGGAAAGGCCGGAGCCGGTTCCAGCAGCAGGTAATGGAGCGGAGTGTAGGGTAGCATGACGCCAAGATAGCGGTTTCCGGGGGCAACCAGCGGAGAGATGGGAGCATCAGCCCGTCGGCGCAACAATACGATCGGACGCTGACGCGAGAGGAGCAACGCCCGCTCCGCGTCGCTCAGCTCACAATATCGCTCTACGGTCGCCAGGTCAAAGGACATAATGGCAAAAGGTTTGCCCACTCTACCCTTGCGCTCACGCAGTCTGGCCACCGCCGCGTCGTTTGTCGCATCGCACGCGAGATGGAAGCCACCCAGGCCCTTCACCGCAACCACCCCACCCTCCTGGATCATCCTCCGGGTGGCCTGGATGGCCTGTTCACCCTCAAGCTCTATCCCGTTTCCCAGGAACCACACATGAGGGCCACATACCGGGCAGGCATTCGGCTGGGCGTGGAAGCGTCGGTTGGCCGGATCATCGTATTCGGCCTGGCAGGCGGCGCACATCTTAAACCGGGACATAGTCGTATTCGGCCGGTCATAAGGGATGTCGCGGATGATGGTGAAGCGGGGACCGCAGTTGGTGCAGTTAATGAAGGGGTAACGATAACGCCGATCGCCCCGGTCAAACAGTTCACGCAGGCAGTCGTCGCATATTGCTACATCAGGTGAGATGGGCTGAAAGCGATCCGGCTGCGCTTCGGAGTGGCGGATAGTGAATGTACCGGATAGCGTGACAGGGGGCACGATCGGTGTGACGCTCACCTGCTCAATGCGCGCCAGCGGCGGGGCATCCGATCGCAGGCGGGCAACAAACTCCTCCAGCGCGGCAGCCGGGCCTGCGGCCTCGATCTCCACGCCCGATGAGCTGTTCAACACCCACCCGGAAAGCCCCATCCTGGTGGCCAGGTTGTAGACGAAGGGGCGAAACCCCACCCCCTGGACCACACCGCTGATATGGATGCGGCAGGCAGCAAGCGCAGCAGATTCACTCATCAATCACACCTCGACATGTTCGTGCGGTCCGCCCCACCCTGCCGAATCCTGCCGGACCTGGATCGCACGATAAGCATTGCAGAACTCCTCAACCGTCAAAACATCGGTGGGGATGCAGGGGTGAGCCAGCCTGATGGCCAACCGCGTTATCTGGGGTGGTTCGATATGCGCCGCCCGCAAAACCTGAGCGTCACGGAAAACCGCCCGGGTCTCGTCATAAGCCAGCAAGCGCCCCTCTGCCAACACAATGATGCGGTGGGCAAACTCACAAACCAGGCGCATGTCGTGCGTGATCAGAACGATAGTATGTCCCTCTCCATTCAGCGCCTGAATAGTTTCCATCAGCTCCATCACACTGCGCCAGTCCAGGCCGGCCGTCGGCTCGTCGAGCACAAGAACGCGTGGGCGCATTGCGTATACAGAGGCGATACCGATCTTACGCCGGATACCAAAGCCCAACACGGCCGGCGGCGCGTCGGCATAACCAAGCAACCCGAAGCGGCTCAGCGCTTCCTCCACCCGCTCCTCCAGTTCCCTGCCCCTCAACCCCAGGTTCCGCGGCCCGAAAGCGATCTCCTCCCGTGTTGTGGCGCAGAAGATTTGATGGTCAGGGTTTTGAAAAACGTAGCCCACAATGCGGGCCAGTTCTTTCACCTGGAGTCCCCGCGTGTCCTTCCCGTCCACAACAACCCTGCCTGAACAGGGCTTGAGCAGGCCGTTGAAATGCCTGGCAAGCGTCGTCTTACCGGAGCCATTCTGCCCGATAATAGCCACGAAGTCGCCTTCCTCGATATCCAGGCTGATGTCCCGGAGAGCCACGATTTCTGGGGTGTAACGATACCACAGATCACGTACCTGGATAATGCTCCTCCGCTGCTCCTTCCTGCCGGTCTCCACCGCCCGGCGATAAGTCGGGCAGCTCGGCGCACAGACCTGTTGTTGCAAAGGCCTGCTCAATGCTCTCCATGCATCCTCCAGCCGGACAAAGAGATAGTGCGTACTGTGCCGGGCGTTAAGCCGGACTGCCAGCTCGGTGACCTGCGGCACGCTCACACCGATCTCACGCATCAGCTCGACCTGGGCAAAGACCTTCTCCGGAACATCAGCCACAGCAATACGCCCTTCGTGCAGCACGGCCACCCGGTCGGCGAAGCGAGCGATCTGCTCAGCCTCTTGCTCCACCAGCACAGTGGTGATATGCGCATGTTTGCGCAGCGTCTCGATCGCGCGGAAAACCTCGAGCTTGCCGACAGGATCCAGCCCGGAGGTCGGCTCGTCCAACACAAGAACGTCCGGCCTCATCGCCAGGACGGCCGCGATGGCCACTCGCTGCTTCTGCCCACCGGAGAGCTGGAACGGGGAACGCAGCCGCAGATTCGACATGCCGACCACGTCCAAAGCCCAGGCGATCCGCTCTTCTATCTCCGGAACCGGGAGGCCCAGCGTCTCCGGTCCGAATGCCACCTCGTCCTCGACCGTGGTGTTGAAAAACTGACTATCAGCATCCTGGAAGACCACTCCGACCCGTGAGGCCAGGAGAGGCACCGGGTGCTCCCGGGTGTTCAGCCCGGCGACGATCACATCTCCTGCGAAGATGCCGCCGATCGAATTCGGGATGATGCCGTTGAGAGCCATACACAGCGTAGTCTTGCCCGCACCGGTCCGCCCCATAATGGCAACGAATTCGCCCTTTTCCACCTCCAGGCTCACGCCACGCAGCACCGGAATGGGCGCGCCGCCAGGCGTCAGCGGGGGATATGCATAGTGGAGATTGCGGATAGAAATCTCTATCACGGTGTCAGGAAGCAGTTGCGCCAGAGGAGGTCCACAGCCGGGCCAGCTTGCGGTATTTGACTGCCTCGTAGTAAGCCATCAGCAGGCTCAGGCGCAGTCCGTGCAGGCCATCCCGTATCCCTCGCAGCGTGACGAAACGCCACCAGAAATGGCGCACTGCCTGGGAGTAAGGGGTATAGAAGTGCGGACGGATACCTTCGCGGAACAGGATGGCAGCGTCGAAATCAGAGTAGCGCTCCTGGCGGGCGATGAACTCAGCCAGGTTATCGTAGTTGTAATGGATAAGATGGTTACGCAGATAGCCCACCGGACCATCCGCCACGGCCACTTCGTGGACAGGGCGCTCCCAGTGAGCATACCCGCGCCGGAGCAGCCGGGCCTGGTAATCAGGATACCAGCCCGCGCTCCTGGTGAGCCGTCCGAAGATATAGTTATAACGCGGCACCCACCAGAGCACTTCCTGCGGCTCCCCCGCGGTTACCGCGCGCACCTCTTCCGCCAGCTCAGGGGTCACCCGTTCATCAGCGTCCACGAAGAGAATCCAGTCCGCCTCTACATGTTCCATGGCAGCGTTATGAAACTGAGCGAAGTTCTCGAATGGATGGGGAATCACCTCCGCCCCGACCATCCTGGCCAGCTCAGCCGTCCGGTCAGTAGTGCGGCAATCCAAAAAAACCACGCGGTGGTCTGCCCAGCTCAGGGTGTCCAGGCAATCCAGGATATTGTGCTCCTCGTCGCGTGCAGGCACAATGGCTGTTACATACACCGGCTCTCCTCCCAGGCACATATGATCTGCTGACAGGCGGCGCGGAATTCGGGGGAGGCTTCCCGCATGCGTTGCCGCATGCCCAGTTGCAAGAGCAGGCGCGCCAGTCTGCGCGTGAACGGCCCGTGATGAAGTGCGTAGAGCCGGGCACGGCTGGTCCACAAATTTACGAAGGAGGATATACGAGCCTGTTCGCTGGAGCGGCCGGCGTGGTGCACCACGCGTGCCTCTGGCACGCAGTAAACGCGCCAGCCTGCTTTGTGCATCCGCCAGCACCAATCCACCTCCTCGCAATACATCCAGAAGCCTTCATCCAGCAGCCCCACCTCAGCGATGGCACGCGAACGCACCACCAGCGCCGCCCCCAGCGTATGGTCAACCGGAAACGGCCTGCCGCCCTCGTACAGACGGCGCGGATAGCGGCCGTTAAGCGGGGTATCGTAGAGACGGGCCGGGAATGGGAAGAGATCAAATGCCAGTTGTACCAGCCCGGGGAAGTGAAAGGCCGCCTGCTGGAAGGAGCCATCGGCGTACAGCAGCGATGGTCCCACGGCACCAGCCTCAGGGTGGGCTTCCAGCACACCAATCAGCGCGCCGGTCGCACCTGGCAGTACCTCGGTATCAGGATTCAGGAGCCACACATACCGGGGCGGAGCGGGGGCGGAGAGGATGGCGCGTAAAGCGAGATTGTTCGCCCTGACAAAGCCTATGTTCTCCCGGCTGGCGATCAGGTTTACCTCAGGGAACATCTCCCTGACCATATCAGGTGTGCCGTCGCTGGAGGCATTATCAACCACCCATACCCCGGCCTCGAGGTGCGCAAGCGCAAGATCGTCCATCACGGAGCGGAGACAGGAGGCCAGCAGCTCTCGCACATTCCAACTGACGATAACGACGCTCAGCTCTCCCATCCGGCACCTACAGAGGGATATTCCCGTGTTTCTTGGGGGGATTGGCATCCCTTTTGTTCTGCAACATCTTGAGCGCTTCGATTAGACGCGGGCGGGTCTCCTGTGGTTCGATCACATCGTCAATATATCCCCGCGCTGCGGCGACATATGGGTTGGCGAACTGGACGCGGTATTCCTGCACCAGTCGCTCCCACTCCGCCTCCGGGTTCTCGGCTCCGGCGATTTCCTTGCGGAAAATGATGTTCACAGCGCCTTCCGGCCCCATCACCGCGATCTCTGCCGTGGGCCAGGCGTAGGAAATGTCCCCCCGGATGTGTTTAGAACTCATCACATCGTAAGCTCCGCCGTAGGCCTTGCGGGTGATGACGGTGACCTTGGGCACGGTCGCCTCACAATAAGCGTAGAGGAGTTTGGCGCCATTGACAATGATGCCCCTATGTTCCTGGTCCACCCCTGGCAGAAAGCCGGGCACATCCACAAAAGTCACAATCGGGATATTGAAGGCATCACAGAAACGCACGAAGCGCGCCCCCTTGCGGGACGAATCAATATCCAGCACTCCGGCCAGCACCAGTGGCTGCTGGGCCACGATGCCCACGGAAAATCCCCCCAATCTGGCGAACCCGACGATAATGTTCTGCGCCCAGTGCTCATGGACTTCCAGGAACTCCCCATTGTCCACCACACGCCGGATAATTTCCTTCATATCGTAGGGTTTGGTGGGACTGTCGGGGATAATGGTTTTCAATGCTTCATCCATGCGATCTTCCGGGTCGGTGGCAGGCACGAACGGTGGGTCCTCCATGTTGTTCTGCGGGATGTAGCTGAGCAGGCGGCGAATCAACGAGAGGCAATGCTCTTCGTTCTCCGCTGCGAAGTGAGCCACGCCGCTTTTCGAGGCATGGGTCATAGCGCCGCCCAGCTCCTCGAAAGTCACCTCCTCGTGAGTGGCAGCCTTGATCACCTCCGGGCCAGTGATGAACATATGGCTGCTTCCCTTTGTCATCAGGATGAAATCGGTTATCGCCGGCGAGTACACCGCACCCCCGGCGCATGGCCCCATAATAGCCGAGATCTGCGGCACCACTCCGGAGGCGAGCACGTTGCGCAGGAAAATGTAAGCATACCCGGCCAGGGAGACCACTCCTTCCTGGATGCGGGCGCCGCCGGAGTCATTCAGCCCGATGATCGGAGCGCCGTTCTTCATCGCCAGATCCATGATTTTGCAAATCTTCTCCGCATGCACCTCGGAAAGGCTGCCGCCAAATACGGTGAAATCCTGAGAGAAAATGTACACCAGCCGACCGTTGATGTAGCCCCAACCGGTGACAACGGAGTCACCCAGGTATTTCTGCTTTTCCACACCGAACCCGGTGGCGCGGTGCGTCACGAACATGTCCAGCTCACGAAACGAGCCGGGGTCTACCAGCTTTTCGATACGTTCACGGGCAGTGAGTTTGCCCCTTTCGTGTTGGCGCTCAATACGCTCCTGGCCGCCGCCCATGCGGGCCTGTTCACGCATACTACGCAGTTGCGCGACCTTGGGGTCTACGGACATGTTCAGCCTCCATATCTGCATTGTGTGGGACGGTCTGCAAGGCCATTCAGAGAGGCAGCAAACTCTGTATCCTGACGGGCTGGGAATCCTGGACCAGACTCCTGCTGCCAATGGCCGCTTATAATATATCATAACCCTCTCAAGAGACAAATCAGCTCAAGGGCAGGAGCACTTTGAACCGCAAGGACGCAAAGAAAAATTCAAAAAATTGTGTACGCCCCTGCGTTTATCCCGACAGACATCGAGACGCAGGATACATATGCCTGGAGAGGGGAGCAAACTGGCGTGGACGTGTGCGCCGATACCTGGCACAGGGGATAAAACGGAGCAGGAGAGGCTGGAAACCGGGGTTTCGGGAGACCAGACTTTTTGACAAAGGCTTTCTGGAAGGACCAGGCAGGATGAGGAAGAGAAAGAAAGCGTTGTAGTTTTGAGACGCAAAAAGGAAAAGAACCAGGGGATGGTTTATAATTGGTTGACACTCTGAGTTATACCGGATGTCGCCCGATTTGAGTCGGCCTGTTCAGCCACTTCGCGCCAGGCGTCGGCCTGCGCCGACGCCTGGTTGGCGCAGCCGACCAGTGACCATAGTGGGGGCGCAGGTAGGGGCGCAGCGCGCTGCGCCCCTACTTTGCGTCAGGCAGCCGATTTTCGAGGCAGCCTGAAGTGTAAACCGAGGAGAAAATGAACCATCCCCTTTTTGTTCGCATAACTGATTCTGAGGCGCAAGGCTCTGGCCAATCTCTTGACTATGCGCCGCGTGCTGGCCGCCGACAGCCGCCGACCGCCACCCACCGCCGGATTGTGATCCGGCGGGCACGTCCGGCGGGCACGTCCGGCGGGCACGTCCGGCGAACACGTCCGGCGGGCACGTCAGGCGGGCACGTCAGGCGGGTACGTCCGGCGAACACGTCCGGCGGGCACGTCAGGCAGAAACGACGCGCGGAATCCGGTTATGCGTATCTCACACTCGCGTGCAAACCTGATGCTATCTGGAAAGCCACCGTGACCATAATACCAGATTTTGCTCCGGCGACCTCCCATTCTTTCGCTTCGTCTGGCAGGACGGACGGCTACACACCAACGATGTGATCAAAGATCAGGATGGCATAGTGCACGCACGCCGCTTTGACCACCTGCCAGTCATGCCAGCGCGGGTCCAGGTTCTTGTATTCCGCCAGGTAAAGTTCTTCCAGGTCATAGGGCAGCGGATTGGCAAGTTGAATCTGCAACTGTTGCAAAGCCGATTCTTCGTTGGGCTGCGGGTAAAGGCGGTCGAAAGGTTGTAAGGCTTCTATCACCTTTTCATCACCCATATGATCGGCCAGAGCAACGAAGTCGAGATAGTCACGAGTAGCATTCCTTTGCAGAATCAACACTGCTTTGATGCGCAACATCTCGGCTTCTGTGGGAATGGTGATCTTCTCCCCTCTATGTTCAATCTGGGTGGTTTCCAGCGGCTCATCGCGAATCAATTGCCGTACCCCGGTTTCAATGCCGTCCAGACTGCCGAGAATCTGGACCGGGCGCCGGATGTGAGCTGTCTTCCAGCCAGCCACTGCCTCAAGATCGGCTAATACCCGATCAAAGCGCTCACGGAGGTCGGTCGGTACACGGTTCTCATCGGTAGAGAGACGATGTTGCGCATACACCGCGGCTGCGCTGCCCCCAACCAGGACGGCCTCTGGCAGGATACGTTGCAAGTGCGCAGCAGCGGAAAGCACCCGCTCCCACTCAGGCAAGGTATCGTTCGGCATAGGCTTTCCAAAAGTGGTAACGCTGAGCATAGGGATCGGCGATATGCGCCTGACAGACGCGCAGGATCTTTTCCAGCACGGTGCGGTCGGTCAGCGCCGCCTTGCGCAACTCAGCCCAATCCTGCCGCTTACCACGGGCGATGATGTCGTCAATGGCAGCCAGGGTGAGCTGTTGGTGCGTAAGATGACGGTGCAACATTATGCCTCCTGCTTCATGTTTCTTCTCGCTCCCGGCGATGACCTGGTCAACAGTATAGCATATCTTACCCCATCTTTGCAAGGGCACGCCCGGGCAGGGGTGTCCGTCACTTTTTTGCGCGAGAAGAGAGCGAGAGCAGGCTATGGCTGGCCGTGGCGACGTCAGTTGTAGGGCAACTGCTCGCAGTTGCCCTACATGTGGCCGGTCGTGCGGCGTCGGGCGTGGTCTGAAGACCGGCCCGAGCCAGCGGATGCAAAAATATGACGGACACCCCCCGGGCAGGTGCAAATGCGCCTGCATTGGCATTGCCCATTATGGCAATGCCAGACCTGGGACACAAAGGAGTTTTGAACGATCGTAGTCGAGTGCCAGATGAGACATAACGTGCAAAACCTGCGCCGGTAAGATGGAAAGCGAGGGACTGGAAACGTGATATACTGAAGCCGTAACTATTCAGCCGATTGAAATCGTCCTGCCTGGGCACTTCGTGCCGGGTGTCGGCCTTCGCCGACACCCTTCCACGGGCATCCCAAAATAAAGGTCGGCGAAGGCCGATCATCTCCCTAGTGATGCACACATAGTATGGGCGCGGCGACGCTGCACCCATACCAGGCGGAGGCAGAAAACCGGCACGAAGTGCCCAAAGAGGGCGACTTCAATCGGCCTGAATAGTCCTGATATATCAGGCTCGCTCGCAAGCCTGATGCTGGCACAAGGCCAGAATCAGGAAGAACGCCATCGCCAGATCGGGGAAGAAAAGGCTGTTATCCACTAACCCATGGGCCAGCAAAGCCACCATACTACCCGTCAGGGCGATGGACAGGCCTCTGTCCGCATCCCCTGACCACCTGAGCTGCTGTCTGAAGAACGCTATCTGCACCGCCACCCCGGCCAGTACCCCCAAAATTCCGAGCCTGGTCCAGTGATCCAGGTACAGATTATGCGGATGCTCCAGGTTAAACTCCTCCCAGGCCGAGGGAAGCACGTAACGGGTGCGGTATGCTTCAAGAAAGTTTCCCGGTCCGATGCCTGTCCATGGGTGTTCGCGGATAAGGTTCAGGCTGCTGCGCCATACTCCCAGGCGGAAAAATGTGCTCCCATGGTCTGTTTCCAACAGCGAAGCAAAGCGCGGAAAGCGCAGCAGTGGTAGCAGGGCCAGCAAGCAGACCAGGGTCAATATCACAGTTAGCCAGCGGTAACGTCCCCCCGCATGCCAGCCCATTGCTAACAGGGCCATCGGAAGTCCCAGTAACAACGCTCCTCTTGAGAAGCTCAGCACTACAGCCAGGGTCACGGGCAACAGGGCCAGTCCGTACATCGCCCGCCGCGTACGTGTTGTAGTGGACCAAAGTGGCACAGCCACCAGAAAGGGCCATACTCTGCCCAGGTACAGGGCTGTGTTATTCGGGGAGTGATAGACGCTCTGTAGACGAGGCCATCCTCCTTCAGCCAGTGCAAGGTTCTTACCCAGTGCGTACTGAACCAGTCCCACGAGCGCCACAGCGCTGCCTCCCACAATGAAGGCGTCTACCACCCGCCATTTTTGTGCTCCGCTCAGCCCTGCCACTCTCAGCAAAATGTAGTAAAGGATGGGGAACAGAAATACAGCACGCAGTTCAAAAAGCGCGGCGATCCGGTTGGCCGCAGCGATACCGGACACTATAGCGGCCAGTATCAGCAGCCCCACAGCCTTATCAGGCGCTGAGAGAGCAACACGCCTGCGCCGGAACAGCGTCCCAAGGACCGCAGGACTCACCAGCAGCACGAGCGCCTCAGGTACGCTGATGGCCCGGTAGATCATACCATCAGGAAGGAGATAGAATGGGGCCGATAGCGCGATCAACGCCAGCGCTATGTCTACACGCCAGGTCAACAGCAAGGCCAGCAATAACAGCGTCAATAAGCCGATGCTCACCCAGAGGCTGCCCCAGCCCTGTCGCAGCACAGCAGCGGCGGCAACCCACAGCAGCACCGTGAGTCCTGCGCTTGCAGCAGCCTGGACCCATTCCGGCAGGGCCAGAAAACGCTGACGCAGCCTGTCCCAGGGTATAAGCCGCGCGTCGCGTACTGAGAGGATGATCAGCACAAGCCCGGCTATCGCCAAGCCGGTCAGGCTGACAGGGGAACCTTCACACGGCAGCCGCGTGCCCACGCGCCAGTCTACTATGATCCACTGTCCCTCTCCGCCATCCGTCACTACCTCGACGGTATGCGTTCCCGGAGACAATCCGGTCGCCAGTGGCACAGTGACAGGATGCGTTTCCTTATCGTAGAGGACGACGCAGGCACGCCCATGTTCGTCACGGGGCAGGCTGCCGGCAGGCCTGCCATCCACCGTTACATAAAGGAAAGCTCTGTGCGGCCCCCGACGCACTGTCAGCGCGACAGAAGTGCCTTCGAAACGGAATATGGCACGCTCACCACCGCTGCCGACGTCTGCACCCAACGGCCCGACCCGCCAGTCTCCCCCGTAAGTAACCCAGGGGTTATCGGCCAGGTGGCCACCAGGAGGAGCGACATCAGGGAGAGCAGCAATCCAGGCCACTACCGCGTTGTAGACCGGTCTGGGGACGTTATCAGGGCCGAGGAGGGCGAAACCCCAGTGTGGATCATCGGTGGTCACGGGGGGCTGAAAATGCTCCAGTATCATCGCTCCAAGCCATGGCCACTCCCTGCGCGCCCGCTCGAACGCGGCCACGGTGCGGGCTGCCTGGGTCTCCTCATCGGTCTGTCCCCAGATTGACGGGGCACCACTCCATCCCCTGGGCAAAGCGTTCCATCCCCACTGAGTGGCCCAGATAGCCTTACCGCCGTCACCGTGTCGCACCATCACTTCCCGCAGCATGATGAGCCGCGAGAAGTTGAGCACAGTTTCTTCCACACGCCGGTCATCCGGGCCGGTGTCGAAGCCGTAAGGCTTGCCGGCCACAATGTCGAAGTATGGTGCGGCGCCGGTCTGGTACAACTGTTCCAGGTAGCGTACTTCGCTCAGATTGAGGGGGCCGCTCTCAGTTGTGGGAGCCAGCCCGGCCAGCAGGATGAGAGCATCGGGGTCGGCGGAGCGGATGGCACGCGCAGTCCGGGCCAGCAGATCGGCATAAGCGGGTGGGCTTACAGGTCCACCACCCCAGTGAGCCGCCAGATTAGGCTCATCCCATACTTGATATGCCGCCACTTGATGGCCGTAACGGGAGGCGAAAGCACGGGCAAAATCGGCGAACTGCTCCGGATCAGCCGGTGGAACGGGGGGAGCATCATCTAGCACGGCTACCAGCCGCAGTTGAGGGTAGCGGGAGAGTGCCGCAAAGATGCGGTCGGGTATGCTCCAGTCGTAATAGCCTTCATCATAAGCTATCTTGCTTCGATAGAAGGGCTGGCGTACCCAGACGAAACCATCTGCTGTGATGCGGCGTAACGCGTCCTTCAGTTCCTCATCCCCGTACTGCTCCAGCGCCACGTTCACGCCCGGCAGGGGGACATCAGCTCCACGCACCGGCGCGGGGAATTCCTCAGAAACTCCGCGCGAGCACAACTTGTGCGTGTCGAACGCATGGCTTGCAGCGATGGGCAGCACAGATAGAAGCAGCAGCCAGAGGGGCAAAAGGGAGATACGTTGTCTGGATGAACCGGGCACGGGACGCAAATTGCCTCGGGGTGAATATAATGCGGGAGGCTTACCGCAGCCGCCCTTCTTTTATTTTACGGGCGGCTTCGAAGCCGGCCTCCAGGGCTTTGAGGTTAAGCTCAGCAGTACCGGTTGGGGCACGCTCTCTGACCGCTGTTTCCAGCGCCTGTCGCGAGACGATGCCGGTCAGACCGACCAGCAATCCCAGACCGACCACATTGGCAACGATTTCCTTGCCGGTAGCCTGGCGCGCCAGCGATGTCAGCGGCACGCGTATCGCCCGTGTTGTTGAGGCGCGGGCGACGTGGTCCGCATCCAGGATCAGCAGCCCACCCTCGCGGATACGGTGGCCATAGCGATCACAGGCTTCCTGACTCATACACAAGGTGATGTCGGGCTGGAGCACCTTAGGGTAGTGAATCTCACTTTCGGAGATGACCACTTCTGAACGGCTGGCTCCACCCCGCGCCTCTGGGCCATATGACTGGGTCTGTACCACATTCTTGCCATCGCGGGCGGCGGCGTCGGCCAGAATGATGCCAGCGAGGATGGCCCCCTGTCCACCAGTGCCGGCCAGCCGTATCTCATACCGCCTGGCCATCGGCTCCCCCTGCTGCCAGCCGTTGTGCATGCTCTACGATGCGCTGGTAGAGCCGGGTGTACTCTGGAATATTGCGGTTCAAGAATATACCGCGCACGATCTTACCCTGCCGCTCCTCCTCGCTCAAACGTTCGGCCTGTGCAATGGTGATGCTCTGTTCCTTGAGGCGACGCATCATCTCGGGTGCGGTGCCCCACTGGTTGAGCCGTCCCAACGTGGTATGACAGTAGCTGACGGCCTCAACGACCGCGAAGCCTTCCTTCATGATGGCCTGGGCAATAAATTTCTCCAGTTCCTGTACGTGGTAGACCGTGCTGCGGGCGACAAAGGCTGCACCGGCAGCGATGGACAGGTCGGTGATGGGAAAGGGCTGCTCGATGTTGCCGTATGGAGCGGTGGGAGAGCGCACACCGGTCGGCGTTGTCGGCGAGTACTGGCCGCCCGTCATGCCGTAGGTGGCATTGTTGACCACGATGGCGGTGAGGCCGATGTTGCGACGGGCGGCATGGATGAAGTGGTTTCCGCCAATGGCCAGAGCATCCCCATCACCCATTACCACGATAACCTTCATCTCAGGCCGCACCAGCTTCAGTCCGGTGGCGAAGGCAAGTGCCCGCCCGTGGGTCGTGTGCATGGTGTTAAAATCAACATACACCGGCATACGCCCGGTACAACCTATGCCGGAAAGGAGGGCCACGTCGTTTTTGTCCAACTGGAGTTGATCAACCGCCCGTATGATAGCACCAAGGACGATGCCGATCCCACAGCCAGCGCACCAGACGTTAGGGAATTTTTTGTGATGGCGCAGGTAACGCTCGTGGACCCGCGACTCACGTTGCTCTCGCTTCATATCGTCCACTCCTCGATGACGGCAAGTATCTCGGACGGCTGAAATATCTCGCCATCGGCCCGGTTGACGCGGTGTACCTTGTTCCTGCCCGCCACCCGCTCCACCTCCCGTGCCAGTTGTCCCATGTTCAATTCGGGCACGACGATACGATGGAGGCGCGCTGCGGCATGTTCAACCACCTCCTCCGGAAAAGGCCACAGCGTCTGCAGTTTGAGGAATCCGACCTTGCGCCCACGCCCGCGCGATACCTCAACAGCGTGGCGGGCCACTCGCGCCGTGATACCATACGCGATGACCAAAGTATCGGCATCCTCAACACCATCCTCCTCGTAGAGCAGGATGTCGGAGAGGTTGCGTTCTATCTTGCGGAAGATGCGGTCCAGCCATGGCTGAATCTCATTGACCTGTTCAGTGGGGTAGCCGCGCTCATCATGGTGGAGGCCGGTGATGTGGTAGCGATACCCTTCGCCAAAGGGAAGCAGCGGTGGCACATCGGCGGGAAAGTTCTCATAGGGCTTGTACCACTCCGGTGGCACTGTTGTGGCGGCTCGCTCCACCCGTTCGATGCTCTCCGGGGAGGGTAGAGTGACCCTTTCTCGCATATGGCCGACCACCTCGTCCATCAGCAAAAGCACCGGAGTACGGTACTGTTCGGAGAGGTTGAAGGCCCGCACCGTCAGGTCGAATACTTCGCGGACTGAGGAGGGCGAGAGAACAATAATGGGGTAATCGCCGTGAGAACCCCAGCGGGCAGCCATCACGTCCCCCTGGGCCGGGCTGGTGGGCCGGCCGGTGGAGGGCCCCAGCCGCTGGACGTCCACGATCACACAGGGGATCTCCGCCATAGCCGCATACCCGATGTGCTCCTGCATCAGGCTGAGGCCCGGACCCGAGGTGGCGGTCATCGCTTTGGCCCCGCCCACCGCAGCGCCGATGACCGCAGCCAGGGAAGCGATCTCATCTTCCATCTGGATGAAAACGCCGCCGACTTGAGGCAGGCGCTTCGCCAGCAGCTCAGCGATCTCAGTGGCCGGTGTAATGGGATAGCCCGCGAAAAAACGGCAGCCGGCGGTGACAGCGCCTTCTGCACAGGCCTCATCGCCCTGCATCAATCTGGGCCCGGTGTGCGCATTCACCCTTCCTCCTCGGGCGTGACTTCTGTGACAAAAATTGCAAAATCCGGGCAGTGGAGCTCGCACCAGCGGCAGGCGGTGCATTTTTCCGGGTGCGCTACGATGACCCGGCCGTCGCTGCTATGTGTCAGCACACCGGTCGGACAGAACTCCACGCACAGATCGCAGCCCTTACACCAGTTGGGGAAGAGCGTTACGCGGCCACGCCGGAGTTTCGAACGACGTTTTTCCCCTACTTCAGAAGCCACAGGTTCGCTCATTGTTTGCGTGTTGCGTGTTGCGTATTGCGTGGCGCGTCACGCCTCTTGCCCTACTTCAAACAGGCCGTACCTGGCATAGCGCAGGTAGCGATTGGCGACGAAGGTCAGCGGTTTCTCAGCCAGTATGAAATTATCCGCGAGAGTGGCCAGCACATCGTCAAGTCCCTCCACCCTGGCCCGTTCGTGCTCCGCCGCCAGCCGGTAGAACGCCTGCCCGTATGCCTCATAGTCCTCCAGGCTTCTACACAGGCGGCTCTTCATCCGTGGGCGAAGTTGCTGACTCAAAGGATAGCGGTACTGTGTCTCAATGTAGTCCGGGAACATGCCAGCCAGGAAGAGGCACACATCAGCAATCCTTTTATAAGGCTCGAAACGGAATGGCTCATCTACAGCCTGGCAATAATGCATCATACTCTCCACATCCAATTCGCTGGCACGGTATTTGTGCCAGATGCCCTTCCTCACTCTGACAGGTACGGTCGTGCTCTCGACGCGGGTAAAAGAGGCCAGCATCGCTGCCAGGTAGTCCCTGAGCGGCTTCTGCTCCAGCAGCTGAATCACCCGGTCAGCATCGAAGATAACGACTTTCTGCAGGCTGCGCCGTTCCACGGTGAACATTTCCTGCTCCAGGTCGCGCCGCGCCCGTCTCAGAAGCACGATGAAGAACAGCCGGGGCGACACAGAGAGCAGGACTTCCTCCTCCCCCATCAACCGCCGGAAGACTCGCTCATCATCGAGCATTGCGTTGATGAACGCTTCGTCATCCTTTATCGCACTGGCAACGCGCTCTTTGTTGACCACTTCCGGCATCAAGGTATCAATTAAGAACAACAGGTCTCTGTGTTCCAACTGCCACTTCATCGCACTCTCCTCCTGATATATATTATACCAGTATCCGGCTGGTAAAGGCAAGATATCTTTGTCCGAGGGTGCCCGTCACTGTAGGGCAACTGCTCGCAGTTGTCCTACAACCGGTTGTGGCAGCACCGGATGCGGTCTGAATACCAGCTAGACCGGATGCAAAAATATGACGGACACTATTGTCCGATCTCAGCGGCACCCTGGTCTGCCGGTATCAGGGACGTCAGGAGGCCAGAGAGACAGGCCCACATCGCGGAAATCCAGGTCCGCAGTTATGCCGGGAGCCTTGACCTGACAATCCTTATCTGAACCAGCACCAATACCGCGCCCACAAGGCTGATCCCCAGACCGACGAACAGGCTCATTGGCCTGAAGGTAAACTCAACGACGTGGATACCTGTATCCACAGCAATGGCCCGGAAGAGCAGATTGGCTCGCCTGACAGGTACAGGTGTGCTATCAACACGCGCTTCCCAACCCGGATACCAGGCATCGCTCAGTACCAGATACCCCGGCGCCACTGCGCTGACCTCGATCTCGATCCACTCCGGCGCGTAGTGCCTGACCACGACGGACTCCTTACCCTCAGGCAGGGGAAAGTCCAGTTCTGTCCCATCTGCCAGCAACACTTCGGTCGCCGGATCGAAGCCGCTCTCCATACTCAGCAGTGAAGCTGTATCACTATCCCCCACGACCTTTGCTTTGTGCACGAGAAAAGCGCGCGGTAGCACATCCAGATTTTCATAGACTTTGACATCCCCGGAGTGCACCAGCCTGAAATGGCCCCGGTCGGAGAGCACCAGCGCCTGGAAGCTGCCGGTGCGCTCGTCCACCAGACTTACGCCACGCACCACCAGCCTGCCCTCTGGCAGTGTCGCCCGCACAGATATTGTGAGCGGCACCGAGGGGTGCTGCCAGCGCAACCGGGCCACATAATCATTTCCTCGAGGCTCTCCCGGCCAGAAATTACCGCCGACTGTTGCTCTGGTATGCATCACATGCGGGCCGTACAGCCCTTCGGCAGTGTGTTCACCGGCCCGTAGCTCAAAGGTATGCGTGATATTGCTATCGAAGCCGATCTCCACCACCCCGACGGGTGTGCCCTGGGCAAGTGATGCGCCACCCTCCAGGTAAGATACCAGCCCAAGCGCCGTGGCCTCGAAGGGGGACACAAAGGCAACCCGGGCGGCCTGTCCACGCTCCAATCTGGCGCCGAACTGAAGATCGTAGAATATCCCGTCCAGCCAGGCATCGCGGAGTTTATCCGTGATGATATACCGTACGTTGCACAGGTTCAACCAGCGACCATCAGGGATGGCGGTGAGATTTTCGCGCAGGCGGCCATCCATGGAGCCCTCGCCTCCGAGCAGCAGCCGCTGGAAAGTTAGATAGCGTGCCAGCGGCAGTATCCCACCATCGTAGCCGTCTACTGCGGGGATGCCAAAAGCTAACGGCAGGTTGGGACTGAGCACCTCCTTGTGCTTGGCCGCTACAATGTAATCGTAAAGCGCTGAGGATGATAGCTGAGGGCCATAAAGTACCTTTATCTCAGGCAGATCGCCGGGATCGAAAGTGAGGTCCGACATGCTGATGAAGCGGCAGGGCGGCTGCTCCCCACTCCCGGCGGCGAGTAGATGGGCGACAGCAGGGCGCAGCCCGGTGAATGCCTGCGGCGCGGTGGCGCGGGCATGCGGCAAGGCTTCGGCAGCCGCGAGCAACTCAGCGACCACAAGCACGCTCAGCCCGCGCGCTGCCAGGCCAGGCGAACGACGTGCCAGCACCAGCAGTGCAGATGTCGCTGCGATTACGACCACCCAACCGATGCCGGTCACCCGCCCGATCTGCCATTCACCGCCAATGCGCGTACCGGCTACCGCCCACGCGATCAACAAACACGGCACCGTCATCCAGAGCAATAGCTGACGCCAGCCAATAGAGACGCGTCGGTTAAACAGCGTTTCCACACCACATCCTGCCAGCGCCGCTACTCCAGAAGCGTATAGTGCGAGCCAGCGTGCCGGCACACGGAAGTCGGCAAAACCGGGGACAAAAGAGGCCAGCATTACATACAGGGGATTGTAAAGGCCAGGCGAGAGGAAAAGGCCGGTCAGGGCAAGAGAGAGCACCCCACGCCAGCTCCGTGGCCGCTGCTCAAATACCAGGCCCCAAAGTCCAATCATCGCCAGCATCAACCCGCTGATACCGATGTATGCCACATGTTCAATGTGTTGTGGTGGGATGTTCTCAGAGAAGCCGGGCAGCAGGGCGCGGCCCAGGTACAGCGGCGACAGTGAGAAAGAGAGACGCTCATTGAAGGGAAGCCCTCTGGCACGTATGGAAAGGCGAGCCAACTCCCAGGCAGGTACCAACTGCACTGCAGCCAGCGCTCCTCCCACTGTTCCAGCGATCGTCAGTCTCAACAACGTGCTCCCAATCCGGCGTGTCCAGCAGTACACAGGGCTTTGCTTCTGACCATCCCCAGATATTGTGCTCAGGCCGTAGATTCCTGTTCCTGCGAACAAGATAAAGGCCGTTTGCGTATGGCCTGCCAGCAGGACAAGTCCAAACAGCAACGCCAGGCCGGCCAGAGCACGCCATCCCCTGTCCCACAAAAGCAATGCCAGAGGAAGCCAGGCCAACGCCTGCAGCTGATTGACGTGTTCCACCTGTGCCCCCAGATACCCGCCCAGGGCAAAGGCGGCTCCCAGCACCCAGGCCCCCGGTCGCCCCAGGTGCAATGAGCAACGCCCCCAGGCGTAGCCGTTGCATGCAGCCAGGACCAGGTGGACCACTATACTCAGATGGACAGCACGATGTGGCGGAAAAAGTAACCACAGGGGCCAGTTGAGGGGATAGAAGAAACCGACCTGACTGTTGGCCAGGAAAGGTGCCCCCATAAACAGATAGGGATTCCAAAGCGGTACACGCCACGTGCGCAACGCCCGGGTCGCTTCGGTCCAGTAGGGATAAAAATAAGTGAAAACGTCACCTCTTGCCAGCACGCGGCCAGCCAGCGCAATCCTCCAGAAACAAACGATAACCGCTGTCGAAAGCAGGAGGAGTGCCCATAGATCAAGTGTATAACGTCTGCTCATCGTATTCCGCGTTCAGACAGGGGCTGTAGTCTGTAGAGCGTGAAAGAGCGCGTGCCATCGCGGCGGGTTGTCGCCAGCACAGGGACCAGCTTATATCCTGCCCGTGTAAGTGCGTGCTCCACCCGGGCCGATGATTCCCACGAGGGGAAGGCAATGAAGCGGCCACCTTGCGCTCCAAATGCACGCACGTCCTGGGCCAGCCAGGCCGGGGTCGGCCAATAAGCCAGATAAAGGGGGGCACCGAATAAGTAGAAGCTATAATGCCAGCCCAGCCAGTGATGGTAGACCACCGTGCCCTCAGGCTGGCTGCGCAAAAAGGCTGCTATCACATCAATGCCGTCATAAGCACCATGATCGCCTCCGATCGGATAGAGGCTGTGAGCTGCGTTCCAGGCGGGTTGGGACATCAGTATGAGCAGCAAAAGGATGATGAGCAGCGGGATGCGATCAGCACCGAGAACGCTCAGAATGCGGCCCAACAGTATCGCCAGGAGCGGCATCAGCGGCAGGACATAGCGATCCCAGACCTGAAACGCCCGCAGCCACAGGAACAGAAAATACAGCAGCGCAAAGCAGGTGAGGGAGATGTCGGCGAGCGCTTCTCTCGTATAGAGGCCAGCTTCTGACGAACGCGGGGCACAGAGGGCCCGCGATACCAATGCTGGGAGGCCTGCCAGGAGGAGGGTGTTTACAACGGGTGAGACAAATATGTAGCGCATCAGCACAAGCCAGCGGTATAAGCGGGTACTCAACTCTTGCGGCCAGATCAGGCGCAGGCCTCCATATCCCTGGATACCTGCCTGCCAGAAGCTCACAGCGCCCTGGGCAACACGGGCTACGTCCCAGGCCCCGATTATCCCTGTCACTACGGCCAATGCTATAAGCATACGGCCGAATTTCCTCCATGTGAGGTTGTGCTTTTCTTGCACCACCCATATCAGCGCTGCCAGGGGCAGCCACAACACCCCGCTTTGCTTTGCAGCGCATGCCAGCCCACACCACAACCCCGCCCATCCGGGCCGTCCTCGCGCTGCGGCCACGCACGCGGCCAGCCCTGACGCCACCATTGGGGGATCGGTGAAAGCAGTGGCGGAGAAAAGTATCGCCAGAGGGGAAAGGGCAACGCCCAAAGCGGCCAGCAGCATCACTCTGGAGCTGCGGTACAGTGAACTGGCCAAAGCAGCGGTCAAAGGAATACTTAGGAGTCCCGTTATCAGTCCAGGCAACCGGACAGCGAGCCCGTCGCCGGGCCAGCCCCCTGCCCTCCCGGCAAGCCACTCGCTGAGCGCCAGCAGGTAGGGAAGCAGCGGTGGCTTATCCAGGGGGACGTGTGTCAGCCACGGGTCAATTCCCCGCCCTATCAGGAGACCCCAATAGCTGTACCAGGCTTCGTCGGCATGGAGGCGGTTATCGGAGATCGGGCAGATGCGCAGCCACCACCCCGTAATCAGCAAAAGCACTAAAGCCCGGCGTTCCCATCCCCATTGCTGACCTGTTGGCGGGCGAAGCGACATCGCAGCAGGGTCCACAGTACGGTCAGTCCGTCGCGCCAATTGATTTTCTTCCCCTCTCCAAATTCCCGACCGGTATAGGATATTGGCACCTCGTAGATGCGATAGCCAGACCTGAGAATCTGTGCCGTGATCTCGGGGTCAAAACCCCAGCCAGGGGCTTTTAGATCGAGTCGTTGTGCCACCTGGCGGGTAAAGACTTTGTAGCAGGTCTCCATGTCGCTGAGGACGGTGTTAAACAACAGGTTCGTCACCAGTGTGAGAAAGCGGTTACCGACCATGTGCCAGAAAAACATGGCCTTGGTCGGCCCGCCCCGGAAGCGCGATCCATAAACTACCTGAGTGCGCCCTTCGAGAATAGGTTTTAACAAATCAGGGTACTCACGGGGGTCATACTCCAGGTCAGCGTCCTGGATCAACATGATGTCACCTGTGGCATTCTGGAGCCCGGTACGCACTGCCGCGCCCTTGCCCTGGTTATATTCGTGGAATATCACTCGCAGGTCCGGCATCCCTTCAAGCGTGCGCAGATACTCGCGGGTGCCGTCCGTCGAGCCATCATCAACCACGATCATTTCACGTTCAAGCTCGACAAGCCTGCCGTTTTCCGGGCCATATCCGATCCGCACCTCCAGAGGGACCGCTCTGACGCGCCTCAGTATCTCAGCGATCGTGGCAATCTCGTTGTAGACCGGGATGATGATCGAAAGTTTCACACCACCTCCTGTGCCTGGATAACCAAAATATGACATATTATAGCCGAGGATATTCTTATAGCAAGAGCGCAGGGCTATGGGATTTCGAAGCAAATCCTAAGAGCCTATCCGAAAAACCGTACAAGCGGCATCCCTATGCCGCTTATACCGACGCATAGGGATGCGTCGGTTACGTTTTTCGGATAGGTACTAATCAGGGGAGGGAATCGAGGCTTTAGCCGGCACAGACGCGGCACAAACCGGCTAAAGTACCCTTACCTACCCGACTCCGGGCGGGAAAAGCGGCGTCGGCGTAGCCCGAATCGCTGCTGCTTTGAAAGTAGACACTCGCTGTCAGGTGACAGTCACCTGACAGCGCCACACTGCTTTGAATAGACGCTCGCTGTCAGGGCAATGTAGCGCTGGCTGTCAGGCCGATGTTTCGGCGTTAGTCAAAAGCCATCCGGCTGGCAGCAAGATTTTCATTCATCGGAGTGCATGACGAGAGCCCTGGCATGGGAGCTGCTTCGAACACCCTACAGGTGGCCACTTTAGAGGTGGGGAATCCCTCGCACGTACACCTTGTCTCTAGGCCTGCGGCCGGTGGTCGTACCTCGCCAACCAACACGTCGGGGGGAGAGGCCGGCACCTGGCACAAAACGCCTGGGGAGGACGATTCCAGGGTCGAGGTGACAGTCACCTACACCATGCCGATTTTCACCGCCGAGACGCGGAGGACGCAGAGTCCTGTATTCACGATAATGTCTCTCTGGATGCTCTGCGACTCCGCTGAGCAGTATTACAACCACTAAGGGTTAAGCAGCATAGGGATGCCGCTTGTACGTTTTTTCGGATAGGCTCCAAAAACAGCCAGGGCAGGCTGCAATGGCCTGCCCTGGCTGTCTGTGCACCGGCCGGAATTACCCGGCGCTGCTCCGCATCACCAGTGGCAAGTAGATCACATAGGGCCGGAATGCTGTGTTCTGCACGGGATCCGAGCAGATCTGATTGCCCAGTGTCCCGCCTTCAGGCACAATGCAGGCCCTATTGGTCACCGTCACCGTCTGCCCTGGGGTTGGCAGGTCCACTGCGGCGACGAAACTGACAATGGCGTGGCCGGTGTCCGAGATGGTCAGCGTGCCGCCTACTGCGCCCTCAGAGTAAGTAATGCCCTCAGGCGCCTCCACGAAATTCACAAAGCGCAGGTTCGTCAACGGATCGTGAAGTATGGCTCTTGTGCCCTTAACGCCTGCCACGTCAATCGTGTAGTTGAGCATATCACCGTGCCGGACAGCGCCGGTTGGCGTGACGCTCTTGGTCACCGTGAAATCAGCCAGCGCTTCCTTAGCCACCATTGTCGTCACGAAAAGCAGACGGGCATTGTAGTAGATGGCGTGTTCACCTGTAGTCCAGTCTGAGTTGGTGTCCGCATAACACTTGCCATAGAACTGTGAATACGCCAGGCCACCATTGAACTGATTCGGCCCTTCTGCCATGTAGCCCGCCGGGATACCGACCTTGTCATCGTAGCTATATATGGTCGAAAAGATTGTCTTCACGCTATCCTGCCCGTAGCCGGCCACATAGCTGTGACGGAGAGGATTGACACCCAGGATGTAGTTCATCTGGGCGCGCGCGGCGCGGATGAGACGGGTGTCGTAATTGCCCACGATCTTGCTGCCGCGCGCCAGGATGATGATAGTCTCCAGCGTGACGGCATTGCTGCCCCAGTAGTAGTCCGAATCATGCCCATCGCTGCCATCGTTAAGGAAGTTGCGCCAGGGATAGGTTTCGGAGCGCTGGAGTTGCATCTCGCGCCACTGGTTGAAGTGCTCGGTGAACCATTCCTTCTCGGTCGGGTCAGCATTGGGCGATTCGTTGTAGGCCATAAACGCGCGCAGGAACAGCCCGCCTGCGTTCTCAGTGGTCGTCAGCCAGTCAGAAGCATAGGTCTGATAGTGATCGAGGAAGTAGTTATTGTAGGTGATGGCGCCGGTGGCCTTGAACAGTTCCGCCGCGGCCCAGAAGCGCGCTTGCGGCTCAGGGTCCCACGGAATGTTACAGCCTTGCCAGTAGTCAGGATAGCATTCGGGATAGGCTTCCAGGTACCGCCAGCCGGCTTCCGCCGCGTTCAATAGCCGATCGGCATAGGCTGAGTCGAACGGTCGGTAGACGACCGAGGCATGTGCCAGATATGCGACGCCCTTAGCCGTGCCATGCGTCGGCTTGGTGTTGGGAACTGTGCCGCCCAACAAGTCCTCGATGTAGCGTACCTGATGGTCATTTTCGGGTGAGGCGGTGGCATTGTTCGGGTAGATGCGTTCGTAGAACCCACCGTCGCTCGGATCCTGCATCTTAAGAGTCCAATCCAGCTCCCACTTTACCTCGTCAAGCAGGTCGGGTATCCCGTTGCCGCTTTCAGGGATGTTGAACTGACCATCGGTAAACATCTCCGGGAACATCTCGTAGGCGCTCAGCAGGTCGTTGACGGCGGCGGCAGCGTAAGGCACATATTTGCCGTAGTCGCCGGCATCGTACCACCCCTGCGAGACGTCGAAGGTATGGGTGATGGTATTCGTGTATCCCTCAAGTGCAGAGCGTAGCTGCACGGCTGAGTCTTGGGGATGGCCCATGCCGCGCGCCCAGTAGCCGGCATGCTCGACGGTCAGCGTGATGCCCTGGCGCTGATAGTAAAAGTAGCGCGCAGCATCAACGATGAGAGGATCATAAATATCGTTGCCGATCTCGAACTCCAGAGAGCTGGCACCGCCAAGCAGCGTGCCGGTTGCGGGTACCGTCACGTCCAGGTAATACCGGCCAGGTGTCATAAGGGGCGTGAAGTCGGCTTTCAGAATCTTCTCGCCTGACACATAGGGGTCATATTCGGTCACCAGGGTCAGGGTACCGGTGTAGACCGGCTCATGGTCTGTAGCACGTCGCACGGTGAACTGTGTGCCGGCATCAACAGGGAGTTCCTCGTAGAAGCCAGTTACCAGTGCATATTTCTCCGCTGATGTGGTGTAGCCGAGCTGGTTCACCTTGATGGCCGGAAAGCCTGGTTCATCGTCTGGCGAGGTGATCTTCAAATCGTTGATCCAGATTGTCTTGGCGTACGGGCCCCAATAGTCCTCTGAGAACCTTATATCCCGAAACTGACGCAGGTTGAACTCGGGGTCGTTCTCGAAATGGAAGTCCCGTAATGGAATTTTGACATGCTGCCACTCAGTACTAATGGTAACATAGTTGGAAGTATTGACCGGGCCAACGTTGTGTTCCGTTCCGGAGGCACGGCCTGGCACAACGTCTGTCAGGGTGATGTTGAAGTGCTCACCACCGCTGGCGCTTTTGACATTAAACTCCAGGAAACCATTCTTAGCGTAGTTTTCAATACTATAGGTGGTCCAGCCTGGGCCGGCAAGAATCACTATCCACCACCAACTGGTCGCAGGTCGGATGTATAGCTTAAGCGACGGCAGGCCATTGTACATCCCATCCGGGGAGGAGTCAATGGACATTTGCAGATCGCAGTCGGGGATACTGCACGCCCAGTGTCCGGGCAGGGTGTCTCTGAAAACGGAAATGTCCCGCAACTTGCGATATCCAGGCGGAGGGGTCGCCTCAGTCGGGGCAGAAAGCACAGGGGGAGTAACAGCGATCAGCAACATAAATACGATAGCAGCGGCAAGCAGACTTTGTTTCGGGAATCCTTTTGTGGTCATCGTAACCTCCTTATCAGCTTGTTGTTACTATGACAGAATCCGTTCATGTTGCCTGGGCCGATTCGACATATCTTTATTTCGTCATAGAATCACCTCCTCTCGCTGAAACTCTACTCCGACGTCTCACCGTTGTTGCCGGGCAGCACGATCGGTGGCAACATCAACCGCCTCCGGCACTCATCCAGAATCTCTGCCGTGCGAGAAGCACCGCAGCGGGTCGCACCCAGCGCGCGCACCGCGAGTAACTGGTCGAGCGTGCGCACGCCGCCGGCCGCCTTAATCTGGACGTGAGGAGGGCAATGCGCGCGCATCAGCTTCAGGTCCTCGTGAGTGGCCCCACCGCTGCCATATCCGGTCGAGGTTTTGACCCAATCGGCCCCTACCTCGCCGCAGATTTCGCACAGCCTGATCTTGTGCTCATCCTGAAGGTAGCAATTTTCGAAGATCACTTTGACCTTTTGCTGCTGAGCGTGAGCGGTATCAACGATGGCCTTGATCTCGGCCCGCACGTAGTCCCAATCACCGCTGAGCACCTTGCTGATATTGACGACCATGTCCAGTTCCATCGCCCCATCGGAGAGCGCCTGCTCCGCCTCGGCCACCTTGATGGCCGTGGTATGGCCGCCGTGTGGAAATCCGATGGTCGTGCCGGGCCTGACCGTGCTGCCCGCCAGCAATTCGGCGCAGCGCCTGAGGTAGTAGGGCATGATACACACGCTTGCGACGTCGTAGGCCAGTGCCAGCCGGATTCCCCGTTCCAGGTCATCGGTTGTCAGCGTCGGGTTCAGCAGCGAATGGTCAATCATCTTGGCGATTTGCTCGTACGTATAGTCCATTTCTCCTCACTATAAGAATGAACATTTCAACAGCTATACTTTTGCAGTTTTTGCACTCTGGGCGGTCTAGCGAGGTTATGCCCATTTATGCCCCCCGCATTTAGAGCCTATCCGAAAAACCGTACAAGCGGCATCCCTATGCCGCTTATACCGACGCATAGGGATGCGTCGGTTACGTTTTTCGGATAGGCACTTAGTGATTGGGCACTCGATATTCCCTAAATATGGGGGGCTTCTCCAAAAGTGCGAAAGTATAGCAACAGCATACCTGGTCTGTAAGGGGACAGACCAGAGCAGAAGGTTCGTGCAATTACGCGGGGCACCCTCCAGAAAGCCAGTAACTGAATCAGCGGTAGTGCACTGTGGAACACTGCTCACGGGAACGTCTGCACAGCACGTGACTCAACTGTGGGTTGGGTCTTCACTCTGAGGAATCTTCCCGGAGCCCGCTCCACTGGTCAAACTGGGTTAATTATATCTGGATACCCCCTCCTTGTCAATCAGGCGTGTTATATCATCTAAAATGTTACCGAAGCCATGCGGTTCACTCAAATGATAATGTTACCGGAGGTCAAGATGAATCCAGAGGATAAGATGACCATAGAAGAGCGATACCAATATCTGGGTCGG
>Ga0209101_1000204_pt1 | contig 51531 bp, 40 predicted proteins | sample ConPoolayeCmetaG_FD_185481 | JGI IMG/M metagenome (GOLD analysis project Ga0209101, IMG submission 185481) | Hot spring microbial mat communities from California, USA to study Microbial Dark Matter (Phase II) - Cone Pool mat layer C metaG... ... | reverse complement strand
GGTCTTCTAGAGATTCCAGTTAAAGTAGCGGAGAAATCCTCGTTGAAATACTTCAGAAAAAGTCGAAATTTATCTTCTGAAATAGAGTTTTTGGTATGATTGATTTTCATGGTCTAGTAAGTATTTTTACATACTTTTCCTGTTTTATGCTTCACAAGATTATTGTAAAATCACTTTAGAGTAATCATCGTTTTGAGGTAATAGAGTATGTGCCAACAAATAGATTGTTAAATTTATTATCTCGAATTTAAATCCGTTTGATACACTCAACATCTCCTAAGTTTTACTGAGTACTTGGAATGAAAAATACAATATTTTCGCTCAAGGCAGACTGTCTTGAGCATGTGTTACTAATAATTTCGCATAAAGCTCCTCCTTTCAATATTGGGAACCGCGATTTCGGCGTGCCGGACGGTAGGCAATGAATCGCTGTTCTTCTGAAAGATCTTTTTTATTTCATTTCTTTACTCCTCTGTCCCATCTTGTCTTTTTGTTTAGCTATCGGTCTTTCTTTATTTAGAAAGTTGTCAATTCTTTCATTTAAATTTTCTTTAATTTTGTCTGCCTGTTCTTGAGTGATCTTGCCATCCGTAACAGCTTTATCTATTTTCCCATTTGCTTTTTCTATTAGATAAATTTTTACTTCTTCAACACCTTTACCATTTTCTTCGACTATAGAAGCTATGGTTTTACCTGATGCAAATTGATCCAGAAGATCCTTGATATCCATGTCAAGATAATTAGCTAGATCTTGAATGTTATTTCTGAGAGAATTTCTTAGTTCACTTCGGATTCCAAATTTTAAGCCCCCAAATTCGCTATTATTAATTTTTTCTTTGATCTTGTCTGCCTGTTTTTGTGTAATTTTTCCGTCCTGTAGAGCCTGATCTACTTTTTCAGCCTTAGCTTGCTTGAATGCATTTACGAGATTAGTACTATCTATTCCAAGAATTTCAGCTACTCTGGAAATAATTGATTTTGATGGTCCACTTTCTTTAGCCGCTGCTACTGGAACTTTGATAATGAATCCCCAGATTCCGAGTATAGCTAGTGCAGTAAGTGTGATAAGTAATATTTTTTTGTTCATTTTTATAATGTTAATAAAGTTAATAGATAAGATAGTAAGCAGTAAAGGTCTTCTGAAGATTAGAAAGGATTTTGATTCAACTCCACATTATAAGTACTTTGTATATATATATTATCACTCCTATTGTTAAAACGTCACTCGGAGTCTTTTAAATATAAAGTGAAGTTATTTTTTGGTGCTTCATTAAATTTAGATATTCTTTTTTTAGCATAATTCCAAAAGTTTTCAATATAATTTACATGATTCTTATCCATTGCAAATTCATTCTTTGAGTGAAATATTATATAATGTTTGTTTGTACTCATTTAAAACTAAACTATCATAACTTGTTATTAATCCATCTGTATATTATATATTATACTTTCCTTAAATATTTTTCCTATTATTATCGGTATTAATTATTTTTTCTTACATTCTTTATATAATGACTGTATATACTTTACCATTACGTTTTAATAGTTAATAAACCAAATACAGGCGCCTTTCCTTTTCCTCTATAACGTTTGATATGTATTTTTCTTGCGCTAAAGTAGGATTTATCTTCCTCTATTACACATGATAGTTGTTCCTCTTCTTCTGTTAATTTATTTATTCTTAATTTTAATTTCTTGTAGATATCTGAAATTGTTCTCCTTGAAATACCTGTTAATTTGTCAATTTGAATTGAGTTAAAATCCTCTGTAAAATACATTAGAATTTGTCTAAATTTTACTTTTGAGATTTTTGAATAGTTTATATATTTATTTTTATTGTCTTGTAAGGTGTTTTACTATATTTCCAATTTGCTATTCTTCAAAATACCAGAAGTAAATAAAGTAATAAGAATAATACTAACTACTAAGAATTTAAAATTCTATTTTTTTCCATTGTTGGTTCACTTGATTGTTTGCAATATTATATCAGGGTTTCTTTTTAATACTAAAAAATAATATCTATTACTATAGACTTGGAGAATTTCTTCAATAGGTACATCAGTATGAACTCCTATTTTTTGTCAAAGTCCATTCCATTCGGTATACAGTCTGTATATAAAGGCTTTCTATTTTCATCTAAACGGCTAATTTAAAGTGCGTGTTCTGGTAAAGTACCTCTAAAATTAGTAGGATTGATAATAAAAATTGTATCTCCAGGTCTTAGTACTGTTTTCATATTCTTCAATGCTTGTGCTCTAAATGATATTGTTGCCAGATATTATTCGATATCATGCAATGTAAGATTTGGATCATTTACGCCAGAAAATAAATCTTTAGAATCTATAGTAGTTTCTCTGCTACCTGGTAAGTAACAAGTAATATAGTATTATTGAAAAGTAGATATAATTCTAAAGCTTTTTGTGGGTAATGTACCCAACCATCAAAATCAACGAATTTATCAATTCGTAATATATATGCAAAACAGTTTGAATCGTTTTGAGAATTAATACGAAAATATCTTTAGACTGTTAATTTAACTATTTTCTCACCGCATGTGAGTTCCAAAAGATATTCGTTTACGTTGAAGTTACTATTAGGCACGTTTGGTATTAAATTAACAAAATTTAAAAGTCTTAGAATATAGCAAAATATTACTTACAACTTTACAGTTTGTTTATTTAATTATATTATAGCAGTATAAAATGAAATTTAATTTGTAAATTTTTCTATATGAAAGTCAAAAAAGCTATTATCACTGCTGCTGGATTTGGATCTAGATTCTTACCTATTACAAAAACTTTTCCAAAAGAAATGCTTCCGATTATTGATAAACCTATTGTTCATTATTTAGTCGATGAATGTAAAGAAGCAGAAATTGAAGAAGTTATAATAGTGGCAACGCCTTCAGAAGTATCAACTTTTGAGGATTATTTTTATGGTAGAGCTACAAATATCAGAACACTCATGATTCGTCAAGGTAAACTTGAGCGCTGGAATAAAGTAGAAAAGATTTTTGAATTGCCAAAGATAACTATCATTCCACAGGATGAAAGAATTCCATATGGAAACGGCAGGCCAGTTCTTTCTGCAAAAGAACTTGTCATGAATGAAGATGCTTTTGTAGTAATGTGGGGGGATGATATGGTTTTATCGAAAGTCAGCGCAACAAAACAACTAATAGATTATTTTCAGAATAATCCATGTGATGGTTTGCTTGCAGTACAGGAAGTGGCAAAAAAGGAAGTCGATCGTTATGGGATTATTGTTGTCAAAAAAGGTACAAGAAATCAACTAGAAAGTGTAATAGAAAAACCATCCATAGATAAGGCTCCTTCTAATCTCGCCTCTTATGGTAGATATATCCTAACGCCTAAAATTTTTGATTATTTATCACCTGATGCAATTGGTAAGGATAATGAAGTTTGGCTCCAGGATGCGAATGATAAGTTGGCAAAAGTAGGTAAAGTTTTGTTTAAAGTGATTGATGGAGAATGGTATACAACAGGTGATCCAGAGAGATATCTGAAAACTCATATAAAATTTGCCTTAAATAATAATGATTTCGGTGATGAGATTAAAAAATTTATTCTAGGTCTTAGGTTTTAGTTATTGGATAGTAGGTTTGATGTACTAAGTTATAAATTACAAGATTTATCACTAAAACATAACAAACTTAGAAACTGAGATTTAGTTAAAGATTATAAGTGCTTTAGAAATTTTTTATAATAATACAATTATTATAATACAATTATTATAATAAAGAATATCATTAAGTTTATGAATAAATTATTGCATGAAAAATTTACTTAGTTGCATCTGAAGTTTTCTTCAAGTTTTGCTCTTCTTTTTGTGGAGAAATGATTGGTAACGGTATAGGAATCGCTATTATTCTAATTATTATACTGACTCCTAAAATAATCAGGCCGGGAATTAATATAATATAGTTAAATGGTGAGATAAGGTGATTTACGATAGCAGCAGATATTTCCTGATAATCCATTAAATCGAGATTATTTGTTCGTGTTTGTTCAATCATAGAATTTATCAAAAGATTGTTGACGAATATACTGAATAAGCCAATTATTGTAAGTATCAATCCAACCACAATATAAATATTTCCCGAGTTTGTTAAGAAGAATTTTATATGCAGCCTACCAAGTAATAACACTACTAAAGTTAGTAAGATGGATATTATTATAAAAGCATATCCGATGATACCTAATATGTAAATTATATTTCTAATTGTATCAAAAGTATTTGTAATATTATACGCGGTCTTAGGATCTAGAGTAGAAAGAAGCGTAGAAAGTGGAGTATGTTCATTTAACTGGTCAAGCCCTGCTTGCTTCAAAGCTTCTTCGGCTAAACTAGAAGAAATGAACTGTTTATTTAACTCGTTTTCTAATCCTGTTATGATAATATTTAGTTCCACTGGAGAATCTGTGACCTTGCATGGGGGCAGCATGCTATTTGAAGTCATGTTATTTTGCATATTAAATAATTGTTCATTTGTACATAGTGGTAAATTTTTATATTCTTCCTTCACTATTTCTATAATGAGACTTTTTAATTTTTCTATATCAAAAGATTCTATAAATTTTTTTCGTGGAAAATAGATTATTATCTGCCCTGTTTCCCCTTTGAACCATGAAAAAATATTATCTATATTATGATTTACTGTTTCTTGAAATAAATTTTCTACTTGTAATTCTTTTAAAAACCCTATAATTAACAATGATTCTTGATTTTTGGCTTCATCTTGTGGAAGTCCTAGTTGTGTGGTTGGACTGGATATTATGGATGACGCTATAAAAGAGGGAAGAAATGAATAAATATTTGATTGACTCAATGTTTCTTTATAAATATTCTGGTCAAGAATTTTATTCCTTATACAAGTTATGTATATACCTATAACTGCAGTTATAACAGCAAATACGGCCAAGAAAAAACGTAGGATATTTTTACACATTGAGTTAAGCTAAAGATTTTATTTTGTATATTTATAATCTAGCAGTCTGCTGTCGAGAAAACAATAATGAATGTATATAACTTAAAATTTACAACGTTTACTCACAAATTCGGGAAGTGCAAATTGTTAACTATTATATTACCTCAATCTTTTTTTGAAACATCCAGGTAGAGAATAGAATTTACCTCCCCAATCTTGTTTAAAGGCTACATAACTTCGGGATTTTTTTCTGCTTGCTCCATGAAAATCTATCATATCTATATGATAAATTTTAAATGCCGTATTAAATAGATCATAATGTAGAGCATAGCCAAGTCTGTGTTTCCTGGCATCATCAGTGAGGCTTGTAAACATAATTAAGAGAACTTTTACCTTTGAATCTGTTGTTATTGTTTGATTTGTTTCCATAATATATCCAAAGACATATCCTTCAGGTTTATTATTTAATTTATTATATGCTATTGAAACAAGACAACTTTCTGAAAGCTTCCGAAATACATCTTTACTTTTCGGGCTAAAGCCAATTCTTGTAGCAGATAATAAATATATTTCATAAATTTGATCAATTTCTTCGCTATTTAATTCATTCTTTACAACAATATTGGTAAATTTATAGCCATGCCGAACTTTATTCATCCTTTTACTGTTGGATTTAAAGTTATTTTTTAATATTATTATAGTCTCTTCATCCTGATGTAGATATGGAACTTTTGTGAATCCATGATTTACAAGTTGTTGTGTTATATCTTTTACTGCGTGATTATCATATACCATTGGAAGGTCAATTGTGATTGTGGTAAATCTGAAAGAATTTATATGTTCCAAGAAATTCTCAAAACTCGCTTTTGTTTTACAATTTGGTCCATATGGAATATATATATTTTTTAGAAAGAATTTTTTTGACAGCTGATATCTATAATAAAAATCACCTTGAGAGAAAAATTCATAGCCAAATTCTTTAAATTGTGTTGGATCAAAAATATAGTATTGTTCTTTATTGAGAATCATAGTTAATTTTCTGAAGTTTAACTAGCTATACAGATGCAAAAACAAAATATTGTATTTGTTCTCACTTAGTTTAAAAGACTTTTTTGTTTTTTACCGAGTATAGAGAAACCTCTAAAATAAAATTAAAACAATTATAAAAAAATAATATTTAAACTGGAAATTTTGTTTTGAGTTTGCTATAAAATATCCTTAGAGAATCTTGATATAATATAATCAAAAGTTTACTCTAAAATATTTTTTCGTTCAAGAGAAACTTCTAAAATAATAATAAAATATCTAAAATAAAAATTTATAAAAAGATTATATCTAATCTAGCAATTTTTCGAGTTTGCTATAGATCATTTGCTATTTTTTTTAAAAGTTATTAAACTATACCGTGTCTCACTATATATAATCTGTAAATTATGAATAAAATTGATATTCTATATCAGAATGCTCTAAAGCAAATAATGAATCAAGGTCTTGAAAATGATGATAAAAGGTTATTTCACAGAGATAAGCTTCAAAACAAATCAAAAACAAAAGCTCTACCTGGTATGCTTTTCGAGATAGATTTAGAAAAAGATGGATTGCCTATTCTCTCACTGAGAAAAATTCCAGTTAAATTATTCGTTGCTGAGTCAATATGGTTCTTGGTTGGGCATAATAAAACAGAACCTTTTTTTAAAAAATATTCAAAAATTTGGGAAAGTTTTACAGAAGAGGATGGAACTGTTACTTCATATGGGTATAGATGGAGAAAACATTTTGGACGGGATCAAATTCTAGGAGCTTTGGAAATGCTAAAAAAGGATCCTACATCTAGGCATGGAGTTGTTATTACCTGGGATCCCGCAACTGATTCTCTTTTAAATGGTGTAAAAAGATTAAATGTTCCTTGTCAGATTGGATTTATGTTAAATATTATTGATAATAAATTAAACTTTCATAGTATCTGGAGATCTGTTGATATGATCCTTGGCTTCCCTCACGATATTGCTGGTAATTCTATATTAGCTCATATTTTTGCAGCTTACCTAGGTGTTAAGGTTGAAAAGTATTTTCATTATATTGCAAATGCTCATATTTATAATATCCATTATGATATTGCAGAAGAACTCATTAATAGAAAAACAAAACAAGGAAAAATTAAATTAAAAGCAGAATCCGAGTGGTTTGATCGTGCGAGTAATGGTGACCATGATTTGGTAAGCGAAATTATGGAAATTATAAATTCTCAATATACAAATTATGGAGATCCGATTAAGGGAATTAAAATAGTAGTTTAAACATGTGTTAGGTATTAATTTAAATTGTTAGATCTTTGGATTAGGAAGTAGTAGGATGATAATTAAACTGATTTCGAAGCTCCAGCTTTGAATCTAAACATTGATAAATGATAGGAGTACAAGATGATAAACAACCAATAGAATTTTACAATTTTTAGAAAGACTTACATGAATAAATATCACTATAACTCAAAACCTAAAACTTCGAACTTAAAATCTATTGTCTATCTAGTTATGGTTGCTTCTTTGGATGGTGTTATCGCTAGAAGTGAGAAAGAGTCTTCTGTGAGTTGGAATTCTATTGAAGATAAAAAACATTATGCATTATTTACGAAAAAACTTGGTTGTATTATACTCGGCTCTAAAACTTTTGACACTTTCAAAAAGCCTTTTTTAAATAGAACACATATAGTTTTGACTAGTCGGTCTGAAGAATATAAGAAAAAATATAAAGAATATAAAAATGTCTATTTCCTAAGTGCAAATAATCCAAAAGAAGTCTTAAAATTTACTTTTAATTTAGGCTTTAAAAAAGTTGTATTAAGCGGTGGCTCGACTATAAATACATTCTTTGCAAAAGCTAATCTTATTGATTTTATATATTTGACAATTGAGCCAAAGATTTTTGGTAAAGGCTTACATTTATTTAATGAGAATATGAATTTAAGACTTAGGCTTTTGAGTACAGAAAAACTAAATGAAGATACGCTTTTGGTTAAATATAAAGTTAATAAGTAGTAAATAGCATATAGTATGTAATATGCAGTATGGCAGAAAAAAGAGAATGTCGTGAAAAAAATATAATTAAGTTTTTATCAGAAATTGGTTTAATTCTTTAGAATTGAATATTGGGGCTTGAATAAGTTCAATCGTTGGAATAAACCCATGAATCATTTAGAGTTCTTGATGTAGCGATTGGACCAACAATAAAAATTAAAAATTTAAAATTTACAAGATTACTATTGATTAGTTTACTACTAATATGTCTGTTCTTGATAAAAATACAATTAAAAAATACTTAGATGAAAAAAAGATTATTTTTAATCCTGAGATTATTCAGGCTCAAATGCAGCCTCATTCTATTGATCTTCGTTTAGGTTATGAGTTTATGATACCAACGACATGGGAAATAAGCGATAAAGGCCGAGAAATTATTCGAGTAGACATTGATAAAGTGAATAATAATTTCGAAAAAATTATTTTAAAAAAAGGACAATATTTTGAAATTGCTCCTGAGGAATTTATTATAGGCACAACTTTAGAAAAAATTGAATTGAATTCTTATGATATTATGGGGGTTTTGTATCCACGCTCTTCGATCAATAGGCGTGGTTTAACTGTGGATCTTACTGGTGTTGTAGATACTGGGTATCATGGTAAACTTTTTATCCCTATAAAGAATACTACAGCATCACAGGTAATTAGAATTTATCCAGAAGAAAGATTTGTACAAATTGTATTTGAAACTTTGACACAAAAAATTACCAAAAATGAGGCAATGAAACATGGTATAACTAAACCTAAATATCAACAAGAGGGTGATGAAATAAATTTCAGTTATAAACCGGATAAAAACTTAGAACATAAAACCTAAAACTTATTTATGTTTTAGATAATATAGATAATATATTATAAAGTTGATATTTTACTTTTAGCTTTTCATTTTTAGTTTTTAACTTTTTTAATGGATTTTCGTAAACCTAGATTAGAACTAGATTATAAAAATCTAAAGATTTTTTCGAAAGTAGAACAACGTGCTGAGATTTTTTTTATTGAGAGAACAAAAGAAGCAAGAATCTATGATTATTTAGATTCCTCAAATATAGTTCTATTTAGTAGAAGAAAGAATACACATAAAATATTTGAAATCTATATTCGACATCCTTTTAAATCAAAAATTATTCAACTTGAATATCAAGATAGTTTTTATTTTAAGTTTGCTGAAGCTTTATTAACTTATGAAACGAGATATTCTCGTGCACCTGTATCAATTTTTGTAAATAACCATAAAATTATTTCTTACGCTGTATCAGGAAATAGTTTTCATGAAAAGCATGGGTGTATTCGTAAGAAAAACGGAATAGTTTCAGGGCAATACGAAATATGTCCAGGTTGTCATCCCAGAAATCATTCAGAGGTAAAGGCGATTAAAAAGGCAAAAGCCAAGGGCGTATATGAGTTATTAAATAGTTCAGTAGATTATTTGTATAATCATTGGTGGGCATGTGAATATTGTGATAAGTACATGAGAGAAGCTGGAGTGAAGAAAATTATTTTCTCAAAAACCTGGACTAGAAATTTTCTAAAGATAAAATCTTATGACAAGTTTACGCTAGAGAATATTTGAGACTAATAATATAAAATATAAACTTTAATTTTGTTTAGTGCTATACTGTCAAGTCCTCAAAAATATGAACGGATTAGTTGTTTTCTCTAAACGAGATTTTGTAAACGTCTGAGACATAGTATAGTCCATGCTTGTAGTTTACTTAAACCTCTACAGGCAAAGTGCAGAAAGAAGCATAGAAGAATACTACCAGTAATAAAGAGAATGATAACTATAGGTTGATTTTTCATAAATTCACTGTTTTGTATTGGTTTATATTGCTAAATAATGTTATACCGTAAATACAGAAAAAATAAGATGGGAAAAAAGATGTCTGTACTAATTTTTCTGATAAAGAAATCAATGCAATAAAATTTTATAGATACAAAGTTTTTATATGACCTTATCATAATATCTTAGAATAACACATGGTTCAGGCCAAAGCTCCCAACCAGCGTATTCCAATTTACCAATTAAATTATCCTTGACTTTCTGAGGGTTTTGAGTTATTTGAGATAATTTTTTTCATTATTTTCGTTTTCTTCTGATCCTTTTATAACTTTGATTTCCTTCTTTTAGAGACTAGAGTGCTTATCTTATCGTGATATTAGCTTCTTTGCTGCTTTTATAAATTCTATGAAAATTGGATGCGGATTTAGTGGTGTAGATTTGTATTCTGGATGACCTTGTGTACCAATGAAAAATGGATGAATTTTTCTTGGCAATTCTATAAATTCTACAAAAAAATTGTCTGGCGAAGTTCCTGAAATAATTAAACCTGCATCTTCTAAAGGCTTTCTATATTTATTATTAAACTCAAATCTGTGTCTATGTCTTTCTCGAACTATATTTTTTTGTTTATCAAAAAAGGCGTCATGTTTTTTATAAATTTCATAGACTAGGCTGTTTTTTTTCACAATACAATCGTAAGTGCCAAGACGCATAGAGCATCCATCACCTTTTATAACCTGATACTTTGGATCAAATGGAATGCTATGAATAATTTTATTTTTTGTTTTTGGATTATTCTCTTCTGTATCAGCATCTTTTACCCCCAAAACATTTCTCATATATTCTATACAGGCAAGTTGCATTCCATAACATAGTCCAAGATATGGGATTTTTTTCTCACGGGCAAATTTTATAGCTTTTATTTTGCCAGGCACACCGCGACTTCCCCAGCCAATAGGAACAATAATTCCATTTACGTCAGTAAGAAGTCTATTTATATTTTTTTCTTCTTTATCAGAATTAATAAATTTAAAATCTATTTCAGTATTGTTTTCTAGTCCGCCGTGTTTTACTGCTTCGATCAAAGCATAGTAAGCGTCACATAAATTCGAATCGCCAGTTCCAAAATATTTACCAACTATTGCAATAATCGTTTTGGTTGGTTTCTTATTTTTTCTTTTATCTACGAATTTTATCCAATCACTTAAATTTATTTTGCTTTTTGCTTCTTTAAAATAATCTAGGATTCTTTCATCTAAATTTTGCTTATGCAAATGTACAGGTACTTCATGAATTTCTTCTAGATTTTCATTTGAGAATATATTTTTGGGATTTATATGAAATTTTAAAGAAAATTTATATTTTCTACGGCTATCAATAGGTAGTTCACTACGTATAACTATAAAATTTACGTTTATACCCATACTCATAAGCTCTCTTAGACCGAATTGAGCGGGTTTTGTTTTTGGCTCATTAATGTGAGGTGGCACAGGTACGTAAGTGACATGAACATGTGCCACTTGTTCAGTGAGACCTAGTATTCTAGAAGCTTCATAATATAAGCCATTATTATTCTCATATTCACCAACAGTGCCACCAAGCTCTACTACCACAAAATCAGCATTATATTTTTTCGCAGATTTACGAAATCTTTCTATGATTTCATCAACTATATGAGGAATTGGCTCTACATCCTCACCATCGTATCCCATTTTTCTTTCTTTATTTATAACTGTTAAGTATAGTTGCCCCATTGTCATAAAATTATCATGTCCAACTTCTTGCTCCAAAAATCTTTCGTAATTTCCCAAATCTTGGTCGCTTTCGAGTCCATCAAAACAGAGGAACGGATCGCCATGTTCAATTGGATTTATCGTACCAAAGTCTAAATTTAAATTATTCTCACACTTGATTGGGCAAACTTTATAACCACGTCTTTTTAGAAGCATTGAGATTGATGCTGCTGTAACGCCTTTACCAAGTGCACTTATAACTCCACCAGAAACAAATATATATTTTGTCTTTTTTTTAATCATAAAAGGATTTTTATAAATTATATTTAAAGAATATTACAGTTTTTTGGGGCAATAATTTGATAGTACAATTTACTATGTTTATTTTTAGTTTGCAAGAACGGGACATTTATCAATGTCGCCTAGCTAGCTAGCCAGTTTTGTACTACGCTTATTATATTTTGCTTAGTAACCCTTGTTAGATTATATCCTCTACCCTTGCCTTCAAACCATGTAATTTGACGTTTAGCGTAGTTCCTATGTGATTGTTGAATTTTTTCTATACATCGCTGCTTTGTGATTTTTCTTTCCAGATATTCGATAACTTCTTTATAGCCTATGCCTTGCATTGGTTTGACATTTTTAAATCCATGATCAATTAAGAATTTTACTTCTTTTACTAAACCTTTTTTAAACATTTCTAAAACACGATTATTAATTCTTTTAAATAATTCTTCTCTATCAAATTCTGGATAAAGAAATAAATAATCATATTTAGGGTGATTTAAATTTATATTTAATTGGTTGTACAATCGGTTCGATTGATTTGATATATTTAACCATGGAATGTTGAACCAACTGTTTAGCCAACGGTTTATATTAATATCTGAATCAGAAATTGTTGATTTATTCACAGTTGAAGACTTTAGCTTCTCAATTATGCGTATTAATCTAACTTTGTTTTTGATATCTGACTTATTTAATTTTCGAAGATTAAATCCAATTGTTTTTAGAATTTCTTGAAGTTCAATAACAGATTTTTTTTCTAATTTTTTTCTGAGTTTTTTATCAGTTGGTGTTGATAACTTGTAATTTTTGATAATCGCGTCAATATAAAGTCCAGTTCCACCAACAAGAATCGGAAGCTTTGCCCTATTTGTTATATTATTAATGATATTAGTTGTGAGTTTTTGATATTCTCTAACTGAAAATTCTTCTTCTGGATCTAAAAAATCAAAAAGCCAATATTTGATTTTCGTATCATCCATAAAAAATGCTGGAATCAAGGATTCTTGTATTTGTAATTTTTCTTTGTTTGTTCCAATATCAAAATATTTGTAGACTTGCCTAGAATCAGCATTAATTATTTCTCCATTAAATTTTTGTGCAACTTGGATTGCCAATTTCGTTTTGCCAGATGCAGTAGGACCACCTATGATGAGAAGTTTTTGGACATTGGGATTTTTTGACATAAATTAATATCAATTAAAAAATCAGAAATTTAGAATAATTTCCAAATCATCTGATTATCAGCATAATTGAAATGTTTAGAATATTAGAAAAATTTGAAGATTTAGTTATTATTTCAATCTTTTTTAGAAGTATCAGAATTGATTTGAAATTTTGAATTTTTATTTAATCTTCCAATTTTAAATCTTTAATTTATTTGGTACTATTCATAATTTTTACCACCAAACAATTCTTATCTTAATCTTCATTATACTTTTTTCTTTAATCGTTCTAGTACTGTGTGAAAATTTCCTGTTCCAAATTTATACTTCTGGTTTAATTTTGCGATTGTTGCAGAACTTGCGCCGGTTCTTTTTGATATTTCTACATAAGGTAAACTTTCATTTAGCATTTCAATAATTTTCCATCTTAATTCTAAAGTTTTTATTTCAGAAACGCTTAATAAATCAGATAAAAAATTTTCTACTTCTTTTTCATTTCTTAATTTTAACAATGCTCTAACAAAAGTTTTTGATATAGAAATAGATGAATCCATAAGAATTTTTACAAAGATTTATAGATTTAATTTATGGAACTGTGAATGTTGTTGGTATTATAGCACCAGTTTGCGTATTTGTTACTTGAATGTAGATAATATCACCAGTATATATTCCTGCAGGGAAAATAGTATTTGTTTTCCAAGTAAAAGATCCAGTTCCAGGTTTTTTTGTGGTTTCGTGCCAGTAGATACTATCTTGCCAATCCGTACCATCATAATATTTATTTTCAATATTTTTTAGGTAGACCTTCACTATAAGGTCTGTATCATTGTCAAAGTCACCCAGGTCAATTTTCCCAAAAATGGCATCTGGAGGACCACTATTAGGATCTAGTGTAATTGCTATAGTTGCTGTCTTGTTATCAAATGTTATTCCATCAGATGATTTCATACTAGATGTGCCATATTTACCGATAGCTTTCACGTTACAGTAATATTGATCGCCATATTTCATACCAATGTTTGTAAGTGTGATAGTTGTTGAAGTTGTTGCTGTCCAGTTGATGAGTATCGAACCAGAGTCTGAAGTGATAGAATATTCATATCCTGTTATTTCTTCACCAGTTGCTGACCAAGAACATGTAAGTTTATCTTCTAAAGTTAGGTTATATTGGTCAGATACTTTTATCAATTCTGGTGGTTGTTTTTTTTGATTGGTTGCTTTTGTTGTATATAGATTTTGTGCTTGTTCTAAAGCAACTGCATTATATTTTTCTAGAATTTTCTCATATACTTTTTTTATACATACAACAAGGTCATTGCCTCTGTTTTGTAAATATGCGGATTTCGTAGCATTACCACTTCTCAAAATGTCACTTATATTTGCGTCTATACATATTATTAATTGCTTAAAAAAAATATTTTCATCTTTTAAATCAATGATCGTATCTGCATCAAATGGCTTCACGTAAGAATTTAACTTTGCTGTATTTAGGTTTTCAATTTCGTCTTTTCTAAATTCTATGTTAGTATTTTGATTTACTTCAATTTCTCCTATAATTTCATCATTATTATTAATATTTATTAATTTAATTTTGCCTTTAAAAACACTATTTGATATTTTGCCGTCTTGGCTTATAGAACTTTCGAATCTTGTTCCCATGCTGGAAATTACAAGATTTGATATTTTTACCTCATAATTCTGTCCTTGATATATCCCTTCTTCTGTTCTAGAAAAAATCGATCCATTTAGTAAAGAAATCTTAGTAAAACTTGCATTACTGGTTTGTATTTCATTAATTTTTAGTTTTGTATTTCTGTCGATGAGAATTGAGCTATTGCTTGTAAACAAAATAATAGCCCTTGAAATATCATCAGTGACAATAACATCATCTTTTGCAATAATTTCTCCAGATTGGATTGTTCTGGAAATTTTACCTAGTTTCTCTACTCTTGGCGCGCCTTCGAGTATAAATATTTTTGCACTATTTTCATAAAAATTATCATCGGTCGTACCGGATGCATTCTCACCACCTTGTCTAGATACGATAAAGATTATGAGAAATAAAGTAATTAAACTTATGGCTAGCACAATTATTAAAATTGCATGTTTTTTTTTCAGCTTTGGTAAGGTGATGGTTGAGAATATGTCCATTTTGTCATAATAAAAAAAGTCTTCATCTTGATTTATTGTTTAGAATTATTATAATTATTGATTTTTTCAATTGTCGTGTCAAGAAAAACAAAAATAATTAGCTTGAACTAGTGACGTTAATGTAATTATTTCATTTTATCCTTCTCCTTAATTTATTTTTTAGGAAATTATCTGCTATTTTAACTACTAATTTTGCTTAGAAGCTACTTCCAATGCTAGTTGTTATTTTCTCTCATCTTTTATTTCTTCATACATTTTCTCTGGGGGGCTTATTTATCATAAAATAACACTTTTTCTATTTGACATTATACTAAATTTTTTGTAGATTAGTTATAAATTAAATAATGTATTAAAGAAAAAAATATGTTGAGAGAACCAAATTCAACTGTCAAAATTCTAGCTTTTGTTGTAATTGGAGTATTAGCTATTTTTGCAGCTGTGTATGCGGATAGTGCTACTACTACGGTGAATGTATCAAATAGTGCGCCTTCTTTTACTGCTGGACCAGCAGAAAATCCAGCCTCAACTACATCAGTACCTGTAAACGTTGGATCAAATGTTACTTTTCAGGCTACTGCTACGGATGCAAATACTAATCAGTATTATTTGGCAATCTGTAAAACAGATGGGATTACTGCAGGTGACGATACATCACCAACTTGTAATAGCGGAACGTGGTGTATTTCTAGTGCTACTAATTCTGGCTCCCAAGCTTCGTGTAATTATACGGTTTTGGTTGGAGATACGAATATGTCATACGCTTGGTATGGATTTGTATGCGATAAAGTATCTGGAGGTGGATCTTGTTCAAGTTCATCACAAGGTTCTGGTGATAGTGGCTCTCCATTCTATACAAATCACAGACCATCTTATTCTGGTGTAGATGATAACGGCCCAAAAAATCCAGGTCAACAGGTTACTTTCACTGCTACAGCTTCGGATTCTGATACTCACAATTCTCAACAAGATCAGGTAAAACTTGTGGTATGTAAAACAGAAGGTATAAGTGGTACGGCTTGTGATGGTGGTGCAGGTGATACTTATTGTACTTCTTCTTTTGTTGACTCTAATCCGACATGTAACTATGATATACCTATACCAACTTTAGATGATGATTATACTTATTATGCTTATGTATTTGATAATTTTGGTTTTGAAGCATCTGGGCATCAAACAGATTCTTTTTCTGTTAATAACGTTAATCCAGTTGTATCAAGTGTTGCATTAAATTCAGGGAATAATATTACACTTACTGAAAATACAACTACTAACATTACAATTACAGGCACAGTAACTGATAATAATTCTTGTACTGATCTTTCTTCTGTTGTGACTAGTCTATATAGGTCAGGTATTACGTATAGCGGCTGCGATGCAGGAGGAGAATCAGATAATAATAATTGTTATCCAAATGTGAGTTGCTCTGCAGTTGGATCTGGTAATACGTGTGAGGGGAGTAGTGATACGAGTGTTGATTATACATGTACGGTTACAGTACAATTTCATGCTGACCCAACTGATGGTGGAAGCAGTGATACTATATATTATAGTCAGAATTGGTTGACAACTATAAAAGCGACTGATGATGATGCAGGATCAGGTAATACTGAGGTATCAACTGGTGTTGAAATGAGTAGTTTAATTGCTTTAAATATTACTGGTACGATTAATTATGGATCATTGGCACCTGGTGGAGATAGTGGGTCCAGTCCTCAGTCTACTACAGCAACTAATACTGGTAATGTTGGGTTAGATATAGAAGTTTCAGGTACTACTATGACTGGGCCAGGCACGCCTATCCCTATTGGCAATCAAGAATATAAAGCTACGACATTTACTTATGGTTCTGGTACCGATTTAAGTGGAACCCCAACAGAAATGGAACTCAATATATTAAAAACCATAACTACAGGTTCGCCTGCTACAAAAAGTTTATACTGGGGTTTAGGAATACCTGCGGGACAGCTGTCAGGTGCTTATAGTGGATCAAATACCATAGGGGCTGTAAGGGGTGAAGTGAGTGAATGGTAAGGTTATTGTTTTTGAAATTTATAATGTTAGATAGTGATAAATTATATAATGTCTTTGAAGAGTAAACACAGAATGAAGCGAATGTTAGAAATGACAAATAATCTTTATATAAAATTCCATTTTTGCGTGAGATTTCCGTAGAACAAATTACAACAAGTTATCTTTCTTGGTTAGCTAGCTTACAGTTGATTAAATTGCCAATAATTGAATTTTTACTTAGTGCTATGGTTAAATTCTGATTTAGTTCACATATTCTTTTGCCTGAATTAGTTCGAGGATATGGGCAGTGAACTAGCTGTTTCGAAAATTAGATAATTATATTCATTTTTTTAATTTCTATTTTGACTTTGTGTTTACTACTATCTACTCGAGCTATTTAATTTACAGCCTGATTTTTCACACTTAATTGACCTACTTGTTTACTCAACTACTTACCTATTTGCCTATAAAAAATTTTACAAGTATTATGTATTTTGAAATAATGTAAATGATATGTTAAGGGGAAAAGAAAATAATTTTAGAACACTTATTTTGGCCTTAGGAGGGTTATTTATTTTAATTGCCTTTGTTTATGCTGATACTAGTGATACTTTTGTAAATGTTTATGATTCAAATATACAATTCATCCAAACACCTGCAGAATTTCCTGCCTCAGTTGCTAATACACCAATAAATCAGAGTGGCATAATAAGTTTTCTTGCTACAGCTACTGATGATGGTGGATATAAATATTATTTGGCAGTGTGTAAGACAGATGCTATTATTGCAGGCAATAATGCAGCTCCAACCTGTATTAATGGAGCATGGTGCATATCAAATGAAACTAATTCTGGAGAGCAAGCTAGTTGCTCATATACTATTCAATCTACAGATACAAGTACTTCATATAGTTGGTATGCATTTGTTTGCAACAAAAGTCCAACCGCAATTTGTACCAGTAGTTCTCAAGGTTCTGGTAATAGTGGGTCTCCATTTTTTGTAAATCATAAACCAACTTTACTATCTGTAAATAATGATGGATCGAAAAATCCTGGAGAGTCAATAACTTTTTCTGCTCAAGGCAGTGATCCAGATGCAGGTAACAGCCTAAAATTATTGATCTGTAAAACACCGGGTATATCTGGGATAGATTGTGATGGAGGGGCAAATGATACTTATTGTACTTCATTATATTCTGGTACTAGTCCAGCTTGTAGTTATGATATACCTATTCCGACTGAGGATAAAAATTATAGTTATTATGCTTATGTGTTTGATAATTTTAATTTAGTTTCTTCTAATGTTATTAGTGGCTCATTTGTTGTAAAAAATGTTATACCTGTAATTACTAATATTTCCTTAAATTCTGGATATGATATTTCTTTGGTGCAAAGAGGAGTAACAGATGTTGTTGTGACAGGGACAATAACAGATAATAATTCTTGTGCTGATATTACAACAGTTCGAACAAGTTTTTATAGATCAGATATTGGTTTTTCTGGATGTGATGATTCTTCGAAAGCAGATACCAATAATTGTTATCCTGATGTTACTTGTGAATTGATGACGTATGGTAATAAATGTGATGGATCTAATGACGTATCTGCTAACTATATTTGTCATATTTCGGTTCAATATAATGCAGATCCAACTGATGGCAATTCTCATAATATAAAATATTACGATCAAAATTGGCGAGCTGTTTTGAAGGTTATAGATAATAATGGTCAGACAAGTTATTTAGAAGTTGCTAGTGGTGTAGAGATAATGAGTTTGATCAGTATGAATATCCAATCAAGTCTAGATTATGGTGCAGTTATCAGAGGTCACAGTACTGGTGGAGATCCAGTAGTTCTTGACATTTTTAATACAGGAAATGTAGGTATAGATATAGAGATTGCTGGCAGTGCAATGATAGGTGAAGGAGGTAGTATACCTGTTGAAAATCAAGAATATGGTATTTCTTATTTTACTTATGGATTAGGTACGGATTTATCAGAGAATTTTTCTGAAGTTGAAATAAATATCCGAAAGACGCTTTTACCAATTTCTCCGTCAATTGGCAAGTTATACTGGGGAATCGAAATACCGGCTAATTTGAAAGCAGGGTCATATACTGGTACTAACAGAGTTGTAGCAGTGCTTGGCGAAGTTGATGAATGGTAATTAATATTAATTCTATAAAAATTTTACAAGTCTGATTAATTGTGGAATAATATTTTTAAGATTTAATAATTTTTAATTTTTAATTAATTCATATGATGGCCCCAAAGAAAAGTTATATATATAAATTTATAGGCGTTATACTTATTTCTTTATTAATATATTTGGGCCCTATTGTTGCTAGATGTAATGCTGGTGATAGTGGGATAGGAGCATCCCCTGCTTATATTAGAAATGATAATCTTTTACCAGGGTCTTCTTTTGAAGAAGAAATAATCTTATCGAGATCAAATCCTGATAAAGATGCTCAGGCTGTTATTGAAATAGATGCAAAAGATATCGCTAGCTGGATAACCCTTAATCCAGGTAGCATTGTGTCTCTACCGCAAGGCGAAGAGAGGGTAAGTATGAAGGTATCGATCAAGGTTCCTAGTGATGCAAAAATTGGTAGTTACGTTGGGTATCTCAGAATAAAATTACAAGAAGTGAGTTCTGGCGGACAGATTCAAGTTATCCCAGCGGTTCGTTTAGATGTGAATTTAACAGTTGTAAATACTGAGTATAAAGTAATAAAAGTACAGCTGGCCCAAATATATGACTATATAATAAGTGATCCATTGACTTTACAATTAAAGATTAAAAATGAAGGTAATGTTGATGCAGAGCCAAGTAAAGTAAAAGTAGATGTGAAAAGTCTAAATAACACACCTATTGCTACTTTAGAAAGTACTAATATACCAACAGTGAAGGCTTTTGCAATAGATGAAGTGACTGTGACATTTACTAATCCAGGTTTAGTCTTAGGTGACTATTTTGCTGATGTATATGTATATGATGGAACACAACAGTTATATAAAGATACTATAACATTCACAGTGTTAGGTCAGTCAGAAGATGTGACAATTACCACTACAGGTGCTGCAGATACTACACGATTATTAGGCCAAATTTTAGTGATAGTTGGAGTAATTCTATTAATAGTTTCAATAATAGTAGGGCTGATATACTTCTTATTTTTAAAAAAGAATGCTAAAAAAAGGGAAGGAAGTTTTGTCTCACTTACTGGACAGAGAGAAGAAAATAAAAAAAATTAGATATAAAAATCTATAAAATAGAACGTAGTAGTGTGAAAAATCGTAACAAAATTTTAATCTTTAGAAAGAAGAAAGAAAGTAAGAGTTTTATGTAAATTTTATTTTTGTCTTGTGAATGTTTTTTTTAGTATAGAATAAAAAATTTTTATAATAATCTTTGTTTAAATAATTTTCAAAATACAATAATTATTTTAATAACTACAGCTTGAACAGTATATGTTTACAATCGAAATTTATTCTCTATTTTATTGGGTCTAGGTATAACCAACATAATGTCGCATATAATGTTGTGCACTCTTATGATTTACTATTAATAATCAAATTATAGATATAGTATATACAGAAAAATCTATACTAATTGGGTGTCAAACTAATGGTATAGAAAATTTGGAATATTTTGATGATTAGACTTGTGGCGAAATAAACGAATTCGCCTTTACCCATAACGTTTTTTAATAAAAATAAATCGTAATATGTACTTTCCAGCATATTAAAAGTTGTTCGATACTTTTGTTACGCAAAGGCTAGTTATTTCACAACGACTCTATTCTCTATTATTTTATGTTCTTGTTTCTTAACTTTTTTCGTGAAGGATATGCTTGTTTTTATTTAATAGATTTTTTTTGTATGTAATCCAATATTTATCTTGTCTGCATAGATTTTTTTTATCAATAGGATTCTTTAATAATTTTTCAACAACATATTCTAAAAAAATATTATTCTGAGAACCTTTGATTAATATAACATCACCTGCATGTATGATTTGTTTAAGAAAATCACCAGCTATCTCAGATGGCCATTCATTTTTTGTATAATCTGCAAATATTTTATAATTCTCAAAACCAGTAGTCTGAAGAAAATTCTCACCATACAATTTCATTTGTGTGCCAACTAAAATTAAATAATTGGCTACATCTATAGCCTTTTTTAGTACTTCTTCATGAACTTGTTTGGATGCTTTGCCAATTTCGCGCATTTCTCCTAACACAGCTATTTTGCGCCGATTTTCACCAATTTTTTCTAACAAATTCAAGGCTGATAAGGTTGTATCTTTTGAGGCGTTATAAGATGAATCAATAATTTTAGTATCGTTTATTCCGTCAAAAAGTGAGAATCTCCCAGGTTGTAGTTTAAATGAAGTTTTTAGAGTTTTTATCGCTGTTGCAATATTCAAATTTAATGCATTTACAACGGCTAAAGCAGCAGCAAAAGTGTAAGCAAAATTTTCTTCTAATACATAATTGTTAAGCTTTATAGTGTACGTTATTTTATTTATGATGTAGTTTACTTTAAATCCTTTTAATGATGTTTCGATGTTGGCTATTTTTATATCTCCATGTCTTCCAAAAGTTATAATTTTTACGTTTGGGTCTATGCGATTTGAATTTAATTTTAATACCTCCATTATAATTTCATCATCACTATTTAATATTGCTATTGCTTTGCTAGACAAGGATAAAATGAGTTTGAATTTTTCTTTTGCAATTTCTTTTTTGACTAGAAATTCATAATTAGTTTTTTCTGATTTAATTAGTTTGTCAAAATTTTCTCCATGTGCGCTGGATACATTGAGAAATACACCTATTTGAGGTTTCACTATTTTTAATAAATATGACATATTTTTTGGTTCATCTGGCGAATCTATACTCATCTCTGCTACAAATATATTGTATTGTTTCCAATTTGTTATTAATTTGATAGGAACTAAAAATACAACTTTTAGCCAACCGAGTACGTCATAATTATAGACTGGTATATCAAGTATCTCTAAAGGTAAACCACTTTCAGAGTTGCCTTTTGTTGTAAATTTTGTTTTTCTAAATTTAGATAGGATTTGCCCTATTGTGTTGACTGTTGAAGTTTTACCAGCTGAACCTGTTACTCCTATTATTAATGGCTTATATTTAGCAATCTGCAACTTCGCAGCTAGAAGAAGATATATCAAGAACAATTTATTTAATAATTGCACCATTATCGTTATATTTAAATTCTTTCTATTAATTTTATCTTAAAAATTTCCTTTTTGCTATGAAGATGTTATGGATTATCTGATTTGTTTTCTGCTATGTTGAAATTGTAGCGCATAAAGACTTTATTAGACGGTAATAATCCTTCTATCATTAAATCTCCATGTGCAGAAGTTATACCACTAGGTCGCATAAAAGGTGATTTCTGAGGAAAGTATGGAGCTATAGCTTTAGTTAAATTTGTAACCCATGGTTTAGTTACATTTTCTCCCCATGATCCAGAAATCATAGGAGAATTATCATTGTTACCATTCCAGCCTACGATCACGAAATCTGGCGTGTATCCAACATAAACTGTATCAATATGCATATCACTAGTACCAGTTTTACCTGCATAATCTCTACCATCAATATAACTAGCAGGTCCGCCATTTTTGTAATTTAATATGTGATTTACCATATAAATTGCTTTTGGATCCGCAACCAGTTTACTCTCAGTTATCCTTTCATAAATAAGATCATCTTTACCTGTATCTGTATTATGTTTTGTAATCTTCATGATTGGATTAAGCTTTACTAAATATCCTCCATTAGAGAATACGCCATAACCTTGTGCATGTTCGAGCATAGTTACATCTCCGCCACCCAGGACTAGTGCAGCGCCATATCGTGTTGGATCTTTTTCTATAGTATAGTATCCGAAATCTATGAGAGTATTTATATAAGTGTGTACACCTATTATATCTTCTAGAATTACTGCTGGTACATTTCTTGAGTATTGCAGTTGAATTCTAGCACTTCTGAATCCTGTGTAACTACCATCTGCATTTTTTGGTCTATAGTCACCAATTTGTATTGGTAAATCGGGAATACTGAAGCCTGGTGCAGCTATTCCAAGTTCAAACGCTTTTTCATAACATGGTGGTTTCATCGTAGATCCCATGGATTGCAGAGAGGTTGTTATATTTACTTGTCCGTTGAAGAAAGTTCCTTCATCTGGACCTAGAAAATTTTTTGATCCAACCATTGCTAAAATTTTTCCAGTTGATGGTTCTGTAATAACCGTTGCTCCATTGTGACCATTTCTCTTAATCGAATATTTTGCAATTCCTTCAGCTACACCCTGTTCTGCTATTTTTTGTAAATCATAATTTAATGAAGTGTATATTTTGTACCCTCCTGTATGCAGATCATTTATACTAAAAGGCTTTCCATCATTATATTCACCATTAAGTAATAGATGTTCAACATAAAATACAAAATGTGGAGCATTTATGGTAATCTCTGGTTTTTTAAATACTAATTCTTCTTTTTTTGCAGCATCAATTTCTTCTTGTAAAATAATCTGTTCATCATCCGATATATGAGCATTAATTTGTTCAAGATATTTTTCCATTTGATCTAGCACGTAATCTTTTCGAGCCAATGCTCTTTTTTTACTCGTCTCTGGATTTTGTGTAAGAGTTGGAGAATTTTTTGCTGGACTTTGAGGAATTATAGCAAGTAGAGATGCTTCTGCTAATGTTAGTTCATTTATCTTTTTCCCAAAATAAAATTTGGCTGCTGTTTTAAATCCATATATATTACCACCATAATTGTTGACATTTAAATACATTTCTAGAATTTGATCTTTTGAATAATTTTGTTCAACTTTAACTGCGAGTATAATTTCTCTGATTTTTCTATCGAGAGTTCTTTCTCTTCCCAGTGTTGTTTGTTTTATTAATTGTTGTGTAATAGTAGAACCGCCTCTCTCTTCGCCTATACCGAATGCATAATAAAAGAAAGCTTTCACTATACTAGTAATATCAAACCCAGGATGTTCATAAAAGTCAATATCTTCTGCAGATAGAATTGCCCATTTTACATATTCAGGGAGCTCTTCAATTTTTAGATTTTCTCTGTTCTCTTTATCAAATAATTTATATAATTCTATGTTCGTCCCAGTATTGGAATCTTTTGTGTCTGCATAGATTATGCTAGATTCAGATTTTTTATTAAATGGCTCATCTGGACTAGGTAATTCTTCTTCGACTATTTGGATATATTTGAAAAATATAACGATAATCATCAGAAATATAAATAAGCTTGTCCCAAAGAAAATGGCAATAAATTTGATAAATCTTTCATTTTTATTTCTAATTGATAGGCAGATATCATTTTTATAATATAATTTTTTTAGTGAATAATATTTTCTTCTATTGCGACGCTTAAGCGTGTTGTAATTTTTTAGATTTTTTTTTCTTTTTGTTAATTGTAGTTTCGTGACAAATTTATTTGTCATATATACTTATTAAAAAGTAATCAAAAACATAATACATCAGGAAATTATAGATCCTAGAATGACCTTTTCTCATTTTATTATCAGAGCTTTAAGTGATGTTTTAGTTGCAAATCTTCGCACTTCAAACTCGTTAAGATGAGTGTCTTTGGTTATGATATATAATGTCTATTGAAAATATAGTAAAATCTCTGGTAGTTTATGAGGGTCTACATTTATTTTGAATTTTAACATTTTTGTTAAAATTGACAATAGGCTTTTAGTGAATTTACGGGAAATTATCGTTTTGTCTTTCAGAAACTTAGTTGTACACACATTATTGATTATTTAAAATCTGCAAAATTTCTTTCTTTATATTGTCGTAAGTTGGATTATAAATTTGTTTATCGTTTAGAAATATAGTTGGGGTAGCATTTATTCCTATAGAATTGCCATCTTCTACATCTCTATTGATTTTATTTTCATATGTTTTATTGAGAATGTCATTTTTGAATTTTGCTAAATCTTTGACACCTAATTCTTTAGCATAATTAATAAAAAGGTCTATAATTTTATCATTCGAGTCAAGATCTGACCATTCTTCTTGTTTTTCATATAGTAAGTCGGCATATTTATAAAACAAACTTTGTGCTCCAGCTGACTCTGCAGCTAATGAAGCTATCAGTGCATTTTGGTGGATGTTTATTATTGGATAATGGCGGAAGGCAAATTTTATATCGTTAGAGAATTCTTGTCTTATTTTAATAATGTCAATATTATAGATTTGACATGCTGGACATTGAAAATCCTCAAATACAACTAATGATATACTTGCATTTGGATTGCCATCTAGATATGTATCATCACGGATTAAAAATTCATGTATTGTTTCTGTATTTAATTCTTTATTGTCTGATGTTGAAAAAATAAATATAAAAATTAAGCCTATAAATATTATAGTGGCTATGACGGTACCGAATATTAATTTATTTTCAGATGACATTGTTTTTAAGTTAAAAAAGATAATCTATAAGCATAGAGCTTACAGTCTAGAGTCTGCAGTAATAGCAAAAATATAAAGAATTTTCAAGTGATCAAACTTTTAAAACAAATTTTTAATATTAAAATAAGCCAAGATTTTTTTTAATGATGGACATTATATCATAAGATAGTTCTATAAATTCAACTATTTTTTTTGGTGTTACCGTTAACTATCACCGCATAATTTTCTATCTTTTCTATCTTTGCACAATGTCAAAAAAATGTCATAAATCCAAATTAGAAAAATATACATTTGAGGTTTTGCTTTGTCAATGAAGAAACCGAAATGGGGATATAGGTCATTGTATTGTTTTGACTTTGGCTATGTTGAGATATTATTTTATTTTCAGAACAATTATTATTAATATAATTTCATACTTTACAGTAATTTTTTTTATTTATTGCACTATTACTTAATGTTGACTTTACTTTAATAGTATTTTTGCTAGTATTAAGGATAAGATCATTTGATAATTTACTAGTTGGATCAACTATCAGTTTCTCTTCATTCTCATTTAGGGTAAAAATCACTTCTAACTTTGAAATACCTACAGAATATTCGATAGTATATTTTTCTCTACATTTATAGTTTCTGAATAATTATTGATTGTTAATAATGCCTTGATTTAATATCGTGAAAAGTCAGACAGATTAAGTGAGTATTGTAGGATTTCGTTACACAAATTCATTATTACTGGTCCAAAAGTCGATTCAACAGAAATAGGCCTCAAAAAGGTACATCTCCACGGATTTATTTTTCAATAACAATTATAAAATGTTCTGGTGCGGTATTTAGATTCATATCATTTTTACATGTAATAGATATATCAAGATTTCCTTCAAAGTTAACTAAAGTTGGCACGCTGATAGCAATATTGAAACCAAGTTTCTAATCAATTGCTGATTCATTGAGAAATTCAGCAAGTAAGAAGGTAATAGGTATTTATTAGAGTAAATTTGAAAAGTAAAAGATAAATAATAGCCTTTTTTACTCATATTATACTATTTACTTGCATAAATATTTTTGTTTTTGTATTATAAGAAGTTGTTTTTGAAACAATACTATGAAACTATGAAAAAAATTGCATTGAAAGTAGAAAATTTAATAAAAAAATATAATGGTTTAATGGCAGTAGATAATATTTCTTTTGAAGTTTATAAAGGAGAAATTTTTGGTATCTTAGGTCCAAATGGCGCAGGCAAAACTACAACACTAGAAATTATAGAGGGTTTACGTATAGCTACTGATGGACAAATAATTTTGGATAATGTCAAAATGCGCCACGGAATAAAAAAAAGTATGCAAGAGAAAATTGGTGTACAGCTTCAATCTAGTTCTTATTTTGACTATCTTACGCTTTATGAAATTTTAGATCTATTTGGTTCATTTTATAGTAGAAGAATTTATCCATTAGAACTGTTAAAGCTGGTTAAATTAGAAGAAAGAAAGGATAGTTTAGTAAAGAACCTTTCTGGCGGGCAAGCTCAACGCTTTTCAATTGTTGCTTCTATTGTGAATGATCCTGAAATTGTTTTTTTAGATGAACCGACAACAGGTCTAGATCCGCAAATCAGGAGGTCAATTTGGGATTTAATTAGAGAGATAAATAAAAAAGAAAAAACAATAATTATGACCACCCATTATATGGAAGAGGCTGAAGAGCTTTGTGATAGAGTTGCGATCATGGATAGTGGTAAAATTATAGCTTTAGATAGTCCACATAATTTGGTAAATAAACTTGACTTAAAATTTACAATCAAATTTATAACTTATAAAAAAATGTCTGATGAGCAAAAAAGAGATTTCGGAAACCATAAATTAGTGATTAAATTCTGGGAAGAAAAAGAGAAATATGTATTTCGTATTGAAGACCCAACAAAAATCAACGATATTCTAAATTGGCTAGAGAAAAAAGGTATTAAATTCAAAAACCTTGAAATATTACCGCCAAATCTAGAAGATGTATTTCTTAAATTAACTGGTAAATCTTTAAGAGAATAAAAAATGATTAAGTTACTATTATCATCACTAAAACAAACATTTAGAGATAAAGGAGCAGTTTTCTGGTCATTTGTTTTTCCTGCTATTTTTATTATTATCTTCAGTTTTTTTAATTTCGAAGGCTCAGTGAGTGCACATATTATTGTTATAGATCAAGCCAATACAGAAATATCAAATAAAATAATAAAAGCATTATTAGATTTCGATGGTGTTGGCATAAATAAGGATTTTTCTGATATTGATGAAGCGAAAATTAAACTTGAAAAATCAGAAAAAATAGAATTTACATTTAAAAATGATGAGAGGCAAGAATATAAAGAAATTGCAACAGTAAATGTAATTCTTCTCTTTCCAAAAGGATATGGTGATATGACTTCACTATTATCAACAACAGATGAACCTCCATTTAAAGTTCAATTATTTTATAATCAAGCAAATGATAGTTTAGCAAGTCCAAGCAAAATTGTGGCTTCAATTCTTGATCACATTACAAATGAAATAAACTTGCAAATTGTACATGGTAAGAATTTATTTAGCACAAATCGGGATGGTATTTCAGTAAATGAAATTAGATATTATGATATTTTAGTACCTGGAATAATTGGAATGGGGATAATGCAGGCTGGTATTATCGGTATGGCATCAACAATTGCCAGTTATAAAGAGAAAAGAGTTCTAAAAAGATTATCAGCAACACCATTACCAATTTGGAAATTTATACTTAGTGAGGTTATAACACATCTCGTATTATCAACATTACAAGTGACGTTGATGTTAGTTTTGGCTAAATATGTCTTGAATGCCAATATTTATGGAAGTATACCGCTTATATATTTGCTTTGTTTTTTTGGCAATTTTGTTTTCTTAGCTATTGGATTTATAGCAGCAGCTTTATCAAAGACGGCAAGGGCAGCAGAAAATTTATCTCAGGTATTTTCTATGCCAATGATGTTTTTATCAGGAGTATTTTTTGAGAGAGATTCTTTGCCAGAAGTTGTTAAATTTATTGCAAATTTATTGCCATTGTCTCCATTACTCGATGCATTGCGTGCAGTATCTTTACGAGAGGCGACTTTATATGAAGTTAGAGATGAATTATTAATAGTTTTGATTTGGACTCTGGTCTCATTTATAATAGCAGTAAAGGTTTTTAAGTTTAGAGAAGAATGAATAAAAACTTAAAAACTAAAATTTTATAGCTTACTATCTAGAACATACATTAAGTTGCTATTGGCCGAAAGCTCTTAGTTGTAAGCCTTTATCTCTAAGTCCTTAATAAAGTCCTTTGTCCAATAAAAAGCTTCCAGTCCAATTTCCATTTCCACTTTCATAACCAGTATTATGAAGCTCTGTAGCTAAATCTATACCAATATATCTAATGTGCCATGGTTCATAAACATAACCAGTTATATCCTGCATATTTGGGGGATAGGAAATAACAAATCCAAATTTATATGCATTCTGTTCTAGATAATTGTAAACTACTTGATTACCTGCTGAATAATCACAAGCTATACAGCCAGGACATGCTAAATCAACAACTGATCCTAATTGATGTTCAGAATGTCCAGGCCTGGCAGAATAAGCATTAGCGCGTATTTCTGCTTCAGCCCGACTATATCCTTTTGCCATCTCCTTAGAAACCCAAGATTCGAAAGTAGCCTCTTGAGCGGCGTATGATCTGTATGCTGAAGCAATTACCATATTGACTCCTTTTGAAGCTGCATCATCGAAAAGTAGTTTTAACTGATCTTTTGCTTGAGAAATCAGAAGACCTCCACCAGGCAAATTTGTTGCCAAAACCGGTGGAACATAAGTAGATGGCAATGCGTATATTTTACTAATTGGAGCGAGCCAACAATCAGTACATGTTAAATTTATAGTATTTATAGAAGCTACACTAGGAGTAGAATGCTCGCACAACCCTTCGAATGCAGTATATACTTCAGAGAATTTGTATTCTTTAGAAATTTTATTATAAATTATTTTTATTGATGATACTGTATTACAATTCTTGTGTTGTAAATTTAATTTTCCAACAGTAACGAAATCATAAAATTGCCCTTCTTCAATCCCTGAAATAAGTTCATATGAAATTAAATTGTTGATTTTATAATCAAAATTTTGAATTGAGAGAATATCCTTAAGTTGATCATTTCCACTAATATTCACAACACTTGAAAATGCAACAATATTCTGTGTTTTCAAAGCATCAATCAGTTTTGAATAATTAGCTGCAACTAAATCAGTAAAGTCTTTATTAGTTAAATTTCCTATATATTCTTGTTGAATGATTTCAGGCTGTATAATATTCATCTTAAATTCAATTTCATTTGATAGCGTATCGTTTATTTTTAACTTGAATTTGGCAATTTTTATAATTTCATTTTGACCTTGAATAAGCGTGTATTTTTGATTTATTAAGAAATTTTCATCAGAGAATTCTTCTTTTCTAAAATTTATTTTTTTTTCAGTTTCGGTATAATCTACAACTTCAATATTTATCAATTTTAATAAGTTATAGTTGTTTATATTATCGACAATTTCAAAATATTTTTTAACAGCTGAGGCGAAATTATCACTCATCTCGTTATTGAAAATGATCGCGTTATTATTCTGAATAATATTTAACCAATCAGTCATAGATTGTTCTGAAAATTCTGAATTAACAAGATTTCTTGTAGCGCGATTTATAGCAAAAATCGGAAAGTTATAAATAAGAAAGAAAAAAATAAAAAAAATAATGATAAGACAGCTGCTTATAAATATTAGTCTAAAAATTCGAGATTTCAGAAATAAGATGAATTTACTTTTAATTATATACAATTTCGATTTCATTATTTTATATTATTACATTTGGAGAAATTTATGAAGCTTACTAACCTTACAGTTGCATTCTTTATCTAACTGAGAATAATGACTATTCATTCACCGTAGCTCTTGTCTTTTACAAGAGAATTTTATAGAAATTTGCGCTGCAATACTATTAAATTAAACCGTAAAAATTTTTAAGATTAAATTTATTCTGTGACTCTATATATTGAACATCTTGGTTAAAATGATTTTTATTTCTTTTACCGATGAAGATAATATATTTTTTTAATGAGACTCTAAGTTTTTTTAATTCCTTAAATGTTTTCCACTCAATTTTTATAATTTTACATTCCTTTATAGATAGATTGTTAAGATATGTTTCCTTACCTCCGATTATTTCATACTGATACAATACCAATAGCCTTTAGCTTAGTGCTGGCAGCTTAGCTTACTTGTATTTGTTATGTGCTATTTGGCTGCATTGTCCTATTTAGCTTATTTGCATACTTGCTTAAATTATCTCATAATATCGCCTTTTTCAAAGCTGTATGACAAGAACAATCTTTTTTTGGATCAATTTCTTTAATCATTTCATATATCATCTTTTTTACTTTTTTATTATTCTCGTTGAAGATTTTTATAACCTCATCCAAAGTGACTGGTAGTACATCTTGCATACCTGCAACGCCAGTATCATAGTCAGTGACTAATGCAATTCCAACGTATGCAATTTCAGCTTCCCTAGCTAGTACTACTTCAGGATATTGTGTCATGTTAATAACATCCCATTCGTTTCGTTGATACCATTCACTTTCAGCTTTAGTTGAGAAGCGTGGTCCATTAATAATAACCACAGTTCCTTTTTTATGTAAATTATATTTAAGTTTTTTTCCTACTTTAATTGCAATATCTCTTAGATAATTACAGTAAGGATGGTCAATAGAAATATGAGTAACTTCAGGTCCATGAAAAAAAGTATCATCCCTCCCCCACGTTCTATCTATAAACTGATCACAAATTACAAAGTCACCGGGCTTAATTTGGGGTTGTAAACTACCACATGCACATGGAGCAATTATAAATTTTACACCTAATTCTTTGAAACAATCAATATTGGCTTTAAATGGTATTTTATGAGGAGGATATTTATGTCTCTCACCATGCCTTGGAAGGAAAGCAATACTTTTTCCAAAAATTTCACCAATCGTAAAATCTGAACTTGGTTTTCCATATTTACTTTTTACTTTTATTTTTTCAGAATTCTTTAACAAAGAATAAAACCCTGATCCTCCAATAACACCAATTTCAGCATGAAATTTCATGAATAAAGTGTAAAGATTTTATTTGTTGACAAAAATAGGCAAATGCCCCAAACTTATAATATCTTTCCATTTTTTTTCATTGCCTTCTGTAAAAACTGCAGCAATAGCAACAACGTTACCACCTACATTTTTTATCAATTGTTTTATTCCGTTAATTGTGCTACCAGTACTTACAACATCATCAAGAATTAAAACATTTTTCTTTTTAATTAATGCAATATCTTTTCCATCAAGCCAAATTTCTTGAAGTTGACCAGTAGTTATAGAAATAACTTTTGCACTAATTGCACCTTTCATATAAGGTTTTTTTATCTTTCTAGCTACTACATAAGGTAACTTTGTTATTCTTGAAAGTTCGAAAGCTAACGGAATGCTTTTCACTTCAGGCGTAATAATAACATCTAAATTTTTTGGAAGTTTTTTTGCCAATTGATTTGCAGCATTAACGACGATTTCCGTGTCACCTAAAATATTAAATAAACAAATTGTTATATTTGAATCAGTTTTGAAGAATGGAAGTTTACGTTTCAGACCAGCTATATCAACAGTAAAATACTTTTGACGCATAAAAATTAAGTAATAATCGATATTTATTATACAAAATTTTATTCATCAAGAAAAATTATAATTAAAATTATAATTGATAAATCAAACATTATTGCAAAAGCATAGCTAACCATATTATAGATTTATGGTTAAAAGCTAATAATTCTTTTATTATTTGTAATTTATCCATATATGGGAGATCTTCCGTATGGAGATTATTTGCTATTTGTTATTTAAATTTATCTTGCCTGAAACCTGAATATATCGTAAAATTAGCATGTTTATAAAATTGCGGAAGTAGTTCAGTTGGCTAGAACGTCTCCTTGCCAAGGAGAAGGTCGCGGGTTCGAATCCCGTCTTCCGCTCAGATATTTTAAGTTATCCATTTAATGAGATATTAAAGGTTTCTTTACATATGGTGGACTACGTTACTCCAAGTTTTTACTCATCAGATTCGTAAAATAAGATTAATTTAGTAATTCTTTCTTCTGCTTTTTATTTTCAAATTTTTATTCTGCAAAAATTTAAAAAATTACTCAAGATTCCCTTTGTAGAACATTACCTATTAGTTTTATGAGATTATATCTTTTTAAGTTCTTTTTAATAATTTGCTTCTATGTTTGGATATGCTTCATGAAGTTGTCTTAAATATTGTTCATGGGTGCTGAGAGTAAATATATCATGTCTGATGGCCTCCATATTTTTTTTGTTGGATATAATACTGCTCTTGTTACATGAGCCATTAATGGGAGAACGTTAACTGCATGTATAACTGATCGTTGTTCGTCAATTTGTCGGTTTAGGTCAAGTAATTGTTTATGATATGGGGTAGAATTTGTAATAACGATGTTATTCAGGACTGATTTACCATCTTTACACTGCTCTGTAAAACATCTGAATAGAGTGTTCTGGGCTTTTGGAACTCCTTTTACATGGATGACAATAGCCGTAACTGAAGCTGCACCATTATCTCTTAGCCACTTTGCGTCTGTATATAAAGTATTTCCAGAAGCAATCATATCATCAGGAAGTAAAATATGTTTTCCTATTATATTCTCAGCACCTGTAACAGTAATTTTTATGTTTGTACCATTACGTGTCTTGTAGATCCTTCCAACTATCGGTATACCTGTAAGTTTAGAAAGTTTTAAACACCTACCGATTGAACCATTATCAGGAATAAAAATACCATATTTCTTTTTCTTCTCATTTGAAGCTTCTGTATCTGGAATTAAACCTTGATCGGCCATATATTTAGCACATTCATGCAAGGCAGTGATCGATGTAACACTAACTCCTTTTTCTTCGAATAATCTAACAGTATCAAAATCATGTGGATCTAATAAAATAACTTTATTAGCTTTGCCAGTATAAGTTAACATGTCTATAGTATAATACGCTGGTTGGAGTTGTGCTTCTGGTATTAGTCCATCACCATTTTCATTTTTTGTTGGCTTATTACCTCTACCTTCGAGATCAGACAATACATAAATAATTGCTTGTGCCCATGGAGTTCTGTGATCAGTTCTTATTTCTCGACTAAAAGTATGTCCTATTTGAACCATTAAGTTAAGATTAGGAACCGTATTTGGCCCACTTATGTAACCAGGGATAACTACTATATTGGCATATGGACTTCTGTCTTCACCTACTCTACCTTCCATGCCGATAGTTAAATTGGGAGAACCATCGGGAAAAGGAGTTGAATCAGTTTCAGCAACATACAATATACCTCCATTTTCATTTATAAGAGTAGCACATAGTTCTTGATATACTGGATTTTTTACAATGATATCGATACGAGATTCATCTCCCATTTCAGTCGAATTATATCAGAGCATATAATACATTACAATAGAAAGTATATACTATCCTTCTATCTTATAGTATAATTTATATGTTACCCTGAATTATGGGCTTTTTTATTATAAACACTCAATGTTTGATAAGTCGTATTTAGATGAAAGTTTAAGGTATAGAGCATTTTGGAAATTTTTCTCTGACATAGTTCAGAGGATTGGAATATTTGGTATTGCTTTCTTAATTTTGGCTCTGATATTTGATCCTATAAATATTGTATTCTTCATAATCTTACTTCTAGCGTTGACTGTAGAGTATATTCTTTCTTTCTATAAAATAAATATTATCTTACTTAATGCTAATTTATTTCCTCTATTTTTTGTGGGTTTCGCTATTGTATTTTTAGAATTTTTTACTTTTTCTAATTATGCTTTACTTTTAATTTTTTTAGGTACTTTTACGATATTTGAGCTTTTGGAAGAATATTTTTTCTTTCTTAAGAATTCTGTTTACAAAGGAATTGCCTTTGCAATTATACAGATTAGTCGTTTGCCAATAACTATTGGAATGTTTATTTATTTACAAGAATTGCTTTCAAATATTTCTAGTTTCAAAGAAATTTCTGTTTCAATTGATTTAGTTTATCTGATATCAAATTTTTTCATAATTTTTATATGTTATGTAGCGTTAACAACGACTTTATTCATAAAAAAAAATAAGTTAGTCACGATAAAAAAGGAGTTTTTGTTAGAAGAAAAAGCTATTTTGGCTGGGAAGATATTAAATTTTAGTTTATTTATTCAGAGGCATGAATTATCATATACAACTTTAACTCTCGAATCGCTATATAGAATAGTACAAGATAATATTATCAAATATAATGGTTTATTATCTGAGCCATTGGGAGAGAAGTTTTTTATATATTTTGACAATATTCATGATGCGTTACAATGTGTATTTTCTCTTAAAGATTCTCTAAATAATTATCTAGGTGAATTATTTCTTTCAATTGGATTAGCATTAGAAATTGGCAATTTAATTGAAATTTATTCCACATTTGGTGAAGAAAATAAATTCATTCTAAATGGTCATACAGTAAAAGCAGCAGAGATACTTTGTAGCTATGCAAAGGCCAATGAAATTTTAGTTACTGAACAATTTTTCCAGAAATATAAAAATATTGACTATGTCAAAACAGGTACAATGTCTGCCAATTCTAAACCAATTCAACTTTACAATGCTTTAGGATTTACGGGACAATAGTTCTTTAAATTTTTTCAGTTTCAATAGCGCATCAAATGGTGAAGTTCTTTCTAGATCAAGTCTTTTAATTTCCCGCTCGATTTTTTTTAGTTTTTTTATTTCAAAATTATTAGACTTTGGATCTTTTGATTTTTTTGTCAAGGGCATACCAGATTTATTGTTCTCTCCAAATGGAATAAAAGCAAATTGGACTTGTGGTTTATGCACTTTTATGTCAGAAGAATTATTCTCTAAGGATTCTAAAATTTTATTCGCATTTCGGATAATTTCTTTTGGAATTCCCGCAAGTTTTGCTACCTCTATTCCATAGCTTTTATCTGTACCACCTTTTACGATTTTGCGTAAAAAAATAACTTTCTCATTTTCTTCTTTCACTTCTACATTATAATTAACTATTCGAGCAAGCTTTTTTTCGAGTTCTATAAGCTCATGATAATGTGTTGCAAACAAAGTATATGACTTTATTTTGTCATGAATATATTCAGTTATAGCCCATGCGATCGCTACACCATCATACGTGCTCGTACCACGACCAACTTCATCCAAAATTATCAAGGATTTTTCTGTTGCATTATTTAGAATATTAGCAGTTTCATTCATTTCAACCATAAAAGTCGATTGTCCTTCAACTAAATTATCACTAGCTCCTACACGGGTGAAAATTCTATCTAAAATAGGTAACTGTGCCTGGCTGGCTGGAACATATGAGCCTATTTGAGCCATGAGTGATATACAGGCGATCTGCCTTATGTATGTAGATTTTCCAGACATGTTAGGTCCAGTTAAAATCATGAAGTTTTTTTTAGAATTTAAACTCAGGTCATTTGGTATAAAAGGCTCGTTAGATAACTTTTCTATCACTGGATGTCTTGTATTTTTTAGTTCAAAATTTTCATTAAATATAGGCCTGACATAATTATTTTCGAGAGCTATATATCCAAAATTTGCCAAAATATCCAAACAGCCAACAGCTTTTGATAATTCTTGCAGTGATGGAATATATTGAGCAATATCAGACCGAATTTTACAAAATAAATCATATTCTAGTTGAATAATTTTCTCTTCAGCACCTAGTACTTTTTCTTCTAAATCTTTTAGTTCATTAGTTATGAAACGTTCTGCATTGACCAGCGTTTGTTTTCTAATGTAATAATTCGGGACCTTGTCTAAATTTGACTTACTTACCTCTATATAATAACCAAAAATATTATTATAATTTATTTTGAGAGAAGAAATGCCTGTAGTTTTAATTTCTTTCTGTTGAATTTTTATGATTTCATTTTTTCCACCTTTACTTATAATTTTTAACGCGTCTAATTCTTCATCAAAAGCATCTTTGATGATATTTCCTTCCATTAAGTTTGGTGACGGATCGTCTAGAATACCATTTTTAATTAGGTCAATAATATAATTAACTTCAGGAGATTTTGAAATGATAGCAAGAATTTTTTTAAGAATTTCGGATTTACTAAAGTCTAGCTGTCCGATTTTTAGAATATTTTCTAATGATAGTTGAAGAGATTTTAAGTCTCTAGCGTTTGCACTAGATAGACCAATTCGTCCCAAAATTCTTTCTATATCATAGACGTTAGACAATAAATTTCGAATGCTCGTAAGCATTTGTTTATCATTGATAAATACACTAACACCATCTAACCTCTGTTTTATTCTGTTTTTGTTTATTAAAGGTTCTAAAAGCCAAGTTCTAAGCATTCTCTGCCCCATTGAGGTCCGACATTTATTGAGAACTCCATAAATCGTTGCTTCCTGTCTAGAAGATGAAATAGGTTCTAGAATTTCAAGATTTCTAATAGTTGCAATATCAAGTTGCATAAATTCATGAAAGTTTAATTTTGAAATTTTAGTAATATGGGCTAAATTTGTTTTTTGAGTTTCTTTTAAATATTCAATGATTTGAGCAGCTGCGATAATCCCAGCTGTATAATTATCTACTCCAAAACCTATGAGATTTGTTGTCCCAAATTGAGTAAGTAGAGTTTTACGTGATTTATCTAGAGATGCATAGTCTTCATCAAAAGTTGTTAACAGTATATTTGTATATAGTGAGGAAATTTGTTTTTTTATTTTTTCACAAACTAGAATTTCATTTGGCTTGAGCCGATTTATTTCATCAATAATTTCTTTTGGGAATTTATTTATCGTTATAGAAGTTTCATATATAAAAAAATCTGCGGTAGTTAGATCTATACTGGCAAAACCGAATATTTCATCTCTTTTTAATTTATAAGAATATAAACAAACGAGATAATTATTTTTTGTAGAATCGAGATTTTTTTCGTCAGTAATTGTTCCTGCAGTAATGATTTTTGTAATATTTCGATCAACGAGTTTACCTGGCTTGGGTTTTTCTAGTTGTTCTGCTATAGCAATCTTTAAACCAGCACTAACAAGTTTTGGCAAATATTGAGTAAGAGCATGATGCGGAATACCTGCCATAGGCATACGATCTACTCCTTTACCTCTGCCAGTCAGAGCAATTCCTAAAACATAAGACAAAACTTTTGCATCTTCATAAAAACACTCATAAAAATCTCCAAGACGAAAGAGTAAAATACAATCTGGATAACGTTTTTTGAGCTTATTATATTGTAACTGCATGGGAGTTGACATGATTAAATTGTAACGTAAGATTGACTGGTCTAGCAAATTTAGTGGAGTTAAGCCAGACTAATATCACCAGTAGGATGATTTTCCTTTTGTAGATGCAAATAAGAACAGAAGTAATTATACTGTTAATAAATGTAAGTCAAAAGCAGTGTATAGTTAGCAATTCACAGTTTGCAGCAAGCAAGAAAATGAAAATAATGATAGGATCAACGAGTTTTCGAATTCTATAAACAATTGATTTATTGCCATGCTGTTCAGGTCAGATTAGCAAATATGATTGATAGTAATTTAATTCAATTTCATAAAATTGAATCTTAGATTGTTGTACAAAGTCAAATTCAATCGTATGTAATTGAACTTAACTCTAAGGACAACATGTAACTTAAATTTAGCAGATAGAGATAGATCTAATCTATGAACTGTAAGCTGTAAAAGAGGTTTATAGCTAATAGTTAACGTTTATATTAATTATATGCCGGAGAGAGGATTTGAACCTCCATGGGATCGCTCCCACTAGCTCCTAAGGCTAGCGTGTCTACCATTTCACCACCCCGGCGTAAAAAATTTATAAGTTTTAAAAAATCTAAGATGTCTACTCCTACAACATTGGATAATCTGGTTAATTTCCCACTTTTGATCTTAAAGAATTTAAATTTATTTAAATTAATTCTTCATTGAGTCCAGAAAAGATGGTTTAATTCAGGTAAGTTTTGCCTTCTTATAAAACGTTTGACTAATTAACCTCATTCATTGAGCATTACACGCAATTATTATACAGAATTTTGATTATTTTGGATATATTTGAAAAACCTCTTGCAAAATCTTTTCATTTTATTTATATTATAAATATTGAGTACTATATATATTAAAGATATTACATGACAAAGATTCTATTAATAGAAGATGATGCTTTGCTTATTAGAATGTATCAAAAGAAATTAGAGTTAGATGGCTATACAGTAGTTATTGCAACTGATGGACAGAGTGGACTTGAATTAATTAAGCAAGAAAAACCGGATCTTGTTTTACTTGATGTTATGCTACCAAAACTCAATGGCTTTGAAGTTCTTGGTCAGGTTAAACAAGATGAAACAATTAAAAATACTCCAATCATTCTACTTACAAATTTAGGCAATTCAGAGGCAGATATACAAAAAGGCCTAGAACTTGGAGCTGTGGCGTACCTTATCAAAAGCAAGATTGTACCTGCTAATGTAGTTGCCAAAGTAAAAGAAATTCTCAAGGCAAAAGGGATAGAAATAATTCCGAAAGCAGTACCTATTAAAATGACTTCAAAGGTAAAGTGAAATAGAAAATACTGCCACCAGAAGCTGATGGTCTAAAGCCTACTTCTCCATTTAGTGCATTAATAGCTTTTTTTACATAATATAATCCTAATCCTGTACCTTCGAAATTTTCAGTCAAGACATTATCTGCTCTAAAAAATTTTTGAAACAGATGGTTTCTTTGATTTTCTGGAATTCCAACGCCATTGTCCTCTATGGCAAATAAAATATTATCTTCGTCATAGTTTAGAAATAATTTTATTTTCCCACTTTCTGGCGTATATTTTATAGAATTTGTTAAATAATTTGATACTGATTCTTTTACTAAAGATTTATCTGTATTTATGACAAGTTTATGTGGCAAGAACTTCTCTACTGAAATATTTTTATGTTTAATTTTATCTTTATAAAGCAGTATAACTTCATTTATTATTTTTACTATATCTATTTTCTCTATTTTGGGTTCAGTCTTCCCCATTTCTAATCGTGATACGTCAAGTAGTTCATCTACTAGATTTATTTGATTTCGACATGCAGCATAAATATCATTTAGAACTTTTAAAATATTTTTATCTACTTTTCCGAAATCGCCTGCTATAAGCATATCCAAATTTCCATAAATAACAGAAAGTGGAGTTTTAAGTTGATGGGAAGCGATTAAAATGAATTCACTTTTCATTTTTTCGATTTTTTTTTGATCTGAGATATCTTGAAACTTCCAAATTCGTCCACTGTAACCTATTTCTTCATCAAATAATGGAGCAGTATATATTTTTATATATTTATCAGTAGGACTTTCTATATAACCTTCAAATTCATCAAGTATCAAGGAGTCATTTTGTAGTACTTGGTGTAAAATTTTTTCGAATCTCTCTTTTGTGCTGTTATTTATAGTTTCTAGAATAATATCAAATACAAATTTATCTTCTTTATTTATCAGTATATCTTCTTTTATTGAGAATATTTTCCAAAACGATTTGTTTGCATCAGATAATTTATATTCACGATCAAAGATCAGGATTCCTTCATCGAGAGCATCCATAATGGCTTCAAGATGTAATTTAAGCTGAGTAATATGTCTATTACGAGTATCAGATATTTGATTTTTGGGAGGAGATCCTTTCATATAAAATTACTGAAACCTAAAACAGGACTTGCGTTGCATATTTAAAAGTAAGTTTAGACAAAATAGTTCATAATTGAATTGGATAATTGAATAAAATGTTGTATAAAAGTTAGTTAAGAATTATGGGTGCAATTATTCATATTTTACTTTATTTTTTAGTGGTGCGTAAATCCTAATCTTATGATGTGTTAGTCAAAAATAATAATATCCTAGTATAGCAAAGTAAAAATGTACTCTGTCAAGTATCTATTTTTTGACATAAAGTCTTAGAGATTCGTATTCAAATTCAATATGGCTCATCTTTAAGCTGGTATGTATTCAATACGTATTAGACTTGTTACGAAATAAGTGAATTTACCTTTACCCATAACGTTTTTTAATAAAAATAAATAGTAATATGTACTTCCCAGTAGATTAAAGAAAGATTGTTCGACACTTTTGTTACGTAAAGGCTAGTTATTTCGGAACAGGTCTATTGTCTATAGTCAGTCTTATTTCCCTATTTAATTTCGCTTTTAGTTTAGGATCATTTCTTGACTAGGAAAGATTAGTTCTATTAGAATTATCTTGGTCTTTAGATGTTTGCGAGCAGCTTTTCGCTTTATGCTTTATGTGCTACTTACTATATCAAACAGTTTATGCTCTATTTGTTACTTTCCTACCTGATCTGATTTGCTTGATATTGTTCAATCTACATACTTTGGATTTGGATCAGTTGTGAGAATTTCATAATATTTAGCAAGTGTTGTATAAATTATAGGTCCTTTATTTTCTGCATAAAATTTACTATCGGCATCTATATAAAATGCGTTAATTTTTGGATAATCCATAGTAAATGTATTTGGATGAGAAAGAATTATAGATATACTTCTCTCTTTCAAAGGTTCGCCATTTGGAAAATTATCGTTCATTGCAGTGATCATGTCTTGGGCACTAAACCAAAATGAATCAGCTGCATTATTGGGCATTTCCCAAATATCATATCTTGGTGAAGGATAATCAGAATTTAAATTTTCTTTAGAAATTTTGTATGGTTGAGTACGTGAACCCAAACTCCATGGACTTGCTATATAACCTGTTCCCCAAAATCTAGCATCTCGACCTGAAGAATCTATTTTAAACCCAGCATCTTGCAGAGATTTTACATTATCCAAAGAAAGATACCATCCACCAGCCCTAAATGAAATTGGCGTACCTAATCCCTTTTTTGCAAATTCTTGCTTTGACCAATTTAACATCTTTGTGAATTCTTCATAAGTATATGCACTACAAGGAACGTCATAACCACTATCGCTTATATTATTTTTAGAGCTCCATGCAGGAGATTTACGCACTGTGACGCCAGCCGCTTGCACCAAATCAAACCACATATGTAAATGCAGGCCAATTTCATCGCCATACTTTTGTTGTCTACCGAGTACATAGTTTGATTGTAGACTTTCTTGTGCAACACCGATTTTCCTTGGGTTAAAAAAGTTCGTTATTGGGACTCCATGATGACTATCACTTATTTTTGTGATTAAATTTAATTGTTCCTGTGTGACTGCAGAGCCTTCCCAGTCTAAAGTCCATACTATATAAAGACCGTAAGAAATATTAATTGACACAGGTTCGCTTGTCCATTTTCTACCTTTCACTTCACTTGATTGTGCAACTGCTTCTAACTTTAAAACACCAGCCCCAAAATCCTCAGCATTTAAAGTTATACTATATTTATTTGGTTCGGTTCTAGTTAAAGATCCTAGAAATTCTTCTTCTCCATCTATCCTATATTGGATAGTCAAATTATCTGGGATTTCTGGTTTGGTAGATATAACTGTATAGGTAAATTGTTTCTGCTCAGGTGTAAATTCATGTCCTATAAGTATCCAATTTTTGCTGATAGATCCTACCAGTCCTGCTTCATATTTTGTTTTAATTCTGTTATTTTGTATTTGCTCTGCTTGTTGACTAACAATTGTAATAACTAAGATACTGATAGGAATGAGTACAATTATGAGAATACAACATAAAGCCAAGTTGATTTTTCTAGACTTTCTGGGTTTTAATTTTCTTTTATGTCTTTCACTAAATTTAGTCATAACTTTAATAGAAAGGATTAATGTAAATTAAATTATGTAAAAACTCTATTTTAAATTCAAATTTAAGTCAAGATCAGTTTTAAACTATTAAGGTAGTTTAAATGTGTCGAGAAGTATAATGACAAGAATTGTATTTGAAATCAATTATTATGTACTCTCTAAGTCTTTGATTAAGTCTCTTATTTTTGCAGCTTTCTCAAATTCTAACATATCTGCATAAATATTCATTTTAAACTCGAGTTCTGCTTTATACTGTTTTTTTTCATTTGGTTTCATTAGTTTGTAACTTTCAAATTTTTTTTCTAAATTTGTAATAATTTTATCTTGCACTTTATCTTCTTTTTTTTGAAGTCTCGCTACTAAATCTTTTACTTCTTTTTTGATTGACTGAGGAGTTATTTTATATTTTTGATTATATGCAAGTTGAATTTTTCTCCTTCTAAGTGTTTCATCTATAGCAAATTTCATACTTTCTGTGATATGATCGGCATACATGATAACTCGGCCATTAATGTGCCTTGTCGCCCTACCAATAGTCTGAATTAGAGAAACACTTGATCGCAAAAAACCTTCTTTATCGGCATCGAGAATAGCAACTAACGAAACCTCAGGTAAGTCAAGACCTTCTCGTAATAAATTTATTCCGACGATTACGTCAAACTTACCTAGTCGCAAGTTTCGAAGAATTTCAACGCGTTCAATTGTTTCAACATCAGAATGTAAATATTGCACCTTTATATCAAGTTCTATCATAAATGCAGTTAGTTCCTCAGCCATTCTTTTTGTCAGAGTTGTTACTAGAATTCTTTCTTTCTTTTTTATTGTTTGTTGTATCTCTTCGAGAAGGTCATCTATCTGGTTCACTGGTTCGTAATTATCTTTGAGTGGAGTCATATCCTTATATTTATTTCTTTTTATGTCTTTTATTAAATCTTTATATTTGATTGCTTGGGCTGGTCTGATATCGACTATAGGATCGATAATACCAGTCGGGCGTATAAGCTGCTCAACTATTCCTGTATAATTTTTAGGTAAATTTATTTCCATTGAAAGTGTGATAATTTATTAAAATTCTCGTTTCTAATATTGAGAGAGTAGATCTTTTTAACGTTCGTAGGTAAATATATTTAATATTATCATATTTATTGCTTGAATATAAATTGATAATAGTAATAAAATATATTTAAAATCAAGTTATTATCTATTATTATTTTTTATCCTGCTAATTATGGATGCGGCTTTAATAGCAGTCTTTGTTCTCGCCGCATTATTAGTATTAAATGTTTTAACTGGTGAAAGTTAAAAAACATTTATGCGGCGAGGCATCGCTGTTTACTATTGCCTTTTAATTATTGATATTAAAGATTTGAGGATTATCTTGTCTGATTCTATTTGTTTCTACTCTACTTTCTTCTATTTCATATTCTGCTGGGGTTGCACTTACGTATATGGTTTGAGCTAATTTATTTTTAAATTCTTCAAATTTTAAAGGTCGATTATCTTTAGCCGCTTCTAGTCTAAATCCATATTCTACAAGTGATTCTTTTCGTGCACGATCGCCATTATACATACCCCTGATTTGAGGAATAGTCATATGAGATTCATCTATAAATAGTAGCCAATCTTTTGGAAAATAGTCGATTAAAGTATAAGGCGCTGATCCTGGTACGCGACCATCAATATATCGAGAATAATTCTCAATTCCGTTACAATAGCCTACTTTCTGTAACATTTCTAAATCATAATTCGTTCTTTGAATAAGTCGTTGATATTCAACTATTTTATTATTTCTTTTAAATGCTTCTGATTCTTTAATTAAATCTTTTTTGATTTCAGGTATAGCTGCTTTTAATTTTTCTTCTGGCGTCACAAACTGTTTAGCTGGAAAAATCGTATATGCATTTACTCTTTCTAGGATTTCACCTGTCAGAGAATCAATTATGCTAATACTTTCAATCACGTCTCCAAAAAATTCTATTCTTATAGAAGTTTTTTCTGATGGTACATTAATATCTACTGTATCACCTCTAACTCTATACATTCCACGTAAAAAATCGTAATTACTGCGTTCATATTGCAGAAGATTTAAATGAATAAATAATTTTTCTCTCTCATATTCTTCTCCAATTTTTATTTTTCGAGACAGTGCACGATAGTCCTCTGGATCGCCAAGACCATAAATACAAGATACTGAGGCGACAATTATTGTATCTTTTCGTGTAAGTAGGGATTGGGTTGCTGAACTTCTGTACATTTCTATATTTTCATTTATATCTGATTCTTTTTCTATATATAAATCTTTTCTAGCCACATATGCTTCCGGTTGATAATAATCATAATATGAGACAAAATACTCAACTGCATTTTCTGGGAAAAATTCTTTAAATTCAGAATAAAGCTGAGCAGCTAAAGTTTTGTTATGAGAAAGAACTAATGTTGATTTATCAATATTTTTTATCACATTTGCCATGGTGAATGTCTTGCCCGATCCTGTTACGCCGAGTAAAGTTTGTGAACGTATGCCAGCTTTGATACCATTAGTAAGAATTTTAATTGCTTGAGGTTGGTCACCAGTTGGTTTAAATTTCGAATGGAGTTTAAATTGGGTCATAATGTTTTCGTCAATCAAAAGTTCAAAATTAATTATACCAAGGATTAGCTATCAGCTATCCGATATCAAGTGTTTTTCATTAACGAATTTTTAACATATATTTTGTACCTCTCCCTCGACCCTCTACTCTTATTAGTTTTTTTTTGACAAGAGAATTTAAATCCCTAAATGCCGTCATTGTAGATACATCCATCATTTGGACATAGTCTTCTCTTTTTAGTGTAGGAATAGTTTGTAGATATCGAAGAATTTTTAACTGTCTTTTATTTAGGTCTAAAAATGGTTGTTTGGAAATTCTAGTCTCTTCATGTAACTTTGTATTTATAACACCTCTAATTTCCTGAATATCGTTACTTATATTTCTAATGAATCTTTCTATCCATAGAGTGATATTATCAAGATCATTAACTTCTTGAGTGTTAGAATTTAATTTACCCTGTATAGCATAAGTCCATGCTTCCAAATATTCGTCTTCATAAATATCAAAGTTACGAGTAGTAGGGATAAAAGTTTTATGGATATAACCATTTTTGTAAAGCAAATAATCTGTAATAGCTATTAAAGTTATTTTATTTAAGACAACAAATGGTGCGATTCTAAGCAATCGATAAAGAAATATAGCTATTCTTATAAGTGGATGAATTTTTGCTGAATTGGTTTTATACCATGTTATTAGATAATTAATTTCATCTTGGATTACTATCGGATCTATATTTTTATCTCTTATATCCAACCAATTTTCATAAATATTATCTATTGATTCGCCTCCTATTCTAAACTTTGCTTCCCAAGATTCTCGCCAATCTGTAAGCATAATTTTATTAAGATGAATTAATATATTTAAATCTATATCAGCATAAGACTCAGCTACAGATGAACGGATAAATTCTAAAATATTTCTATAATTATTAAGAATCATTCCTCTTGCGTCTTCTGTTTCTATTCTTTTACCATCGGCAAGTTTTTCTGCGTCTTTTAGAGTTAAATTCACACCAATTAAATGGCCTAGATGAAGAAGATTTAGTGATTTAGCACGATTTTTCATGTAGATTATGACATTATCGGGCAAAATTTGATTTTCTATTAAAGATTTTTCTGTTTCTAGTTTAATCAGATTATTTAATATTGTATGCGAAAGTGTATATTTTGGTTCATACATAATGAAAACCTATAAAAAGTAAGTCTGGGCAGAATTTATAAATAAGCCATAAGATATATGTTATAGGCTATAAAAACTTTGAATTTATAATTTATTTGAGCTGAAAGTGAGATTTGAACTCACGACCTACGGTTTACGATACCGTTGCTCTACCAGCTGAGCTATTTCAGCACAAAAGGTTATTTCTACTTACTATCTTACTATTAATTATTTACAACTTTTAGATTTTAAAAAATTGTTATCTAAATCTAATAAGCGGGATACCAGGCTCGAACTGGCGCCATATCCTTGGGAAGGATACGTACTACCACTATACTAATCCCGCATGAAAAATATGTTACATAAACGATACAATAGTGTAATGTAATAAGTCAAGAAAGAAAAATCATGGATATTAGGACTTTAAGTTTATGAAGTGATAAAATTTTCAGATTGTAAATAGTGTACAATAGAGTTATTGCAGGATAAGTAAATTAGCTTTGCCAATATTTTCAATATTTTTTAATGAAAATAAATCGTAATATGTACTTACCAATTAATTATTTAACACTTTTGTTACGTAAAGATTATTTATTTTGCAAAGATTTCAGTAAAAATCATTTTAGTTTATTATTTAAGTTCGTACACTACGAAATATGAGATATATCTTGTTTTGCGAGTTTTTAGCAAATCGATTAACTAAGTCTTATTATTATTTTTCTTCTTCAATTATTTGTACAATAAATTCACCGTTATGTGTAATATTAACTATTTCGTACTCTATGCCACAAAAATTACATTCTATCACATCACCAATTTCAGAATCTTTTGACATTTCTATTTCATTTTTACATTCTGTGCAAATAAATTTTCTATTCTGAGTAATGATATTTTTTGCATTCATATTAGGATTTTAATAATTCTAGAATAAAACGATCGTTTAACAGATTATTACATTTAATGTAAAATAACTATAATTTATAATAAATATATACGCAAATAATGTCAATCTGGTCATTTCCGCAGATAAATAAATTAGTTAATCAAAAATACCAATTAACTCTAAATGAAGGTAATACACCACTTGAAAAATATATAATAAATGGTGGTATTAATTTTGTTGTTATCAAACGTGAAGATAAAAATCCAAATGGGTCGTTTAAGGATAGAAGTCTTGCTTTTCAAATTAGTAAAAAACTAGAAATGGGAATAAAAGAATTAGTAATTTCTTCTACTGGTAATGCGGCTATAAGTGCTATAGCATATGCAAAACTTTCCATGTTAAAGCTTCATGTATTTATATCACCAAAAATTCCTAAAGAAAAAATGATGAAAATAAAGGCTGCTCAAAATGATAATATTCGTATATACATTTCAAATAAGGCTAAATCTGACGCTATTAAATTGTCAAAAAAAAAGAATATAATAAACCTTCGTGGATCAATTGATTATGATGCGATTATTGGTTATAAAACCATATCATATGAACTGGCCAAACAGAATCCTGAGATAGATGCGATTTTTGTCCCAGTAAGTAGTGGTACGAACGTTATAGGTATATATAAGGGTTACTCAGATCTGATGAGAAATAAAGAGATATCTATAATTCCACAAATTCATATTGTTCAGACAGAGAGAATTTATCCTATAGCAAAAGTATTTGATAAAGAATTTGAAAGAAAAAATACTTCTATCGCTCTTGCAATTACAGATAAAGTAGCTCATAGAAAACAAGAGGTATTAAATATTATAAAAAAAACTAATGGCTTTGGTTGGATTATATCAGATGATATGATTAGAAATGCAATTAGATTGGCAAAAATTCTAAATATAAATAATAATTCTCCAAACAGTAATTTATCTCTAGCAGGATACTTGAAAAGTAAGGCTAAAGGGTATAAATTCAATAATCCATGTTTAATTTTTAGTGGACTTTAACTCTAAGTGCTATGCTCGAATTCATTTTATTTATAATATGCGAGTCTATTATTTTTATTTTTATCTTTTTTTATATTTCTACTGTGTTTTTTGGATCACCATTTTATCCATCTAGTATAAATAGTGTCAAAAGAATGATAAAACTTGCTGAACCAAAAAAAAATGATTTAATTTTGGACGTAGGATCAGGAGATGGGAGAATTGTTTATATGCTTGCTAAATTAGGTTATACAGTACATGGTATAGAAATAAATTTATTTTTTGTAATTTTTGCAAATTTACTATTATTTTTCACTAGGAATCATAAAAATGCTAGAGTATATTGGGCTAATATGTGGAAATATGATATGAGTAAATATAATGTTATTTTTTGTTATTTGCTCCCAGGTACTTTAGACAAACTTGTGGAGAAGTTTACCAAAGAATTAAAACCTGCCACAAAGATTATATCGAATACGTTTAAAATAAGTAATTGGAAGCCAGTAAAACAGGAAGATAAGGTATATGTATATAAAATATAACTTAATATGGATACTCTCATCAATAAAGTTAATAAACTTACTGCTCATCAGCCTATATTTTATTTCTCAAATGATATAGAACGTGGATTGGGACTTGAGAAAGTTTTGAAAAACTATCATCTAGTTTGTATAGATGATAATGAGATAATTGATAATATAAAGAAGTTTAATCCAAATATTTTTTGTCTTTCTCGTCAAATTGATCAGAAAATATTTAGAAGTAGTGTGAAGCTTTTAGAGCATGAGTTTGTTCAACAATATTTATCAAAATTTGATAAAAAATATATACAAACTTTTAAAATATCACCGAGATTTGAAAAAATAGTAGAACATATTGGTGCTAAACTACTTAATACTAAGGCATGGTTAAATAGAATTTTTGAGAATAAATTAAATCAGTATGAGGTTTTTTCAAAAGCAGGTATTCATTTTCCAAAGACAATAATTTCTAAATTGAAAGAGATAACTTATGAAGAGCTTAAAAAAATCTTAGGTGATAATTTTATTATGCAATTCAATAGAGGCCATACAGGAAGCAGTACCTACCAAATTAGCTCAGAAGAAGAGTATAGAAAGCTAGTCGAAAGTTTTCCAAATAGGAGAGCCAAATTTACTAGATTCATTGACTCTAAATTTACTTATACAATCAATTGCTGTATTGCGAAAAATTGTAATTATTGTGGGGGTATAAGTTTTCAACTAACTGGTATTACTAATCTTACGACACAGAGAACTTCTACTGTAGGTAATGATTTTTCAAATCAATGGCCGTTCACAGATGCAACTAAATGCAATTTACTAAGTGAGTTAAATAAAATAGCTGATGTTATGAAAAATTATGGTTACAGAGGACTATTTGGAGTTGATTTTATCATTCAAGACGATGAAATTTATATTATAGAAATTAACGCTAGACAAACAGCGTCAATTGCTATGTATACCAAACTGCAATTACAGAATAATCAGATACCTCTAAGTTTACTTCATATAGCAGAATTTCTTGGAGTAGATTTCATGATAGATCCAGATAAATATAATAATGAGAATATGAAGACATATTTAGCTTCTCAAGTATTTATACGAGTTTGTGAAGAAGAATTTGAAGTAAAAGGAAAAATTAGACCTGGTATATATACGCTTAAAAGTGATAATACGGCGCGAAAAGCTTTGGATGATAAAAATAAAGACATTATTTCCATTGACGAGAACAAAGATAAAAATTTGATTTATAAATCAAGTGGTTATAGCATTGATGATATAAAAGAATATGATGGGATGATAATCCTGGCTAGATCTATTGGAATGAAGTTAAAAAGAGGTGATGAATTGGCTAGAATTCAATTGATGCAAGCAGTTACAGATAAAGAGTGTAATTTATATCCATGGATAATAGAAGCGCTAAATGCCTTAAAAAATTATTTAAATTAATATGATAAGAACAATTTCAGCTAAAGCTCTACAAGTTATAAATAATTATTTAAAACTCGATTTAGGTGGCAAAAAAATTGTTACTCCATATTTTATTAATATAAGGAAAAATAGAGCTGAACTTCGTGTAATGGCAGGAAAGGGTGATCCTGAAGAAATTGTGCATGAGGCGAAAGTTTGGGCTCAGGTCAAAGGTTTTGATCTTTTTAAAGCAAATTCTATACAAATTAGAAAATTTTTAATGAATCTTGGTATTGGGATCGACTGCTCTGGTTTTGTAGTGCATGTCTTAAATGCAGAGCTGAAAAGTCGTGGATTTAACTCTATTTGGCATTATTTAACATTTAAGGATAATTCGTTTTTTATGACTATTCGTAGATTATTAAGACCAGTAGAAAATATAGGAGCAAACGATTTGACAAATGATGAAAATAGTATCAAAATTCAAAAATTAAATGATATTAGGCCTATCGATCTAATTAGAATAGTTGGTAAAGAGCGAAATTCTTATCATGTAGGAATTATTATAAAAACTGAGCACGATGAGAAAGGAAATATTAAATATCTTGAATACGCAAACTCACATAAAGATTATGGAGATCAAAATGGTGTTAGAATAGGCAAGATAGAAATTCTTAATCCAAAAGGAGATCTAAAAAATCAAAAATGGATAGATGATTATAAAGGAAAGAATTATTTTAAACTACATTTTGCTCAGAATAGAGAAAATGGAATAAGGCGTCTAAAAATTTTCACATTATCCCGATCGAATTATTGATATTTTGTTTATAAAGAATAGTTTATATCTAATTGCTATGTGAGTTTTAGAAGTAACACCATTTCCATTAACTGCAACTGAGACAGATCCACAACAAGATGTGTTATTGACAAGGTTTATCAGTAAACACTTTTATGAAGAATTAGAACAGAAGTTAAACAGTCCTGAAATAACTTAAGGGCAAATATTTAAACTCATTGAAATAAATAGTTCCTCTTTCACTTTGTATATAGTCACCTGTCTTTTTTCAGCTATATCTCGTAGTACACAAGTGTAAAAAGAAACATACTTCTATATGATTTGTTTGTGATCTTAAATCTCTCATTTAACATCCTTCTAAATCTAATTGATCCTTATAAAACCATATATAAATTTTTTCTCTTCCATCTCTTAGAATAAGTTCCTCTTAACTTTTTCCCTGTAACCTGTTCCGTCCCTGATATTTTAGACAAGTAAATAAGGTACAATTTAGTACATATTTTTACTTGTTAAAAGAGGATTAAGATGAAAAGTCGGAACAGTTACGATGCATCATTCAAGACACAAGTAGTGCTTGAATCAATGCAAAGAGATACGA
>Ga0209101_1000203_pt1 | contig 51540 bp, 47 predicted proteins | sample ConPoolayeCmetaG_FD_185481 | JGI IMG/M metagenome (GOLD analysis project Ga0209101, IMG submission 185481) | Hot spring microbial mat communities from California, USA to study Microbial Dark Matter (Phase II) - Cone Pool mat layer C metaG... ... | reverse complement strand
CGCGCATGTCATGCTCAATCAAGAGGATGCTCAGGCCAAGCTCGTCACGGATGCGGACAATGAAGTCCATCAGGTCCTGGGTCTCATGTGGATTCATCCCCGCAGTGGGTTCATCCAGCAGCAGTAGGATCGGCTCGTTGGCAAGGGCACGGGCGATCTCCAGGCGGCGTTGCTGACCATAGGGGAGGTTACGGGCGACGACATCGGCCATGCCTCGCAGGCCGACGAAATCCAACAGCTCGTGGGCGCGCCGGATGGTCGCCCGCTCTTCTCTTACTGTAGCAGGGTCGCGCAGGACGGCCCCCAGCACGGTGGTATGCATTCGTGGGTGGTGGCCGACCATCACGTTCTCAATGGCGGTCATGGCGGAGAAGAGGCGGATGTTCTGATACGTCCGGGCGATGCGAAGGGCCGCGACTCTATCCGGTGTGAGTCCAACGATGGATTTGCCGCGGAACAGAATATCGCCCTCCTCCGGCTCGTAAAAACCGGTGATGCAGTTGAAAAGCGTCGTCTTGCCCGCGCCATTGGGGCCGATGACGCTGGCAATGGTTCGCTCTGGCACGACCAGATCGAGGCGGTTAACCGCCGTCAGGCCGCCAAAGCGCTTCGTCATTTGTTTGGTGACAAGAATAGCGGACATCGCACTCCTCTCCGTCAACCTGCCGCGCTCGTCAGTTCCTCGAGTTCGGTGGCTTCTGCGTGTATCTCAAGGCGGCGGCGGCGGGAAGGAAGAATACCTTCGGGCCGCAGGATCATCATGACTACCAGTAAGGCAGCGAAGATAATAATGCGGTAGTTCTCAAATTCGCGCAGGATTTCTGGGATTCCCTTCAGCACGAATGCGCCCAGGATTACACCTGGAATACTCCCCATCCCACCGACGATCACCACGGCCAGGACGTTGATCGATACGAGCAAAGTGTGGTCTTGAGGGTTAGTGAACTGATTGCGGGCGGCGAACAGCGCCCCGCCTAGCCCGGCGAAGGACGCGCCGATTCCGAAGGCCAGCAGTTTGTAGGTCAGTGTGTTGATGCCCATCGCGCGGGCAACTGTCTCGTCTTCGCGCATGGCAATCCATGCCCGGCCAATTCTCGAGTTCTGTAGCCGCGCCGTGACGAAAATGACGAGCAATACGCCAGCGATGAGCAGATAGATGAACTCCTCAAAACCAAGCTTGAGGCCGAAGAAACTCGGCAATGGGACCCCCACCACACCCATCGGGCCACCGGAGAACGGGGTGAGGGCGTCGCTACCAGCCAGGATGCGGATGATCTCGCCAAAGCCCAGCGTCACAATGGCAAGATAGTCACCGCGCAGGCGCAGCACGGGGATGCCCAGCAAGACGCCAGCCAGGGCGGCAAGCGCCACGCCCAGGGGCACGACCAGCCAGAAGTTCCACATGATCCCGTGGGGTTGGGGGCCGGTGAGAAGGGCCACCGTATAGGCTCCCACCGCGAAGAAGGCCACGTAGCCGAGGTCAAGTAGACCGGCCAAGCCGACCACGATGTTCAGCCCCAGCCCCAGCAGAACATAGATGGCGATGGTGCCCATGTTGTAATCCCACGCTTGCGTCAACCGGGTGGGCAGCCAGAGAACGAAAGCGAGGATGGCAATGAAGGCCACGTATTGCGAAACCGGGCTACGGAGAACCGTCCGGACGAGTGGCACCTGCCCGACCGATTCGCGGATTGCCGCCCAGCGATCGCCGACCGGCCTGCGCCACTCCCCGCGTCCGACACCGCGCGCCAGTATGGCTCCGACGAGGCTAGCGGCTATCAGGATGCCCAATAGCATCAGCGCCCCCGGCCCCGTTGCACGATCAAACCGGAGCAGGTTAACTGCTTCTGGTGATAGGGAGACCAGATAGCGACGCAGGTTCACACCTGCATCAACCTGGCTGCCTACAATCAGGGTGAAGATGCCCACCAACACCCCGCTGATGAGACCGCCACTCAGCCCACTCGCCAAAGCTCCCAGCCAAGTATCGCGTTCGGTGGGCTTGGCTGCCGTGATCCCGCCCCAGATGCCGAGGAGGGCCAGGAAGGTGGCGAAGGAATTCAGCACATCGAGCTTGAGGAATTGCTGGAGATAGCGGGTGGCAGTGAGGATGAAACCGATCAGCACCAGGAAGACGATCACGATACCGAAAATCAGCCCGGCACGCACGCCGTTGCGTAGGTGAGCTGCCATTATACCTTCTCCTCCGTGAGCGCTTCGCCTAACAGGCCAGACGGGCGGAAGATGAGCATCAGGACCAGGATGGAGAACCCGATCACGTCCTTTAACTGGAAATCAATGCCTAGGGCAGCAGGCCCGAGCGACTCAATCAGGCCCAACAGCAGAGCGCCGACGGCGGCGCCGGGGATGTTGCCGATCCCGCCCAGGACGGCGGCGGTGAAAGCTTTAATGCCGGGCAGAAAACCGACAAAGAAATCGATCTGGCCGGTATGAATGCCCCACATCACACCCGCTGCACCGGCCCATATGCCGCTGATCATAAAGGTTCGGGAGATCACCCCATCCACATCGATGCCCATCAACGCGGCCACCTGCTTATCCTGAGAAACAGCGCGCATGGCCCGACCCAGCCGGGTTCGCATGACAATGGTGTAAAGGATGACCAGCAGGATGATGGACAGCACAAAAGTGAAGATGCCGGTGTAGGTGATCAGAACCGGGCGGTCGTTGACGATCAGCTCCAGCCCCCTGGCGCGCGGCAAGAGATCAGGGTTGCGGTAGGGGCGGGTCTGCGAGCCAAACATCAGCCTGGCTGATTCTTCGAGGAAGAACGAGGCGCCGATTGCGCTGATCAGGACGACCAGGCGCGGAGCGGCTCGCAGGGGACGGTAGGCAATGCGCTCCAACGTGACGCCGGCCAGCATAGACGTGCTCATGCCGACCGCGAAAGCCAGAATGATGGAGAGCACGGGGTAGGCGTTGAGGAAATTCAGTTCGGCGGCAGGATCGACGATCCAGGCCCCCAATGCCTCGAAGACGAAGAAGCCAGCAAAGGCCCCCAGCATCATGACGTCGCCGTGCGCGAAGTTGATCATGCGCAGGATGCCGTAGACCAACGTATAGCCGATGGCGATCAGGGCATAGACGCTGCCAATGATCAGTCCCGACAGCGCAAAACGCAGCCATATCTCAGGGCCATAGACGTGCTGGACAATCAGGACGGTGTATAGCCGCCAAGTGACGAAGGCAAGAAACACAATCCCCAGGACAATCTGCGCGACCTGGTAGCTGCTTAAGGGCTTTCGGACACGAAGTGGGACGGCGGGTTCCCCCATCGGAATCACCTCTGATGGAACTCAGGCGCGTGCGGATCGCCTTTAGCAGGATAAGAGGTTGGTGTCGCAAATTGGCAGGGCAGACGATCTGCTGCCTGCCCTGCCAATGGTGAAGGTCATCTACACGGGTGAGGGCCGAACACCTACGGATACACCTGCACCCATGTCCCATCCTGGACCTGGAAGACACCGATGCCGGTCGCGGCGCATTCACCGAACTCGTCGCAGACGATGGTGCCGGTGACGCCCTCGAAGCCGGATGTAGCGCGGACGGCCTCAACCAGTGCCCCACGCGGGATGTACAGCGTGCCGTCATCGCCCACGATGGCCACGCTCTTGATCGCCTCGATCAGCACGGCAACTGCATCATAGCCGAACCAGGTGAAGCCGGAGAGGACGCCAGAAGCCACGCCATACGTTTCCTCATAACGTGCGTCGAACTCGGCCTTCAGGTCCGATTCGGGCGGGGTCGCGGCAGCCGAGGAGTAAGTACCCTCAGCGTTATCGCCCGCCAGATCGATGAACGTGGTGCCAAACGTGCCGTCGTCGCTCAGGAAGACCACGTCGCTCAGGCCGGCCACGGCCATGCCGTTGACGATCACGGCAGCTTCGGGGGCGTAACCGCCGAAGAAGATGGCTTCGGGCGGATTGGCCGAGATGGCCGTCAGGACGGCGCTGTAGTCGCTCTCGCCAGGGGTGATGGCCTCAAAGGCGGTCACCTCACCACCCAGCTCGACGAACGTATCACGCACCTGCTCCGCCAGGCCCTGGCCGTAGGTCTGGCCATCGTGAATCACCGCCAACTTGGTGAAGCCAAGCTCGTTGTACAGGAACTCAGCGTCCACCGGCCCCTGATCGGCATCGCTGAAGGCCACGCGATTGAAGACTGCCGAACCCAGGCGGGTCAGATTGGGATTCGTCGCCGAGGGGGACATCATGGGGATGCCGACTTCCTCGTAGATCGGGATGGCCGCGTTGGTCGCGCCGGAGAAGGCATGGCCGGCGACGGCGACGATATCACCGCGGGACACGAAGCGGTTGGCCACTGCCGCGCCGCCCTCGGGCGATCCCTGGTCGTCCTCAGCGATCAGCTCGAAGGCGTGCCCCTCGAATTCGCCCGCATCCTCGATCGCCAGCAGGCCACCCTGGGACATGTCAATGCCGTAGTTGGAGTTGTCACCCGTCAGGGGACCAGCGAAGCCGATCTTAATCGTCTCGCCGGGCGCCACAACCACGCAGCCGTACATGTCGGCGGTGCATTCCTCCGGCTCAGCCATTTCCTCAGGCGGCGCCTCGGTTTCCTCAGGCGGCGCCTCGGTTTCCTCGGGGGCCGCTTCTTCGGTCGCTGCCGGGGTTGCTGGAGCGCAGGCCGCCAACAGGGCTGCCAGCGCCAATAGGGCCAGTAGCAACAAACTGCGCTTGTTCAACATGGCTTATCTTCTCTCCTCAGAATATTGATCGTAGATTTATGAGAGTAATCTACCCTAGTGACAACACCCCTCTGGGATGCGGATCCCGCCTCAACATGCGGGTTGACGGCTGCCATCACCCCCTTTACAGAATAATAACCTTATAGTCGAAGCCCCCGCTCCGAGACCGGGCACTTCGACTCAATGCTGCTATCGTATCATGGGGCGCGATTGGATGTCAAGCGATTTCTGTCACAATAGACTGCACTCAGGGAAGCGTGCGCCCAAAAGCGCTCACCGAGACCCAGCGATCTGGCTGGCTGCTGGGGGCTGGAAGCAGGCCCACCTGTATTTGGTAACCACCTGCGGGGATGGAGGTGTCGATCCACAGGGAATGGACATCCCGGACTACCTCACCCCGTTCCCATAGGGTGGTCGGGCGTAGGCCATCCGCGGGCACCGAGTCCATTCGAGTGATGACCCTGCCATGATCGTCGATCAGGCGCAACGCAACCCGGTAATCTAAGAGATCGGACTGACGGGCGCGCCAGTACAAGACGATGGTAAGCTGCCCCATCTCCGTTGTGAAATCCCCCGATGGTTCAACTTCAGCGCCGAGCAGGTCAATCCCCTCGGATACGGTTTCCTGGATCACGAGGTCGAGAGGAAGCTCACTTACCTCGGGGGGATGATCGACTGGGACAATGCGGATACGGTCGGGCAGTTCGACCGAGTCGCCCAGGATCGTGCCATCCGTGGCCACGACGAGTTGGCGCACACCGGTTGTGTGATCCCACAGGCCGACCCGTAGCGTATATTCGCCGGGGGGGGTTCCGGGCGGTATGGTGAGTGTATGCCGGTCAAGCACGTAGCGATCCTGGGGCCAGCGTGTGGTGGGATAGTCCCCTGGATTGAGCTTGTCCGATTGGCCCCAGGTGTGCTGAGGCAGGGTGGTGAGGTGGACAAAGACCTGATAGTTAGCGGGCACCGGCTCGCGGCTTTTCCAGTATAGCGTCAGGGTGATGGTATCCCCTGGCCGGATCGGATCAGGGCCTAGATCGTAGCCGATCAGATCGATGCCGCCCTGAAAGAAGTGATGTATATCCACCTGGGCGGGGAGGGCGATGATCCCGGTGCTGTGCGGCTGGAAGCATCCCAGTGCCCCGCCTCCGACGGCCACGCAGACGAACAGAGCGATTGCAACCAGCGTAGCTGTTTCGCTCCAGGTCCAGGGGTGTGGGGTTGGCCTTGCCCCAACAGGGGTCCGCATGGTCAGGACAACCAGCAAACCCAACGCGCAGGCGCTGATAGCGCTGGCAACGGCGCGCGCCGGAGTCAGGCCCAGCCAGACTCGCACAACGTGCTCACCGGGAGGCACGCGGACTGTGATGAAGCCTTCAGGTTGGGCAACCTCAATGGCAACGGGTTGCCCGTCTACGGTGGCCCGCCAACCTGCAAACATGAATCGATAGAGCCGCAGCACGAAGTCATCATTGGATGAGACCAGAAATTCGTCCAGAGTAGGGCGTTGAGTGAGAATGACAACGCTGGCCCCTGGCGGAACCGTCGCACGGTTGACCCGGTCGAGGACGCTCCCCTCGCGGTACGACTCGATCAGGGAGGGAGCCGGGCCGGGGACCACATCCACAGTTCGAGGCAGGAAATCACCAGTAGAAGTCGTGCCCAGGGCCAAGCCGTTCAGCTCAAAGTTGAGCATCGCCTGGAGGTCGGCTGGGCCGAACGATCCCCACGTCGGCGGAATGAAGATGGGCAAGGCAGCCATCATCGGCGCCAGCACCAGCGCTGCCAGCGCAACTCCATCCCATTTGGGGTTAATAAACCGCAGCAGGCTGACACTGTATCCCCCGGTGATGGCGATGCAGAGGGAAGCCGGGCCGAGGAAGCGCCAGGGGAATTGGAAGAAAGGCATCGGGGGGACTGTGTCCCAGATGAATTGGCTGGCGCGTGTCATCAAGAAGATGAGAACCAGCCCGCACGCTGGCCAGAAGAGCGCGTGGCTCCATGGGTGGGCAGTCTGTATTCCTGAGGGACCACCCCTATTCTGGGTTGGCTTGGATCGTTCCCGCCGGGCGACTGCCAGCCCGGCGCACCCCAGAAGACCTACCAACCATGTTCCGAGGCCCAGGTTAAACCGGAAGGCTGGGTTCACCGCGCCCAGGTCGAGCGGCAGCGAGGGCGACAACAATTCGCGGGGGGCCACGAAGTGGTTGCGGTAGTCAAAGTGCCCCGGCCCGATGAGGTTCGATAGCTTGACCTCGTCAGCCTCTAGCATGACCGGCAACCAGAAGAAGGCGGCCATACCCAGGCCGAGGATCAGCGGGAGCACCCCGGACACAAGCGCCCTGATGGGCGAGGTATGGCTTGGGCGGGCGAGGAAGCTACTCCAGGCCATGTAGGCCACGAGCATTCCAAAGGTCACGAGGCCGAGCAGGTTATGAGTCAAGATCGCCGCCGCACACAGAAGCGCGCTGGCTGCCAACCAGAGGCGCGTTTGCTGCTGCTGGTATGCTGCTAGCGCCCACAGCGCGAGCGGCATCAACCCCAGGGCGAAGAACTCCGCCAGATCGCCCCGCAGGTGCGGATCGATAAGATAGATATAAGGGGCAAACAGGTAGCAGGCGGCAACAATCACACCCGCCCTCCGCCCAGCCAATTGCTGCCCCAATCCATAGGCCCCACAGCCCGCACAGAGGAAGCCCAGCACCGCTACCGCCTTCATCCCCCATACTGCCCCCCCTGGGATGGACAGAGTCAGGAGATTGGCGAGATAGTAGGTTAGCGGCGCATAGTAATTGAAGATGGGGTAACCGTAGCCGTAGTAGAAGTCAGGGGCCCAGCGGGGATACCATTCACCTGCCCGCAACAGGTAGCCAACTTCGGCAGCGCGGAAAACGTGCAGTTCGGCATCTGTCTCACGCGGAAGCGAAGGGCGTAGAAGAAAGGGCCAGGCAGCGATCAGGCTCAGCAGGATTGCCAGCATGAGGCCCGGATCGACAAGGTGAGCACGTGATCGCAGATGATTGAGCACAAGCGCTCCTAAAGATATATCGGGCGGATTGTAACGGTGCGTGTCGGGACTGGCAACCGATTTGGACTGCTTTGCCTCTTTGCGGACCTGCGGTATGATGTCCGTATGGAATGGGGACGATGCCCGCTGCGGCATGCGAAGGGCACGAGAATAGTGGCAGGGATGGTGTTTTTCCTGGTGATAGGATGCCGCGGCAGTGCACCATCGCCGACCGTGTCCGTGGGAGCCGATCCCTTGCTCAGCGGAACGTCTGAACCCATGCTGGCACAGACGTTACAGGCCGATGTGCGCACGACGGCGCAGTGGGTCGCAACCTTGTCGCTAGCGCCAACAGTGACTGATGCGCCCCTGCCGACCCTCGATCAGGGTAACGCGGTGGGCACACCGCCGGCACAGAGAACCGGACCGTGCCCGGTGCCAGAGGGTTATATGTTGCACGATCGGGACCGCTTTTGCATCGCTGCTCCTGCTGCCTGGGTGGCTCTGAATGTAGATGGTGGGCTGGCAGCCACGCTCAATACGACGCCAGGACAGGCCATTTCTCTACGGCCTGACTGGGCAACCTCGACGGAGGTATGCCATCTGATGGTGTACGTGGCAGCGGAGGCATCGGCAACGCAACATCTGGCGACCCGTCATGCGGAGTTCTCGGCCAGGCCCGATCTAAATAGCCTCTCACCTGTGATGTTGTATTCGCTGGGAGGGCTGCTGATTCCCGGTTTTACATGGTCAACAGGGGGCGGCGAAACGGGGGGCATTTATGCGGATGTGCTTGGGGCCAACCGGCTGATCCACATCAGTGCAGGAGGGACGCGCTGCCCGCTAGACCAACTGATACCGGCGCTGGAGACATTGCGCGCCGATCCAGATTGAACCTCAGGCACTTGCCTTCGAGGGCCTACTTGCAGAGGATGGAGAGATATGGGGAGCGATCAGTTCTTGAGACCAGAAGACGAACAGGATGAGGCCAACCGGCGGATTGAGGAGATTCGCCGAGGCGGCAGCACCTCGGCCAGCGGGCGCGCCGCCAGCTATGAGGAAGAAGCTCAAGAGGGCTACGAAAGTGAGGCCGTCTCCCGTGCGCGGGGGAGGGCGGCTGCCGCGCGAGCTCGTCTGGGCCTGGGTGCAGAGCCGGAGTCCCGCGCACGTAAGCCCGCCAGCCGGGCAGGCACGCGCTCCGGGATAAGCGCATTGACGATGATCGGCGGGCTGGTTGGGCTAGGGATCGTGATCGTTATTATCCTCGTTTTGGTCGCACAGGCGGCCTCTGGTGGTGGGCTTGCTATCCCCCTGTTTGCCACCAAGACTCCCACTCCGACACCGACGCCACCTGCGACGGAGACACCCACGCCGACATTGACTCTGACGCCGACGCGGCCTGCTCCCAATCTGGCGCTGCCGCCGCTGACCTGCATCTTCCAGAGCGGAACCGGCTGTTTTGACTATTGCCAGCAGCCCGCCAATCTTAGCGAGTGCAACTCGGCCAAAGACTTTGTCCGCGCTCAGGGAGCCGATCCCGATGTGTGGCTCACCTGCCTTGCGCCAGGCCCCGGGCCGAACCAGGGGAATCCACAGGACTGCCTGAGACAGGCGTGGTATGCGGCGAACCCGTGAACTCTTGCCATGCCCCTATCTGGGCGTGGCAGGCAAATCCATGAGGTAGGGGCGCATTCCTGCCCTGTGGGATGGATCAAAGCGAGATAGACAGCATCTTGTTCGGGCCGGGAGCAAGCGGGCTATCGAGTGGAGTGTTTCGATAGCCAATGAGGGCTGTCGATCTCGCTTATTCTTGACTGTAGGGCAGAATGCGAAGTCTGGGAAGCGTCACCTGGCGCAGAGCTGAGTAGTTGGTTTGGCCTGGTTTTCGGCGTTGGTAGCCTTGCTCTACAGGTTGGCGATGAGGTCTGGGATTTGCTCTGGGTGATCGGCCACCCTGACCCCCACCGCTTCCAGCGCCTTGATCTTCTCCTCTGCGGTTCCAGTGCCGCCTTCCACGATTGCTCCGGCGTGCCCCATTCGCTTGCCTGGGGGTGCGGTGCGGCCAGCAATAAACGCTACCACAGGTTTGGTCACATGTTCGGCCACGAAGTGAGCAGCCTTCTCCTCATCCGTGCCGCCGATCTCACCGATCAAGACCACTTTCTCCGTCGCCGGGTCTTCTTCAAAAAGCTGCAGGCAATCGATAAAGCTGGTTCCATTGATCGGATCGCCGCCAATGCCCACGCATGTCGAGCAGCCGATACCGCGCAATCGGAGTGCGTTGAGCACCTCGTAGGTGAGCGTGCCAGAGCGTGACACGATCCCCACATTGCCTGGAATGGCGATGTGGCCGGGGATGATGCCAACCTTCGCCTCGCCTGGGGTCAGAAGCCCGGGGCAGTTTGGGCCTACCAGCCGCACTCCTCTCTGATCCAGGAATGCGCGTACCTTGATCATGTCCATGACCGGGATGCCTTCAGTGATGGTAACAATCAGGGGCACACCGGCATCCGCGGCCTCGTAGATGGCATCGGGGGCAAAACGAGCAGGGACGAAGATGACGCAGCAGTTAGCCTCGGTAGCCTCGACAGCCGCCTTGACAGTGTCGAAAACCGGGACCTGCCCAACCCACTCGCCGCCCTTGCCGGGAGTGACTCCACCAACTACCTTGGTGCCATACTCGATCATCTGCTCGGTGTGAAAGCTGCCCTCTCGCCCGGTGATGTTCTGAACGATCAGGCGGGTGTTCTTATCTACCAGGATGCTCACGGTGTTTTCTCGCTTTCGGGGCCTTTCTGGCTACAACTCACCACGAGCCGCTCGTACGACGGTCTGGGCGGCTTCTGCCAAGGTACTGGCTGTGAGCAAGTTAGCCTCGGCTAGAATGGAGCGGCCTTCGGCTTCATTGGTCCCCACCAGACGGGCAACCATGGGAACATGGGGCTTTACTTCCTGGAGGGCAGCTAGAATGCCGCGTGCCACCTCGTCGCAGCGCGTGATCCCGCCGAAGATATTGACCAGCACGGCCTTCACGTTGTGATCCATGAGGATGATGCGCAGCGCCGTAGCAACCTTCTCTGCCTGCGCGCCGCCCCCAATGTCTAGGAAGTTGGCGGGCTGCCCGCCGAACAGCTTGATCATGTCCATCGTGGTCATCGCCAGCCCGGCCCCATTGACCATGCAACCGATTTCCCCATCCAGCTCAATGTAACTGAGGCCAGCCTGGCGAGCCTGCATTTCAGCCGGGGCTTCCTCGTCCGTATCGCGCATCTCGACAAGGTCGGGGTGGCGAAACAGGGCATTGTCATCCAGCACCATCTTGCCATCCACAGCCAGCAACTCACCGGAGCGAAGAACGACGAGGGGATTGATCTCGGCCAGCGATGCGTCGCTGTTCAGATAGCATTGGTAGAGTGCCTTGGCAATGTCGATGAATTGCTTCCAGGTTTCACGGGGCAGGCCAATACCGCTGGCGATGTCGCGGGCTTGGTAGTCGCGCAGGCCGAGGAATGGATCGACGTGGCAACGGACGATTCTCTCTGGCGTGGTTGCAGCCACCTCCTCGATATCTACACCCCCTGCCGCCGAGGCCATCACGACCGTGCGTCGTGCAGCGCGGTCCGTGGTGATGCCGAGGTAGATCTCCGTGGCGATATCGGCAGCAGGGTCTACCAGCACTTTCTTGACCGTCAGCCCCTTGATATTCATGCCCAGGATTTCCCCTGCAAAGCGCTGGGCCTGATCGGGTGTGCGTGCTAGCTTGACGCCGCCAGCCTTGCCCCGTCCTCCAACCAATACCTGCGCTTTGATCACCACTGGGCCGCCGATCTCTTTGGCAAACTCAAACGCCTCTTGGGCTGTTGTGGCGACTTTTCCGCGAGGAATGGGTATTCCGAATTCGACGAACCGGAACTTGGACTGGTATTCGTGGAGCTTCACATCGACTCCTTTGGGGAGGGCGGAAAGATCACAGGCTGCGAGACGGCCCCATTATACTGTCGGGCTACGCCAAAATCCAGATGGGAGGACTGCCTTAGCAAACAGGTTCCCCGGCGGGTTTTGGCAGACTCTCGCGGCCTCTATCTAATAAACGTATAACCGTAGCCCCGGCTGATCTAATCTCGGTGGGGTGGCGATTCCACACGCGCGGTTCTGTATGCCACGTATCCCCTCCTGGGTGCTGGCTGGATGCTGGCGCGAAATAGTATAATCCAACCCACAAATTGGCTCATCAGGCAGGGCATATCGTAATGGTATTCGAGCACGAACTCGACCTACTAATCCGGTCAAGCTACCCAATCGTGTATATTCCAACTCCTGAAGAGGAACGGGCTGAGCAGCTTGTTGCATCGGTTGCGGCGCAGGGTGTGCCGCCACGCGCCGTGTTCACCTGGGACTTCGTGAACGGCTTCGAGGGAGGGCCGACGCGCGCGGCTGGCAACCCCATGCAGGCGCTCAACGAGATCGAAAAAGCGCACCCCGATCTCCCAGCGGTGTTCGTACTCCGGGATTTTCACCGCTTTCTGGAAGACGTTCAGGTGGCGCGTAAGCTGCGGAACCTTACCCGGCACCTAAAAGCAAGCCGCAAGACCTTGATCATCCTGGCGCCGACTCTGCGCATCCCAGTCGATCTGGCGGAAGAGATCACCGTGCTCGATCTTGCGCCCCCCTCCGCAGAGGAGATTGACTCGGAGCTGGATACGTTGTTAGGACAAGTGACGGTCCGGTTATCACAGGGGAGCCGGGATGCGTTGGTGAAAGCCTGCCAGGGGTTGATGATGACGCGCATCCGGTTGGCACTGGCGCGGGCCGTCGCCAGCTACGGACGGCTCGATGAGCGGGCCATCACGCTGATGCTGGAGGAGAAAAAGCAACGCATCCGCCGCACAGAGGTGCTGGAATTCTGGCCCGCGACGGAGACACTGGACGATATTGGCGGGCTGGATATCCTGAAGACGTGGCTGGAGCAGCGAGCCGCTGCCTTTACAGCAGAGGCCCGCCAGTACGGGCTGCCCAACCCGCGCGGGATTCTGCTGCTTGGCATTCAGGGAACGGGTAAGAGTCTCTCCGCGAAGGCAACCGCCAGCCTGTGGCAGCTTCCGCTGCTGCGGCTGGATATAGGTCGGTTGATGGGCGGCCTGGTTGGTGAGAGTGAAGCCAAGACCCGCGAGATGATCCGCATCGCAGAGGCTATGGCCCCCTGCGTCTTGTTCCTGGATGAACTGGACAAAGGGTTTGCCGGGCTAGGATCGAGTTTCGTGGGCGATTCGGGCACCTCGGCCAGAGTTTTTGGGACGATCCTCACCTGGATGGAGGAAAAGAGTGCCCCGGTGTTCATCGCTGCCACAGCGAACTCGGTGGAATCGCTGCCCTCCGAGGTGATCAGGAAGGGCCGATTCGATGAAATCTTCTTTATCGATCTGCCCAGCGAGCGCGAACGACGAGAAATCTTTGAGGTACATCTGAGCAAAGTTCGGGCGGAACGCCTCCGCGAGTTTGACCTGGATGACCTGGCTTTCCAGAGTGAGGGATTCAGCGGGGCGGAGATCGAGCAGACCATCTACGAGGCCATGCATTTTGCCTTCTACCACCGGCGCGAGTTCACCACGGAGGATATTCTCCGGGCCATGGGGCAGATCGTGCCGTTAAGCAAGACCGCCAGTGAGCGGATCCGTCGGATGCAGGAATGGGCAGCCAGTGGGCATTGCCGTCTGGCGAGCAGCGATGCTGCCCAGGCGGGGCTGATGGGTCAGTTGTTTGGTGACGCAAGCATCCCGCCGCGCTAGTGGCTTGACAGAGGCGGGCAAAACCAGTAAGGTTAGCTTTGAATCAGGGTTTCCGGTAGGGTCTAACGAGGGAGGTTGGCACATGTCCCACTTCACGAAGATCAGAACGCAACTGCACAACATCGAGACAGTCAAGCAAGCACTGGAAGACCTGGGCTACACGGTCAAAGAAGGCCCTGTGCATGGCTACGGGGGCCAGCAGACACACGCTGATCTCGTCGTCAGCACGGGAACCGCTTACGATATTGGCTTCCGTAGGGAAGGCCAGACACTAGTGATGGTGGCTGATTTGTGGGGTCTGAAGATCAATAAGGATCAATTTCTGCAGCAGGTCTCACAGCGATACGCTTATCTGACTATCATCGAGCAGGCGCAGTCGCAGGGCTGGCAGGCGATGACGGAGGAATGGCAGCCCGATGGCAGCATTCGTCTTGTCATGCAGCGCTGGCAGTAATCGTTCACGTCGCTGTTTCAAGGGCGGCTGTGTGCGGCCTGCCTCTTGGTGCGGGTGTTACTGGTAAGGATCGTGCTTTATGCCTCGCAAACAGGAAATCGAGTTTGTCATCCGTCCCGATGGCTCGGTTGAAGAGCGTGTGGTAGGGGTTGATGGCCCGGAGTGCATCAAGATCACTGAGGCGATTGAGAAGGCTCTTGGTCAGGTAACGAAGCGAGAGCACACCACAGAGTTCTATAACGCCTCGCAGACAACAGACGATGCGGTAACCACCCAGTCTCAGCCGTGATCCCATCTTTAGCGTGTAGCAACGCTCATTGCCCCCGTTGCTTGTATGCGCCAAGATACTGATCCCCCTTCTGAACAGCGGGACCAGCCGCTCCCTATTGAGGTCGAAATCTACATCGAGCCTGATGGCACGGTTACGTTTGCCGATCTGGCAGCGGAAGCGCTTCTGCTGGCGCGCGCGCTGAATCCGGATCAACCATTGGTGTGTGACGTTCCAGATCGGAGTGGCGCGGATAACGAGTCGTTTGAGGGCAGGGATGAGGCTTGAGCAACTGTTGACAACCCTGTTGACAACATTGGTTGAGTCGTTGGTTGACCAAATGGCCGTTTTCCGTCTGAGGCTCCAGATTGCGCGCCTCAAAGCGGAGAACTACGACCGTCTTGCCGAAGTGGTCATCGGTCTCCGTCAGGCCCTTGAGACCCACAAACGGGCGGTGAGCGATCTGGACGCCCAGATTGAGGAACGAGATAAGCAGATCGCCCAGCTACGCGCAGAGTACGCATCGCTCCAGGCTCGCCAGTCCGAAGCAGGGGACATCCGTGCACGTGAGGAACGGCTGAACTTATTCCAACGCCTGCGGCCCGTTGTCACTCAGTTGCCGACCTTGCGAGTCGCGCTAGAGAATGGGGCTGATATTGAGGGACGTGATGTGGTTGACCTGCTCGGCTCCATCGAGGCCGCGCTGCATGAGCTGGGATTTGAATCTATTGCCAAGCCCGGAATGGAAGTGCCTTACGACCCGCGGCGGCACAAACTGGTAGGTCGTGGGGCGCGCTCTGCCTCACCTGGCGCTCCGGTGCGTGTGCGCTATGTGGGTTATCTGTACCAGGGTGAGGTGGTGTGTAAAGCGGAGGTGACGCCTGTCGGCCAGGCCGGGGCTGCCCCCTGAGAAAAAAACGGGCTGTGCGTACCCTGCTGCTGCATACGGCTGGGGAGATACCAGCACACTCAAGCTACTACCCATATGAAGAAGCTGGCTGTTGATTTTGGCACGACCAACACGGTTGTGGCCGTGTGGCGTGAAGCGATGCAGGCTCCAGAGACGATTCATCTGCCGGGGTTGTCTGCTCCGGCGGCTGAATCACAGCCGCCGCTGATCCCATCGTTGGTGTATGTGGAAGACGGAATGAAGTGCCGCGTTGTGGCTGGGCAGGCGGTGCGTGCGGGAGGGCTGGATGGGCAGGATGACGGGCGGTTGTTTACATCCTTTAAGCGGGGCATTTCAGCGCGTGCACACCCTCTGGCCCGTGTGATTGATGGGGCGGAGTGGGACGAGCCAAAGGCCGGGCAGGCATTTCTCTCTGCGGTCATCGCTGGGGCCTGGCAGGCAGAGGGCGGCTTGGTCGACGAACTGGTGCTCACCGTGCCCGTGCAGAGCTTCGAGCGATATCTCAAATGGCTGCGCGACGAGGTGCTAGTAGCCGCCCAGCAGTCAGGTCTGGGCGTGCAACGTGTCCGGATCGTGGATGAGAGTACCGCCGCAGCACTGGGCTACGATGTGCGCGTTCCTGGGGACCTGATCCTGGTGTTTGACTTTGGCGGTGGGACGCTGGACATATCGCTGGTCCGTATGCCGTTGGCTGATGAGGGGGGCGGGATCATCGTCGAACCGGATAAGAATGCGATTGTCGCGGGCAGCGCCACCCATGATGGGGACAGAGCAGAAGCGCGTGTGGTTGCCAAAGCGGGGCGCGTGTTAGGCGGTGACGATGTTGACCATTGGCTGATCGAGGAAGTGCTGGCCCGTAATGGGGTAAGCCGCAGCCAGGTCGGGGCCACGTACTCCCAGTTGAAGCTGGCTGTCGAGGCGGCCAAGGTCCGCCTCTCGGAGCACGAGACAGCAGAGATCGGTGTGTTCGATCCCGACAGCTATCTCACGCTACGCGCATCCTTTACCCGCAGCCAGCTTGAAGAGGTGCTGGATCGGCATGAGTTCTTTGGCATGATCCAGAAGACTCTCGACAAAGTGTTGCGCGGCGCGCGGGCCAAGGGAATCTTCCCCGAGGATATCGGGGCTGTGCTGATGGTCGGCGGAACCTCGCGCATTCCCTCGGTGCGGCGGATGGTGCGGACTCTGTTTGGGGCGGAGCGCGTTTTGGAGCACAAGCCGTTTGAGGCAGTGGCTCATGGGGCGTTGGGGCTGGCCGTTGGCCTGGGAGTGGATGACTATCTCTACCATTCCTACGGTGTGCGCCACCTGAATCCCATCACAGGGCGGCACGAGTGGGAAGAGATCATCCCAGCAGGAACCCGGTATCCGCTGGATGAACCGATAAAATTAGTGTTGGCTGCTTCGCGTGATGGGCAGGAGGTCATTGAGCTGGTCATCGGCGAGGTTGAGGAGGGCACAGGCGGTGTGGCGGAGGTGATGTTCGGCGACCGCGCCATTCTCATGGTCAAGGGCGGGTTGGAACTCAGACGGGTCGTGCCTCTAAACGATCAGGATGGCTCTCGCACGGTCGCGTATCTCGATCCGGTGGGCAAGGCCGGAGAAGATCGGATAGAGGTCCACTTCGATGTAGACAAGAATCGGATGCTGCGCGTCACGGTGATCGACTTGCTGGCAAAGAAAAGCCTGCTACGCAACACACCGGTTGTCGAGCTGCGCTGATAGCAGAATCGCTGGCGAAGCGGGGCGGTAGAGAGGTTGATGAAAAGAAGACCATCCTGGAGTACAGGACGCGAACCGCGCATCGGCGGGCAACACCCCGACCACTACACCGGGAGGGAACCTTCGCTCAGCCATGAGTTCCGCCCCCTGTACGGGCCGGCCCGCATCACGGGGCTGGAAGCGCCCCCCGTGAGCGGACGCCGCCGCCCGCTTGTGGTTCTGGCTGAGTATGATGATGCCGCGGCGGAGCTTGTCCTGCTGATTGCCGAGTCCAACGGGTACGAGGTCAGGATCGCGGATAGTGGTTGGGATGCTTGGCAGCTTGTCCAGGCGTTGGAGCCGAACTTGCTGGTCACAAACCTGCGACTGCCAGGCATGAGCGGCATCGCACTGATCCGCCGCCTGCGCGAGCATTGCGATCGGCTGATCGCCAACGTGCCGATCTTGGTGATGGATGCATACTACTATCCCGAGGACATACTGGAGGTGTTTAGGGCGGGGGCGGACGATTATCTTGAGGAGCCGTACGATATACGCGCAATGCTTGTCTGCTGGCGGCGCGTTACAGGGTCGCTACGGCGACCGGCTCCGCTCACTGCCGTGTTAAATGAGAAAATGATGATCCGCCAGGTGGCACTGGCCTGTCTGTTGGAGATGAGACCGCCGGGGCTGGCGAGCAGCTTTGGCGAATTGTTGTGGCACCCCGATCCCGATGTGGTGGCAGCAGTACGCTGGGGCCTTTGGCAAATGGGCACGCCAGAAGCCCAGTCGATCCTGGCCGAACACACTGCTGCCTCCCCGTCTGGCTGGGATGGCTGACGCAGATACGGCGGCCCGGCTCGGTCATGGCAGCAATGAAGCGCACCTCGCCAACCAATGCCCCTGTTCTGGGTGGGGCGCGCCGGGAACGAGACCCTCGACTGTGGAATGCGCTGCTTAGCGGGGATCGCAGCCAGCAGCTCCGAGTTGTGCGCACCCTGCAAGCTCTGGAACTGGATGAGTGGTATGGGCGACAACTTCTCGATTCTATTTCTCTCCTTCCTGCCCCTCAACGAGCCAGCGCGGGCGAGGCTGTCTCCCTGCTTGGGGACCCCCGGTTCTCGCCACCTTACTTCCTGTCCGAAATGATGGTGGTCCCGGGGGGTACGGCGCTGCTCGGAAGCCGCGAGTATCGTGACGAGCAACCTCTTCATGAGGTCGAGGTTGAGGGATTCGCGCTGGCTCAGTTTCCGGTCACCCAGATGGCCTATGCGGCCTTCGTGCAAGCGACAAAGCATCGCTCACCCCTTGGATGGCGACGCGGGCAACCCGATCCCGTATCGCGCAACTGCCCTGTCGTTGGCGTCTCAGCGAGGGATGCGGAGGCATACTGTGACTGGCTGAGCCGCCAGACCGGCTTTCACTTTCGGCTTCCAACCGAGGCAGAATGGGTGATGGCTGCACGTGGCACGAACCAGGATCGTACTTATCCCTGGGGCAACCAGTATGAAGAGGGCCGGGCCAATGCATTAGGCGGCCTTTCAGCGGGGCGGCTATGCGCTGTGGGGCTGTTCCCTGCCGGGCAAGGCCCGTACGGGCACGCAGACTTGGCGGGCAACGTGTGGGAGTGGTGTTCGTCTCTGTACTGGCCGTACCCGTACCGCGCCGACGATGGTCGGGAGAATCCAGCTTCGAACCAGCCACGTGTGATGCACGGCGGGTCGTGGCGGTCGCGCCCTTTCTCCGTGCGATGTGCTGCCCGGCAGGGAGAACCCCCCACTGATCGCTTTGAAGTGGTTGGATTCCGGCTTGCACGAGATGGCCACCCTGAATGAAGCAGCATACCTGACGCTGTACCGCAGCGGCGAGCTGGCCCGGCGCGCCGAGGCGGCGCGTGAGGCGATGGGGGCCTGCTCTCTGTGCGGTTGGGGCTGTGGCATCGACCGGGGGCGCGAGCGAGGGCCATGCCGTACCGGCCCAGAGGCAGTGGTCGCCACTGCCTATATTCACTTTGGAGAAGAACGCCCTCTGGTTGCCGGTGGCGGCTCTGGTGCGATCTTCTTTGCCAACTGTGACCTGCGCTGCCAGTTCTGCCAAACCGCGCGCTGGAACATCCAAGGCAGGGGCCAGACCTTCTCCGAGCGGCAGCTTGCCGCTTTGATGCTTGACCTGCAGGGGCGGGGCGCTGAGAACCTTAACCTGGTTACGCCCACCCACGTTCTGGCCCCGATTCTGGGGGCGCTGTTGGTAGCCGTTGAGGAGGGGTTTCACCTCCCCCTGGTCTGGAACTCCGGTGGCTACGACTCGCCGCAGGCCCTTGCGCTGCTTGATGGGATCGTGGATATCTACCTGCCTGACATGAAGTACAGCGATGAGCGCCTGGGCCTCAGCATGAGCGGCGTGCGGAATTACCCGGCTATCAACCGGCAAGCTGTCATGGAGATGCGTCGGCAGGTGGGCGATCTGGTGATCGATGAGCGGGGTAGGGCACGGCGCGGGCTGCTGGTGCGCCATCTGGTCATGCCCACCCATCTGGATAACACCATCGGGGTATTGCGCTGGATTGCGGATCATCTGGGCCTGAACACCTATCTGAGCCTGATGGATCAATACCGCCCCGCTTACCGGGCTTTTGCGCGGGCAGATATAGCCCATGCCCTGACACCGGGCGAGTATGCCCAGGCGCGAGCGGTGGCCGAATCGCTGGGACTGCATCGCCTGGATGGCAGCCTGACGCTGCAACTTGTAGGGGGAAAGGCCCCCTGAGCAGAGGTGCTTCCTGAGTTGAGAACGTCGGACAGGGGTGGCAAACCGGCAGTTGAATGCTACCAGACCTCCAACGGGGTGTTGATCTTTCGGTTGCCAATGGAGGTGTTCGCCGGATATATTGCCTACGCGCACCTGATCGTGGCTGAGGGAGCCATGACGCTGATCGATGCGGGGTCGGGGCTTGGCACATCGCACCACGATCTGGTGGCTGGTTTCGAGGTGGTGCGCGGGAAATATGGCGTCAAGGCACGACTGGAAGATCTCGACCGGATCATCATCACGCACGGCCATATCGATCATTTCGGCGGGCTGGCACAGGTCAAGGAAATCGCCGCGCGGGCGAAGGTCGGGATACACGAGCTGGATCGCACGGCGCTAGCCAACTACGATGAGCGCGTGCTGGTCACGAGCCGACGGTTGGCGGAGTTTCTGCAACGTGCAGGTGTCCCCGCCGAGCGCTTCCAACCCTTGCTGGATATGTACATGATCGGCAAGCGGGGGCTGAGGCCGGTTCCGGTGGATTTCATCCTGCGTGATGGCGAGATGATCGAAGGGCTTTTAGAGACGATCCACGTGCCGGGCCATACGCCGGGTTTGGTCATGATCCGGGTGGACGACGTGTTGCTGACCGCCGATCACATCCTGCCGCAGACCAGCGTCGTCCTAGCTCCTGAGAGCCTGATGGCGTATACCGGGGTTGGACACTACCTGGAGTCGCTTCAGAGAGCAGCGAAGGTGGACGGTGTGCGGCTTGCGCTGGGCGGCCACGAACAGGCAATGGATGCCTATCATGAAGTGGTGCAGCGGACGTATGCTGCATCCATTCAGAAGATCGAGCGGGTGTTAGAAGAGTGTGGCCAGCCGAGTACGATTTACGAGCTGGCATGTCGTATCTACGGTTGCTTGGATGGGTACGCTGAGCTGCTTAAGATCGAACAGATCGGCGCACGAGTTGAATATCTTCACCAGCGCGGGCAGGTGATGATCGAGAACCTGGACGCTCTTGAGCACGATGGCCTGACGCCTATCCGCTATACTCGGATGCGTTAAACAGGCCGGCGGGGCGCACCTGCCCCCCGTGTCATGGGTTTTGCCCCTAGAACCAAGGGGCGCTGGCTACACCACGAGAAAGGACCACGATGATGGTCGATCCCGCACATAAGGGCAAAGTATTTCCTCCATTCAACTACACCGTAGAGCGTGGCAAGGTGCGCGAGTTCCTGCTTGCCATTGGAGATGAGCGCGCCGACAATCTGGGTGACGATCCGCCGCTGCCGCCCACGTTTGCCACCGTCTTCGCGTTCTGGGGCGGGCTGAACCTCGAGGCGGCCCTGAAAGAGGTCGGGATCGAAATCTGGAACGTGCTCCACGCTGAGCAGGGGTACGAATACCTCGCGCCGATCCATGTCGGGGATGTGGTCACCGGCCAGTTGCGCATCGAGGATATCTACACCAAAGGCGGGCGTAGCGGGCAATTGGAGTTCGTCGATCTGGTGCTTGAGTACACCAACCAGCACGGTCAGCCCGTTCTGCGCGAGAAGTCGTCGATCATTGTGCGGGGATCGGAGGGTGCGGAGTGACGCTCTACTTTGAGGATGTTCATGAAGGCGACGAATTACCGGCACTCACGAAGGGGCCGCTGACGCCTATCCAGATGGTGCGCTATGCAGGGGCATCGGGTGATTTCAACCCGATCCATACCGTACCGGATATGGCAAAAATGGTGGGCCTGGATGGGATCATCGCGCACGGGATGCTGATCATGGCCTACGCAGGCCAGCTTGTCACTCGCTGGGCGGGCGAGGGTGCGCTCCGGCAATTCAAGGTACGGTTCAGTGGGATGACCAAGCCCGGCGAAACCGTGGTCTGCCGAGGAACGGTGACGCAGAAGATCGAAGGAGGCACAGAGGCACTCGTGCGTGGCAAGCTGACCGTCAAGGGACAGGAGGATGATTCACTGAAGCTCAAAGGGGAGTTCACAGTTGCGTTGCCCCGCAGAGGTGCGCCGTAACAATGATGGCGTGCGCATGGCCGGATTGTGCAAACCGGGCGGAGAAGGAAGTCCCCGCCCGGCGCTCACTGACCCTTTCAGCACGAGGTCATCGTAGCTCGCTGGAGCTATAGTCCAGAATGCGGCGGGCGACGATAAGTTGGTTGATCTCGTGCGTGCCCTCATACAGATCGGCGATCTTGGAGTCGCGCATCAGTTTTTCGACCAGCCATTCCCGGCTGTAGCCCAACGGGCCGAGAATCTCTACACACTTCTGACAGATGTGGGTGCTGGCTTGCCCCGCCTTGGCCTTGCACATGCTCGATTCGAGCGCGTTGGATTCCCCCTGATCCAACATCGAGCCGGCGCGCAAGGTCAGCAACCAGCTTGCCTTTAGCTCCGCTTCCATCTCAATCACATCGCGTTCAATCGCGGTCAGTTCGTGAGGGGGCGCATCGTAGCGGATGGTAATCCCTGCTTCAGCCAGCTTCTCCTTGGTGATCTCCAGCGCGGCGCGGGCTACCCCCACCGCCGTTGCAGCGACCACCGGGCGCGATGCATCGAAGGTCTTCATCGCGCCTTTGAATCCCTTGACGCTGCCGGAGTCCTTCTCACGGACTTCCGGGCTGCCGAGGATATTGTCGTAGGGGATGCGGGCGTTATCAAACACAATCGAGACCGTGTCGCTGGCCCGGATGCCGTGCTTGTGCTCTTGCTTGGTCACTCTCACGCCGGGCGTGCCGGCCTCGACCACAAAGGACTTCATCCCAGCGCGGCCCGCGCTCCTATCCACCGTCGCCCAGACCACAACCAGGCCATTCGATTCATCCAGCGCGAGCTTGCCATTGGTGCAGAAGATCTTCTCGCCGTTGAGCACCCATTCATGGGTGGATTCGTCCAGGGTAGCCGTCGTGCTGATCGCCGACGTATCCGAACCGGCGCCTGGTTCCGTCATAGCCATCGCACCCCAGGCAGGCGGGCTTTTGGCGTCGGCGAAGCGGCTGAGGAAACGCTCTTTCTGCTCCAACGTGCCGACTGCCTCGATGGCTGTGCCGCCGAGCATCCCGGACGGCGTACAGAGGTACTGTGCCACATCGCCCCAGGCCAGACGCTCAACCATGTGCAGCAGGCCGATCACGTAAGTGCTGGGTTCCTTCTGCCCATCATCGGAGGGCTTCTCCTCACCTGCTGACTGTGCTTTGCGGCGCTCACGTTCCAGATAGCGCTTCTGCTGATCCGCCATCACTGGCCACATGAACTGCACGTACTCAACCGGGCGCTCATGTTCGTGCTCATCGTAATAGCGCGCCTTGGGGCGCATCACCTGCAGGGCGACCATTTCGGTCATCTGTGCCTGCTGCTTCACACGCTCTGGCAAACTGAAGTCGATCATCGTCCTGCTCCTTTACCTTCCACCCCTACAGGATCGCCAATCCATCGAAGGTGACCAACCCGCGTGCGTTGCGCAACCAGCGCTCGACGGGGTGCTCGCGGATATAGCCGTGCCCGCCGAGCACCTGCACACCTGAATCAGTGGCGAACAGCGCCATTTTGGCAGCGTAGCGCTTGACCAGCGTCGCAGGCTGGGTGAGATCATGCCCTTGGTCAGCGTGCCAGGCTGCCTCCCAGACCATCAGCCGAGCGCCGTCAATCTCGATGGCAACATCGGCCAGCCGAAAAGCGATGGCCTGTTTGGTGGCGATGGGCGCCCCGAACTGTACCCGTTCCTTGGCGTAATCGCGTGCGTACTCGAAGGCGGCGCGGGCAATGCCCACTGCTAGTGCTCCCAGCGCGATCCGGCTCCGATTGAGGATGGCTGCATAGTTGGTTCCCGCTTCACCGCCAAGTCGGTTAGCTTCAGGAACACGAACGCCGGCCAGCTTCAGGGCAAAGGTAGGCAGAGCGCGGATGCCCATCAGTTTATTCCGCTCGCCTATCTCCAGCCCGGCCATGCCTCGCTCGACGATGTAGCCATCTACCTTGCCTGTCTGGCTATCGGTGGCGTAGACGATCATGCGTTCAGCCGTGTCGGCCAATGGCACGTAGGTCTTTTCCCCCTCTAACATCACCGTGCCATCGTCGCAGCGGGTGGCGGTCGTTGCCGGGCGCCAGGGGTCAAATGTGACGCGCGGCTCAATCAGTGCCGCCGTGGCAGGGGGGCACTCGACATCGCAGAAGGCGGGAAGGTAGGTTTTCTTTTGCGGGTCGGTGCCGCTGATCAGGATGGGGAGGGCAAACAATGCAGGTGTCCACAACTTCAGTGCAATGGAGAGATCGCCCCAGGCTAACTCCTCCAGCGCAAGCGCTGCCGTCACCGCGCCGGGGCCATCGGCATAGCCTCCATATTCCTCAGGGATCAGGCCAGGCAGCAGGCCCAGCTCCCAGCCTTTGGCAAGGATGTCATCCGATACCTCACTGGCTTCATCCGCATCGTGGGCCACCTTGCGAAGCTGGTTTTCGGCGTAGCGTCGGATCGCATCGACGAGCATGCCCTGTTCTTCGGTTGGAGTGAATGTGATCATGTTCTCTCCTCAGATATCACTTTCGCCGGATCGACTGACCCCGGCTATGACGAGCGCTCCTGGAGAAGGCCATTGAGAAAGAGATCAGCGAATTGATCCGCGATCTGGGCGGCAGTAAGACGGCCCTCGGGGCGATACCAGCGCGTTATCCAATTGACCATTCCGAGCAAGGCGTGCACGGTAATGGTCAGGTCGGCCTTATGGAACACACCCTGATCCATCCCTTCCTGAATGATGGCCCGAAAGCGGCCCTCAAAGCGGTCCCGTTTGGCAAGATATTCGGTCAGGTAGCCATCTCCAAGACCGCGGTCTTCGCGCATGAAAACGGCAGCGCCCTCCGGGTTAGCGGCGATCATGGCTACATGGGCATGGATGGCAGCCCGGAGTTTGGCCACGCAATCCATGTTGGAGGCCACGATCCTATCTAGCTCGCCGATCAGTTGGTCAATGCCCGTTTCGAGGATGCATAGCAGGATGGCCTCTTTGCTCTCGAAGTGGTGGTAAAGGCTGGGCTTCTGGATCGAGATCGCCCTGGCAATATCCTGCATAGACGTTGCGTGATAGCCATTGCGGTGGAAGAGCCGAATGGCGGCTTGGATGATCTCATCGCGGCTGATCTTGGACATATTCAACATCCTACCGACCGGTCGGTAGTTTTAGTATAGAGCCAGGTGGGTTGTAAGTCAAGCATAGTCTCCCGATTTTCTAGGCAGCGCATTGGACAAACCGCCTCGCTGCTCTACAATTAGGGGTAGGAGACCCTATCTACCCAACCCGTTCTTTCCGATCCCCACACCGGCTGAGTTCCATCTACAATGGGGATGGCACCCATGGAGCCTGTATGACCTCTTCTAACCTCGACCAACTCAGCATCAACACGATCCGTTTCCTGGCGGTCGATGCGGTTCAAAAAGCCAACTCCGGCCATCCTGGGCTGCCAATGGGCGCTGCAGCAATGGCGTACGTCCTGTGGACTCGCCACCTGCGCTTTAATCCGCGCAATCCGCGCTGGCCTGACCGTGATCGATTCATCCTGTCTGCTGGCCATGGGTCGATGCTGCTGTATGCCCTGCTGCATCTGACGGGCTACGATCTGTCGCTCGAGCAGATCCAGAACTTTCGTCAGTGGGGAAGCATCACGCCAGGGCATCCTGAGAGCCACCTAACCCCCGGTGTCGAAGTGACGACTGGCCCCTTGGGCCAGGGCTTTGCCAACGGTGTAGGGATGGCCATTGCGGAGCGGTTCCTGGCCGAGCGGTTCAATACGCCGGAATATACCATTGTCGATCACCATATCTACGCCATTGTCAGCGACGGCGACCTGGAAGAGGGAGTTGCCTCCGAAGCGGCTTCGTACGCTGGAACGCAAAGGCTGGGCAAGCTGATCTACCTCTATGACGATAACGGCATCAGCATTGAGGGCGATACAGATGCCACTTTCAGGGAGGATGTAGGGTTACGTTTCCGCGCCTATGGCTGGCACGTGGTCGGCCCCATTGACGGCAACGATCTGGACAGCGTAGACGCGGCGCTGCGCGAAGGTCAGGCAGAGACAGAACGACCCACCCTGATCATCTGCCGTACGACGATTGGTTATGGCAGCCCAAACAAGGCCGGGACGAAGGAGGTTCACGGTGAGCCACTTGGTGAGGAGGAGGTCATTCTGACCAAGCGGAATCTGGGCTGGCCCTTGGAGCCAAAATTCCTTATCCCCGGCGAAGTGCTGGAACATTTCCGCATGGCCCTGGATCGGGGTAGGGCGCTTGATGAGGCTTGGCAGAAACGTTTTGAAGCCTACCGCGCTGTCTGCCCCCATAAGGCTGCCGAGTTTGAGCAAATGATGGCAGGCGAGCTGCCTGATGGCTGGGACTCGGCTGTGCCTGCTTTTGCGCCATCGGATGGCAAAGTGGCGACCCGTGTAGCTAGCGGGAAAGTGCTCAACGCTATCTTCAAGAACCTACCCTCCCTGATCGGCGGTTCGGCGGACCTGGCCCCCAGTACCCGGACATGGTTGGATGGGGTGGGCCGGTTTGGCTGGGAGACCGGTGGGCACAACCTCCAGTTTGGTGTGCGGGAGCACGCCATGGGAGCGATGGCAGTAGGGATGGCTCATCATGGCGGGGTGATTCCTTTCGTTTCGACCTTCCTGGTTTTCGCCGATTACATGCGCCCGGCGATCCGGTTGGCGGCCCTGTCGGGGATGCGGGTGGTGTTTGTCTTCACGCATGATAGCATCGGTCTGGGCGAGGATGGCCCAACCCACCAGCCGGTTGAGCAACTGGCGATGCTGCGGGCGACGCCTGGCCTGTGGGTGATCCGGCCTGCTGACGCCAATGAAACCGCTGAAGCATGGCGCCAGGCCCTGTTGCACCACGATGGGCCGACCGCCCTGATCCTGACTCGCCAGGGGCTGCCCGTGCTGGACCGGAGTCAGCTTGCCTCCGCCAGCCTGCTGGAAAAAGGGGCTTACGTATTGCGCGAGGCAGCAGAAACGCCCGATCTGATCTTGATCGGCACCGGCTCCGAGGTCTCACTGGCGCTCAGCGCGGCTGACAGGCTGGCAGAACAGGGCGTCCGGGCGCGGGTCGTTTCCATGCCGTGCTGGGAGTTGTTTGAGCGGCAACCTCAGAGCTATCGTGATTGGGTGCTCCCGCCCAACATACGCGCGCGTCTGGCCATCGAAGCGGCTGCCACAATGGGCTGGCATCGCTGGGTGGGGGATCGCGGCGACGTAATCGGCCTGGATCGGTTTGGCGCATCTGCGCCGGGCGATGTGGTGATGCGGGAGCTGGGCTTCAGTGTGGAGAACGTGGTCCTGCGCGCAAGGGCGCTGCTTGGATGATAGGAGGGCTGCCTCATGCAGGTTGTCATCGGGGCCGATCATGCCGGGTTTGAGCTAAAGGAATTGTTGAAGCGGTTTGTCACTGAGTCGGGGCATAGCGTCCTGGATGTGGGCGCTGATAGTGCCGCGCCATCTGATTATCCCGATTTCGCTTACAAAGTGGCTGAGGCCATCACCAGCAACCGGGCTGAGCGGGGGCTGTTGATCTGTGGCAGCGGTGTGGGGGCCAGCATCGCTGCGAACAAGGTGCCCGGTGTGCGCGCAGCGGTGTGCCATGATACGTATTCCGCCCGCCAGGGCGTCGAGCACGACGATATGAACGTCCTCGTGCTAGGCTCCCGGATCGTCGGGATCGAGCTGGCGAAGGAACTGGTATCCGCCTACCTGGGCGCGCAATTCAGCCACGAGGAACGCCACACACGGCGGGTGGGCAAGATCAAGGACATCGAAGCGCGCTTCAGCCGACACTAGCTGCCCGATCCAGGGGGCGGGTCGAAAGGAGGGGGGCGTGGATACAATGAAACTGGCCATGATCGGCCTCGGCAGAATGGGGCTGGGGATCACAGAGCGCCTTATCCAGCACAGGCACCAAGTGGTGGGCTACGATCTAGCCCCGGAGGCGGTTGCTCGCGCAGAAGTAGCGGGCGCGATCCCGGCGTTGTCTGTCGAGGATGCCGTCGCCAAGCTGGATACCTCGCCCCGAATCGTATGGCTGATGCTCCCTGCTGGCGAGGGTGTTGGTATCATTCTACAGGAGCTGGCGACTCTGCTTGACAGCGGCGACATCATTATTGAGGGCGGGAACTCTTATTATAAGGAATCAATGGAACGGGCGACGATGCTCCGCTACAAGGGGATCCATATGTTGGATACGGGCGTCAGCGGGGGCATCTGGGGGGTACACAAGGGGTTCAACCTGATGGTTGGCGGCGACCCCGAAGCGTTCGCTGCTGTCGAGCCGATCTACCAGGCTCTGGCTCCACAGGGCGGTTATCAGCTTGTCGGGCCAAGTGGGACGGGCCACTTTGTCAAGATGGTCCACAATGGCATCGAGTACGGGATAATGGAGGCCATAGCCGAGGGGTTCGAGCTGATACGCGCCAAGCAAGAGTTCGAGATCGATCTGGCCCGGCTGGTCCAGCTATGGATGAACGGGAGCGTGATCCGGTCGTGGCTATTGGAACTGGCAGGGCATGCGCTGGCAGAGGATGCGAACCTGGATTGGGTTGATGCGCGAGTCGTCGACTCGGGTGAAGGACGCTGGACAGTGATGGAGTCCATTGATCAAGCCATTCCACTGCCCGTGATCACGCTTGCGCTGCAAATGCGGTTCCGGTCGAGGCAGGAAGAGAGCTTCGCAGCCCGATTGCTCTCGGCGCTGCGGCATCAGTTTGGTGGTCACCAGGTCAACCGAGAAAGCTAAGGCTGAGATGCACCACGCTGAGGATTCTGTGAGTGGCAACCCCCTGTATGATGGACGACGGCTTGACAGGCCGCCGGAACCAACGGCCCTGGTGATCTTCGGCGCGACGGGTGACCTCACGTCGCGCAAACTCGTGCCCGCGCTGTATAGCCTGGCGGTAGAGAACCGGCTTCCGGCTAACTATCAAATTGTTGGTTTTTCCCGATCGCCCTGGAGTCATGATGAGTTTCGGACGCACCTTCGTGCTGGGGCGCTAGCCTTCAGCCGCTACCCCGGGCAGGATAGCCCGCTGTGGGACGCTTTTGCGCAGAATCTCTTCTATGTGTCGGGCCATTTCGGCGCTGCGGGGGATTTTGAGCGGCTGGATACTTTCTTGGCAGAACAGGCCCGGTTGCGAGGAACCCCAGACAATCGGCTGTACTACCTTGCCGCGCCGCCGCAGTTCTTCGAGGCGATTGTTGAGAGCCTTGGCCACATGAAAATGGGGCACGATGATAGTGGGGGGTGGCGAAGAATCATCATTGAGAAACCGTTTGGGCATGATCTTGGAACTGCACGCGCCCTCAACCGGCGGCTTCAGCAGGTCTTCCACGAGCGGCAGATCTATCGGATTGATCACTACCTGGGCAAGGAGACGGTACAGAATCTCCTTGTTCTGCGCTTTGCCAATGCGATCTTCGAACCAATCTGGAACCGAAACTATATTGATCATGTCCAGATCAGTGTCGCTGAAGCAGTTGGCATCGGAAATCGTGCTGGGTTCTACGATCAGGCAGGCGTGATCCGCGATATTTTTCAGAATCACCTCCTTCAATTGCTGACACTCGTCGCCATGGAACCGCCGGTAGCCTTTGAAGCGGACGCGGTCCGTGATGAGAAGGTGAAGGTGCTGCGGGCCATGCAGGTGATGAGCACAGAGGAGACCCAGGTCAGTGGTGTTCGTGCTCAGTACACCACAGGCGTGATCGACGGGGAACGGGTGCCTGCCTACGTGGATGAGCCAAACGTGCCGCCAACCTCGCAAACACCAACCTACGCGGCCTTGAAGTGGTACGTAGACAACTGGCGGTGGCAGGGTGTGCCATTTTATGTTCGATCTGGGAAGCGGTTGGTGGCACGGGCAACCGAAATATCGATTCACTTCAAATGCCCACCCTACCTGCTGTTCGGCAATGTGGATCGCCCCCATGACGGCGATCTGCGCCCTAATGTCCTGGCGATGCGTATCCAGCCGGATGAGGGGATCGCCGTGCGTTTTGAAGTCAAAGTGCCAGGCCAAGGGATGGATCGGCGGTCAGTCGCAATGGACTTTCGATATGGAACCTCGTTCGGAACGGCGACTCTGCCCGATGCCTACGAGCGCCTTCTGCTCGATGCTATGCTGGGCGATGCAACCCTATTCACGCGCAGCGATGAGATCGAGCACGCCTGGGCCTTGATCGATCCTCTTCTAGCAGTGTGGGAGAGCGAACAGGCTCCGCCACTGGAGCGGTATGAAGCCGGGACGTGGGGACCAGACGCGGCTGACCGACTCATAGAGCAGGATGGGCGTCAGTGGAGGCGATTGTGAGTATGTCTGTGGGTGGGTCTTACAGGATCGATCTGAGGATGGCTGGCGTGGCCGGAATCCAGGATGCATTGCGTCGAATATGGGCTTCAGGGATAGTGGGCGACCAGGAAGCCATCCAAACCCGCACCTACAACTTGGTTGTCTTCGTCTCTGATCAAGCAACCGCCGCCGCGACGGGGCAGCACATCGTCGAGCTGACAGCAGAACGACCAGGGCGGGTGATCTTTGTGGACGTGGAACCGGGCGAGGAAGATCGGGTTGATGTGTGGGTATCAGCAACTCATCACGCAGTTGGTGGACGGCAGGTCTATGGGGAATTGATTACATTGGCTGTGCAAGGTGAGCTGAGGCACGAGATCCACAGCACAGTGGTGGCACTGCTGGCCCCGGATCTGCCGGTTTACCTGTGGTGGACAGGCGTGCTTGATGTGCAGGATCATCTGTTCTTGGAGTTGTGCGAGATGGTCGACCGTATCCTGCTCGACACGGCGAGCTGTGCCGAGGGGATCGGCACGCTGGAAGATTTGGCTGGGCTGCCATCAAGGCTGCTGGTCAGCGATCTCAGCTGGGCGCGCCTCACGCCCTGGCGGCGCGCGGTGGCGGCGGTGTGGGATGTGCCTATTTTACGGGAGCCGCTGCGACATATCCGCTCCCTGGATATTCACTATATTGCGACGGGTGATCGACAGAACTCTGAGCGCGCACTGCTGCTGGCAGGGTGGCTCGGCGCTCGGCTAGGCTGGGAGCTTGTGGAGGCCGGCATTGGCCCCACTGGCGGGTATACCACGACGTGGCGACAGGGGGATTGGCAAGGGAAGGTGGAGGTCGTAGAAAGCATGATCTCATCTCTGCCTGCGGGGGAGATCGCAGGTATATTTGTCCAGGCAGGCGATCATCCTCCTTTCACAATGCTGAGCCTTGTGGCAATGCCCGATCTGGGGTGCATCGAGTGTCGGTATAACACCGCCATGTCCCATAAAGCGCAGGTGATACACAGGTTCGAGCCGGTTTCGACCGCGGCGGCGCTGGCTGAGGAACTTGATCTTGGATACGATCCAGTGTATCGAGATGCTTTGACCCACACAGCAGGAATTGTGAGGTTAAGCCGCACACAGTCAGGAAAGGCGTAACAGTGAGTGAGATCGTCAGGTTGGCCACGCCAGCGGAGGTGGCTCGTGAAGCTGCTCGCCGGTGGGCCGAGATTGCCCAGGCGGCGGTTTCCGAGCGGGGCCGGTTCAGCGTCGTTCTCGCCGGAGGAAAAGCGCCGGTTGAACTCTACAAGTTGTTGGCTTCTGAACCCTGGCGGAGTCAGGCTCCCTGGGAGCACACCGCTGTCTTCTGGGGTGACGAACGGCGTGTCCCGGCCAGCCATCCTGACAGCAACTATCGAATGGCACGGGAGCTGCTGCTCGACTTTGTTCCCATTCCGCAGAGCCAGATTTTCCGGATGCCGTCGGAAGGATTGGCAGGCGGTGACATCCGCGAGTATGAGGAGCGCATCCGTCGATACTTCGATCTGGGGCCGCGCGAGTGGCCGCGCTTCGACCTGTTCCTGCTGGGCATGGGAGCAGACGGTCATATCGCCTCGATCTTCCCCGGCACACGGGCAGTTAGCGACCGCACCAATATGGTCGTCGTGTACGAAGTTCCTCAGCTCCGAGCTGAGCGCATGACGCTGACTCTACCCGTGATCAACCATGCACGCCATGTGCTGTTCCTAGTCACAGGGTTGGATAAGGCCAGAGTGGTCAAGGCCGTGCTCGAAGGACCGCAGAGGGTCAGTACGTACCCGGCACAGGCTGTCCAGCCCGTGGAGGGCGCCGTCGTCTGGTTATTGGATCAGGCAGCGGCCTCCGAGTTGGTTGAATGATCGGATCGCTATGTCCCACAGCCGCGCCCCGGCACAAGACCCCGGTTCATTGATCCCATGCCGAATCGCCTAGCTCACGAGACCAGCCCCTACCTGCTTCAGCACAAGGACAATCCCGTCGATTGGTACCCCTGGGGCGAGGAAGCTTTCGAGCGCGCCAGAAAGGAGGGCCTGCCGATCTTCCTCAGCATCGGCTATTCGGCCTGTCACTGGTGCCATGTTATGGCACACGAGTCCTTTGAGGACGAAGCCACTGCGGCGTTCATGAACAAGCACTTTGTGAACATCAAAGTGGATCGTGAAGAGCGGCCCGATGTGGACAGCATCTACATGAGCGCCGTCCAGGCCATCACCGGAGGGGGTGGGTGGCCGATGTCGGTTTTTCTGCTGCCAGATGGTCGCCCGTTCTACGGGGGGACCTATTTCCCCAAGTCTCCCCGTTACGGGATGCCCTCCTTCATGGATGTTCTGCGGCGGGTCTCCGATGTCTACCGGACCAATCAGGCGGCTCTGGAACGTGACGCCGGCGAGCTGGCGCGTGCCATTGGGCGCACAATAAGCCTGGGTTCCGACCAAACTGACTCTCATCTCTCAGATAGCATCTTCCAAGCTGCTTTTCAGGCGCTCGCAGCCCATTTCGACGCCCAGTGGGGAGGGTTCGGCTCGCAGCCGAAGTTCCCACCCAGCATGACCCTGGAACTCCTGTTCCGGTTGTACCACCGCTATGGATGGAAGCACGCGCTTGCAATGGCAACCCACACCCTTGACCGGATGGCCTGGGGTGGGATATACGACCAGCTTGGCGGTGGCTTCCACCGTTACTCGGTGGACAATCGATGGCTTGTGCCACACTTCGAGAAGATGCTGTACGATAATGCCCTGCTGATCCGGGCCTACCTCTACGGCTACCAGATCACGGGCATTGCGCGCTATCGGCAGGTGGTCGAGGAAGTCATCGCCTATGTGCAGCGGGAGATGACCCATCCGTCGGGTGGTTTCTACAGCTCACAGGATGCCGATAGCGAGGGCCGCGAGGGGCATTTCTTCGTCTGGGAGCAATCGGAGCTACGTGCTGTGCTGGACGGGCATGTCGATGCCGAGATGGTGCTGGATTACTGGGGCGTCACCGAAAGGCCCAACTTCGAGGGCCGCTCCATTCTGTGGGTTCCACATCCGCCAGACGAGGTAGCTGGTCGGCGAGGGATAGCAGTCGATACTTTGCTCGCAGAGGTGGAGCGAGCGCGGGCTATTCTGTTTGCTGCGCGGGAGGGGCGTCCACGGCCAGGGCGTGACGACAAAGTCCTGACGGCGTGGAACGGGTTGATGATCAAGAGTTTGGCTGAAGCAGGCCGGGTGTTGGGCCGAAGCGATTACACCCAGATGGCGGTCCGCGCCGCCAATTTCCTGCTGACTGCGCTCCGCCACGGTGGGCGGCTACTCCGGTCATACAAAGATGGACAGGCCAGGTTTAATGCCTATCTCGAGGATTACGCCTTCCTAGCGGAGGCCCTCATTGAACTATACCAATCTACTTTTGATCGGCGCTGGTTTGAGGAGGCGCTGGCCCTGACGGAGGCGATCAATCGATATTTCTGGGATGACGAAGCTGGGTTCTTGGATACATCCCATGATCATGAAAACCTGATCGCGCGGCCCCAAGAGTTGAGCGACAATGCCACCCCGTCCGGCACATCCAGTGCCATAGCGGTGCTGGTGCGGATGGCGATCCTGGCAGATCGCCCGGAATGGCGCAGGCAGGCTGAGCGTATCTTCTCACGGCTGGCGCCTGCCATCCAGGCGTACCCGAGTGCATTCTCGTATCTTGCTTCCCAGCTTGATTTTGCGCTGAGTCGCCCGCACGAGATCGCGCTGGTGGGGGATGCGTCTGGAGAAGATATGGCGGCGCTGCTGGAGGTGATCCGTAAACCCTACCGGCCCAATCAGGTCGTGGCGCTGCGCAGCGAAGGCGATGAGCGTTCAGCAGAACTCATCCCACTCCTGGCGAACCGGAAGCAGCTCGATGGGCGGGCTACCGCTTACGTATGCCAGAACTTCTCATGTAGGCTGCCGCTGACCAGTGCCCGTGCGCTGAGCGAGGAACTGGAACGGCCCGCCGGCGCTTGACACAACTTTGCATTGTGCTAAAGTCGTGACTCACGGCTGTTGAGCCTTCATCAGAGGGGTTGTTCGTTGACAGACTTCGGCAAGATCACAGCAAGGATCGTCCGCGCCCCCGTTTTCCTGGTGGGATTGTTGATCAGTGCCATCCCGGCGTTCTTCATCTGCGCGGTCGTGAGCGTGGGATCATGGTGCGAGGATGGCCTGCGCTGGATCGGCTATCGGTCCCGGCCTGCGTGGTTGCCCGCAGCGCTGGGTATCGTTGGCTATGTTGGCCTGGGGGTTGCCGGGCCTGCCTACCTGGGCGGCTCCCTGATCGGATGGCCGGGCGCGATCCTGGGGCCGCTTCTGATGCTGGGACTCATTGCCGTGTTAGGGCGCTGGTGATACGCCAGCCCAGGCGTCGTGGTGCGGCAGTGCGCCCCCTATCCCGGTTGCCCCATCTTCACCTGCCAACGGGCGGCCCGGCTTCGAGCACCGCGTCAGGAACCTCAGCCTCGTACTGCTTGAAGTTCTCACGGAAACTGCCAGCCAGCTCGCTTGCCTTTTCGTCGTAGGCATCCTGATCAGGCCAGGTGTAGCGAGGGTTCAGAATCCCGGCTGGGACGTTGGGGCACTGTTCAGGGATATGAAGCCCAAAGAATGGCTCCTGTTGAGTCGGGACAGCCGCCAGTGCCCCATCCAGGATAGCATGGATGATAGCACGAGTGTGCTCCAATGACATACGGCGCCCTATGCCGAAAGGCCCGCCTGTCCAGCCTGTATTGACTAACCAGATGCTGACTCTGTGACGGTCAATCTTTTCGGCCAGCATCCGGGAATATACGCTGGGATGCAGAGGCAGGAAGGGCGCGCCGAAACAGGCGCTGAAGGTCACCTGTGGCCCTTGCGCCAACCCCTTTTCTGTTCCCGCGACCTTCGCGGTGTACCCGCTCAAGAAGTGATACCTGGCTTGCTCGGTCGTCAGCCTGCTGACAGGGGGCATCACGCCGAAGGCGTCTGCGGTGAGGAAGATGATGTTCTGCGGGTGGCCACCCATCCCATCGCGGCTGGCGTTTGGGATATAGCCAATCGGGTATGAGGCCCGCGTATTCTCGGTGTAGGATTCATCGTCCAGATCAAGGCGGCGAGTGCTCATATCCATCGCCACATTCTCCAGAATTGTCCCAAACCGCCGGGTAGTCTGGTAGATCTCAGGCTCGCCGGTTGGGGAGAGCCGGATCACCTTTGCATAGCAGCCGCCTTCGAAGTTAAACACTCCCTGATCGGACCAGCCGTGCTCATCGTCGCCGATCAGGGTACGGGTCGAATCGGATGAAAGGGTGGTCTTGCCCGTCCCTGACAGGCCGAAGAATAACGCCACATCGCCATTGTCTCCGATGTTGGCAGAACAGTGCATCGGCACAACACCCTGCTGTGGCAGCAGGTAGTTGAGGACGCTGAAAACGGACTTCTTGATCTCGCCGGCGTAGCTAGTGCCGCCGATCAGGATCAACTTGCGACGGAAATTGATCAGGATGAAGGCTGATGAGCGCGTGCCGTCTACTTCAGGCACGGCGTGGAAGTTCGGCGCGTGCACGATGGTGAAATCAGGTGAATAGCCCGCCAACTGCTCTGGCCTGGCGCGAAGGAACATATTGCGGGCAAACAGGGCGTGCCAAGCCGTCTCGGTGATCACCCGCACGGCAATCTGATATCTTGGATCTGCGCCTGCAAACGTGTTCTGCACGAAGGCATTTTTACCCTGGAAGTAGGCCAGCACCTTGTGGAACAGCGCATCAAACTGATTGTCGCTGAAGGGCAGGTTTACATCACCCCACCAGATTTGATCCTCGCTGGAAGGTTCCCTAACGACAAAACGATCCTTGGGGGAGCGGCCTGTGTGATCGCCCGTGCGGACCACCAGCGGGCCGAGATGGGCGATGAAACCCTCCTGGCGGCGAATGGCCTGCTCGTAGAGCTGGGGTGTGTGCAGGTCCCAGTAGATGCTGTTGAGATTGCGGAAGCCGAGGGCTTCCATCTCCGGATGCGTTTGAAGGATCTCCATCGGTGTCTGCACTCCTTTGTGTTGGGCGCGTGTACGGGCGGCTAGTGTAACTCAAAGCCTGGTGGGATCAAAACCGCTCATTCGAGGTAGCCATTGCAGCCCACCTCGTGCTGCGATTCTACTAGAGGAGGCAGCGTAGAGAAACACGCCTGGCTGAAAGTGAAGCGCGCGCCCTGCTACGATGGGGGGTCATAGCTGGTCGCGCTCTTCGGGGTGAGGATAGGGATGAGGACTCTCGTACAGAGTCCAGACTGATTGTAGCATACTCTTTCCCAGTCTATGCGTGAAAACTCCATGAAACAGGCTGTCACGCTCTGGATTTTGTTGCACATCAGGTTGTGCTAAACTGTGATCGGACTTGCGATGGCCGATCTACCGTCAGGGGGGAGAGACAATGACCCCGATCCCGGACCACATTCTGGAGCGACCGGCGAACCGCTACATCCTAATGCGCGGCGATCACACCCTAGCCGAAGCGCTGCGTGCCCTTCAGGATGAAGGGGGGCAGGAATGGTGGGCTCTGATAGTTGACCTGGGCGATGGGCGTTACCTGGCTGCCCGATTCGGTGACCTGCGCGAGCGAATCCGGGCTGAACGCCCCCTTATTCTGGAAATACAACTCGATGCTCTAGAGCCGCCTCTTATGCCGGTCGAGGCAGTGGAACAGAGCGGCGACCTGGCGCAGGCAGAAGAGGCGGCGATGCGGTCGCCGATGAAGATGGTGGTTGTCACGCGCGGTGGGGAGGTTGTCGGCCTGCTCAACCTGAGTGTCTCGCGCGACATCCAATATTGGGGCGAGATCAGCATTTTTGAATTAGCCGGGTTGATCCCGGCGATGCCTTCGGCGGGAACCGCTTGGGATTCGGAGGGCAGTAGGGTCGGAGCAGGCCTCCCAGTTCCGGATTCGGAGGGTTCTGCCAGGCCGACGGCCTTATCGCCCATGCCTGAGGCTCCACCTTCGCCTGCCCCGGCTCAAAGCCCAAAGGAGGAGGAGCAACCTGCTCTAGCTCAACCGCCTGCACAATCGGACATCCATGTTGAGATCGGGCAGAATGTGGAAAGCGGTGGGCGGGTCATCGTGGCTGGGCATGATGTGATCATTGGCGCTCCGCCGGAGGAAAAGACGCAAGTTCAGATGCGTCGCTTTGAGGCTGCATTTCCGCAGGAGATGCATGTGGGGGTAGAGGAGAAACTTCAGATCGCCGTGATGCTTCCCGATGCTCCCTCTCCATTTGGCGGTCTCGATAAACCGCAGGCCACTGCTGGCACGGGCGATGTTCCGATCTCGATGCCGGTGGATCGTGAAACCGGCCAGCTCAAGCCGGTGGACATCGAGGTGTCCGTCACTGCTGCAGGCTTCAAGGTCAAAGGCGAGAGCAAAAAGATGCTGACCGTCTGGCCCGATGGCAAGACGGCGATCCGCTGGTTCCTGCTGGAGCCAGAGGAAGCGGGCAAGCAGGACGTGCTGATCGAACTTTCGCACAAGGGACGCCTGCTGGCGGAGATCACATTGCAAGCGACGGTCTACGCGCCTGAAGCCAAGCCTCGCCCGTTGCTCAACCTTACGCTGAGCATCGTGTCTTTCGGACTGAGCTTCAGCTTCAGCGCCGGCGCAGCCGGATAGATAGGAGGCCAGCGTGCCGGACCGAGTCTATCAGAACTTCGATCTGTTGATCAGTCGCACTGGTGATACTTACCTAGCGAAGGTCGCGCAGTCACCCGCGGGGGAACCGAGTGTTACCTTCACCGCTCCGTTCTCGGAGCTTGATATCCAGGGGTTCGAGGGGGAGCTGAAAGAGGCACGCTGGCACGGTGCTCCGGGCAAGGCAGCGGTTCAGGGGTTCGGCCAAGCTCTGTTTGATGCGGTCTTCACTGCTGGCGTGCGGGAGTGCCTGCATCGCAGCCTGGATATAGTAGCTCAGAGTCAGCAGGGACTTCGTCTCCGCCTAAGGCTGGCTGATGTGCCGGAGCTGGCTGCCTGGCCGTGGGAATACTTGTATGATCCTGTACCGGGTGTGCATCTGGCTTTGTCTGCCCATACGCCAGTTGTACGGTACATGGATATGCTTGACCCGATCAGGCCGCTGCCGGTAGAGCCGCCTCTGAGTGTGCTGGTCATGATCTCCGATCCCAGCGATCAGCCCCGGTTGGCTGTCGAGAACGAATGGGCCAACATCACGCGGGCGCTAGCTGAGCTTCAATCGGCGGGCAAGGTTACCGTCCGTCGTCTGGACGTGGCAACGCGGGACGAGCTTCGCAACGCTCTACGGGAAGGCTCTTACCACATCCTGCATTTCATTGGGCATGGCGTGTTCGACCAGCGAACGCAGGATAGCATCCTGCTGTTGGAGAATGAGCAGGGAAAGTCCGATCCAGTGACCGGGGATGTGTTTGGCACGCTACTGCATGACCACACGACGCTGCGGTTAGTGGTCATCAACGCCTGCCATGGGGCAGCAGGCTCAACGGCGGTGGCGTTCGTTGGGGTGGCTCAGCACCTGGTGCGCCGGGGCATCCGCGCGGTCGTGGCAATGCAGTACGAGGTCTCGGATGCGGCGGCGATTGTCTTCAGCACAGCGTTCTACCGGGCGGTGGCTGATTGGCAGCCAGTGGATGCAGCGGTGGGGGATGCGCGGATCGCCATGTTGGGACGACCGAATGAGGTGGAATGGGGTACACCGGTGCTGTTCCTGCGTGCCCCGGATGGGCAAGTTTTTGTGACAGAGGAAGGGGAAGCTATGCCTGGGAAAGCCGATCAGCCCGATAGGGAGCAGGGTAACAAGGTTAGCGTCACGATAGGCAGCGTCAGTGGGAAGGTATATACCTCAGGTGGTGACATGAGGATCGAGGATCACAGCACCACCATCCAGACCGGGGATGTCAGCGGCACAGGTATTGCCATCGGGCCGGGTGCGCAAACGCACGTTACCCAACAACAATCCGGGAACACGTTGTTCGATCAGGCCCGTATGTTGCTAGAGCAGTCTGACCTGCCCAGGCCGGAAAAAGAGGACGCCCAACGCTATCTTAAGGAGCTTCAGGAACAGGATATGGAGCGGCCAGAGCAGGATCGAATTGATTACTATCTGGACAGGCTGGAGAGAATCGCGCCCGCTGTTGTGGAGCTAATCATCAACCTGTTTGCCAACCCCGGTGCGGCAGTTGGGAAGGGCCTCCAACTAGCGATACATACCTGGCGTCAGGCACGGCAGAGGTAGAGTCCCGCTTTGTTGGTCGGATCAGTGGCGTGTTATAATCCGATCATCAACGCAAGCATGTAGGAAACTCATTGGATAGCGCGGACAGAATGCGCGCTTGGACTTACTCTGAGGAAAGCCTATGTCGGGACATAGCAAGTGGTCAACTATCAAGCGCAAGAAAGGCGCAAACGACGCCAAGCGAGGGAAGCTCTTTACGCGGCTGGGACGCGAGATCACCGTTGCCGCCCGCGAGGGCGGAGGCAACATTGAGGCGAACTTCGCTCTGCGCTTGGCGGTCGAAAGGGCCAGAGGGGCGAACATGCCCAAAGAGAATATCGAACGGGCGATCAAGCGTGGCACGGGCGAAGAAAAGGGCGGCACAGAGATCGAGGACATTCTCTATGAAGCCTATGGGCCGAGCGGCATTGCCATGCTTATCCAGGTGATGACGGACAACCGCAACCGCACTCTGGCCGAGATCAAACACGTGCTGAGCCGCCAGGGTGGCAGCATGGCCGAACCCGGCTCTGTGAGCTGGCAATTCGAACAGAAGGGCTACCTGAGCCTGCCCGCTGAAGGGTTGGACTTTGACGAGGTTTTCATGCTGGCCGCGGATGCGGGGGCGGACGATGTCACGCTGGAAGATGGTTACATTGAGATCGTCACCCCGCGCGACGGGCTTCAGGCCATGCAGGATGCGGTGAGAAAAGCTGGCAAGCCAATTGAAGATGCGAAACTGGAGTGGGTTGCCAAGACCCCCATCGAGTTGGATGCTGACGCTGGGACGAAGGTGATGGCGCTGATCGAGGCGCTCGAAGACCTGGACGACACCCAGGCGGTCTACACCAACCTACACATGACCGACGAACTGATGGCGGCCCTCGAAGTGGCTGGCTAGGGTGTGTTGGCTTTTGCGCTTCCGCAACTGAACGTCGCGGCTGGCAATGTCACACCATCTGGGCGCGGTGGCGCTCAGAATCGGGCGGGCACGGGTAACGAGTCCGCCTGTTTTTTTGAGGTGAGTGGATGCTAGTCCTAGGGATCGATCCTGGCATTGCGATTACGGGTTATGGGCTAGTCGCGCAGGGCGTGGAGAGCGACATCGAGGTGGTGGGGTATGGGGTCATTACCACCCCGGCTAACACGCCCATCGAGCGGCGACTCCAACTGATCTACCGCGAGGGGAAAGCGATTGTCGAGAGATACCGGCCTGCCAGCGCTGCGATTGAGAAACTGCTCTTCGGCAAGAACGTCACCACTGCCATGAATGTCGGGCAGGCACGCGGCGTGACGTTGCTGGCAATGGCCGACTGCGGGTTGCCCGTTGCGGAGTACACGCCTGCGACGATCAAACAGGCTGTAGCCGGTTACGGCAACGCTACGAAGAGTCAGGTTCAGGAAATGGTGCGGTTATTGCTTCGCCTGGATGACATCCCCAAGCCTGATGATGCTGCTGACGCCCTGGCAGTGGCGATCACCCACCTGCTCAGCGCGCGCTACCAACAACTGGCTGAGGAAGGGTAAAAGGGTTTGCGCCTGCCAAGCGTTTGTCGCTACAATCCGACAGGCTCTACATGGGCAAGTCTTGTGCTGAGGATGGGAAGGTATGCCCCAACCGTTCAATTATGGTGGTCAGGCGGTGATCGAAGGAGTGTTGATGCGAGGCAGCTCGCATCTGACCGTAGCTGTGCGCGCTCCCAACGGACAGATCATCGTTCATGAAGAACCGATCAACTCGCCCCTGTATAATGGCAGCCTGAGTCGCATTCCCTTTGTGCGGGGGCTGGGATTGCTATGGGATTCTCTGGGGCTGGGCGTGCGTGCCCTGAACTTCTCGGCAGACATCGCGCTTGGTGGGGAGGCGCAGTTCAGCGGGCCGCTGGCAGGAGGCACGTTGGCTCTTTCCCTGGTGATGGCCATCGGGCTGTTCTTTCTGCTACCTGCTGCCGCCGCGGATGGGCTGCATCGCCTGTTTGGACTGGATGTGCCGTTGGCAGGGAATGTGATCGAAGGCGTGATCCGGCTGGGGCTGGTGATCGGCTACATCTGGCTGATCGGGCGCATTCCCGAAATCCAGCGTCTGTTTGCCTATCACGGCGCTGAGCACAAGGCGATCAACGCATACGAAGACGGTGCACCCCTCACGCCCGACTCGGTAGCCCTTTACCCGCTCGAACACCCGCGCTGCGGGACGGGCTTCTTGCTGGTCGTGGTGGTGATCTCAGTGGTCATGTTCAGCCTGTTGGGCCGCCCCCCCATCCTCATCCGGCTGCTGTCGCGGATTGTCCTGCTGCCGATCATTGCTGGGATTTCATACGAGTACATCCGGCTGCTGGCACGCCACATCCGCAACCCCATCGCGCGAATCCTGGTCAGGCCGCAGCTTGCCCTGCAGCGCCTGACCACCCGTGAGCCTTCTTTGGATATGCTGGAGGTCAGCATCACGGCGCTAAGGCATGTGCTTCAGGCCGAGAATCTCCCACTGCCCGTTCAAACCGCCGAGCCTGCCCCGGCTCAAGTGCCATGAACCTATTTGACGGCGAATTGATCCGATTGACCCCATTCTGCCGCGAAGATATTCCAGTCTTCACCCGCTGGTTTCAGGACTACGAAGTCCAACGGTTCATTGATCCCGGTGTTCTCGTTCCCCACAGCGAAGAGGCCGAAACGGCCTGGTACGAGAGGGCGATCAAGGACACCGACAATTATCACTTCAGCATCCGCACACTGGCCGAGGACAGATTGATTGGCAACTGCGGCCTGTTCGGCATCGAGCAGAAGAATCGCGTGGCAACCCTCGGCATCTTGATCGGGGAGAAAGATCACTGGGGCAAAGGATATGGCTCGGATGCCATACGGGTCATCCTGCGCTTTGGCTTCCAGGAACTCAATCTGAACCGTATCCAGCTTGACGTGTACGATTTCAACCCACGAGCGATCCGGGCCTATGAGAAGGTCGGGTTTGTCCATGAGGGACGCCGGCGCCAGGCGCTCTTCCGCGAAGGCGTTTACCACGATATTCTGGTGCTGGGTATCCTGCGTGATGAGTGGCTTGCCGCGCCGCGCCGCTAGCTGGCTTCGACCCAAGCCTCAGAAAGCCTGCATTGGCAATGGATTTGTCGCGTGCTACAATGCAACTAGCCTGGCCAACACTCCACTACCCCATCCCTGAACATGCCTGGAGGTCTCTGTGAGAACCGTCGCAAAGCAATTCGCGTCCGTGTTCTTCATCGGATTCATGGCGCTTGCAATGGCGTTAGGTTATGGTGGGATGTCGGGCGATCTGCTCAATAGCCACCCCTTCCTGACTGCTCTGCGATACTTCGGGCTGGGGCTGATGGCCGTGGGGATGACGCTGTGGATCGTCTCGCGGCGCGACGAGGCGGGCAAACCCGGTCTCAACGCGCTCCTGGGAATGCTGTCGCTGGGTGGAACAGCATTGCTGGTACTGGCGCTGGTTTTCTCCGATAGCCTAGGACGCATGGGGGGAATAGCCGGGCTGGGCTTCACTGTGGCGGCCCTGGCGATAGGCACTTTGGCCATGATCCTTGCGCCGGCTTATCCCAGGCCGTTGACGGTGAGCTGGCCGGAAGGCGGCGAGAAACACCCTGATCCGCACATTCCAGCACAAGAAACGCACCGCATTGAAGGCCATCCGGTTGTGGCGGAGGACCTGACCCGGATCGAAGGGATCGGCCCGAAGATCAAGGCGATCCTCAATCAGGCCGGCGTGGACACATACGAAGAGCTTGCCCGGCTGTCGCCAGAGGCATTGAAAGAACTCCTGAAGGCAGCCCACCTTACAACACCGGTCGATCCCTCAAGCTGGCCGCGCCAGGCAGAGCTGGCCGCACGAGGCGACTGGGCCGCCTTGGAGGCCCTTCAACAGCAGCTTTCGCCCAGACGGCGCGGAAGCTGACTCCGTTCGCTGTTCAACATACTCTGGAGGTTCTCGCCTATGCGCAAGAAGGTGACCATCATCGGTTCGGGCAACGTGGGGGCAACAGCAGCACATTGGATCGCGGCCCGCGATCTGGCCGATGTGGTGCTAATAGACATCATTGAGGGGCTGCCCCAGGGCAAGGCGCTTGATCTCCAGCAATCTGCGCCCGTGGAAGGGTTCGACCTGCGAATCGTGGGGACGAATGATTATGCGGAGACGGCCAACTCCGACGTATGCGTCGTCACCGCCGGAGTTCCGCGCAAGAAAGACCCGGTCACTGGGCAGTACCCCAGCCGGGATGAACTCGTTAGGACGAATCAGAGAATCGTGGCCGATGTAGTCAGGGCGTTTGTCCGGCATTCGCCCAATGCTATCCTGGTTGTCGTGTCGAACCCGCTCGATGCCATGTGTCACGTGGCGTTGCATGAGAGCGGGTTCCCTGCCCATCGTGTGATTGGGCAGGCGGGGGCGTTGGATACGGCCCGCTACAAGACCTTCATAGCGATGGAGCTAGGCGTCTCGGTGAAGGATGTTCACGGGATCGTGCTGGGTGGTCACGGGGACGAGATGGTTCCGCTACCCCACCATACGTCCGTGGCCGGAATCCCGGTGCTGGAACTGATGTCCCGCGACCGGCTGGATGCGATCATCGAGCGTACGCGCAAAGGTGGGGGGGAGATCGTCAGCCTGTTGGGGTACAGCGGCTACTATGCTCCGGCGTCTGCGACCGTCAGCATGGTGGAGTCGATCCTGAAGGATCAGCGGCGCGTGATCGCGTGCGCGGCTTACCTCAGCGGCCAGTATGGCTACCATGACCTGTTCATCGGTGTGCCCTGTGTGCTGGGGAGCAATGGCATCGAGCGCATCATCGAGATGAGGCTCAGCGACGAAGAGAAGGCCATGCTCGATAAATCGGCTCAAGCTGTGCGGAGCGTTGTGGAGGTGTTGGGCTACCAGAGGTAATGCTGGCGGCTGAGCCGATGGCGAGATGGGCACAGCCGGCCTAGTCGTCGTCTGCGCCAGTCAAGGTGTTGAGGGCCTCGCGGCAGGTGCAAGCCTCGCGATGTTGATCTCCCTTGACTAATGAGCCATCGTACTCACGGCCAAAGGAGTAAGCCAGCCATCCTCCAAGGTTCAACTGGGGAGATGGGTCGGTGAGCAGGCACTCCGTACAGTCTGCCGCGATCCACACGCCGTTGTAGCGCCGGGCGATGTGCAGGTGTGTGGCCCAGCTAACTCCCCCCTCGCAAGAGGGATGCCCAATCGGGTCGCCCTGCCGCACTCTCTGACCTTCTGCTACCTGGCGGTCCTCCGTGGCCAGGTGCAGGTAAAACACGGTCCAACCCGTGCCTTCGTAACCATCCCCATCCAGGTCGAGCACCACGATACCCCACTCGCTCCGGGCGATGACCCCATCCGCAACCGCGCGGGCATAGGCAGCCGACGGCTCGCAGCCGGTCAACTCGTCACCGGCGACGAAGTCGAGCGCGGCCCACGACGCCCCCGATCCCCAGCCCCCGTGCGGGCCACCCGTGTAGTACCAGGTCTCGTCGTCAGCCCAGGGAAAACTCATGGGCGGCTGAGCTAGATCAGGTGGGATCAGTGGCTCAGTAGCGTACCGGAATGGGTCGCCAAACAGGCTGACGTAGGTGGCGAAGAACCCGGCGTGATGGGTGGCTGCCAACCAGGTCGGCAGGTCGCGGGTCTGTGCCAGCAGCACCTGGACGCCTGCCGTGCCCGCATTAAGGGTGGGATCGAGTCCAGCGCGTGTTCCGTCAGCCAACAGGGCAGCAGCCATACCGCGCTCGCGCCAGCCGTAGAAGCCGGTGTTCAGCATTTTGGCTGCCCAGTCCAACTGACGATAGAGGCCATAGACCTGCGAAGGGCGGTCGGAATAGTTCATCGGGTACAGGGCAGCCGTTGCATCAACCATGGGCTGGCTGGTCCAGTGGGTCTCGTATTCAAGCAGCGCCAACAGCAACCGGGGGTTGACACTCTGTTCCAGAGCGACTCGCTCTACAATCTCAGGCCCCGACCACAATCGCCCATCCAACTCCTCGGTGTAGGTTTCCAGGAAGCTGGATCGCCCGCGCAAGAACTCGGCCACGCTGAAGCCTCGCACACCAGGCCCGAGCACCAGTTCACTATCCGGGATGATCTTAAACGATGGCCCCATCGCCTGTACTGCTTGCGGAATGATCACCACCTGACCGGGATAGATGATCACGTTGGTATCCGCGAAGCCGTTGGCGGCGATGATTGCCTCCAGCGTGACCCCATGCTGCTGAGCGATCCAGTTAAGGGTTTCGCCAGATTGAACCACATGAAGCTGATCCTGGTTGGGATCAATGACAGCGGGTCGGGTCGGGTTGGGGGTGGGGATAAAGGTGGGTGTTGGCGCCAGCGACGGATCCAGTGTCGGTGTGGGTGGTCCCAGAGCGCCTTGCTGTCCGCCTCCGCCGATCTGAGGCGCGGCAGCGCCTCCTGGCGTGGCAGTAACCAGGATGATGATGTCACGGGGGGGACGGCAGGCGACCATCATCAAAATGATGATCAGGGCAACCAGCAGCAGATGGGTTGAGAAGCGCATCTCTGAGCTAGCCTGGGTAGGGAGTAAGGGCGTCGGAAAGCAAGGGTAGAGACGTGTTATACCGCCAGTTGTTGCCTCTGTGTCCACCGTCGAACTCTTCATAGATGTGCCGCACCCCGTGTTGTTCCAAGAGGCGGTGCAAGGCCCGTGCGCCCAGGAAAAGGTTGTGCTCGTCGCGGCGGCCACAGTCGAAGTACAACAGGCGCAGGGAGCGTAGCTGATCCAGGTACTGGGGGGCAGCGCGCAGAGGGTCGTGTTCCAACCAGCGCTGCCAAACTTCCTCCTGGATTTCGCCTGTATGCGCGTCGCAGAGTAGATCGAAGCCGTGCGGGCTATCTGGGTTAGGGGAGTAGCACGCGCTCATGGCGATAAGATTGAGTGCCCTGAACCAATCGTCGGTCTTCTGCTGCAAGCCGAAACTGGCAAGGAAACCGTCGATCCCGCCCATGACATCCAGAGCGCGGATCGCTCCAGGGATGTCGGGCCAGTAGCAGTGCTCGAAGAGCATATCGCCGCTGTGGCAAACGGCAGCCCCGAACAGATCGGGGTGACGCATGGCCAGCATCAATGCCCCATAGCCTCCACTGGAGGAGCCCATCACCCCGCGATGGTCACGCGATGCCAGGGTGCGGAACTGGCTATCGACGAGGGGAACCAACTCCTGCGTGATGTAATCCTCGTAGCGACCCACCGCCGACGAATTGACGTACTGGCTGCCCCCATAGCGGGTGAAGCAATCGGGAAAAGCCATGATCATCGGCCTGACTCTGCCCTCCCGCACCAGACGGTCCATGCGCTGGACGATGTTCTCATCCCACGCTTCGAGGTTGAAGAGTCGCTGACCCCAACTGGCGAAACTTGCCAGAACCCAGACGACCGGAAAGCGAGCCTGCTGGTCGTGGTCATAACTGGCCGGGAGATACACAAACAAGGTGCGCTCATGGGGGTCGCCGGGGCGGTTGCCGGCGAGCACCTCGGACTTGTGCTCGATGGCTGCGATTAGCTGGCTGTCAATCACGCCGGTCTGCCTCATCAACTTTGCGATTTTAACCGGACCGTCCTGAGGGTACAAGCATAAACAAGGGGCAGGCTGTGCTACCAGCCTGCCCCTGTGGGTGGTGGCTTGGGTTGCGCGTCAGCTTGAAATCACCTGAGGCTCAGCGAACAGGAAATGATCATGATAGTAGTGAACCCACAGAAAGCTGAGCACCGCAATGTAGTAAGAACGGTCGAAGGCGGCGTCAAATGGCTGACCAACCACGTAGCGCAGTACCAGGAAGATCACCCCTGCCAACAACACGTCAGCAACGGTCAGACCAACGTTGAACAGGTAGAACTTACGAGCGGTGTTGTCAACTGACAATCGCTTCACGAATGGCGAATTATCCAACTCACCGCGCTGTTGGCGAAGGTGGTTGAGCATCCAGGTTAAGGCGAGGTATTGGAGGGAGTGCCACACGTTCATGCCCTGGAAAGCCGTATCGAGATTGCCCAGTGCGGGCACAAAGAAGGCTGCCACAACCGTCAGCGCGATGAAAAGCGTTTTGGGGCCATGCAGCGTGCCCTGCTGCCATTCAATAGCCGATTTGACGAGCCACAACAGCAACGAGAGTCCAAACATTCCCCCCGCGACCCAGATCATCCAGGGGCCAACCTGAAGCCCAACCAGGCCGAGGATCTGCCCCACGACCTCACTGATATTGTTGGGGCCGATAGTGAATTGATTGAGGGACATCTTCCAGGCCGCCAGCGGGTATAGCGAGGTTAGAACAACGGGGTAATCGGCGAGGCGCGAGAACCGTGACAGGGGTGCTGCCTGCTTGTGATTGTACAGCTCCGTAATGTAAACGATCTGATGCAAGACGTGCACGGATGCCCAGAAGAAGAAGACCGTCAACAGCAAAGTCAAGTGGATCATCGCCAGGGCGATCACGATGACAGGGATAGCTAGCGATGTCCAGATCATGAAGCGGTGCTTGCTGGTATAGTCTCTATCCAGGGCAGTACGGGTGAAGGTCGCATACATGTGCGGGCCACCCACGATCAGGGCCACTACCCCGTTGACGATATTGCGGCTCAGGCTATCCATACTCGCTCCCAGCAGGCTGGCTGCGGGCGCAAGGAGCGCCTCAAGCTGGAGCAGGCCCAGGTAAATGAGATAGGGGGCAGCGACCAGCACCACACTGAGCGAGATAAAGGTGAGATCCCAATCGCGGCTGTGAAGCCAGTTTGGTTCGGCAGAGACTTGTGCCCGGATGGCGGGTGTCGAGACTGCCATAGAAGTCCTCCTCGGAGTATTGTCGATATGAGCGGTCTGAATTACCGTGTTTACCGATCATAACGGGTGGACCTCTGGTGTGTCAATGGGCCGGAAAGCAGTTATCATTGGCATGGGCAGTCAAGACACCGCAATCGAGAGGCATTATGATCGCGTCTATTCAGGGCATTGTGCAGGCCGTGCGTGAGCAGTCGGCGGTCATTGCAGTCGGTGGGATCGGGTTGGAGGTGTTCGTGCCCACGGGGGCTTATAATCGGCTGGCGGGTGAGATTGGGCGTGAGGTGGCTCTATACACCCATCTGGTCGTGCGGGAAGATTCGCTGACGTTGTATGGTTTTTTCGACCAGCAGGAAGAGTTGATTTTCCAGATGTTGTTGGGCGTTTCTGGTGTTGGGCCCCGCCTGGCACTGAGCGTGCTGAGCACCCTCTCGCCAGAGGTGCTGGCGAACGCGATTCACGCCGAGGATGCCGCAATCCTCTCGCGCGTTCCGGGGGTGGGAAAGAAGACGGCCCAACAGATCGTACTGGATATGAAAGGCAAGTTACTGCCGGAAATGCTCCCAGCCGGACTGGCTGCGGTGACCTCGCTCGATACGGAGGTCATTGAGGCGTTGACCGCCCTCGGTTACAGCATCGTCGAGGCACAGGCCGCGTTGCAATCGATCCCCCGCGATGCCCCCGACGATGTGGAGGAGCGCATCCGCATCGCGCTCAGGTACTTCTCGAGGTGAGGCCGTGCGATGGCCGAGCAGGATAAGCCCTGCGATAGGCTGAGTGGCGCTGTGTGGAAGGCCGGAAACCCGGCGCAGACCCTATTGCTGGTTGGAGAGCTATCAGCCGGACTGCCTGGGACATTGCTGCATTGCGGCAGTGTGTTGATCTGCTACGGTCTTGCGTTCCTCTACGAACCGGATTGGTTGATCCCTTCCCTTGCGAGGGATGATTTTCGCCGAGTCTACAGGGGTAAGGACGCTTTGGAGTTTCTGCTGCACAAGGGCGATCTGTTTCCACGCGGTGATGTGGCTGGGTGGCGCGTCTCAAATGGGGAGTGGGAAGATCGGTTCATCAAGCAGATCGATCTGGCCCGGCCTCCGGCTGCTTTTGTCTGTATTGAGGGGAGGTGCGGCGGGCCGCTGGCGCGACTGGATGCCGCCCTATGGGTTGATCCGGATGCCAGGCCCTGGGCGTCGCTGCCGCCCGACGACGAACGTGCCCCGGCCTGGTTGCGGAAGACGACGGTTCGCGTATATCTGGTTCCTCCCTCGGGGGTTGAAGAACTTCCCTGGCTGTCCCGCTCCGGGTTGCCCTAGCGCAGTCGGCGCTATAATGAGGAGATACGTATTCAGTTGGTGCAACTGTGGTGAGGAATGCAATGGCAGATCATCTGACGAATTTGGTCGAGGGAATACAACGCTGGCGCTGGCATGGCATTGAGGACTATTGGGTGAGGGTCAGTTACCTCGGCGGAGAGTTGAATCGATTTGGCGACCACGAACTGGCATTTGTTGGCGGCAAGCTGTGGCATCTATGGCACGGCGAATGGCGCGAGATCAAGGCCGGGTCCGACTTCTGGCTGTTCAGCGTGCCCGGTGCATTTGCTTGGGCTCGTGACATGATCACCAAGGTCGTGCCTACCTCAGGCGTGAGTGAGGATGTGCTAAGCCTGCGCCTGAATGAGGAGTATGGCTATGTGGAATTGCTTCAATATGAAGCAGGGCACCGCGACGCGGCGAACTTTACCTTCGAGGTGAAGCGTTTCGCTGAGGGGATGCACCCCGATTTCAGAAAACCCGGCGCGTGATGCTGCTGGGTCGTCCAAGCATTGGGGCATATGGCGCATAAGGCCCCTTGCGGTTGCCAGCTAAACTTCGCTCTGTTCCGGCGGGAAGCCTGATGTCCGATAAGCCGACTGATTATGACGCCGCGCTGGGTGAAGGAGACCTTCCTTCAACTGAGAGCCTGCCGCCAGGTCACCGTGCGGGCTATGTGGCAGTCGTCGGCAAACCTAACGTTGGCAAGTCAACTCTGATGAATGCCTTTCTAGGTGAGAAGGTTGCTATCGTTACGCCCAAGCCGCAGACCACCCGTAGCGACCAGATCGGGATTCTCACGCGCCATGACGCGCAGATCATCTTTATAGATACCCCGGGTATTCACATCGCTCGCACCAAGCTGGGCGCATATATGGTCAGGGTGGCGAAGGAAGCCATGCCCGATGCCGATGTGATCCTCTTTCTGGTTGATGTCTCACAGATGCCGGATAAGACTGATGAGATGATCGCACAAGCGCTTCGCAATCTCGAGGGCAAGCGGATCATCCTGGGCATGAACAAGGCGGATCGGATCAAGCCCGCGAAGGCTCTGCCTCATCAGGCAGCTTATCATGCTCTTGTGCCCGAAGCTGAGCCGATCACCTTCAGTGCACTGGAGGGTGGGGGGCGGGATCGGCTACTTCAAGCGATCATTGCTGCGCTGCCCGAAGGCCCGCGCTACTATCCCCCGGATCAGCTTACCAATGTGCAGCTCCGCGACAATGTCGCCGAAATCATCCGCGAAAAGGTGCTGCTGTTGCTGGAACAGGAAGTTCCGCATTCCGTCGCGGTGCAGGTGGATGAGTTTACGGAGCGCGATGAGAGACTCATTTACATTGCGGCCACGATCTATGTCGAGCGCGCTAGCCAGAAGGGAATCATCATCGGGAAGGGCGGGCGGATGCTCAGGCAGATCGGTGAGGCGGCTCGCCCTGACATCGAGGAAATACTGGATGCGAGGGTGTATCTAGACTTGTGGGTCAAGGTGCTAAAGAACTGGCGCAAGGACGAGAAGGCCCTGCGCCGCCTGGGATACTACCGCGACCGATAGGCACGGCAGGGAATTGTGTGGAGCAAAGCAAGATGCCAGAGTCAAAAGATGCGCGGAGCGCCGCGCCGGATAGCGACATCGTCGAAGGCGAGATCATCGCCGAGTTTCCGGATCATACTGTGCTGAACCTCCCCAAGGTGAAGGAGGAAGAGCCGCGGGGACCAGCAGCAGTCCCCGATGAAGGACGGCGTGACTTCGTCTTGCGTTTGCTGGTCGGAGGAGCGGCGGCACTAGCACTGGGTGGGAGTGCCGCGTTGCTCTACAATGAACGTCGCCGTTCGGCGACGCCAGTCATCCTTCCATACGGGTCTCAGGTGGACGGCTCTTATCTCGATGCGGACCCCAGCGAGCTGGCCCAACAGGTCGCAGACCTTCAGTACCAGCTTGCGACCACCCAGGCCGAGCGGGATCAGGCCCTCAGCGATCTTGACGCGGCTCAGACCGAACTTGAAGCATTACGTAGCCAGGTAGCCGATCTCACTGCCCTCAACGAGTTATGGCAGGAGCTGGATCGAACTGGCCTGGATGACCTGCTCGCGACTGCCCTGGGTACAGTCAGTACTATTCTGGCAGGCGCAATGGGGGTGTTAGGGGTTCTCAACTCTGGTCTGAACGAGGGGCTAGCAGTTATCCAGCGCTTCCTGGATGCCTTCCCCGCCCCCAG
>Ga0209101_1000202_pt1 | contig 51560 bp, 30 predicted proteins | sample ConPoolayeCmetaG_FD_185481 | JGI IMG/M metagenome (GOLD analysis project Ga0209101, IMG submission 185481) | Hot spring microbial mat communities from California, USA to study Microbial Dark Matter (Phase II) - Cone Pool mat layer C metaG... ... | reverse complement strand
CTCCGGCAACACGGCCTTGCCGACAGCAGGGCACAGCGCCCAACTTGGAGCGATATTGCCCAGCACGACGACCCATGCCCATGAGCAGGTGGTTATCAAAAAGTAGTAGGTGGTGCGCTTCATAGTGAGCAAGGCTTTTTGCATACACCTCATGTTTGCTTTGCAAAAATGCTTCCATTATACGGCGATAACGACGACTTTTTAGCAAACTTGTCGGCGAAAAAAAAGTTTTGCGATGTTTGCTTTTTTCTGAAAAACAAGACAATGCGATTTCCTTCATTATTCTTTGCGCTATGTCGAGCGATAAACTGCTCTCCCTATTAGAGGCCTTGTCGAAGCCGGAGCGAAATCGCCTGCGCAAGTTTGTGTACTCTCCTTACTATAACGAGCAGGCCGACGTTTGCCGGCTATTTGATGCGCTGGACGCATGGCTGCGAAAATCGACCGGCTCAAGTGTCCTTCCCTTAGACAAGCCAGCTCTGTGGCAAACGCTTTATCCCGACCGTCCTTACGACGATGCTCACTTGCGCCGACTGCTTTCCGATCTAACGCAGCTTGCGCAGCAATTTTTGGTGGCCGAAAAACGCCGGCAAGACCCGCTCACGGAAGCCCTCGACCTGCAGCGCGCTTTGGAGCGCTTCGACCTGCCCAAACACTTGGCGAGCGCCGAGCGCACCATTGAGCGACTCATAGGGGAGCACCCGGGAAAATCTGCGGATTATTACTACGCCCAATACCGAAAACACTGGAATCGATTTACCCGCGCCTCTAAACAGGTCGCCACTGCCGGTTTTTCGGAAAAACTCGTCGCCGCCGACTTTCATTTAGAGTGCTTTTATTTCATCCAAAAATTAAAGCTCTACATCGATTGGCTGCTCTATCGCGGCTTCCGCGTCAGCGAGCACCAACTGCCCCTTCTGCCGGGCATGTGGGAGTACCTCAACGCCCCCCGATTCGACGAGGTTCCCCTCATCCGCATCTTTCAAAAAATCATCGCCGCCTTCGAGGACTTCGACGAGGAAACCCATTTTGAACAGCTGCTCCGGCAACTCGACCGATACGGCCAACAGCTGGCTCGAGCCGACCACAGAGAGTGTCTCTTCATCGCTCAGAATTATTGCGCCCTCAAGATCAACCAAGGCAACACCCCGTACTACCACCGCTATTTCGACCTCATCAAAAAAATGGTAGACGACAACCTCCTCGTAGAGGAGGGACAGATACCGGAGGCGGTGTTTAAAAATTTCATCACCGTTAGCTTAGGTGCCGGCCAATACGAGTGGGCCGAGCAGTTTATTCGCCTGTACGCCGACTATCTGCCCGCCCGTATTCGAGAGAACGCCCGCACGTTCAACCTCGCCTACGTGTACTTTTATCGAAAGGACTACCCGCGCGTCATCGAATGCCTGCGCGATGTGGAGTACAGCGATGTCGTCTACGCCTTAGGAGCCAAGTCCATCCTCTTGCGCACGTACTACGAAATGGGCGAGTACTTGGCGTTAGATTCGCTCATCGACAGCTTCCGCATCTTTTTGCTGCGCAATAAGGTTATCTCTAAAAACCTCAAGCGTGAGTACATTAACTTCATCCATCTGGTCAAGAGGTTGACCACCCTGGCAGCCTCTGACCACAAAGCCCTGGCCCGACTGCGCCAGCGCGTTAGTCAGACCTCTTATGCTATGCCTAAAAACTGGTTGTTGAAAAAACTGGCGGAAATAGAGGCGGGCCACCGACGTTGAGCCTTTCTGCCGCTGCCTTAAATTTTTTTGGCAGCTGAACTACAAATTAACATGGCACTCCGACCTTTCACCGGATATTTGTCCCTAAAGACTTTTTCTATCGCTTAAATCGGTAATTTTTCATGGAGGAAAAGAAGCGCCGACCGCGCATTCAAAGAAATGTGTATGACTCACCGCTGAAACAGCGCTCGGAGTCGGAAAAGCCTGCCGAACGATATGCTCACCGGCAAAACAAGGACTCCGCCTCTGAACGGCGCGAGCGCTTCGAGCCCGGCGAACGCCGCCCCTGGCAAGAGCGCAGCAGGGACGGAGAGGGCGAGCGCCGTTCTTTCCGCGAGCGCTCGGAGGGCAACTTCCGCCGGTCGCCTGGAGCAGAGCGCGGGAGTGGCTTTAAGAGAAAGCCCTTCGCGAAAAAGCCCACACCCAAGGAGACCTTTCACATCGAACGCAAACCCAAGCCTCCTCTGCCCACCGGAGTGGGTATGCCGCTGAACAAGTACTTGTCTCACTGCGGCTTAGCCTCGCGTCGAAAAGCAGTAGAGTATATCGAAAAAGGGCTGGTAACCGTTAACGGTACGGTCAAGCTCGAGCCCTATTACCGCATTCAAGAGGGCGATGTGGTCCATTGCGAGGGCCAGCCCATGCAGATACAGGAGCGAAAAGTGTACATCCTGCTCAACAAACCCAAAGGACTCATTACCACTACCTCCGATGAGCGCGGACGCCCTACCGTGCTCGACCTCGTGGACCCGCACTTCCCCGAGCGCATCTACCCTGTAGGGCGTTTAGACCGCGACACCACAGGGTTGCTCTTGCTCACCAACGACGGCGAATTGGCGGCTAAGTTGATGCATCCCAGCAGCCAAATACAAAAGCAGTACCGCGTCGGCCTTGACAAACCTCTTTCCGCTGCCGACTTTGAGCGCATCGTCGGTGGTGTGTCGCTTGAAGACGGCCCTGTTTACGTCAACTGGATCCGCTACTCGGTAGAGCAGCCTAAGAAGGATGTCGTCGAGTTGGAAATTACGGAGGGTCGCAATCGAGTGGTGCGGCGCCTTTTTGAAGCCTTGGGCTATCGCGTCCGAAAGCTGGATCGCTTCTACTTCGCCGGGCTGACAAAGAAGAACCTTCCGCGCGGCAGCTTCCGCGAGCTGACGCAGCGCGAGGTTGTCATGCTAAAGCACTTCACCGGACATCCCTCTACTGCTCGAAAAACGGTCGTCTCCGAAACAGAAGGCAACGACGAGTTCTAGCCGCTACCGCATACCTGCCGGCCGGCACGCCGTTAACCTGCCTGTCGTAGGCCAAAAAACCGGCCGTATTGCCAACGCAAAAGGAGCCGTATTTCGTCAAGTCCGTTCGGTGGCATCGGCTGCAAGGATGGCGCGCCCTTTTGCGCTCTTTGCAACAGCTCTTGGCATTCTTTGCGGGAGAGGTAAAAGGGTGGAATTCGGGTGTAGAGCCTTGTAAGCCGCTACCTTGGTCGAGAGCCGGAGTTTTTAGTTTTCGTTAAGAACCTCTCTTCTGCTTGGAGCGTCTTTCATTACCGCTCAATACAGGATAAAAAATGCCCGTTCTTTTCTTGATAAGAATCTCGGCGTGGTGCGCAGCGCGTGAACCAGATCCTCTGAGCCGCCTTCCAAAAGCTGTAAACCGAGCTATCGGGGCGATCATTGCCCCGGTGGCCTGTGCGGCTTTGCTAGGCGCGTGGGGGGCCTGCGGCAGAGAGCGCTCAACAGGGGAACAAACGGCGCAAGAGGCCCTCATCATCCGGGTGCCAACCGATTCTTCGGCGGAGCCTAAGCCGCTGTACACATACGTAGTCAATCGAGAGGTAACGGTAAAAGATTATTTCGAGACGATGGACCGCTTGGTCTGTTGGTTGGATAGTTTTACCCCTTATCCTCTGACGGAACACCTGCTCGTGCACGCCAATCCTTGGATAATAGATACCCTGGCAGAGACCGACTACTACCGGCGATTGGCGCGCGGAGAGTTCGTCTTCGACCAGCGGCAGCTGTTGGTGCTGCGTCCGGGTCATCTGCTTTACTTGCCTGACACGGCAGAAGCGCGACGGCTGCAGCAGCGCATCGACAGCTTGTGGTTGGATTTGAACATACCGGAATTTCGGCTGCGCGTAGTCTGCGGCAGCGATACCCTTTTCCAGGTGCCGGTTCGCGTAGGTCAAAATAAACGCCGTTTCCAGCAAATACCCGGCAGGGTAGAGGACCTGCGCACGCGCACCGGCCGAGGGCGGATCATTCGCGTCAACCGAACGCCAACTTTCTTTGTCGATCCGCATACCGGCCGGCGCCTGCACACTACGCGCAGAGACGACGGTCAACGCACCCGCATGCCGCTGATACCTTGGATAGAGACCGAAATCAACGGCGTGCGCAACGGACAAATGCTGCACCCTACCACCAACCCGGCCTCCCTGAACAAGGCCAGTTCCAACGGCTGTATCGGCTACAGCGAGGCAGATGCATGGCGCGTGTATTACCACGCGCCCGTAGGAACACCCATTGTCATCCGATACGACTTAGACGTGCCGCTTCCCCAGGGCGATACCCTGCATTTGCGCGATATTTACGGGCTGCGAAGGGCGCGCAAGCGCTAAGCACGGGACCATATACTCACTTATACATCTTATGATTCGCTTTCTGCTTAAAATCGGGCTACTGCTCGTGGTGGGCATTCTGATCTATAACCGCTTCTTCGGCACAGATACCGAGAAGGAACAGGCTAAGGAAATCTTCCGGAAGACCGGACAGCTCCTTGGCGATACCTGGAGCCTGCTGCGCTCTGAGAAGGCTAAGCTCGATGCCGGTAAGTACGACCGCACCCTGGAACATTTAGGGCAGGCATATCGGTCGCTTCGCCAAGGTGCTAAGTACTTGGACGAACGCCTGCTGCGGCGGCTGGACGAGTTAGAGCGCCAAAAGGCCGACCTCCAAAGTCGGTGGGCCGAGTTAGAGGCCCACGAGCAGGCTTTGCGCGATAGCGCGAGTGCGCCTCAGAAGACAGGACGGCAGAAGGCGCCACAGCCAAACTTTTCCGCCCAACAGGCGGAATTGGAACGCCGGCGGGAGCGCTTGACGCGCGAATTGGAGCAGCTGCTCCGCGAGTCCGAGGCCTTGTTAGAGCAGGCGCAGCAAAAATAACTTTCACACCGGCTCGGTGTGCGCCAACTCGCGCAAGGCTAACCAGGCCATCAGGGCTGCACCCGTCTCGAGCGCGCTCTCATCGATATCGAAGCGGTTGGTGTGCACCGGTGCTGTGATGCCGCGCGAGGTGTTGCCCGTGCCCAGGCGATAGAAACAAGCCGGCAGCAACTGCGAATAGTAGGCGAAGTCTTCGGCCGTCAGGCGCAAGGGGAGGTCCACTACGCGCTCCTGGCCTAACAGCTCCACAGCCCAGGTGCGGGCGCGACGCGTAAGTGAGACGTGGTTGTGCAAAACCGGATAACCTTTGACGATGGTAAATTCGCAGGCGCCGCCCATGCCTTTGGCGATATTTTCGGCCATCTTTTTCATGCGCCGGTGGGCCTCCGCGCGCCACTTTTCGTTCATGGTGCGAAACGTGCCCTCCAAATACACGCTGTTGGGAATCACGTTGGTCGCGCCGCCATCGGAGATAATTTTTCCAAAGGTCAGTACCGTCGGAGTAGCGGGGTCGGCATAGCGGCTGGCGATGTGCTGCAAGGCGACGACGATGTGCGCGCTGATGAGCACCGGATCGACGCACTCGTGAGGCATGGCGGCGTGGCCGCCTCGGCCCTTTACGGTAACGTAAAGTTCGTCGGCAGAAGCCATGTACTCACCGGCCCGAAAACCCACCGTGCCGGCCGGCAGGGCGGGGTAAACGTGTTGGGCAAAGATGGCTGCCGGGCGCGGGTGCTCCAGCGCTCCCGCCTGAATCATCAGGCTGGCGCCACCCGGCAGTTTTTCTTCGCCCGGTTGAAAGAGGCACTTGACCGTACCGCTAAAGTGTTGGCGCAAATCGCGAAGGATGCGCACTGCTCCCAGTAGGGCTGCCGTATGGACATCGTGCCCACAGGCGTGCATGACGCCGGCGTTCTGGGAGCGGTAGGGAACGGCGTTGGCCTCTTCTATAGGCAAGGCATCCATATCTGCCCGCAGAGCGACCGTGCGCCTGCGCGGGTTTTTACCGCGGATAATGGCCACCACGCCCGTGCCGGCCACGCCGGTGCGATGCTCTACGCTCCACTCTCGGAGAAGTTGGGCGATGTACTGAGCCGTTTTTTCTTCTTGAAAGGACAGCTCCGGATGCTGATGGAGGTGGCGCCTATAAGCCACTACGTCGGGGTAGAAGCGCCGGGCGAGCTCGCAAACGGCCTCTTTCATGCCTGTTGTTCGACGAGTTGTTCGCTGATCTTGCCAAATCGGCGTTCGCGCTGCTGATAGCTGGCTATGGCCTCAAAGAGTTCGTTTCGCCCAAAATCCGGCCAGAAGACGGGCGTGAAATACAGCTCGGTATAAGCGGCCTGCCACAACAGAAAGTTCGACAGACGGGTCTCACCGCCGGTTCGGATGAGCAGGTCGGGGTCCGGAATGCCCGCCGTGCACAGCTCGCTCTCAAACACGCCGGCATCGATGGCGTTGGGCTGCAGCTCGCCTGAGGCTACTTTCTGGGCCAACAGGCGTGCGGCGCGCAAGATTTCCCAGCGGGCCGAGTAATTTAGGGCCAGCACCAAAGTAAGACGGCTGTTGTTGCGCGTTTGCTCAACGCCTTCCAGGATGGCTTCACGGCTGGCCGTGGGAAGAAGGCCCAGATCGCCGATGGTCATCAAACGAACGCCGTTGCGGTGCAAATCGCCGATCTCGGCGCGCACCGTCTCGACTAATAAGTTCATTAGTGCCGATACTTCTGTCGCAGGACGACTCCAGTTTTCGGTGCTAAAAGTATATAAGGTCAAATACCGGACGCCGATCTCGGCAGCTGCTTCCGTTACCTCTCTCACACTCTTCACGCCACTGCGATGTCCCAACACACGAGGCAAACCTCTGCGTTTGGCCCAGCGACCGTTGCCATCCATGACAATAGCAATATGGGTGGGTATCGAGCCCGCAGAGATGTGCGCTTTCAGATCGGACATGATCGATGTAGATGAATTCGATTCGAAAAAGGGACAGCAAAGATAAGCGCGCCTACGCCCTATGCCTTACATGGAACGCTAATTCAGGGGTTGACGCTTCTTTTTTTCAAAACTTTTTCCGGTCAGTCCGTTTGTACTGCTCTGCTGGGTAGGGCGGGGTATGTCCAGCGCTATCTCCAGCACTTCGGCCATGGTGCTCACATAGCGAAACGTTAACCCTTTGATGTACTCCGGCTCGATTTCGGCGACGTGCTTTTCATTGTCTTTGCACAGCAGCACTTCGCGCAGGCCGGCCCGCTTGGCGGCAAGGATTTTTTCTTTTATCCCACCCACGGGCAGGACTTTACCGCGAAGCGTAATCTCACCCGTCATGGCCAAGAAGGGCTTCACCGGTCGCTTGGTGAAAGCCGAGGTAAGGGCTGTGAGCATAGTAACGCCTGCCGAGGGGCCGTCCTTAGGTATGGCGCCTTCCGGCACGTGGATGTGGATGTCGATTTTATCGAAGACTTCTGGGTCTATGGACAGCTCTTCGGCGTGCGCTTTGATGAAGCTCAAGGCTGTGGTGGCGCTTTCCTTCATGACGTCGCCTAGGTTACCGGTCAGTTGCAGGCGGCCGCTGCCTTTGTTGAGGCTGACTTCGATGAAGAGGATGTCGCCGCCCACGCTCGTCCAGGCTAAGCCGATGGCCACGCCGGGTACCTGCTGCTCTTGGTATACCTCTGCATCGAACTTGATGGGTCCTAAGATACCGTGCAGGTGCTCCGGTCGGATAACCGGATCGTAAGATTCTTCCATGGCGACCTTTTTGGCCACGTGGCGCATGACGGAGCCGATTTCGCGATTGAGGTTGCGCACCCCGCTTTCGGCCGTGTAGTGCCGGATGATGTGAGCCAGTGCGCGGTCGGTAATCCTGACCTGCACGGGTTTCAGACCGTGCTCTTTGCGCTGCTGAGGGATGAGGTGGCGCTTGGCTATCTCCATCTTCTCTTCTTGTGAATAGCCGGCTATTTCAATCACCTCCATGCGGTCGAGCAGAGCGGGCTGTATGGTGGAAAGTGTGTTGGCGGTAGCGATGAACAGCACTTTCGACAGGTCGTACTCCAGCTCCAGGTAGTTGTCGTAAAACGCCGTGTTTTGCTCTGGGTCGAGCACTTCAAGTAGGGCCGAGGAGGGGTCGCCGCGAAAGTCCTTACCCACTTTGTCGATCTCGTCTAAAATGAAGACCGGATTGCTGCTCTTGCATTTCTTCAGAGATTGGATGATGCGTCCGGGCATGGCGCCGATGTAGGTGCGTCGGTGACCTCGAATCTCCGCTTCGTCGTGCAGACCGCCCAAGCTCATACGGACGTACTTGCGGCGAAGGGCCCTGGCAATGCTTTGCCCTAAGGAGGTTTTGCCTACTCCCGGCGGGCCCACCAAACACAGTATAGGTGCTTTCATGTCGCCTTTCAATTTCAAGACGGCTAAGTGCTCTAAGATGCGCTCCTTAACCTTGGTCAACCCGTAATGGTCCTTGTCCAAAACTGTTTTGACACGGCGCAAATCGAAGTTGTCTTTGGTGTACTCTTGCCACGGTAAGTCGAGCAAAGTTTCCAGGTAGCTCAGCCCAATAGAGTACTCTGCGATCTGAGGGTTGATGCGGCGCAGCTTGTTGACTTCGCGATGAAAGACTTCTTCGGCGCTTTTAGGCCATTTTTTCTTTTTGGCCCGCTCCAACAGGGCATTGATTTCTTCCTCTTGGGGGTTTTGACCCAGCTCTTCTTGTATGGTCTTGAGTTGCTGGCTGAGGAAGTAATCGCGCTGTTGCTTTTCAATATCGCTGCGGACTTTGGCTTCTATTTGGTCTTTCAGCTCGAGCAGCTGTAGCTCGGCATCCATGTGCTGCAGAATGCGATTGGCCTTTTCCTTCAGGCTATCTATCTCTAAAATCGTCTGTTTTTCCTCCAACTTGATATTGAGGTTGGAGGCGATGAAGTTGAGCAGGAAAGTGTCGCTGTTGATGTTTTTCAGCATCACTACCGCCTCGGAGGGGATTTGCGGCGACAGCTCGATGATTTGGCGAGCCGTGTCGCGGATGCTGCTGATGAGGGCCCGGAACTCGATTTTATTTTTGGGCTGGATGTACTCCAGAGGAGCGATCTTAGCCGACAGGTAGGGCTCTTCACCGACGACTTCGCGCACTTCAAAGCGCTTTCGCCCCTGAAGAATGGCCGTAGTGGAACCGTCGGGCATGCGGAGCATTTTAAGGATGCGCGCTACCGTGCCCACGGTGTACAGGTCGCGAAAAGAAGGGTTTTCGATTTTAATGTCTCGCTGCGACAACACTCCTATGTAGCGGTGCTCCTCGTAGGCGCGCTGGACGGCGCGTATGCTTTTGTCGCGACCGATGGTGATGGGCGTAACGATGCCCGGAAAAAGCACGGTGTTCTTCAACGGCAAGATGGGTAATACTTCCGGATATTGCTCGTCTTGGGTGGCCTCTTCGTCCTCGTCTAAAGAAAAAAGCGGAGCCATTTCAGGCTCGTCCTCTGCTTGAACCGACAATAACCAATTCTCGAACATAAGTTATAGCAAAAAAGAGTTTTTCAAGTAAAAGTTTATGCTCCCTCAACACACCGCCGGAAAGCGAGCTTCGTTAAGACGTTTTTGCGCGATAGGTGACCGGCAAACCTTGCTCGCTTTTGGTAAATGCACCGGCGAAAAGACTTTTTTTGTCGCGCGTTGACCTTTATTTTTTTCCGCAAAACTCGCTGCGGCGCAAAACCCCTGCCAGGTGCAAAAATCGGTTCTTATGGCAGTTTTTGGGTGCAAAAAACGTCAAAAAGGCAGGAGGCAGAGGGTTTTTTCCAACGAAACTTGGAGTTTCATAAGTTTGCCCTACCCATGAAAGCGCTGGAGGTTTTGTTAGAGGAAGCGGTTTGCCGATACAATACGGTGGCCTTTATCGAAGGAGACCCCATCTGCGTGCCGCATCGCTTTCAACGGCTACAAGATAGGGAGATAGCGGGCTTCTGGGCTGCCACCTTGGCCTGGGGACAACGCAAGGCCATCGTGCAAAGTGCGCTGCGCGCCATGGAGCTGATGGACTGGGCGCCGTACGACTTTGTCTGCGGGCACAGCGAAAGTGATTGTCGGCGCTTTGAACGGTATTATTACCGAACTTTCCAGGCTACCGATGCCCTATATTTTTTGAGCTTTTTTCAGGCATACTATCGCAGACACGATTCCTTAGAGACGGCCTTTGCGCAACACCTTTTGCCCGACGACTTGACGGTAGAGCGAGCATTGGTGGGTTTTCACCGAGAGTTTTTTTCCCTCCCTTGGGTGCCTGAGCGCACGCGCAAACACGTAGCCACTCCTAAGCGCGGCTCCACGTGTAAGCGCTTGAACATGTTCTTGCGCTGGATGGTGCGCCGCGACGATGCGGGAGTGGATTTTGGGCTGTGGCGACGCATTCGACCGAGCCAGCTGCTGTTGCCTTTGGATGTGCACGTAGAGCGCGTGGCGCGTCGCTTGGGGTTATTGCAACGGCGGCAGACCGATTGGAAGGCGGTGTTGGAACTGACAGACAATCTGCGCGCCTTCGACCCAAGCGACCCGGCTAAGTACGATTTTGCCCTCTTCGGCTTAAGCATGCACTCAAATGACCATTGAAGAGGAAGCACCTTACTTTTGGGGCAAAATCCTTCTATCATGCGGGCCCTTTATAGGTGCTTCAGAAAGCCCGCCGTTGTTCGACCGGAGCAGGTCGCTTTGTTTTCGGCGGTTTTAATCGTCATCAGTATGCCCCTTTCGCCCTTTTTGCTCTCAATGGGCATGTGGGGATTGGTCTTTAGCGCTCTTTGGCACCGCGCCAAAGAAGTGGCCGATGCCGATGGGCGATTGCGAGGATGGGATTTGCTCAGAGGGGCGCTGGTTCGCTCCTTTCAAGAGTGGTTTCGGCAATGGCCGTTGGCTTTGTTGAGCCTATTGTTTGTGCTACCGCTGTTGAGCGGGCTTTGGTCGTCCGATTGGGCTTTTTGGCTGGAACGGGTTCGCGTTCGCTTGCCTTTTGTGGTGTTGCCCTGGGCTTTTGCCAACTTACCGCCGCTGGGTAGGGACTCTTATCAGGGGGTGCTTTATGTGCTGGTATGGGCAATGGCTGCATTAGGAATCGGTGTTTGCATCAATTATGGGCTGCATCAAGAAGAGATCTTAGAGGGCATCGAGCACGGCAAGCCCATACCGGTTCCGCGTCATCACATTCGCTTTAGCCTTATGGTGGCGACGGCCATCGTGGCCGGTGCTCTGCTGTGGCGGCGGCGTTTTGTATGGCGCTACCCGCAAGAGCGCTTCCTGTTGGCCGGGGCGCTATTTTTCTTGCTGGTTTTCATTCACTTTCTATCGGTGCGCAGCGGATGGGCGGTGTTGTATGCTGCCGCCCTGTTTGTACTGGTGCGGTGGACGTGGTCTACGCGCAAGTGGTGGTTGGCTTTTGCCTCCTTGATAGGAGCCGCGCTCTTGGTGTGGACGGCCTTTCGGATTTTTCCCAGTATGCAAGAGAAATGGGCCTACACCCGCTACGACTGGAAACAATATCAACACGAAGAAGGGGCTAATTATTCCGACTCAGAGCGTTGGATATCGCTAAAGGCGGGATGGATGCTGTGGAAGGAACAGCCCTGGCTCGGCGTAGGTGTGGGCGATTTGCCGGCTCAAATTAAGCGGGTAGTGGCCCGCCATTTTCCCGAACATCTGAAGACGTACAAACTGCCGCACAACCAATTCGTGTACTTGCTGGCGAGCACCGGGTTGCTGGGGCTCTTGGGCAGTTTATTGGCCTGGGCCGGGCTCCTGTTTAGCCGTCGAAAGAATAAGGAGGGGTTGTTCTGGGTTTTCCAAATCATGCTGTTGGTTTCTTGTATGGTGGAGTACACCATTGAAACCTCCGCGGGCGTCGCTTGGGGACTATTTTATTCGCTGTGGTTTTGGAAAGAAGGTGAAGAAAAAGTGGAGTAAAGTTTTTAAGTCGGTATTGTTGACGGAACTCGAATAACCTATATATTTGCCCGGATAACTAATTTTTTTTCTAAAAAAGCGCATTTACTTCTCTTAATATTCTGCGCATAGTCATTTTGTCTCGTCCTTTTGCAATATAGAAAACGCTTAGGCCGAATTTTGAGAATTTTACATGGATCGGTGAAAAAGAAGGGCTTCTCCTCCTGTTGACAATCGGATAGGTGTGAGAACGACCTATGGCTACTGCTCCATTGCCCCTGAAAGCCGAGCGAAGTCTACCAGAGATATCGACGGCTTATGCGCTATTTGTCGGTGGATTTCTACAGGGGTTTGACGATTGCCCTCATGTTGGTGGTAAACACGCCGGGCACTTGGGCCCACGTGTATGCGCCGCTGCTGCATGCGGAGTGGCATGGCTGCACGCTTACCGACCTGGTCTTCCCGTCGTTTTTGTTTATCGTGGGTGTCTCGATGTGGTTTTCCTTTTCGAAGTACACCGGTGCCGATCGCTTCTTTTTGCTTCGCAAGGCCTTGCGTCGCGCGGCTCTCTTGGTGGGCGTGGGGTTGGTTTTGTCTTGGTACCCGTTTTGGAATAAGAGCCTTTCCGATTTGCGCCTGATGGGCGTGTTGCAGCGTATAGGGCTGTGCTACGGGTTGGCCTCGTTGCTGGTGCTGTATCTTCCTTCGCGATGGCTATGGGCGGTTGCTGTAGCGCTTTTATTCGGCTACTGGGGAGCGTTGGTGTGGGGCGCTTTACCGGGCACAGACTCCTTTTCCCTGGAGCACAACTTGGTGCGCCGCATCGACCTGGCCGTGTTAGGGGAGCGCCACCTGTGGAAGGGCAAGGGCATAGCGTTTGACCCGGAGGGTTTGTTGAGCACCTTTCCGGCAGTGGTGACGGTGCTGTTAGGCTGGTGGTCGGGCGAGCAGATACGGCAAGCGGGGGAGGAATGGTGGAGGGCGGCCGGGCGGCTGGCTTTGGTAGGGGCGATACTGGTGGTCTCAGGTCTGTGGTGGCACTCCACTTTTCCTATTAATAAGAGCTTGTGGACGAGTTCATTTGTGCTGTATACCGGCGGGCTTTCTATGGCGGCGCTGGCACTCAGCGTGTGGCTTATTGACGGTTTGCGCTGGCGGCGCGGCGCATATTTTTTCTTGGTCTTCGGGGCCAATCCGCTTTTTGCCTTTGTGTTTTCGGGTCTAGTAGTCAAGACGTTGTTACATCTTCGTTGGACGGCAGAAGGAGGGAATATCAACGCCTATAGATGGCTGTATGAGCGGTTTTTTGCGCCTGTAGAGCCCTATAAGATAGGGTCGCTGCTGTTTGCCTTGGCTTTTCTGCTCTTGTGTTGGGGAGTGTGCCGGTTGTTGTATCGGCGAGGCATATACATTAAGATCTGAGGAACTTTTGCTCAAACTATATATCGTTATGAAGCTGTACCTCTACTTTTTCGCGCGAGCAACCCTGCTGTTGCTCTTACCTGCCGCGTTGGCGGCACAGTCCGTTCCCTTTAGTATTAGAGGCTCGGTTACCGATGAGCGCGGAGAACCGCTCGTTGGAGCCGTAGTCAGTTTAGCCGAGCGCCGCGTGGGCACCTCTACCGACTTGCGCGGCTTTTACGCCTTGGAGGGTTCTGTGCCTGAGGGCATGTATACCTTGGTGGTCTCGTACGTGGGCTACTCCACCTATCGCGTACCGGTGGAGATTCGACAAGGACAAGTGCTTGTTCAGGATGTAGTGCTCAGCAGCGATATTCTCAGCCTCGATGAGGTGATCGTCACGGGTAACTCGCCTACCTCCACGCGCAAACAGCTGGGCAATGCCATCGGCGTGGTGGACGGGCGCAGTCTGGAAAAGGCCGGTTCGAACAACACCTTGGGCGCTTTGGCGGGCAAAGTCGCGGGGGCCCAGATCAGTCAGAACTCGGGCGACCCGGGCGGTGGCTTTACCATCCGCTTGCGCGGCGTCAGCTCTATCAAAGGGAACTCCGACCCGCTGTACATCGTAGACGGCGTTATCGTGGACAACTCTTCGCAAAACGTCATCAACCGCAGCGCCGATGCCATGACGGTAGGGCTGGCAGCCGGGCAAAACCGCCTTATTGACATCAACCCCAACGACATCGAGCGCATCGAAGTGCTCAACGGCGCCTCCGCAGCGGCCCTGTACGGCTCGCGTGCCTCCAACGGCGTGGTTCAAATCTTCACCAAGCGAGGGCGCTCGGGCAAGCCCATCATCGAGTTCAGCACTTCGGCCAGCCTGAGCCAACTGCGCAAAAAGGTCTTCATGACGCAGTACCCCAAGCGCTTCGGCGTAAAGGGCAACGATCGGCTGGAAACCAACCAAGACCGCCTAACCATCCTGCTCACCCTGGGCTTTACCGAACAACAGCTCATCAACCAAAACATCGGATACGTCAAGGTCGGCCCGGCCAACCGCATTCTGATCACCGACCAATACGATGTTAAGCGCTACGACTACCAGGACCTGATCTTCCGCGACGCCTTTGGCACGGACAATCACCTGTCGGTGCGCGGCGGCAACGACCGCAGCAACTACTTCGTGTCCTTTGGATACAGCAACAACGACGGCATCATCCCTAACACCAACTTCACCCGCTACTCCGCGCGCCTGCGCCTCAACCAGGAGCTGACCTCGTGGGCTACTTTGAGCACCGGCTTGAGCTATGCGCGCAGCGCAAGCCGCGATATGCCCAACGGCAACAACTTCTTTAATCCCATCAGCTGCATGTTCATCATCGACAATGTCTGGGACATCACCGAACGGAATGCCGACGGCACGCTCAAGCAGGTGGAACTGGTGCGCGTCAATCCCCTGTCGGTGATTGAAACCTTCGACATCACCCAGCGCACCAATCGCATCATTAGCGATATTAACCTCAAACTGTTTCCCTTTAAAGGTCTTCGCGTAGACTATACGCTTGGCTTAGACAACTACGGCCTACAGGGCAATGAGCTGCACCCACGCCTGCCCTATGCCGGTGTCGCCGCCACCTTTTTCCCCGACGGGTACATCGGTGTGGCCACCAGCAACGTGTCGCAGCTGAACAGCGACTTGATTATCTCTTATGAGACCGCCATCGGTGAACACATCACCTCTACGACCACTGCCGGCCACCAGTACCAGTACGGAAAGAACGAGTTTACGGGTGTGGAAGGCCGCGACCTGGCGCCGCTCATTAAGAACATCGCCGGGGCTTCCAACCTCTTTAACCTACCGGCTCAGTCTATCGGCGAATTCGCCCTAAACGGCTATTTCCTGCAACAGACCTTCGGCGTTAAAGACCAACTGTTCCTCACCCTGGCCGGACGCATAGACGGCTCCTCGTACTTTTCGGAAAACAATCAGAACAACTTCTACCCTAAGGCCAGCCTCAGTTGGGTGGCCTCCGAACTGTTCCGCAACAGCGGCCTTTCCAACAGCATCAGTACCCTGAAGCTGCGCAGCTCCTACGGAAAAGCGGGCAACCTGACCGGCATTGGCTTCTACGACCGCTTCAACAATTACCCCGGCAGCAACCTCACCGGTTTTCCGGCCTTGTTACCGCCCTCTCAGTTGAACAACCCAGACGTGGCACCTGAGGTCATGACGGAAATAGAGGGCGGCTTCGACGTAGCCCTGTGGCGCAACCGCATCGGGCTGAGTCTAACGCTCTACCGCCAACAGATCGACAATTTGGCCATTAACCGTCCCTTGCCTCCTTCCATCGGAGGTACCAGCGTGGTGACAAACGTGGGCAGCATGACCAACCGAGGCGTAGAATTGCTGCTCAACGCCCAGCCGGTGCGCACCGCCAACTTCGCTTGGAACGTGGGCATTAATTTTTCTCGAAACATCAACGAAGTTTCGGGTGTGACCGGCATCCTCAGCCTGCGCGGCTCCGACGGCACCCAGTCCGTTCTGAGCGGGCAACCCTTTGGCGTGTTCTTCGGCCGCTATTACGCCCGCAACGACGACGGCTCCCTGCTGCTGACCCCGCAGGGCTTGGCCCAACCCGAACGCGGATTGGTCATTCCGGAAAGCCAGTTCAACGAGGCCAGCCTGCCTACCGGAGCCCTTAAAAACCGCATCTACCGCTACGGCGGCAGTGTCTTCATCCCTATGCGCGACGCCAACGGTCAGCCGCTGACCACCGGCACTCAGGAGCTCCGCAAGGTACTGGGTAACCCCTTCCCCGACTGGGTAGGTACCTTCATCACGTCACTGGCCTATAAAAAGCTGACTTTCAACCTGCAACTGGATGTTTCGCGAGGTAACGACGTCTATAACTGGAATCGCATCACCAGCAACAACGTCGGCTTCGGCCCTCTGGCCGAAAAAGAACTCAAGGGCGAAGTGCCGCGCGGTTACGTAGCCTCTATCGCCGGAGGAGTAACCGGCCAGCGCATACAGGAAGAACATGTCGAAGACGGCTCCTACGTAAAGGTGCGCGAAATCGGCCTCACCTACGACTTAGGGCGCATCGGGCGCAGTGTAGATAACCTCTCCGTCAGCCTCTGGAGCCGCAACCTACACTCGTGGGACAACTACCAGGGCTTCGACCCGGAGACCAACTCCGCCGGCCAAAACGACCGCGTCCGCGGCGACGACTTCGGCAACGTACCCATTCCCCGCATGTTCGGCATTCGCCTTTCGGGTAGGTTTTAACCGTTCAAAACAACTAACGTCATGAAAAAATACATCCTTCCTCTTCTGTTGCCGGCCTTGCTCTTAGCGCCGGCTTGCCAAAAGGAGTTCCTCAACCCTAATGCAGCCGACGGCAGCCAAGTCGTCCGGACGGCCGAAGGGCTCACTGCGCTCATTGTGGGTATCAAAAAAGAATTTAGCGTCGGCGCTACCAGCGCCTTGTACAACGCGATATCCAGCAACGGCCTCACTACCAAGGAACTGTACGTGATCAATACCGGTAACGGCGAACTCACCGCCCTGGAGTCGGGCGGAGGCACCGTAGGCGGCAACAATGCCTTCATCAACAACATATGGGCCAGTTGCCACAAGGTCAAGGCCAATGCCCAGCTGCTCATCGACAACGCCGACAACGTGCGCGAAAGTGGCACTAACGAAATGATTAAAGCCTATGGCTACGTGTTTAAAGCACTGGCCATCGGCACCCTGGCCAACTTCTGGGAGCAAGTGCCCACCGAAGTCGTTACCGTAGATGAGTTCCTGGCCGGCAAGCGCCCGACGTTCAAACCGCGCATAGAGGCCCTCAAAGAGGCCGTGCAGTGGCTCAATGCCGCTCAGACGCTGGTGGAGAGCACGGCGCCTTCCACTTTCTTTGTCAACAAAGTGGGCAACGATATCGACTTGAAAAATTTGGTGTACGCACTGCAGGCCCGCTATAACCTCATGGCCGGAGACTACGCCAACGCCCTGGCAGCCGCCAACCGCGTGGACCTGAACAAACGCTCCGTCTTTCGCTTCGACGCCGTTAGCCAGAACCCCGTGTTTCGCACTTCGCTGGTCAACAATAATACCTACAACGGCGTGGTTAATTTCGGCCTCACCGGCGCACTTACACCTGACCCCGCCGACGGTCGCATCCCCTTCTACCTGGGCAACAACACAACGCCGGTACGGGTACAGGGCTTCTTTAAAAACGACACAGACCCCATCCCCCTCTACCTGCCCGGCGAAATCACGCTCATCAAGGCCGAATGCCACGCGCGCCTAGGTCAACTGCCCGAGGCTATTGCCGAGCTGAACAAAGTGCGTACAAAAACCACCGACCCCTTCGGGGTGACGGCCAAACTGGCCCCTTACGGCGGAGACCCGAACGACAAGGATGCTATTTTGCTTGACATTTACCAGCAGCGCTGCATCGAACTGTACATGAGCGGCCTTAAACTGGAAGACTCGCGCCGCTTCGGACGCCCCGGGCCCGGACAACCCGACGCCGAACGCAGCCGAAACTTCTACCCCTACCCCACCGTAGAGCGCGACAACAACCCCAACACACCGCCCGACCCGCCCGTGTAAATACAGCGGGTTGAAGCAAAATTACCCTATCGCGTGCATTGCCCTGAACCGGGTAATGCACGCGTTTTTTTTCGGAGCACCTTCCTGTACGGCGCTCTCCGTAGAGCTGCCTCTTCAAAAAAACGCCGTTGCTTCACAAACGTCTCGAAGTTTTCCCATTTTCCCCGTAACTTCTCGTCGTCCTCGAGTACTGTAAAAGCACACAGATTTGCTCACGAGGGAGCAATAACCGTCGCTTTTCATCGTCTTCAGCTGCGGTAAAAAACCGGCAAACTCCAAAGGCTCATCCGCAAGAACACCTTCGCAACGCCATGCAAACCCAATTCTTTCGTATTCGGGAAGGCCTTATGCTGCTTTGGTCTTCGTCTCACAATTTGCAATTCATGTTATATATGAAAAAGTTCCTTTTTGCTCCGGTCTTTGCCCTGGCCTTGCTCCTTTTGGGACTTTTGGCCTCTTGCACCACGTATCAAGTTCAAGTGAGCGATCCGAATGAGCTACGCCCTCTGAGTGTGTTTCCCGACGAGCTTACTTCCGGAACATACTACGTAACATCTGAAAATGCCGATGCTGCAACGGACTTTTCCGGCTTTCCGGAAAACTTGGAAAACAAGGCTTGGCTTATCGTCCGTCGGATTAACCCGGAGGAAGTGCACTTCCTTTACTTTTCGGGTATTCCCGCGGACCTTCTACCCGAATTTCTGCATTCCTTAAAACAGGCAAAAAAGGCGGGTAGAATTGCTCGATTTATATATGAAGAACCTTTTATCGAGATTACTTGTGCCACTGAGCCGAGTGCACCGGAAAGCCCGAAGGCTTATCGTCTGGAGCGCGTAGGTGAGGCCTATGCCTTGATACGCGGAGGTATCCTATCTACAGGTATCAGGCTTAAAGGTGAGCTGAACTTAAAGCGACAATCTTTCTTTTTCCAGAGTGAAGAAGGAAGCCAACGAGATTCGAGCGACTACTCGTTGTTTCTGACAAAAGAGGGTAACCGTTTGTACTTTTATTTTAGAGAAAGCAACGAAGAGGAAAACGTAGAGAGCGCCACTGGGTGGAATATGTGTGCCGTAGAAATCTTGCCGAACGGCGACCTAAAGGTTTACTCCAGTGGAGTAGAAGACGGAGAGAAATTTGAAGAGGCATCCCAAGGTCCCGATAAAATAGATAAGTACACATACCTCATTCTGCCCGACAAGGTCGGCAAGGTCATAGATAGCGGCGCGCTAACTACCCTGTACTTTAAGCGGGTGAAGTGAGGCTGTGAGTGTCTCGCAACAGGGGAAGTCGTCGAGGCTATGCCGGTGGGTGGCGAAATTCATGTAACACATAGGGGTAGAAGTTGTCGAGGCGATAAATATCGTTTTCAAGAGTAAGTTCATCACCCTATTGGGTTTCTATGTAGAGAGGGTCGGGGCCGCAAACGACTAAGACGTTTGTGGCCCTCCTGTTAGGAGAGCCACTGGAAGAGATTTTGTGAGCGGCTTTCGCGGTGCACGCCGGAGGTTGAGTGAGGTGTTTTGATACGGGTTGTTTGAAAAAACGGTCAAATAGCTCTTCTCTTTCCTCCCCACCGGCTTTTAAATATAACGAGGACCGATCTTACCCGGCGATTAAGCGAGTAAACCCAGTTTAAACTACGACAGTTTTAGGTAGAGAGCAGAGACTTTTGACGTCCGTTCCACCAAGCCCATGCGCCGGCCAACAGGCATTGTATTATCAGCCAAAACGCCCCGGCGCTACTTCCGGGGGCTGAAGCGACCGGCACTTTGTTGGGGAACTTTATGATCTCATCGTAATCTGCTGCCGTGAGGTTTTGCTCGGCGTCAAATTTTTTCAAAAACCAGGATGCCCAGTTTTTTTGCGCTTCGTCGAGAGCAGCAAGAGATGCTTTGGCCCCTTCTCGGCTTGTACCCGCCAGGTCGGTGAGTTGTCGGTAAACGCTCAAGGTGGGCGACAGTAAGGTCAAATTGTCGGCAAAGGCCGACTGAGATGTTGCCTTGTCTTCGTATTGCTTCTCCAGACTGTCCCGGACTTGCTTTTCCTCTTCTATCAGCCCAAATTCTTCGCGGTACCAGTCCCGCCATCCCTTTTCTGTCGCCGGTTTTTGAGGGTATTGCGGGTGCTGTTGGTAAAATGCTGCCAAGCGTTCTTCACGGGTCTTCTCCAGTTGGGTGTCTAAATCCCGCATGGCATTTAGGTAGCCCGCCCTCGACGGCACGGGGTGTATTTTCTCGGCGAGCGTGTTGACCAAAGTCGGAATGACGAGGGTGAACACCAGCCACGCTCCGATACTGATAAGCGCATTTTGCTCCGACGAACTGCCCTGAAGGTTTACGCCTAATACTAATAAGAACCAAAACAGGACGTGCAGAACCGCCACGCCCACCGTCTGCCACGCAATAGCAGAGGTGAGCGGGATACCTGCCCAGAGTACGGCCGGCAGCGTCACGAGCATCGTCAAGCCGGCCAGCAAGGAAAAGCGGGCGAGCATTTTCATCAGAAAAAGCCGCTGCGCCGCTACCGGTTGAGCCAATTGCAGGGCCAGGGTGCCCTGCTCTCGTTCGGCCGAAATGAGATTGAACGACAGGGCAATGACAAATAGAGGTAACAAAAAGGCCAGAGCAAATGCCAAATCGAACGCTCCAAAGGCGAGGTTGACCGGATTCTCGAGTTCACCGTCGCCTTGCGGTATTTTTCCCATAAGCGTCAGCCGCCAGACATCGGGCTGGAGGTCACCCACTCCGGTGGCGAGCACCGTCTGTGGTGCAGGCTCGAGCGCTGTTACCCAGCCGCCTCGCCACACCCCGCCTACAACGACGACGTTAGTAGGGTCTTGCCACCAGGCTACTTTTTTTAGATTGCGGGCGACGCTGTCGGCCTGCATTTTCTGTTTTTCCCAATCCTCTCGTTGTCGGACGAGCATCTCACCTATGGACAGGCGCTTGGCGGTTATGCGCTGCACGCCGTTGTGAAGGCCAAAGCCCACACTCGCGACCAGAAAGACCAGCAGTAACCACAGGGCCGAGCTGCGCAACAGGCGCAAGGTTTCGTATTTAAGTTGAAGTAGGAACATGGCTTTTTTAAATTTTAAATCACGAGCCGCAGAGGAATCGAAGCACATAGCTCAGACCGGCTCCATTTTTTTAAAAAAGAAGACGGCTATCCATCCGCTGACAACCAGCCAAATAAGCAAGAATCCGGCAGGCTTGGCCAAATCGCCGAGCAATTTGTCCGTCGGAGACGAAGCGTACTCAAAGCGGGTATTTTGGGCAAAAAAATCCTTCCCCCGTTTGCCACTCCAATCGCCGTACTTAAAGTTGTAGGTTAGGTCGGCATTCAGTTCGCCGACGAGTTGTACCCGATAACGCTCGGCAGCGGCGAGGAAATCAAAGTAGGTGTTCACATCGGTGCCGGCGAGTTGTTGGGAGAGAATACCGGTGAGGATGTAGGGCGACACAACGGCTGCTGCTTGATGTATTTGTTGCTGTTGCCGATAGATGTTGAGCAGTCTGGTTTTGTGCTTTTGAAAAACATAGGTTTCGTGTTCCTCCCCTTTTTGCATGACGAAGCCGTCCCAGTTGAAGGGAAGCTGATGGACGCTATCTACACCGAATTTTGCCAGCGTTTCCTTTTCCAACTTTTGGGTGAAAACATCGGTAGGGTCGTGGCCGTCCACACCCGTTTCCAGATCCTTTTTGATGGCATCATTGTAAGCCTGCCACGTGGGCGCCGGGTACAGCTGCCTCGCCAGATTGACTACCACTTTGGGTGTGAGGAGACAGATCAGCACCCATGCACCGATCGAGCCGACGAGCGCCGCGTTTTGTTTGCCCGTCCAAGCCGAGATGATCAGGGTCAGGTGGATGAAGCAACCAAAATAAGCGAGGTAAAGCAGTATAATGAGAGCGTAGCGGAGCCAGTGTTCCCCTCCGGCATTTACCGCCACCAGTCCGGCCGCGCCGGCTGCAAAAAACGGCAGCACTAACAGGAGCACGACGGCCCACAAACCGAGTGATTTGCCCCAGAAAAGGGTAGATGGTTTCACGCCCTGCGCCAGCAATAGACGTAAGTTGCCGTTCTCCCGCTCCGTTGCCGCCGAGCCGAAGCCTAACAAGATGATGAACAACGGGAAAAGCATCCCCAGGACGAATGCCGGAGTTAAAATGCCGAGCCGCGCGAACGCTCCTCGGTCTTCAGCTGCTCTGAACTTGGGCTGATTGGAGCGGTGCCCCTCCAAAAAGAGGGTGTTGCCCGTGAAGGCGTCTACTCCTGGGTCGAAATAGGAGAGCGGATAAATGGGTTTAAAGACATAGGTGCCATAGTGCGCTGCCGAGTGCGGGTTTTTATCCTCCTGATTCTCCCATTGCTCTCGAGCCGTGGCCGTTGCTTCGTCGTGCTGCTTTTTGAGCGATGTATAATAATCGAGGGTTCCCAAAACGGACAGGAGGAAAAGTCCTCCCATCAAGAGGGCAGACGTTCGGAAACGACCATCTCGAAGAATACTCCTAATCTGTTGATTGGCAATAGTAAAGAGCATAAGTAGTCGTTTTAGACGGTTTGCAGATAGATATCCTCAATTTCTTTAGCATGCAGAACATCGCGTAAATTGTCGATAATGTTGACCAAGCGCCCGTCTTTCATGATGCCGATGCGGGTTGCCCCGTCCTTAGCCTTGAAGATATCGTGCGTTGCCATAAGCACCGCAACACCCTCCTCTTTCAGTTCGAGCAGGAGGTGCGTGAAGTCGTTACTGGCTTTCGGGTCAAGCCCACTTGTCGGTTCGTCGAGGAAGAGTGCTTTTGCTTTTTTCGCCAAGGCAATAGCAATACCTACCTTTTGACGCATGCCTTTCGAGTATTCAGACACTCGGCGGACGGCGTCGTCTTTGGGCAAACCCGCCCTTTCGAGCAGCTGCAGCAGTTCAGCCTTTTCGTATTTAAAGCCGGCCAATCGGCTGAAATAGTCGAGGTTTTCCAGCCCCGTCAGGTTTGGATATAGTACGACTACTTCAGGCAGGTAGGCGAGGTGTTTTTTGGTTTCGATTGGGTGCTGCGCTACGTTCAGCCCATTGATAAAGGCTTGGCCGGAGGTCGGCTGAGTGAAGCCGAGAAAGCAGTTGATGGTAGTGGTCTTGCCGGCTCCATTTTGCCCTAAGAGACAGAAGATTTCGCCGGGCGCGATGTCGAGCGTCAAGTTGTCAAGAGCGGTTTTATCACCGTACTTCTTTGTGAGATTTTTTGCCGAAATCATTTTTGAAAATTTTAAAGGTTAGAGGAAGAATTAGCAGGGAAAAGGGTCTGCGAATGCCTCGCCCTCGCGCCACATTTCCACTTCCCAATCTCGGAGCAGGCAGCGGTTGAGGGCGGCGATAATGCGTTCCTGTTCGAGGTCTTGACCGATAAAGACGAGTTCGTTTTTGCGATCGCCCCAGATGGGCGACCAGTACTTTTTGAGGTTTTCAAAATTTTGATGAAATTCTGGCATTTGCTCTCGCTCTTGCGGCGGTATGGCAGCCCACCACAGGCCGGCAGGTTCATAGCGCAATGAGCCCCCCGCCTGCGACCAGAAGAGTGCTTCTTTGGGGCGGCTGGCAAGCCAGAAAAACCCCTTGGAACGCACTACGTTTCCGGGAAAGCCCTCGTTTATCCAGCGCCAAAAGCGCTCGGGATGAAAGGGGCGCCGGTCGTAGAAAACAAAGGAGGAAAACCCGTACTCCTCGGTTTCGGGCGTGTGCTGTCCATTTTTGGCCAGTTCTGCTACCCATGCGGCCGAACTCTGAGCCTTTTCAAAATCGAACTTGCCTGTGTGTATGATTTCGGCAGCAGGGATTCTGCCGTACTGGGTAGCCAGGATGCGGGCCGTTGGGTTTAGTCGGTGCAGTAAAGCGATAAGCTCCTCCAGCTGAGGCTTCGTCACCAAGTCCGTCTTGTTCAAAATGATAACATCCGCAAACTCCACCTGTTCGGTGAGTAGGTGGACAATCGGACGGGTGTCGGAGTTGTCGTTACCCAATCTTCGGTCAGACAGCCGGTCAGCCGAGCAAAAGTCACGGGGAAAATTCAAAGCGTCCACTACCGTGACCATCGTGTCGATGTAGCTCCATTGGGAGAGGTCGATCAACCCGCTTTGTCCGGCAAAATACCAGGTCTGGGCAATGGGCACGGGCTCAGAAATACCGGTACTTTCGATGAGCAGGTAGTCGAAACGACCTTCTCGCGCGAGTTTTTCAACTTCGACCATAAGGTCTTCCCGAAGAGTACAGCAAATGCAGCCATTAGACATTTCGACCATTTTCTCCTCTGTGCGGGAGAGCGATGCCCCGCGTTCAACGAGTTGTGCGTCAATATTGACCTCGCTCATGTCGTTGACAATGACGGCGACCCGAAGCCCTTCTTTGTTTCGCAAAATATGATTGAGGAGAGTAGTTTTGCCTGCACCGAGAAAGCCCGAAAGCACGGTTACGGGTAGTTTTTTTACTTGATTCTGCATAGATTGCCTTAATTTTTTAGAATAATATATGGGCACCACCGCTAAATCTTTTCAACACAGGTAGGCCCCTTCACTAATACACCAGCGAGGAGAAAGCCGGTTCTACAGACCTATTCCACCCAATCTGGAAAAAGGAAACACTTTCAGCCTCTCTCATCAGTACTTACCTACTCTGCTCCGCCGGGCTCTTCAGAGAGATGCCAGAGCATAAGGGAGGCTCACCGGCAGCGGCGAGTCGGCAAAAGTCAGGCTAAAGTGTTCGATTCAGGAAACCGTCGCAGGAGGGGCGCGAGGTCGGGAAGCGGCAAAGGAGGAAGCAGATAGGTAAGAGGTTTTGCCGAAATTATTTAGAGAGTGTATCCTTTCTGGGAGGTGGAGCGCCGGAATTTCGAGTACAACGAGGGCGGCAAACGCAGGCGCTATTTGGCAGAGCGTACATTCAACTCCTGAATGTTCTTCACTGTGGAGGTGTCTGTCGCTTGGAGCATGGCAACAAACTTTCGCTTCGTGTTGATGTTCTGGAGCGATAAAATGGTGGAGGCTAAACGACAACCAAAAGAGTGCATATGTGCTGAAAAGCACCCATGCAGACACTCTTTTTTTCGCCCGTTCTCTACACCTCATCCTTACAAAGGTAGGTTCTTTTCAGCGCGTTCGTGGCCTCGAGGTTTTAAATTTTACGGCGGTGTCAAAATTTAGACGATGCTAATTGGGTAGTGTCAAACTTTGAGCGATGCCGATTTTTTGTAAAACATTGAAAATGATATTTTTAGCTAAAAACCGCTCACTCGAAACCAAACACTACCGCCAATTGTTTACAAAGTGTTGAAAATAAGTTTTTTAAATCAAAAATTAACCATTGCCGGCGTTTGAAAGGTGCGTACCTGATTTTTGAAAACGGGAAACGCGCCCCGGTGGCGCAGGTAGAAATCATGCGGGTACGATAGTTCCGCCGACGCATCCGAAGCCTATGCGGATGTGGTCTTTCTGGGCCCAGCCGCGCAGGGTGACCGTATCGCCGTCCAGCAGAAAGGTGCGGGTGGTGCCGTCGGGCAGTTGAAGCGGGCGCTGGCCTCCCCAGGCCAGCTCGAGCAGGGAGCCGTAGCCGTCGGGTGTCGGGCCGCTGATGGTTCCGGAGGCCATCAGGTCGCCTACGCGCACGTTGCAGCCGTTGACGGTGTGGTGGGCCAGTTGCTGGGCCATAGACCAGTACAGGTACCGCGTGTTGGAGCGGCATATTACAGTTTCCGTCCCCCCCTGTGGGCACAGGCTGACTTCGAGGTGAATATCCAAGTGATGAGCGCCGGAGCTTCGCAGATAGGGAAGGGGAGTGGGGTCTTGTTTGGGCCCTTTTACGCGAAAAGGCTTTAGCGCTTCGAGCGGTACGATCCAGGGGGATATAGAAGAGGCGAAGTTTTTTCCCAAGAAAGGGCCGAGCGGCACGTACTCCCAGCGTTGGATGTCGCGCGCGCTCCAGTCGTTGAAGAGCACCAGCCCGAAGATGTAATCTTCGGCTTCTTCGATAGGGATGGGTTGGCCCAGGGCGCTGTCTTTGCCGATGACGAAGGCGACCTCCAGTTCAAAATCCAGTTGTTGGGAGGCGGAAAAGACGGGTGTTTCTGCGCCTTTAGGTAGTATTTGACCGTGTGGTCGGCGGATGGGTGTTCCGTCCACCACGATGCTGGAGGCTCGGCCGTGGTAACCCACCGGTAGCCAGCGCCAGTTGGGCAGCAAGGGGTTGTCGGGGCGAAACATTTTGCCCACGTTGGTGGCGTGCTCCAGGCTGCTGTAGAAGTCGGTGTAGTCGCCCACTTGTATGGGCAAGCGCATGCGTACGCGCGGGCGCTCCACGAGGATGGCGGCGGCGTTGTCGGGAGCCTCCGGGGTGCTCAGCCATTGTTGTAGGCGCCGGCGGACGAGGCGATGAATGGTTTTGCCCTGGGCGATGAAGTCGTTGAGCACGGGTTGCTCGAAGAGCCGGCGAAAGAAGCGGCGTTTGCCGAAGAGGCCGTGCTCGGCGGCGGCCGCCAGGTCGATGACGTGATGGCCAACGGCCACTCCTGCGCGTGGGCGTCTGTCAGGGCCTTCAAAAATGCCGAAAGGCAGGTTGTGGATGGAAAAATCGGAGTCGGAAGGGATGGGTAGCCAGGTGTTCATAAAATTTTATTTTGGTCGAAAGATATCGGCCAGTGCCTCTTCGAGAGTGGGAAATTGGAAAGAGAAACCCTCCTGGCGGACCTTGTCGGCCGATACCCGGGTGCTGTTGAGTACGACATCGGCCATTTCGCCCAGCAACGCGCGCAAAGCAAACACGGGAGCCGACATCGGCAGTGCTCGCCGGCCCATGGCGCGTGCGGTGGCGCGCACCAGTTCGCGGTTGCGCACAGGGTTAGGCGCTGCGGCGTTGTAAATGCCTTCGGCGCCGGTCGTCTCCATAGCCCAAAGAAACATGCGGCACACGTCGTCTCGGTGTATCCACGAATACCACGCTTGGCCGTCGCCAAAGTAAGCACCTATGCCCCAACGCAAGGGCCGGATTATTTCTCGCAGGGCTCCTCCCGACCGTTCGAGCACAATGCCAATGCGCAGCGTTACCGTGCGTATGCCCATGGCGGCAATGGTTTCTGTCGCTTGCTCCCACGCTACGGTGGAGGTACTTAGGAAGCCTTGGTCGGCCGGCGGGTCGTTTTCCGTCATCAGTCGCTCGCCCGAGTTGCCGTAGTAGCCGATGGCGGAGGCGGCCAGATAGGCCTGAGGCAGGTGTTGAAGGCGCCGAAAGGCCTGCCCCAACACGCGCGCGCCGTCCACACGGCTGGAGATAATGAGCTTTTTGCGTTCGGGCGTCCAACGCTTCTCGGCGATGCCCGCTCCGGCCAAGTTGAGGACCACATCGGTCCCTCGCACCGCTTCGTCGTCTATTTGCCCGTCCGCGGGGTTCCAGCCGAAGTGGTGCTCGGCGCGAGGGGTGCGCGTCAGCAGTCGCACGCGATGACCCTCTGCTTGCAACATTTCTACCAATCGCGAGCCGATGAAGCCGCTGCCGCCCGCAATTAAGACGGTCTTTGCCATAAAAAGACGAAGAGGTAGTGATGGAATTTACCGCAACGCTCAGAACACATGGCGTTCGGCGTGATAACTGGAGCGCACCAAAGGCCCACTTTCCACGTATTTGAAGCCTTTAGCCAGCCCTATTTCACGATACTCGGCAAAGACATCCGGATGCACGAATTCAACTATGTCGAGGTGCATCTTTGTCGGCTGTAAGTATTGGCCGATGGTGAGGATGTCGCAGCCGTTTTCCAGCAAGTCGTCCATAAGCCGAAGCACCTCCTCCTTTGTCTCGCCCAAGCCAACCATGATGCCGCTCTTGGTGCGTTTGCCGTAAGCTTTTGTGCGCCGTATTTGCTCTAAACTGCGCTCGTATTTGGCCTGCGGGCGCACCTTCCTGTATAGGCTCTTGACGGTTTCCATGTTGTGGCTGACGACCTCTTGGCCGGCGCTGATCATGCGCTCGAGGGCTTCCCAGTTGGCTTTCGTATCCGGGATGAGCGTTTCGATAGTCGTCTGCGGGCAGCGCTCCTTGACGGCGCGCACGGTGCGGTACCAGATTTCGGCGCCTCGGTCCTTTAACTCGTCGCGATTGACGGAGGTGATGACGGCATGCTTCACACCCATAAGCCAGATGGCCTCTGCTACGCGGCGCGGTTCGTCCTCGTCGTACTCGGTGGGTCGGCCGGTTTTTACGGCGCAAAAGGAGCACGAGCGCGTGCACACGTTGCCCAGAATCATGAACGTCGCCGTGCCTGCCCCCCAGCATTCTCCCATATTGGGGCAGTTGCCGCTTTGACAGATGGTGTGTAGTTTAAATTCGTCTACTATACTGCGCACCATGCGGTAATTCTCCCCCATGGGCAGGCGCACTTTGAGCCATTCGGGGCGCTTGTGGCGCTCGGGTGGCGTATGGTCAACGACGGGAAGCTCAAGCATAATTTTTTCAAATGAGTGGCTCGCAAAAGGCGAGGGATACCGCTAAAAAAACGTTCGATAAAAGCACTGAGGGTAAACGCGAGCGCCAAGTTACGCACCTTTGACCGGCACAGGCACTTATTCGTGCAGCGAACTTGTGGTCGCGGCAGTAAAATGCGTTTAGCCCGGCCGGAGTTCAACTCGTGCTGCGTTTACTTACTAACCCGACGGCTGTAGAGAGGCGTGGTGGTTGCGCATGTACTGGAAGTTTCGTTTCCTGTGGCGAGGTGGCCACTCGGCCGACAAGGGCTTTTCTCGTCGAGGATTTGGCGGCAGAGGAAATCGCCAAGTGGATTTTTAGAGAAATTCCGTGAGAGGCTTGTGTCCCAAAAGCGCCCGTTTGTATCTTTGTGGCCCCAAAGTCAGGCGCGATAGCTCAGCTGGTCAGAGCGCATGATTCATAATCATGAGGTCGGGAGTTCAAGCCTCCCTCGCGCTACACAAGAGGGTCCGAAAGGCCGCTGCGTCGGCTTCGGGCCATTTTTATTTTCTCAGGCGTACCTCGTCTGACTGCTCGTAGGAGGTCACCTGCTGCAATTGGCCTTCAGAGGAGGCGATGCTTACCGCCACGGTGCAGTCGCCGGTGACGTTGGTTACGGTGCGAAGCATGTCTAAAATGCGGTCTACGCCCAAGATGAGCGCGATGCCGGCGCTGGGCACATGTATGCTTTCCAGGATGATGATGAGCATAACGATTCCGGCTCCCGGCACGGCGGCGGTTCCGATGGAGGCCATGACGGCCAGCAGCAGGACGTTGAGCTGGGCGCTTAGGGTTAAGTCCATGCCCAGGGCTTGAGCGATGAACACGGTCGCCACTCCTTGATAAAGGGCTGTGCCGTCCATGTTAATGGTAGCTCCCAAGGGCAATACGAAGGAGGAAACTTCTTTCGATACGCCTAATTTTTCTTCGCAGCACTCCATCGTTACCGGCAGGGTGGCGCCGCTGCTGCTGGTAGAGAAGGCCACCAACTGCGCTTTTCCGATGCCGCTCCAGAACTGCCGAGCGGTCATCTTGGAAAATAGGCGCAGCAGTAGGCTATAGGTGCCCAGGGTGTGCAAGGCGAGACCGCCCGCCACCGTCAGGCAGTACAGGAGTAGTCCTTTGAGCAGACCCACGAGCTGGCCGAGGTCTCCTCTGGAAGCCGTGGCGATGGTGTTGGCCATTAGGGCAAACACGCCCAAGGGCGCGATAAGCATAATGATATCGACCAACCGAATGCTGACAGCGCTCAGGCTTTGAAAAAAGCGCAGTAGAGGTTGAGCGGTCTTTTCGGGTACCTGCAACAGGCCGATGCCGAAAAAAATGGCAAAAAAGACCACCTGTAACATGTTGCGGTTGTCGGCCGCGGCTCCGAAGATGTTGGAAGGTACCATGTTGGTCAGGATGCTCAGGGGGCTGCTTTGGCCGACGTCTTGAGCCCTCTGGCGGCCGGTTTCCACATCGCTGCTGTAGGCCGCCATCAAGTTGTCGCGCAACTCGGAGGGCAGAGCCTTTCCCGGCTGCAACATATTGGCCAACAATAGGCCAACGGCGATGGCCACGGCTGTGGTGGCGATGTACAGCACGAGGGTTTTTCCGCCTATTCGCCCCAGTCGGCTTACATCCGACAGAGAGGCCACTCCACTGATGAGCGAACCCAACACCAAAGGCACGGCGATGAGCTTGAGAGCATTGATAAAAAGGTCGCCGAACGGCGCTATCCAGCGTTGTACGAAGTTCGTCCAGCCGTTAGCGGCGGCGGCAATGCCGAACAACAGGCCTAACAAGAGGCCGACGATAATTTGCCAGTGGGTTTTCCGATACCAGGGCATAGGCTGCGAGAAAGGGGTGATTTACGCGCTCACGGCATCGCGTGTGCGCACCCTTCTGCGCAAAAGTAGCAGCCTTGTGTGTCGTCGGGGGGCTTACGGCGGAAAAATTGGGCTTTATTGCTTTGCACTGCTCATCATCACGGGGTTGTTCTGCCGTTGGAGCTGGGCAAAGGCTTCCAGCCCACATTGCAGAAACTGCCGATATTCTTCTGCATCCGGCGTGTACCCTCTGGGCTGGTTAAGCAGGGTCTTGCCGTCGAGGTGCATCAGCACGTACCAGGGCTGAGAGTTGCGCTGGAAGTTGTTGATTTGGAAGCTGCTCCACTTGGCCCCCACGGTTCGGATTTTTTCGCCGGTGTGGCGGTCGAGTAGGTATTTCTGCCGGTCGTCGGGGAAGAGGCGCGCTTGGTCGTCTACATACAGCGAAGCCACCACATAGCGCTCGCGCAGCAGGCCGAGGATTTCTTTTTGGTTCCAGACGTTCTCTTCCATTTTGCGACAATTGACGCAGCCGTATCCGGTGAAGTCTATGAAAAGCGGTTTGTTCTCCTTCTGAGCAATGCGCACCGCTTCGTCGAAGTCGTGATAACAGTCTATCTGGTGCGGGCAGTCCATAGGGCGGAAGTAGTTGTAATGCACCGGTGGCGCGATGCCGCTGAGGAGGCTCAGCGATTGGTAGTTGAACAAACCATAGGCTAAATATCCCGCGAAGCTCAACGATAGGGCTCCCATTACCCATCGCCCTGGACCAGGCCGCCCGGAAGCGCCCTTCAAGAAGGGCATTAGCCCCAATTGATACAACCCTAGGCACAGCGCAATTAACAACCACAACGCTAGGAACAGCTCGAATTTCAAAATCCCCCAGTGCCGCACCATATCGGCCGTGCTCAGGAATTTCAGCGCCAAAGCCAGCTCCACGAAGCCCAGCGTCGTCTTCACATTGTCCATCCAGTTGCCGGATTTGGGCAAGCTCTGCAGCCAACCCGGAAACATGGCGAACACACCAAAAGGCAAGGCCAGCGCCAGGCCAAAGCCCGTCATGCCGATGAGCGGGCGTACCGGTATAAAACCCCAAAGGGCATCGCCCGCATTGACACGGGCCGTTTCCACCAGCAGGGTACCGATGATAGGCCCGGTACACGAGAACGATACCAGCGCCAAGGTGAATGCCATGAAAAAAATGCCCAACAGCCCGCCTCGGTCGGCCATGCGGTCGCTCTTGTCCACCCATGAAGAGGGCAGGGTGATTTCAAAAAGGCCGAAAAACGACAGGGCAAAGAGGACGAAAACGACAAAGAAGAGCAGGTTGAAGTACATGTCCGTGCTCATCTCGTTGAGGATGGTAGGGCCGAAAAGAGCGGTCAGCAAAATGCCGATAGACACGTAGATGACGACGATGCTGCCGCTGTACCACAGCGCGTTGCGCAACCCCGTGGCGCGGTCGCGCGAGCGCTTGGTAAAAAAGCTCACCGTCAGCGGAACCATGGGAAACACGCACGGCGTCAGCAGGGCGATAAGGCCACCCAAGAAACCGGCCAGGAATACCCACCAGTTCGAGCCCCGCTGCTCGCTCTCGGCAGCGCATTGGCTGATGTATTCCTGCGGATTGATGTCGCGCTTAGAGTCGAAAAACCCTTGGAAATTCGGGTCTTTGGGTTCCGCTACCGCGCCTGGTTCGAGCTGAGGCGTCGGTACTTCGGGTGCGTTTCCCGCTCCGTTAGCGGGAGCAAGCTCGCCGGAGGGCTTGGGAGTTTCCTCGCTGTTCTTCGGGCTCGAGCCGCCGGAGGGCGTAAGAACGAAAGAGAAGTCCACGTCGCGCGGCGGCAGGCACATCTCATCGTCGCAGACCATGTAAGACAAGTACCCTTTTATGGGCTTGCTAAAGTCCGTCACGACTACCCGCTGCGTAAAGATGCCTATGCCGGAGAACTTGGTCAAGTTCATGCCGAAGACGTTGTCGTACTTCGTCGTCTTGTTGCCGCTTTCCTTAACCTGACCTTTCCGCTTAAAGTGCGGACCCTCTTCAAAGGTAAACGAGGTGGGCACGGGGCCGTCTTCGCTTTCCAGGAATTGCGAATAGGTAGCCCAGCCTTCCTCAAGCGTTACGGTGAAAATTAGGTCAAATTCACCGTTGCCCACTTCTCTTGTGGAGAACGACCAGCGGGCGGGGTTTTGCGCGGTAAGAAGAGGGAGAAAAAGGGCGATTATACCTACACCGGCAATCAAGCGGACGCTCATACTTCTTAAAATTCGCAGGTTAAAACAAAGGGCAAAGAAACGGCATTTTCCGCCGTCGGCGATGTCGGCCCCGGCCTTAAAACAACTTTAACGGCCGGTCAGTCTTCAAAACGCAGGTGTTTTACCGTTAAGCCCTTGTTAATGAGCTGCTTGAGCGAGTCTATGCCGATATTCAAATGCATTTCGGCGTATTGAGCCGTTACAGCGCGGTCGCTGGCTTCGGTTTTAATGCCGTCTTCTTGTAGCGGCATGTCGCTCACCAAGAGGAGAGCGCCGGCCGGCATGCGGTTTTTAAAGGCGGCCACGAAGATAGTCGCCGTTTCCATGTCTATGGCGTAGCAGCGCAGGTCGCGCAGGCGCTTCTTGAAGTCCTCGCGGTGTTCCCATACGCGCTTGTTAGTGGTGTACACCACTCCGGTCCAGTAGTCCTGCTCGTACTCTCGGATAGTCGTAGAGATGGCCTTTTGCAAGGCGAAGGCGGGTAGGGCAGGCATTTCCGGCGGCATATAGTCGTTGCTGGTTCCTTCGCCTCGAATGGCCGCGATAGGCAGGATGAGGTCTCCGACGCGGTTTTTGCTGCGCAGCCCTCCGCATTTGCCCAAGAAGAGGACGGCTTTTGGGTGCACGGCCTCCAGTAGGTCAATGATAAGGCCGGCGTTGGGGCTGCCGATGCCGAAGTTGACGATGGTGATGTTGCCCGCCGTGGCCGCCTGCATCGGGCGGTCTGCTCCATAGGTCGGCACATCGTGCTTTTCGCCAAACATGCGGACGTAGTTGCTGAAATTGACCAGCAAAATATACTGGCCGAACTTCTCCAGCGGCATGCCGGTATAGCGCGGCAGCCAATCTTTGATGATGCGCGTCTTCGCCGCTCGCTGTCGCTCTTCGATTTCGCTCTCTACCCGCAGCAGATCGTCGTAGTCAAAAGAAGGGGCGCTGTTTTCCATCTTTTTTTAGGGCAAAGTACGGCAATAGGCGCTACCCTAAGGAAAAGATAAGGTTAAAAACGAGGCGGCTCTCGTAGCAGTATGTTGAGCGAGCGTCGTAAAAACTTCACCACACCATCGGATCATACCCTTGGGTAAGGCCGCAACCCCTTACTTCTTTCTTTTCACTAAGACCTGTGCGTTAATAAAGTAAGTAATCCGAATTTTTTTATTTTGTTTTTTTAAAAAATAATTTCTCGAAAAAAGGTAACTAAATAGGTTTTTTATCTATATAGTTATTAACAATTTAAAGGTTTTTTCAGAAAATTATTTTTTAACATCTTTACCATGTCACGCGCAAGAGTTCAGAGGTCTTATTCGGCTGCTTTGCGGCACATAGTGGTCCTGGTCGGGTTAGTGTTTGAGCCGTGTAATACGATCACGGCCCAATTGCATTACGAAGCCCGCGGCACGGGGCGAACTACGGGAGTTATTTGCACACTTGCGGTGTACAACCCTACCCCTACTCCCGTTCGGACCGTTGTCGGCGATTGTTTTATTCCTGCCGTTGAGGATTACCAAGCTTATGTGGTACCTCAAGTGTATCCGGTCGAGGTGCCGCCCTTTGGTGCCGCGTCGGTGCCCCTCGAGGGCTATTGCGTCCATGTGCAGCGCCTGCCTGTACCCGACGGCGGTGCTATGAGCGACGTGTCGCAGTGGGTGTCTTGGGCCGCTGCCGACCCGCTTCCGGAACCGGGTGTGATACCGGAGCCGCCCTTTTACTTTTCGCCCGGTGCAACGCAAGGCGATCCTTTAGCGCTCACCTATCCGGGCTCGCAAACGCCTTTTCCTTACCGCATTGATTTTGACCGATACCCTCGCCAGGCGGCGCGTCTGCTCTTACACGCTGTCTACGCCGCCGGCCAAGCCTTCGATCGGTTGGTGGCCGAGGGTAAGATGCCTCTTGTCTCTTCGGGTCGCCCGCCGGAAACCTTCAGAGACGACCTGATTCAGCAGTGCTTGTGGGCATACGGAGCACGCCTAGAGGGCAAGTTCTACGACAAAGCCGCATTTGCCGAGCAGTTCATCGAGGAGGTAGAACAGCAGCTCAATCGGCCGGCCTCGGACTTTCCGGCCGAAATCCGACCACAAGTGGAGCGCCAACAGCAAGACCTTTGGTCGAGCATCTCCTTGGTGGGCAGCACCGCTAAACTGATACCGGGGTCGGACCGCCACCCGACCGACGTTTTTCGGCCCGTACCCGTCGGTCCGCCCGTTGAGCCTGCCGTTGAGCTGGTGCGAATTTTGGAAAACATCAATCCCGCCCGACGGGATGCCCTCGACCGGCTGGTGCCGGTTCGGCTTTTTTTGAAAAATAACGATGCTACGCCGGCCTTACAAGCCTTGCGGTTGGCGGCTCGTGAAAAATGGAGAACTGCCTTGGGGCACACTGTTGGTCAAATCTACCCGAATACGGAAACGGCCCTTTGCGATATCTTGACCACTCTGGGCTACCTACAAAGTGACGCCGGAAGTGACCTCGCCGAGGACGACCGCCGCGCATTGGTCGTCGAACTTATCGGTCGGCTAAACGCCCATGTCGAGGCCCAAGTAGGTGCCCTGCAAACGACCGACCCCGGTTATCTCCAAAAATGGCGTTCCCTAAAAAGTTGGGAGAAGGCCCCCTGGTATGTTGAGTATTGCACACCTACCCATCCTCTCAAAAAACTGGCAGATGCGCCTGCGACCGTGCGCAACACCCGGCCGTTCGGCCCCGGCGAGATCCGGCTCACCGGTGCTTCATGGAAACACACCTTTGCTTCCGTGACCGGTGCCGTGCCGCGCAAGTTCCCGTGGTGGGTTCCTGCCGGGGGCATACCGGTCATCGGCGCGGTCACTTACCTAATCGTGCGCGATAAGGACGGCAGCGCATCGACTCCGGCGCCAACCGCCGGGCCGGATGCGTTTTTGTTGTCTTCTTGTAGAGGCGAGGGCACGCTGGACGTATTGGCCAACGATACCGGCGACGGCATTGCCGTGACGGCAGTATTTCCCGACGTCCCGGGGATTTTGGTGGCGATCTCCGGCGCTACAAGCGTGGTGATCACCGGCACCGGTACGGTAGGCGTTTTTACGGCCACCTACACGATCGCCGATCGGAGCGGCCGTACGGCCACGGGTACCATCCGCATTACCGTCGCAGACCAAGTGCCACCGACAGTCGTGTGCCCGTCTGCCGTCACTCTCGATGGCTGTGGGCAGGCGCCGGCACCGGCGCTGACCGGCCAGGCGACCGCCACCGACGACTGCGCTGGCCCGGTCAGCCTCACCTTCGCCGATCACCCACCCGTGTTGACCGGCTGTTCGGGCACCGTCCGGCGCATCTGGACGGCTGCCGATGCCGGCGGCAATACGGCCACCTGTACCCAGAACATCACCTTAGAGGATCGGCGTGCGCCCGTGTTTACCTTATGCCCATCAGCCGTGAGCGTCTCTTGCGAGGCACGCAATAACCTCGCCGTTACCGGCATGGCCCAAGCCCAGGATGCCTGCAACGGCGCATCCCCACCGGTGCATACCGACAATACGATGGGCTTCAACGGCTGTTCCGGTGTGATCATCCGCACCTTTATGACTGCCGACAGCTGCGGCAACACCGCCACCTGTCAACAGACCCTTTCGGTTTTTGACAATACGCCGCCCGTGTTCACGACTTGTCCTGGCCCCGTGTCCGTCCGTTGTGGTCAGCAAAACAATCTCAACATCACCGGGCGGGCCGTAGCCTCCGATGCTTGCTCCGGCCTCGCGACGGTGACGTATGCCGATGATCTGAGCCAGTTTTTCGCTTGTGAGGGCGTGATTATCCGCACCTTCACCGCTGCGGATCCGTGCGGCAATACCACTACTTGTCGGCAGGACGTGATCGTCCTCCCTGTTCCCTGCGATTTCACGCCCTCGTTCGCCTTCGAGCCGGCAGTATGCGGCGACTGCAATGGAGTCGTCCGCACGAAGGTCACGCCGCCCGGTTCGTACACCTACGTGTGGGAAAACGGTAATAGCGGGCCTGAGGTGTCCGACCTGTGCCCGGGCCCCATATCGGTCACCATCACGGACGAGGTGAACGAGTGTACAAATATTTTCACAGCGGTGGTGCCCAACGTGTCGATGCTGACACTGACGGTTTTGCAAGTGGTTCACCCCTCCGGGCCGAACAACAACGGGCGCATCGTGTTGCAAGTGACCCCGCCAAACGCCCGGCCGCCCTTTTTGGTTTTTGTCAACGGTACGCCCATCGGCCCGGCCAATACGTTTGTGTTTCAGATCACCAATATGCCTCGGGGTGAGTACCTCATCTGGGTCGTAGATCAGAATGGTCAGGGCTGTCCTTCTAACCAGGTGTTCGTTGTTCTTTTGCCCGGGCTGAGCACCTCTCCGCAGTTGAGCCGGCAGTCCGGCAGCACGCCGTTAATGCTGTCGGCGGCGACGTCGCCCGAGCACCCCGTACCCCAACCCTTGCTGCTTAGGCCGACCGGGCCGGGCTTTGCCTTGAACGTGCCCACCGGCCCGCAGGGCCAACTGCAGGTGGAATACCACCCCTGGCTTCTTGAGAATTCAAATGCCCGATGGGTGGCACCTGCGGCTCAACTGAGTGCAGGCTATCGCCGCTATCTGAGCAAGCCCTTTAACTCGATGCAATTTTTTACTGAGACCCTTCTCTCCCGGCTGCACTTACCGCCCTCCTTCGGTTCCTCGTTCTATGGGCTGACCGTTGGGAGCGGGGTACAAGGTGCGCCAATTCGCGGACTGACCTTGGAGGCGGGGGGGCGCTTGCAGCTCCTGACGGCACCATCCCCTTACGGCTGGTCGGTGACCGCCTATCTGCGCACCCATTTGCCCATTGGAGAGTAGCCCGCCACAGCCGTACCCGCTATCCCCTTTACACTGCGCTGAGGGAGAGGCAAATACCGTTACCCTTTTCTCTAACCTTTTAAACATTTCTAACTATGAAACCCTATCTTTTTTCTGCCCTCTTCTTCTGGCTTCTGGGCTTTAGCCCGGCGACCTTCCAACACCAAAGCCAGGGTGACCAACTCGCTAAAGAGGCTTGGAACGCTTACCAACAAGGCTATAACCCTCAGCTATCGGCTCAAGAGCAAGCTGTGAAGTTCGACGAAGCCGCTAAAAAGTACGAGGAGGCCGCCAAGGCCTACGAGGCCGAAGGAAATAAAGAAAAGGCCGAAGACGCCCGCAAGATGGCGCGAGGCGCTCGCCAGAACGCCGAGCACCGGCGAAAAATGGGAAATGCCCCTGACGCAAGCCACCGGCAAGTGCGGGCTACCGGGAGAACCACCGGACATGTGGCCGATGTGGTGCTCTCTAACCCCGGCTCAAAACCCGTGGATGTCGAGTTGCCGAACGGTGCCGTCATTCCCTCAGACGGCCGTTACCAGGGCTACGCCATACCCAATACGCCCGGAAAAGTGCGGGTGCCAGCGCAACAGACCGTTACGCTGCCGATAGGTGGCTACTGCACGCATCCCGACCTGCCGGCACCACCCGCCGGTGCCATACTGCCCGACTTGGCGAATTGGCCGCCCCATGTGCTCCCCTTCGAGCCAACCGTGCGCCAGATCGAGCCTGCCGTTCAACGCTTAAAGGACCGAGGAGTTATCCGCGTGCCCTCTGCTCTCCTGGAAATCATCCCGCAACAAGTCTTCTGGAGCCTCACCACACCCCACTATGACCCTTGCAGCCACTTGCTCGCTCTCCTCGATGAGGCAGGCGTGCCGCAAAGCCAGGTGCCCATGGTTGTTGTCCAGGTAGTAGACGCCGTGCTCAAAACCGGCCGAGAGCTCAACTTACCGGGCTACGCGGCTTCGTTGCCCCACCTATCCATAACACCGCCAGGTCCTTCTCCGGAGGTGCCGCTGAACACGCGGGTCACCAGCACCGGACGGACGACCGGCCACATTGCCGACATCACCATCACCAATCCCTCCTCTCGTCCGGTCAATGTCGTCATAGGAGCCGGCGGAGCAGCCTACGTGCCGTCCAACGGCAAGGACCAATCGTACGTAATACCCTCCTTGCCCGTAATACCCGTGTCGCCCCGAGAAACGGTTACCGTACCCTTGCACGGCTATTGTGCCGATGTACATCGCCCACCGGTGCCCGGCGGTAACAGCATGCCCTCCCCCGGAGAATGGATAACCGCTGCATCACCCCACACCCTTAGCGTGCCGGCCGGCGCGGTTCGCATACCTACCCATACTGCACCGCCCCTCTCAACGGTTGCCTCCGCACTGAGTACTCAGCCCTTGCCATCGGTCGCTTCCAAGTGGAACTGCCTACCCTTGCCCGCCGCACCCGGCCAACCCCTAATACCCGGCACAGACATCCCTATTCGCACGCCGATTCCCGCGGCAGAAAACCCCGGGCTTGCCGTGCCGCTACTCCTGGACGCCGCCCAACGCATCGAATCTGCTTACGACAAGGTGGGCGGAACGCTCTCCACGCCCTTCTCGGCAAACCCTGCCAAACAAAAAGAGGCCGTCGCTCAGCAGACGCTCTGGATATACGCAGCCGCCTTAGAGGGCAAAGAATACACCCAAGAAGACTTTCGAGATAACACCGTCAAACAGTTCGAGCAAAATACCGGCCGACCCTACACCGGCCTGCCCGCCGAACAAAAAGACCAACTGAACAAGGGCGTCCAAGACTTCTGGGCAGCCTTTACGGCTACAGGCGCAGAGGCGAAAATTCTGCCGCAGGTGCCCGAACCCGCACCTGTAAAGCACCTCGAAAACGGCATAACCAAGCCCAAGGGCAACACCGCCGTACCTAATACGCTGACTAATGCACTGAACCAGGATAAGCCACAGCCGCCGGCAGCACAAGGGCAGCCACCGGCAGAACAAGAACAAGAGAAGTGTAAGTGTGATTCAATATCTTTTAACATTAGGGTTACTAATACTGATGCGACCGCAGAAGTAAAGACTCCTTCCTTTCCTGGGAAGATAGAAGCGCATACAATAAAAATAAAGGAGCCAGCAACAAAGGAGTACGATGATAGGAAGAAAACCGTCGAGATCGTGATCGACAATGTGAAGGTGACCTGCTCTTGCGCTGTCCCCTGTGTGCCGTACGATGAAATTAATGAGAAAGAACGCAAAAAAAGAGATAAGGAAAGAGATAGAATAACAAGAGAGATACTACCGAAGTATGGTGAAGAAAAAAGCAAAAACAAAAAAGATGCACTTAGAAAAACGAACACAGATGCACTTCGAGAAGCGAAGATAGAATTAGTAAGTGATGGGGATAATAAGAATGAGAAGCAGCCCTCTCTGAAGTCTGACTTCGACTGGGATAAGAAATTGTTCATTTATACTATTACTCCTGATCAAGAAAAAATCAAAGATGGTGATGAGATAAAATTCAAAGTCTCTTATACCTGCCTCGCCGAGGGTTGCGCCTCCGTCTTCTGCAGCCGTGAATTCAAAATGTATGTAAGGATAAAGCAAAAGCAGAAAAAATAGTACCTCAAAACACACGAGGGTAGTATCAAACTTTGAGTGATGACAATTACTTGTAAAAAGTTGAAGATGAAATTTTTAATCAAAAACTGGTCACTCAAAACTAAACACTGACCACACGAAAACGTGTCTGATTATTGTTACATAATGACCGGGCGACTCGAAGTCATCCGACAAGCAACAAGACCTGACGATATGCTCGGAGCCGTTTTTGCGGCAAGCTTTGGCCTCATAGATAGCCAAAGGATTTGATTTAGCCACAAGAAGTCGTTCGAAGAGTAGCACTGCTTATTTACGGAGAGGAAACCGGAGGTTTCCTCTCCGTTTTTCTTCCCTACAAGCCAAAGCGCCAAACCCGGATTTCTTACAGCGTTCGCGTTTTGCGGCAGGGCTATCGCACCAGTGTGACCTCGCCGCGCAGCGTTTCTTCCGAGGCGTCGGGCCATCGCACTTGGAGCACCCAGACGAACACGCCGGGGTCGAGCGGTTGGCCGCGGAAAGTGCCGTCCCACCCGACGTAGGGGTCGTTGATGGGAAAATGGGTTGCCGAGAACACGCGTTCACCCCAGCGGTCGTACACGTCGAAGGTGAGCACATGCGTTTGAGGGCTGCCGTGCACCAAGAGCAAGTCGTTGTTGCCGTCTCCGTTAGGCGAAAAAGCGGTGGGCACATAGGCGCGCCAGGCCTTTTCTACGGCTATGCGGAGGCGCCCTATACCGGTACAGCCGAACGCATCGGTGACGGCCAGCGATATCCATTGGGTGGTCGTCAGTCCGCGCACCTCGGGTTCCGGGCAAGTGGTACAGGACAGCACGCCGGGCTCTTGGGCCGACCAGACATATTTCAAAGGTGGCTCGGCATTGTTGATCACGGCGCGCAGGGTCATTGCTTGACCGAAGCGCAAGGTGGTGTCGGGGCCGAGCATCACCTGTAGCGCAGGGCGCTGCTCCAGCGTTACCGGTGGAGCCGATGCCGTGCAGCCGTTTCGATCGGAGGCGCGAGGGGCGTAAGTGCCCGCCGGCAGGCCAATTTGACGGGGAGAGCCGTTCCAGCCGAGGCCGTCTAAGGAGTAGCGATAGGGCGGGAGGCCACCGGTGGCGATGAGCGTGATTTCGCCTGTATGGGCGCCAAAGCAAGGGATGTCTTTTTTCCGGACAGACAGGCGCAAGGGCTCGTCGGGCTGGGCCACTTCGGCATCTTTTTCCAGCGTACAGCCGTTCCGGTCGGTAAGGGTAAGCCGGTAATCGCCGGCGGGTAGGTGCTCTGCTCGCGCACCCGTTTGGCCGGTTGACCATATGATTTGGTAGGGAGGTGTTCCGCCCTCGGGCAGGGCGAGCAAGGTGCCGGTGCTGTCTCCAAAACACTTGGCGGCCTCGGTTTGCAGGCGCACGTTGAGCGCCGCAGGTTGGCTCAGCGCGACGGAGGCGGTGCCGGTGCAGCCGCTGCGGTCGCCGACGGTGACGGTGTAGGTGCCGGCGCGCAGCCCGTGGGCTACGGAGTCGGTACTTACCCGGCCGTTGCTCCAGGAGAAGGTATAAGGCGGCTGCCCACCCGCAGCCAAGGCGGCGATTTGACCGTCGGCCCCGCCAAAGCAAGTGGGAGGTCGCACGCCGGAAAAGCCGACACTTATGCTCAACACGGCGGGTATGGCGATGCTTTGGACTGCCGTGCATCCTTTACTATCGGTAGCCGTCACCGTGTACGTCTGCCCCGGAGCGAGGTTTACGGCGCGCGGCCCCGTTTGCGGAGGAGTAGTGCTCCACAGAAACTGTAGGCGACTCAAGTCGGCCGGCGCCGCGGGATAAGTGGCGCTGCTCACAAAGGCTGTGCCACCGGAGGCACAGTCCACTTTCTCCAGGGCAAGACCGATAGATAGCGGGAGCTGTCGGACAATTTGCACGCTATCGCTTGCCGTACAGCCGAGGGCATCGCTAACGCTAACGGTATGTACGCCCGGCGGCAGCGCCACGGCAGTGGGTGTCGTTTGTCCTCCACTGCTCCAATGGTACGTGTAAGGCGGCGTGCCGCCGGAGGCTGTAGCGCTCGCCGTGCTGCCGGGTTGTTCAGGGCAAAGGGTGTCGCCCGGAGGAGACAAGGTAATGCTAAGAGGCAGCAAGGGCTGAGTCAAGGTGTAACTTTGGATTTGGGTGCACCCTCGGGCGTCGGTCAGCGTGACGGAGTAGGTGCCGGCGGTCAACTGTTGCAGTTCGGTCTGAGTGCTCCCCGTTGCGCCGGGGCCATCCCAAAGGACGGAATAAGGCGGTTGCCCTCCCTGAGGCGTTACGGCGATGGCTCCGGTGGCCTGGCCGTGACAAGCGATGGGCTGCCGTTGGGCGACGAGGAGCAGCTCTTGTGGCTGTTCGATTAGAGCCGTGGCGCTTGCCGTGCAGCCGTTGTTGTCGGTAAGCACGAGCGTGTAGGTGCCGGCAGTTTTTTGAAAAAGGGCGGGTGTGTTTTCTCCGCTGCTCCATTGATAGGTGTACGGCGGAGTGCCACCGGAAGGCCGGGCCTCTGCCCTGCCGTTGCTTTCACCAAAGCAGCGCACCGACTGGATATCGAACGACAGGCTCAAGGGTTCGGGTTGTCCTACGGTGGCCGTCTGAGTGGTAGTGCAGCCGTTGGCGTCGCCGACGGTAACGGTGTAGGTTCCGGCCGGAACAGCTAGGGCTTGGGCAGTATATTGAGGCGGCACCGTGCTCCATGTATAACTGAGAGCGCCTGTACCGCCTTGCGCTTGGGCGCGAATGCTGCCGTCGGACAAGCCGTAGCAGCGGGCATCCTCGGAAATAAGCACGACGGCTATATCCGGCGGGTCGGCGAGGGTAATGCTGCCGGTAGTGGTACAGCCGTTTTGGTCGCTTACCGTCACGGTATATGTGCCGGCTCCCAGTTTTGTAGCGGTAGCGGAGCTCTGTGGTGGGGTAGTATTCCACAGGTAGGTAAAGCCACCTGTGCCGCCTTGAGCTGCAGCAAGGGCGGTACCGTCGTTTTGCTGCGCGCAGCTCGGTGACGCGCCCGTCAACGACAGAGCCAGCGGCGGTGGCTGACCGATAAGGGCAAAAGAGGCCTTTGCACAGCCGGCGGCATCCGTTACGGTGACACCGTGGACGCCGGCGGCCAAGCCCACCGCAACGGGAGTGTTCTGTCCGTTTGACCATTTAAACTGATAAGGGCCTACTCCACCACTCGCGGTTGCACCGGCTACGCCGGAGGCTTCTCCATGACAGCGGGCAGCTATGGGCGTGGTAAAAAGGACCAGTTCGGTGGGCGAGCTCACGTCGGCCGTCTGGGTTGCCGTACAGCCGTTCGAATCGCCGATCGTCACGGTGTAGGTACCTGCAAACAAGTTGACGGCCGTGCTTTGCTTTTGAGCACCGGAGTCGCTCCACAGGTATTGGTAAGGCGGAGTTCCGCCGCTCACCTGTGCGCTTAGCGCTCCATCGTCGCCGCCATAGCAAGTAACGGACTTCTTTGTTACCGACACCGTCAGAGGAGGAGGTGCACCGACAACGACGTTGAGCTGCTGTATGCACCCTGTGGCGTCGGTAACTTGGGCACTGTAAGTGCCGGCCGCCAGTTGGTCAAATACACCCGTTGCGTTGCTCTTCGAGCCTATGGAGAAAGTATAGGGCGGTTTTTGCCCGTCCGGTATCAAAACGACCCGGCCGTTTGCGGCATCCGCACAGGTAGCCTCTGTCACCGCAACATCTACGGCGGGCCGGTCGCAATTGGAGCAGGTGATGCTGTCCACTTTAGTCGGGCAAGGTGTCGGGCTTATGGCCCTTACGGCCAGGGTTACCGATGCCCCCGTAGAGAGACCGTCTACCGAGTGGCTGAGAGTGCCGTTAGGGGCGACCCACCCGCTTCCGTTCACGTTGACCAAGTAACCGGCAGCACCGGGTACCTCCGTCCAGGAGAAAGATACCGACGAGGGCGTATACGTCCCACAGCTGAGCGAAGGAGCCGGCAGCTCGGAAGCCGTCTGTACGGTTACTGCACTGCTCACCGTGCAGCCGTAGGCATCTGTGGCCGTGACGGCATACGTGATTGTATCGGTAGGCGCTACGGTGATGACCGGACACGTCGCGCAAGACACGGCCGTCGGCGGCGACCATTCATAAGTAACCTGGTAGGAGGGCTCAAAAGTAATGGACCAGCGCTCCAGGGTACCTACAAAACCGTTTTGGTCATCTCTGAGTACCAGGCGCCAAATACCGTTGGCAGGACTTCCCCAAAGGTCGGACCACAGCCCCTCGGGCTGCCACTCGCCGGTAAAAGGGGCATCGGCAGCGGTAGCCTCGGCAATTTTGCGCGTAGCATTGGGCGTGAAGCACGTTTGCGCGAAATTTTTGCCGTTCGCACCACAGTCCGTCATGAGCTCGAGCACCTGCCCTCCCGGAGCAATGAGGTATACATCTAAGTCGTCCACCCACCCGTGGGTGATATCGAGGCAGACGGAGCGAATGACGTTCGGCTGCAGCACCGGCGGAGATATGCCGGATACGACAAGGGCCGATACCACGGAAGTATTGACCGGATGAATTTGCAGAGGCTCGTTACGCTCAAAAAACGGCGGTGCAGGTAGGGGAATGGGCAAGGTAGCGTCCAACGTCAGCGACGAACTGCCGGCACAAAAGAGCGTGTCGGCCGGTAGCCGAGGAGCAACGAGGTTGTTTTCCCTGATATAAAGCCAAAAAGTGTCTCGATGACAAGGGTCGCGCTGAACATCGATGGCCAACCACTCCACGCCCTCCGCAAGACCGTCCTCCAAGGCGCGGATGACCAGCACTGCCTCCTGCTGACCGGCCGGAACGACCAGTTGCGTCGGGAGCGGCTCGATGTCCACGCCGTTGAGCGCCGAGCCCCAGATGTTATAGGAGATGGGTACGTCCACACTGTCGGGCTTAGGCAGGCGAAAGGTGAGCGTGGCCGGCGCACATCCCTCTACTAAGAGGCCGTCCAGATTGGGTGTCGATAGCGCCGCCCGAACGGCACCTGTGCCGAAGCTCTTGGCTTCCAGGAATACTCCGGAATCGTAGATGGGATCGCCCACGTCCGCAAGGACCAGGCGAATCGTGTACGTATCACAGGGCACCACTACGGCCTCGGCGGTAAACACTCGGGTTAGGCCGTCGTAAGTGGGCTGCTTGCTGGAATTGAGGTTGTCGATGTAGTACTGGACGTTTTTCGGCGGGCATGGGCGGTCGGGAGTAGTGTTGTCGGGGTGCAGATTATTTATGGCCACGGCCGCAGAAGAGCCCGGAATGCGGGCAATGTTGGTGGGTGTCGGATAATTAGGGCCGGAGATAAAAAATCCGAACACGTCGTTGTACTCGCTACAGGCAAATTCAGGGTATTCTTCAGAAGCAAAGCAATAGCGGAAGCGCAGCGTGTCGGCAGTAGGGATAAAGCGTATGGTATAGCTCGTCACGTCGAACAGCGGCCCAGATGCTATAGCAGATAAGTTCGGGTCGGTGGTGGGCACAAAGCCGCCGACGTTATTGCTTGCAAAGACGCTCCCTACTTGCTCACCGCCGAACGGTCCTGCAGCGGGATGGGTCGTCTCTGCCAGACCGGTAGTCATCACGATACCACGCGCTAGGCCCACTGCATGCGTTCCGTTGGTAAAATAGCCTACCGACACGGGTTTGCCGTCGAAGGAAACGTCTAATACCTCTACTCCTTCGCCCAGAAAGGTATTAGTGATGAGGTTGGCCGGTGTGAACGGCGGCACGGCAGCAGAGGTGACCTGCATCGACTGGGCGTGGGCGTCCTGGACAAGTCCCACAGAGCCTATCCACAGAATTACCCTGAGAAGCCGGAGATTTGCCGAGAAAAAAGCGCAAGGTGCAGCTGCCATTTTGCTTCCCCACCGATTAAAGCAAGTGGTGAGCCTAAAGAAAGCGCCTTTACCCTGAGCAAGCGGCGTTTTTTATACGGACTGTTTAGCCCTTTCCGCAAAGGTCGGCCTTTGGGCACTTTTCGGCAAAAGGCCTCTCGCGCAGCAGCTTTGCGCCAATGCGGAGAGGCCTGAATACGAAGCGGAAGCCTTCGAAGCCCAAGGCAACCTCACAGCAGGAAGAACGGAAGGGATGCATTAAAGACTGCAGCCCTACGTGAAGGGACTTGGCCGCGCTACCGGCTTCAAACCGTTTTTCGAGCACCGCTTCCGTTGTGCCTATGCAGAACAGGCCACGCAGTCGGGGTCGTCTAACTGACAGACCTTGCCGCGTTCTTCCTCTTCTACAGACAGCGTCCTCATGGTAGGCAGAGGCGCTCCGCCTGTCGTGTTCGTCGTCGGCGTTTCGGCGGTAGGGAGAGCAAATTTCTTCTGATGTTTGTCGCTAAGGGTAAATTTGATGGGGTCGGTTGCGGCCTTAGAGCGCAAATAATACATGCCGGTCTTCAGCCCTTTTTGCCAAGCATAAAAGTGCATGGAAGACAGCTTGGCAAAGGTGGGTGTTTCCATGAACACGTTCAGGCTCTGGCTCTGGCAGATGAATGCTCCGCGGTCGGCGGCCATATCGAGGATGACCTTTTGGCTGATTTCGTACGCGGTTTTGTAAATGTCACGCACCTCCTTGGGAATGGCCTCGATGCCTTGTACGGAGCCATTGGCCGCCATGATGGCTTCGCGTATTTCTTCGTTCCACAACCCTAAGCGTACCAAATCGCGCATCAGGTGCTTATTGACCACGATGTGCTCGCCGGCCAAGGTGCGCCGCGTATATAAATTGCTGGTGTAGGGCTCGAAGCACTCGTTGTTGCCCAAGATTTGGCTGGTAGAGGCCGTCGGCATAGGCGCCAGTAGCAACGAGTTGCGCACGCCTACGCGCTTGACGCGCTCACGCAGGCCCTCCCAGTCCCAGCGGTCGGAGGGCTTGACGCCCCACAGGTCGAACTGGAACAACCCCTGACTCATGGGCGAGCCGGCAAAGGTTTCGTACGGCCCGTACTTCTCCGCCAGATGGCAGCTCTCGGTGACGGCGGCGAAGTAGATGGTTTCAAAAATATCGCGGTTGAGGCGACGCGCACCTTCGCTATCAAAGGGTAAACCCATCAGGATGAAGGTGTCGGCTAAACCCTGCACGCCTATCCCGATAGGCCGATGGCGTCGGTTGGAGCGCTCCGCTTGGGGAATGGGGTAGTAATTAATATCGATGATCCTGTTGAGGTTTCGGGTGACGACGCGCGTGATTTCGTACAGCCGCCCAAAGTCGAACTTGCCCTCGCACACAAACTTGGGCAAGGCAATGGAGGCTAAGTTGCATACGGCCACTTCATCCGGTGAGGTGTACTCGATGATCTCCGTGCACAGGTTTGAAGAGCGTATGGTGCCCAAGTTTTTCTGGTTGCTCTTTTCATTGGCCGCGTCCTTATACAAAATATACGGCGTGCCGGTCTCTATCTGGCTTTCCAAGATGGCATTCCACAATTCGCGCGCCCTCACCGTGCGGCGTTGGCGCCCTTCGCGCTCGTATCGCGTGTACAGCGCCTCGAACTGTGCACCGTACACGTCGAAGAGACCCGGTGCCTCGTTGGGGCAAAACAGCGACCATTCCTCGTCGTTCTTCACCCGCTCCATGAACAAGTCGGGCACCCACAGGGCATAGAACAGGTCGCGCGCGCGCAGCTCTTCTTTGCCGTGGTTTTTCTTTAGGTCTAAAAATTCAAAAATATCGGCATGCCACGGCTCCAGGTAGACGGCAAAGGCCCCTTTGCGCTTGCCGCCGCCTTGGTCTACGTACCGGGCAGTGTCGTTGAATACGCGCAACATAGGAACGATGCCGTTGGAGCTGCCTCCTGTGCCTTTGATGTAAGAACCGGTGGCGCGGATGTTGTGAATGCTCAAGCCGATGCCGCCGGCGCTTTGCGAAATGAGTGCGCAGCGCTTGAGCGTCTCGAAGATGCCCTCGATGCTGTCCTCCGTCATGCTCAGCAAAAAGCACGAAGACAGCTGAGGCTTGGGCGTGCCGGCATTAAAGAGGGTAGGCGTGGCGTGGATGAACCAGCGCTCGCTCATGAGATTGTACGTTTCTAAAGCCGCTTCGATATCTTCCCCGTGGATGCCTACGGCTACCCGCATGAACAGGTGCTGCGGGCGCTCTACGACCTTGCCGTTCATCCGCATCAGATAGGAGCGCTCCAGCGTCTTAAAGCCGAAGTAGTCAAAGTCAAAATCCCGGTCGTGGATGATGGCCGAGTCGAGCCGGTCTTTGTGCTGCATGATGATGCGGTACGTGCTCTCTCCGATGAGGCCGGCGCGTTCCCCGGTCTTGGGGTCGATGTAGTGGTAGAGCGCATGCACCACCTTGTGAAACGACTTCTCCGTCTCCTTATGCAAATTGCTGATGGCGATGCGCGCGGCCAAGATGGCGTAGTCGGGGTGTACGGTGGCCATGCTGGCCGCCGTCTCCGCGGCCAAGTTGTCCAGCTCGACGGTCGTAACCCCGTCGTAGAGTCCTAAGATGACTTTTTTGGCCACTTCAATGATGTTCACGTAGCGGGTGTCCAACCCGTAGCACAGCTTGCGCAGGCGCGCCGTAATCTTGTCGAACGACACGTCTTCCTTGCGTCCAGAGCGCTTGATGACTTGCATAGCAGGCAGTGTTTATATTTTTTAAGAGATAAAATATCCATCTCGCAGCGCAAAGGCGGATGGTCAGAGAGAGAGGAAAAGAGCCCTAGATTAGGGCTCTCTCGTCGCCGTCTTTTTTAAGCGATAAGGTCAGGCTTCGATCGTCTCGTCCACGACCTCGGCATCCGGGGCGTTCCTCTTGACCGACTCGATGCCGTTGTCGCGCGAGTCCTCGGAGGCATACATCTGGCTTTGGCCGATGACCTGACCGTTAGTCGCTTTCAAAACGAAGTAGAATCGCCCGTCGGAGGCCTCTTTGCGCTCGAAGCGGCCGTCTTCTTGAGCATTTTTCTTAACCGATTCGACGCCGTTGAGGCAAGCGGCCTTGCTGGAGTAGCCCTCACTGGACAGAATAACTTGGCCGTTGGTAGCCAAAAGGTTAAACTGGAATTCGCCGTTGCTGCGTTTTTTAATAATGAACTTGCCCATCTGAAATCGTATTTAGAGATCTAAAATTCGGCGTCGGTGGTAAAGGTTTGCTCTTCGCGCTTGACCAGCACGCCGGCCTTTTGGTAGTCGCCTACGCGCTTTTCAAAAAAGTTGGTTTTGCCCTGTATGGAGATCATATCCATCCAAGGGAAGGGATTTGCCGTGCCGAACACTTTGTCCACACCCAAGGCCACCAGCAGGCGGTCGGCCACAAACTCAATGTACTGGCTCATGAGGTCGGCATTCATGCCGATGAGCGACACGGGCAGGGCGTCTACGATAAACTCCTTCTCGAACGCTACCGCCTCGGTGATGATGGCCTGCACTTCGGCCGGAGGCAGCTGGCGGCGCAGCATAGAGTACAACAAGCACGCAAAATCGCAGTGCATACCCTCGTCGCGGCTAATCAGCTCGTTCGAGAAGGTCAGTCCCGGCATCAGTCCGCGCTTCTTTAGCCAAAAAATAGCGCAAAAGGAACCCGAAAAGAAGATGCCCTCTACCGCCGCGAAAGCGATCAGCCGATGGGCGAAAGAGGGGGCATTTTCAATCCAGCGCAAGGCCCATTGGCCTTTTTTGGCCACGCAGGGCAGGTTTTGCAGGGCATTAAACAAAAAATGCTTCTCCTCCGGGTCTTTAATATACGTATCGATTAAAAGCGAGTAGACTTCCGAGTGAATGTTCTCAATGGCGATTTGGAAGCCGTAAAAGCAGCGCGCTTCCGGAATTTGTACCTCGCGCATGAAATTAAGCACCAGGTTTTCGTTCACGATGCCGTCTGAAGCAGCGAAAAAAGCCAGCACGTGCTTGATAAAGTGGCGCTCGTTGTCGTTCAGCTTGTGCTCCCAATCCGCTAGGTCTTGTTGCAAATCGATCTCCTCTGCCGTCCAGAAAGAGGCTTCTGCTTTCTTGTACCATTCCCAAACCCGAGGATACTGGATGGGCAACAACACAAACCGATTGGGGTTTTCGGCCAAAATAGGCTCTTCGTGGAGAAAATCTTCTTTTACCATAGTTGTAAGTGTGTGCAATATGCGGTGGATTGGATTTTCAAAAGCACCCCCTCCTTCTTCCGCAAGCAGAAGAACTCGACTGTTAGAAGGATGAAGCGTACGGATGAAAGGAAGGCTCTTTTTTCGAGAGAAAGAAGATGTTGCCTCCCGGCGAAGGCGAGTAAGCAGTGGTGCTACAAAAGTAACGGGCGTTTGGCCCTTTGAAAGCTCATTTTTTCCACAAATTGTGGAAAAAATGATTTGTTCTTTGAAAATCAAAATTTTGCAAGCATGGATAAAATACTCACAGTGTGGATAAAATGATGTGGAAAATTTTTGGGCAGGCTTGACACATTCAAAAACCGTCGGTTAGCGGTCGTAGTGGCCAAAAGGGCGTCTGAAGCCACGGCTCAAGCCTTTACCTTTATCCCTTGTGCAGTGCTCCTTTTGCGGGGCACAGACGTTAGGCGCCATGAACCTTTCTTTTCGCGATCGACGTGTTCTCATCACCGGGCACACCGGTTTTAAAGGAGCCTGGTTGAGCCTTTGGCTGGAGCATTTGGGCGCCCGGCTGTCGGGCATTGCTTTAGCGCCGCGCACGGACGAGGACGTGTTTGTCTTGAGTGGTGTGGGGCAGCGCATGCGCGACCATCGGGCCGACATTCGCGATTTGGACGCCGTCAAGCGCATCTTCGCCGAAGAGCAACCGGAGGTGGTATTTCACCTGGCGGCCCAGCCCTTGGTGCTGACGAGCTATGAGGAGCCGGTGGCCACCTTTGCCACCAATACCCTGGGCACGGCTCATGTCTTGGAGGCCATACGCTGCACGCCCTCTGTGCGGGCAGCCGTGCTCATCACTACCGACAAGTGCTACGAAAATCGAGAGTGGGTCTACGGCTATCGCGAAACCGACCCTATGGGCGGGCACGACCCTTACAGTGCGAGTAAAGGCGCCGCCGAGATCGTCATCGCTGCCTACCGGCAGTCGTTCTTCGCTCGACCGGGCAGTGCCGCCATCGCCTCTGCGCGCGCCGGCAACGTCATCGGTGGTGGGGATTGGTCGCCCTACCGATTGGTGCCCGATATCGCGCGCGCCCTACAGAGCGGTCAACCCCTGGATATCCGCAACCCCAATGCCGTTCGGCCTTGGCAGCACGTCCTGGAACCCTTAGGAGGATACCTGCTGCTGGCCCAGCGGCTCTTAGAAGAGCCGGAGCGCTTCGCAGAAGCTTGGAACTTCGGCCCACTGCCGCACGGCATCCGGCCGGTAAGCGCCGTATGCGATGCCTTTTTTCAATACTTCCGGCAACACACGACCCTGGGGGAGAGATGCTCCGGCTGGCGCCACACGGCCTCTCCCGACCAACCGCACGAAGCCGGACTGCTCATGCTCGACATCAGCAAGGCCATTCACCGCCTCTCTTGGCAGCCGGTACTTACCTTTTCGGAAATGGTCGCCCTCACCGCAGAGTGGTATGCGTACTATCGGAACCGCTCGGTTTTGGAGATGTGCCGAGAGCAAATTCAAACATACGAGCACCTGTGGGCTCAGCGACGGCGGCACCGGTAGACAGGGCGGGCTACGCGCCGTTCCGATAGGCAACACACCGGAGTCAACAG
>Ga0209101_1000201_pt1 | contig 51566 bp, 31 predicted proteins | sample ConPoolayeCmetaG_FD_185481 | JGI IMG/M metagenome (GOLD analysis project Ga0209101, IMG submission 185481) | Hot spring microbial mat communities from California, USA to study Microbial Dark Matter (Phase II) - Cone Pool mat layer C metaG... ... | reverse complement strand
GGGGCCGCCTGCGTCGTGCGGCGCGGCAGCTTCGGTTTGGCGATCTTCTTGACCGGAACCGCCGCGGCCTTCTCCGCCGCAGCCTGCGCGGCCGGTTTCTTCGTCTGCTTCTTCGCGACCTTCGCCCGGGCGGCGGCCTTGGCCCGACCGGCGGCTGTGCGCCCCGCCGCCGCGGCCGGGCCGCGCGCGGTCTTCTTTTGCGCTGCGGTCTTACTGCCCGTCAGCCGCGCAAGTTTCTTCGTCTTCTTCGTCGTCTGCTTCGCCCGCGACTTCCCAGCTGCGACCTTCTTTTTCGCCATGAGCTGCCTCGCTGAGAACCTGGCTCGCAGTCCCAGTCCTGCCGCGCTCCGCCACGCGTGTTGTCTAGCCGCGCTCACGCCACACGCGGACCGGGCCGACGTGGCGCCCGCACCGCGCGCCGCCGCCCCGCATGCCCGCGCGCCCGCAGCCCGCGACACATCGATGGGCTCGCGACGGAGCGCGCAGATTATGGTCACGGCGCGCGCCGGTCACAACGGCATCCGACTCCCGGGCCGCGAATTGGTCCGCCCCCGCCGTCCAGCTCGAAGTGTGAACCGCCCCCCGGCCGCACGGACACAGCACTCGGTAGCGCGTCGCGAGCCCGATTGGCGAGCCGCGCCCGGCGCTCCCACGCCGACCGCCCCCAACTTTACTAACTATTTGTCAAGACGAGGTTTAGAGCCTGCGATCCGGCTCAGGCCGGTCTCGCCTGTCGATACGCCCCCTGCTCCGTAAACCCCGATCCGGACGCCGCCGCTCCGCTCCGTGCCCGCGACGGTCGCCGGGCCGCCGCCTTCCGTCGCGCTGACGCCACCGAGCGCGGGATACGCCAACGCGAGGGCCCTTACGCGGTCCAGGCGGGCAACCTGAAGCGCCGTCCCGTACACGCCCGCCTGCACGCCGCCCCACCAGCGGCCGACCCGCGGGCTCGGCAGCTCGTCGCGCAGCGCGTAGTCCAGGCGCCGCATGCGGTCCTCGCGCTGCCCCAGCGCCGCCCGCTCCTCCGGCGTGAGCGGCGGCTCCTTGAAGTCGGGCACGAGCACGACGCGCGGCGCGGCGCCCCGCTGCTCAATGCCGACCGACACGGGCACGCCGGGATCCAGCTCGGGCATCGGCTGGAGCTCGCCCGGCGCGGGCCGCAGCGGCTCGAAGCGCCGCGCGGGCGCCGCGCAACCCACGGCCGTCAGCAGCGCCGCACCCGCAATGAATCGCCATGCCGTGCGCATACCACACCCTTAGCCGATCCCGAGGAAGTTCGCAAGCAGCCGGCTGCCCTCCAGCGTGAGGAAGCTCTCGGGGTGAAACTGGACGCCGTACACCGGATAGGAGCGGTGCCGGATCGCCATGATCTCGTCGGGGGCGTCGTCGCTGGTCGCGCTGACGATGAACTCCGGCGGCAACGTGCCGGGCTCGATGATCAGTGAGTGATAACGGGTCGCCTGGAACGGGTTGCTCATGCCGCGAAACAGCTCCGAGCCGTCGTGCCGAATGAGGCTGGTCTTGCCGTGCATCAGCCGCGGGGCCCGGATGATGTTCGCGCCGTATACGAAACCCAGACATTGATGGCCCAGACACACGCCCAGCAGCGGCGTGCGGCCCACGAAGTAGCGGATCACGTCATTGCTGACGCCGCCCTCACGCGGCGTGCAGGGCCCGGGCGAGATGATGACGTGGTCGGGCCGCAGCGCGGCCAGCTCGTCGACCGTGACCTGGTCATTGCGGAAAACGCGGATGTCGAGGCCCGCGTCGAGCTCGCCGATGCGCTGCACGAGGTTGTAGGTGAACGAGTCGTAGTTGTCGATCAGGACGATCATCGCGGCGGCCTCACCAGCCCGGCGCCCACAGGTACAGCAGTTGCGGCGCGGGGCTCGCCAACCAGTCCGGCAGCTCGACGTTCACCACGTTCACCGTTCCCGGCGCGGGCGGCGCCTCGGCGTAAATGTTCGGACGCCACGCGAGCGGTCGGGCGTACTGCACGACGCGCACCGGGGTGCGCTCCAGGCCGGCGGCGCGCTTGGCGGCGGCGATCGCGTCGGGCAGCGTGCCGACCTCGTCCACCAGGCCCACCGCCTGCGCGTCCGGCCCCAGATAGACCCGGCCGTCGGCCAGTTCACGGATCCGCTCCGGCGGCAGCCCGGTCCGCGACCGTCCGACCACTTCGAGGAACCGGGCGTGCATCCCGGCGATCAGCCGCTCGAAAACCGCGCGATCCTCGTCCGACATGGTGCGGAAGGGCGAGCCGGCGTCCTTCAGGGGCCCGCTCTTGATCACGTTCATCCCGATGCCGAGCTTCTGCATCGTGCCGGCGAACTCGGGCGCCAGCAGCAGCACGCCGATGCTCCCGGTGACCGTCGTCGGCTGCGCGTAGATCCGGTCGGCCGCGCAGGCGAGGTAGTAGCCCCCGGACGCGGCCACGTCCAGCAGCGCCGCGATGACCGGTTTCCCTGTGTGCTGGCGGAAACGCACGAGCTCCTGATACATCAGGTCGCTGGCCGTGACCGTCCCGCCGGGTGAGTTGATCCGCACCACCACGGCCCGCACGTCGGGGTCCGCGGCGGCCGCGGCCAGCTTCTCGCTGAACACGGACACCGGGTTCTCGCCGCTGGTGCCGAGCAGGGACGTGGCGCGGGCGTTGCGGAGCACGCCGTCGACGTCGACCAGCGCGATCTTGCGGGTGGCCAGCGGGCTCTCGCGCAATACGACCTGCTCGCGGAGGGCCTGTTCGGTCGGCACGGGAGTGATGACGAACGACGTCGGGCCGCAGCCGGCGGCGGTCGCCAGCAGCGCGACCGCGACGCGCAGGCGGCGCGGGGCGACTCGGCGCGGACGCATGCGAGCTCCTGTTTGGTTTGGTCGCGGGGCCGCGCTATACTGACGACGGCTCCGGAGGCAACGCTGCGATGATAGCCATCTCGCCGGCCAACTTCGACCGGGCGGTGCAGGAGGCCCTCGACTCCATCCCGGACGAGTTCCGCCCCTACCTCGAGAACGTCATCGTGGAAGTGCGCGACCGGCCCGACGCGAAACTGATGCGCGAGTACGACGTGCCGGACGACATCCTCGGGCTGTACGTCGGCGTGCCGCTCGAGGAGAAAGGCCCCGACCGCGCCCCGCTGCCGCTGCCCGACCGGGTGCTGATTTTCCGCGACAACCTGTGCGAGATGTGCGACAGCCGCGCCGAGCTGGTCGACGAAATCCGCATCACGGTGCTGCACGAGATCGGCCATCACTTCGGGCTCGACGAAGACCGACTGGCGGATCTGGGCTACGACTGAGTGATATCCCCGCGCCGTCTGTCCGCGGAGGAGTGTTCATGCCTGCCGACTGCACCGGTCCAGCGGCGTCCCGACGCGAAAAGCACGGCGTCCCCGCGTCGCTCCGCCCCCGACGACCGGCGCCGGCCGGCGAGCGCTCCGCGCGCCGCCGGGCGGGGACGTGCGCCCGCGGGCTGCTGGTGCTTCTGATCGCGCCCCTCGCGTCGCTGGCCGCGGCCCAAACGACGGCGCCGACCGCAGCGCCCGCGGGCTCGACCATTGGAGCGCCGGCCGCGGCGACCGCCGCAGCGGTCCCGGGTGTGACGGCGGAGACACCAGCCGCCGCCGGCTCCCGCGCGACCGCTGAACGGCTCATTGCGCAGGGTGCGGCCTACCTGCTCAATGCGCAGCAGGCCGACGGCGGCTGGGGCGCGCAGGCCGGGCCGGGCGTGGCCAGCCTCGCCGTCAAGGCCCTCGCGCAGGCGCCGACCGTCGGTCCGCGGCATCCGGCCGTGCAGCGCGGCGTCGCGTTCGTGCTGCGGGCACGGCGCGACGACGGCGGAATCTACTCGGCCGAGGGCCTCCTGAAAAACTACGAGACCAGCGTGGCCCTTTCGATGCTGGCCGCCGTCCGCGACCCGGCCCATGACGCGATCGTGGCCCAGGCCCGGCAGTTTCTGATCGACAACCAGTGGGACGAGGGTGAGGGCAAGACGCCCGCCGATCCGTTTTACGGCGGCGCCGGTTACGGGCGGCACAAGCGGCCGGACCTGTCGAACACGCAGATGATGCTCGAGGCACTCCGCGACAGCGGGCTGCCGCCCGACGACCCCGCCTACCGCCGGGCGCTGGTATTCATTCAGCGCTGCCAGATGCTCGGCGAAACGAACGACCGGCCGTTCGCGCAGGGCTCCACGCAAGGCGGGTTCATCTACTCGCCGATTGGTGCGGGCGAGAGCAAGGCCGAAACGATCGACGTAAACGGTCGGACGGAGCTGCGGTGCTACGGCTCGATGACGTACGCCGGTTTCAAGAGCCTGCTGTATGCGGGGCTGACGCGCGACGACCCGCGCGTGAGGGCGGCGCTGGACTGGATCCGCCGCCACTGGACATTGGAATACAACCCGAACATGCCGGCGGCCCGGTCGCGCGAGGGTCTCTACTATTACTACCACGTTTTTGCCCGCGCGCTGGCTGCCTGGGGCGAGCCGATCCTCCGCGACGCCGCGGGCCGGGACCACGACTGGCGGCAGGAGCTGGTGGACCGGCTCGCGCAGACCCAGCGCGACGACGGCAGTTGGGTGAACGAGGCCGACCGCTGGATGGAGGGCTTGCCCGCGCTCACGACGGCCTACGCCCTGCTAGCGCTCCAGGCGGCCTACCCGGACATCGCCGCCCCGACCACCGCTCCGTTGCCCGCGGGCGCGGCGCCGCCGGACCGGGAACGGTAAGCTCGTGACGGTCCCCGGTCCGCAGGGGGACCGCCCCGCACGGCCGGCAGAATGGTCGGGGCCGCCCCGCCCTCCCCGGCCGTTCCGACAGTCACTTGGGACTGCGTGGCCGCGGCTGCCGCGACCGCAGCCGACCGGGCTCGTGTGACCGACGGCACACCGCCCGGGGGACCCGTCGCACGCTCATCAATAGCTGAACTTGCCTAGCTCCACCTTGCCACGGAACGTCCAGTAGATGATTATGGTGTACGCCAGGACGAAGGGCATGCCGATGGCGGCGATGATGGCCATGATGGCCAGCGTCTTGGGCGACGACGCTGCGTTCACGATGTTGAGGCTCCAGGCCGGATCGAGGCTGGACACCACCAGATTCGGAAACAGCGCGACGCCGAACAAGAACACGAACGCCGCAATGCAGGCACACGACGACACGAACGCGTATCCCGGGCGGTTCTGATAGATCGCGCGGGGAATGTTCGCGATCGCCAGAATGTTCAGCAGCACGACCAGCCAGCACCAGGGATAGTTCCGGAAGTTGGCCGAGGCCGCGGGAACGTTCACCAGCGCGTAGATCGTCGTGAACAGGTACATCACCAGGAACAAGCCGAACGTCGTCCACATCCAGCCGTGGATGCGCTGCTGGAGCTCGCCCTCGGTCTTCAGATAGAGGTAGATCGCGCCGTGCATGGCGAACAGGCTCACAGCGAACAGGCCTGTGATCAGGGGGAACGGGTTGTGCAGGTTCAGCAGATCGAGGAACGTCCCCTGGTACTCGAGATCCGCACCGATTTTCAGCCCGCTCATTGTGGAACCGACCGCCACGCCGAACAGCAGCGTCGCGAGCGTGCTCGCCACGCAGAACACTACGTCGAAGAAACGCCGCCAGCCGGGCGCTTCGAGCTTGCTGCGGAACTCCATCGCGACGGCCCGCCCGATCAGCGCGAACAGCAGCAGCCAGAACGCCAGGTAGAACGCGGAGAACGCAGTCGCGTACACCGCCGGGAAAGCGGCGAACAGCGCCCCGCCGAACGTCACCAGCCACACCTCGTTGCCGTCCCACAGCGGGCCGATCGAGTTCATGAAGATTCGCCGCTCCCGGTCGCCCCGGGCACCCAGATGCAGGATGCCCACACCCAGGTCAAAACCGTCCAGAATCGCGTAGCCGGTCAGCAGCACGCCCAGCAGGACGAACCACAGCATGTTTAGAAATGGGATTTCCATCGGCGGCCGCTCCCTGCCTGCGCGGGGCTATCGCCCGTCGCGCCGCGGCGTGTCCGTCAGCGACTCCGCGCGCCCGGGCAGCGCCGTCGCAGCCTGCACCCAGCCACCGGTGCGGCGGGCGGCCGCGGCCGAGAGCTCCTCGGGCGACTCCGGCCCGGCCTTGATCTTCTTGTCCAGCACGAACAACCACACCGCCAGCAGCGCTGCGTAAATGAACCCCACGAGGATCATCGAAATGAGCACCTCGGTCGCATCCACGGCCCGGGAGCTGGCCTCGACCGTGCGCAGGCCGCTGCCCGGAACGTCTGGGACGGGGTAGACGATCCAGGGCTGGCGGCCGACTTCGGCGGCGATCCAGCCGAGCTGGTTGGCGGCCATGGGCGCGACGATCGCGACAACGAGCACCCGTAGCAACCAGCGCTGCGCGAAGAGCCGGTCGCGACGGAGCAAGACCGTGCCCGTGAGCGTGAGCAGGATCATGAACATCCCGAGCGCCACCATCAGGTGAAACGACTGGAAGGTCAGCCCGACCGGCGGGCGGTCCTCGGGCGGGAACGCGTCGAGCCCAGTGACCGGTTGCGCGGGATCGAGGTGAACCAGATAGCTCAGGAGCCCCGGGATGGCCACGCCGTACTTCACCCGCTGCGCGGCGTCATCCGGCACGCCGAAGAGGTGCAGCGGCGCGTGCGCCTGCGTCTGGTAGAGCCCCTCCATGGCCGCGAGCTTGGCGGGCTGCCAGCGGGCCACGTTGCGGCCCTGAAGGTCGCCGGTGACCAGCGCGAGCAGGCAAAAGATCAGCGAGAACGGCAGCGCGATCCGGATGCTGCGGCGGGCAAAGTCGACGTGCCGCCCCTTCAGCAGGTAATAGCTCGACACGCTCAGCACCAGGAAGCCGCCCGCGATCATCGCGCCGACCAGCACGTGACTGAGGCGGTACAGCGTCGAGTGGTTGAACACCGCCGCCCAGAAATCCGTGAGCCGCGCCACAGTCAGCACGCTGCCGTCGGCCAGCTTCTGCTGAACCAGCTCGAACCCGGCGGGCGTCTGCTGCCAGGAGTTGGCCACGATGATCCACACGGCCGAGAAGATCGAGCCGAGGCAGACCATCAGCGTCGAAAAGAAGTGCATCCGTGGCGAGACCTTGTCCCAACCGAATACGAGCACGGCCAGAAAGCCCGACTCGAGGAAGAAAGCGAAGATGCCCTCCGCCGCCAGCGCCGCCCCGAAGATGTCGCCCACGTACCGGGAGTAGGTGGCCCAGTTGGTCCCGAACTGGAACTCCATCACGATGCCCGAGGCCACGCCCATCGCGAAGATCAGACCGAAGATCTTCGTCCAGAACTTGGCCATCGCCTCGTACTGGTAGTCGCGCGTGCGGAGGAAGAGGCCCTCCATGATAACCATCAGCAGGCCGAGGCCGATCGTCAGGGGGGGAAAGAGGTAGTGGAATCCGACGGTGAATGCGAACTGGAGTCGTGCCAGGAAGACCGCGTCGAGGTTCATCATCCGGTCCCTTACGCGCCCGTCCGCGTCGGTCCGCTGACGGCTATACTAGCCCCGCCGCCCGGCGTCCGCAAGGCGCCCGCCGACCCGCTGCCGATGCCGCGCGAGGCGACGGAGCGCCATGGCAGTTCCTCGAGCGTCCCGCCGCAAGCTCCTCCGCACGCCTGCGTCCGGACGCCGCCGTCAGGGCCACAGCATCAACAGATTGCCCAGCGCCTGCGGCGCGTACAGGAAGCCCCGCGCCCCGGACCACGAGGCGTATTCGCCACGGCGGGCGTCCAGGCGCGTGACGTTGAAGCCCCAGACCGGCTGGCGGCGCGCCTCGGGGCCCAACGCCGCCAGCGGCACCGCCAACTCGACCGTCCAGGCCTCCGGCGTCACCTGCACCGCGACGCGCGGCCGGCACGCCCAGGGCTCCGACCGGCCCATCGGCGGCTCGGTGTAGCACCCCCGCCGCGTCAGCGTCAGCCCGCTGGGCTTGATCTGCACGCAGTACACGTCGGCACTGGTGCCCTCGGGCACGTCGCGCGGGTCGAGCAGAATCTCCACCACGTCCTGCCCCCACGGCACGCCCCCGTCCACCGGAATCTCGTTGTCCGGTCGCCACACCGGCGGTTCGCCCGTCCGCAGCCCGCACCGCACACCGACGTACAGGGTCGTCGCGTCCATGCCCACGAAGGCCTGGGTCGGCAGCGTGGCCGCCGGCGCCAGTCCCGTCGGCTCCCCGGGGCTGAGCGCCAGCCGGAAATCCCCCAGCGCATTGCTCGACGCCAGCGGCCAATCGTCGAGCCGACCGTCAATCCGCGGCGGACGGGTGAGCAGCGGGCAGGCCGCCACGGCCAGCCGCCCGGCGACGGGAAACGCCCCGAGGGCCGCCGTGTCGAGCGTCAGTTCGAACGGATAGACCCCGTCCGTGTTGTAGGACAGTCCACTGACATCCGCCAGCAGCCGCGCGACCTGCCGCTGTCCGGGTTCCGCCGTCACCGGCACGTCCCCCGGCGGCTGCCACCCCGGCGGGGTCCGCGGGAGCCGCCAGCGGCCCGTGAGGCTCCGATTGGTCGAGTTGGTCACGCTCGTGCGCAGGTGCGCCCGCAAACCCTCGGCCGTGCGCGTCAGGCGGACGCCCTCGACGCGGACCGCGACCCGCTCCGCCTGGTTCATGAGCAGCGCCCACCGCGCCTGAGCCGCCACGGCACCGGCGCGCGGTTCGCCCGGGGCCGCGGCCAGCTCCGCGAGCATCAGCTCGCGCGCCGTCCGCAGCACCGCCGGGTCGGACGACCAGCCCGATTCGCGCCCGCTGAGCAGGTTGTCACGGCACGCGTCCGTGCCGGCCCAGCGCACGACCTGCTGCGCGAGGCTCTCCGCGAGCAGCCGTCGGCCGTTCTCCTCCAGCAGGCGCAACAGCTCGAGATCCTGAACCCCGCGGCGGAGCCGCTTGAGCCGCAGAGTCGCGACCGGACGCTCACGCAGGCCGTACTCCACCGCGGGCTGCACCAGGCCGTCCATGGCCGCCGGACGCGCGGTGTCGCCCGGATCGCTCGGGTCGTAGGCCCTGGCCGCATCCTCGATCCAGAGGGCCGAGGCGCCGAGCCGGTACGCTTGCCACGCAAGGACCCGGGCGTCCGTCGCGGGGGCCTCGATCGTCAACGCCCCGCTGTACGGCGGGCGGTCCGGCATCAGCCACGCCACCCGGCCGAGCTGTCGCTCCGCGGACAGGGCGGCGGGCTCGAACCAGATGGCGGGCGGCGCCCACACCCCGACCTCCGGCAGCTCGATGGCCGGCGCGCCGGCCCAGCCCAAGCCCGCCAACGAGCGCGGGGGCAAGTGGGCCACCACCGTCAGTGGCGCTGCGCTGCGTCGTACGATCTCGGTGAGCGTGCGGACGGCGGCGACGGCGTCCGCGTCGAGCGGTGCCGGCGGGCAGATCCGCAGCACGGCGCGGTCCAACCACCCGCGCTCGGCGAAGTGTCGCCGGCACTCGACCAGATAGGCCGCGAGCAGGCGCGCGTAACCCGGCGAGCCGAGCCCGCCATTCCGCGCCGCATCCGGGTAGTGGAGCGACGCGGGGATCGGCCAGAACTCGACCGGGGCCCGATCGGGAAACGCGCTCCCGTCGAGCCATCCGGATACCAGCGCGTCGTACGCCGCCCAGTCCACCGCTACGCGTCGGTCGGCGGCGGCCTGAAATTTTGGGAACGCCGCCCACAGCAGCGGATCCATACGGTGCGTGTGCAACAGCTCCAGCGTCTCGCGGACCAGGCCGACGGCAGCCAGGTGACTCGGCGCTTCCGGCACCAGCGCGATCTGCTCGGCGGGCACGCGCGGCCAGGCCAGGTGGATCGCGAGCAAGTCGCCTGGGTCGACACGGCACAGCACCGGCAGACTGTGGCGCCCCGGCAGCGCGACCGGCAGGACCTCCAGCATCAGCTCGCTCACGAACTGCGGCTGCCGGTCAGTGACATGGCTGACCTCGAGGCGGCCGCGGTAGACACCGGCTCGTAGGGTCGGCGGCACCGTCAGGTCGATCCACACCAGCTCGTTCCGCGCCGACGTCAACTGCACCGGCCCGCCGCCGCGGGGAGCCTCCCACGGCACGAGCCGGTCGGGAAAGAGCCCCGGCACGGTCGGGCGGCCCGTGTGGCCGGGATACCAGCTTCGAAACCGCGCGACCGACGTGTACTGCACCCGGTAGCGGCGGACCAGCGCGTCGCTCGCCACCCGCCCGCCCGGGCCGACGAGGTCCGTGACCCGCACGTCGAACGGCCCGGCGGGTATCGTCGAGCTGCGCAACGCCACCTGGAGCGCCACGGTCTCGTTCAAAGCCGCCCGCAGCCGGATCTGCCCCCGCGCCGCCGAGAAAACGTCGTTCTCACTGCTCGGTGCCGTGTCCGCCAACAGGTCTTCGTCGCCGTCGACGACCCAGACCGCGACTCCGCGGGCGCCGGGCTCCAGGCAACCAGCACCGGCCAAGAGAACCGCAACCCCCAGGAGCACCGCAGCGCCCCGGCGGCGACGTGCGCTCACGGCCGCGGCTCCGGCCAGCCCGCAGTCGCATAAAACTTGTGCGGCGATTCCGGGTGACCCGTGCGGGCCGACAGATACAGGGCATCGAGCAGTGCGCTGACGGCGAGGTGGCGCTCGAGGGGCGCGGCCGCCTGATCGCGGGCGTCACCCCGCACGAATTGGACGAACCGCACCAACTCGCTCGGCAGCCATTCGGCGGGCAGCGGTCGCTCGTCGATCGTGAGACCCTCCGCGTCGGCGACCCGCACGACGTCGTCGGTCAGCGTCACGCTGGCGGCGGCGCCGTGGTGAATGAGGGTCCGCTCGCCCGGCGGCAGGTCCCACCCCAGGCGCAGGACGGCCTGGCCGCCGCCGGTGTAGCGCAGCACCGCCACGACCGTGTCTTCCGTTTCCCGCGTGGCGCTGGCGGCCCGCAGCCGCCCCGCGGCCGCGACTACACTCTCCGGCAGGCCCCGCAGGGCCACCAGTGCCTCGAGCAACCCGTACCCGTCGGTCGCCAGCACGCCGCCGCCAGCCTCGGCCAGGTGGGCCCGCCAGGATTGCTGCACCGGGCCGCGCACACTCAGCCGCACCTCCGACAGCAGCGGCTTGAAATCCGCCGGAAAGGCCAGCTCCCGCCAGACGTGCTCGAACACATGTTCCCACCAGGACGCGATCCGCCGGACGACCGTAGTTCGGCGAACCCGCGTCGCCGCCTCGGCCGACTCTGCGAACGAGCGCCCCGCCGGCGGCAGCCGCCACAACGGCAGGTTCCGCTCGGCCGCTAGCAGCGCGTGCTCGCTGTCGCGGCGCGTCGAGCCGGCCAGCAACACGGCCTGAACCTCCGGGACCCCCAATAGCGCCCGCGGATCGTCAAACCACGGGACGCCCGGCAGCCCGCCGCCGGCCGGCATCCCCGCCTGCCCGACCACCTCCATCTGCCCGGTGGCGCGCACCGCCGCGAGCACGGCCTCGAGCCGCTCACCGGAGCCGAGGACCGCGACCCGCAGAACGCCGGGCGCAGCGCGCTCGTTGTTCGGTGCTCCGCTCATCGTATAATCCGCTCGCCGCCCGCGAATTGGGGCGGCCGTGGGCAGCCCGGATGCACGCGCAGTTCCTCGTCACCCTGATGCTGGCCTGGCCGGCCGCCGTCCACGCGGACATTCTGTACCTGCGCGACGGATCCCGCCATACCGGCCACCTGATCTCCCGCACGGACCGGCAGATCGTTTTTCATGTTCGCGTCCCCGGGACGAACACGAGCGTCCTGCGGACGTTTCCAGCCGCCCTAGTGGCCCGCGTCGAGCTGACGCCGACGGAATCGGCCCCGGCCGAGGCTGACGACGAGCTGCCGGCCGAGCCGGCCGAGGCGCGTCCCACCGCGGAGCTGCGGCAAATGGTGCGCGAGGGCTTCGAGCTGCTCGACGACGAGGACTGGGTCGGGGCGCTGCGCGCGCTCCAGCGGGCGGTGCTGGCCGCCCGGCCCGCCCAACTGGCGGAGCTGGAGGAACTCGCGCGGCAGGTGCGGGGCGCAGCGCTGGACGACTTACTGGCCCAGACCCGTCTGCGTGTGGCCGGCGGGGCCGACGGCGGTCGCACGTTCCGCCTGAGCTTCGTCACCCCCTACGAGCGCGCCGCGCTGGGCCGCCGCCTCGCCGCGGAACAGGCCGCCCTGCTGGAGTCCACCTTCGACGGGCGTCCGCTGGCGGACTGGCTGACCCACGCGGAGGAATACACCGACCTGCGACCGGACGCGCGCCGCTTGGTGGCCGCCGCCGGCCGGTGCGCCGCGGTGATCAAGGCGCGGCTCCGGCACGATCCGGCGCTGGCCGGAGAGCGGACCGCGCGCCGGCGTCTGACCGAACTGCACGACGCCCTGGCGCGGCTGGCCGCCCGCGTGCTGGCCCTGCCCGGGTACACCGCCCCGCCGGGGGAGAACCCAGCGCCGCCGGAGGCGCCGCCCGGCCCCGCCTCGCAACCGGTGCGGGCACCGGCCCCGCAACCCGAGCCCCTGGAGTCCCGGCTATGAGCAGTCCCGTCGCCCCGACGCCTGTCTTCCGCACCGATCTGCCCGAGCTCGTTCGCCGCGGCAAGGTCCGCGACGTGTACCGCGCCGGCGCGCGCTTGCTCATCGTCGCCACCGATCGGATCTCGGCCTTCGACGTGGTAATGGACCAGCCGGTGCCGGGCAAGGGCGTCCTGCTGACGCGCATGTCGGAGTACTGGTTGCGGACGCTGCCGGCCTGCACACCGCACCACCTCGATTACGTCGTTACCGAAGAGCACGTGCCGGAAGGCTACGAGCCGTTCGTCGACCAGCTCGTCGGCCGGGCCATGGTCGTCAAGCGGGTGGACATTCTGCCGATCGAGTGTATCGTTCGCGGCTACCTTGTGGGCGGCGGCTGGAAGGAGTATCAGGCCACCGGCACCGTCGGCGGGCTGCGCCTGCCGACCGGGCTCCCCAAAGCCGACAAGCTGCCGGAGCCGCTGTTCACACCCTCGACGAAGACGGAGGTCGGCCATGACGAGCCCGTCTCCTTCGAGGACGCCATCGACATCGTAAACCGCTTCCTGACGACCAAGCGCGGTGCCACGCAGAGCGCACGCGACCTGCTGGAGCGGGCCCGGAGCCGCTCAATCGCGCTGTATCAGCAGGCGGCGGCCCACGCCGAGCCGCGGGGCATCCTCATCGCCGACACGAAGTTCGAGTTCGGGCTCTACAACGGCGAGCTGCTGCTGGCCGACGAGGTCCTCACCCCCGATTCGTCCCGCTTCTGGCCGGCGGACCAGTACCGCCCCGGCCAGGACCCGCCCAGCTTCGACAAGCAGTTCCTGCGGGACTATCTCGAGTCGCTCCACTGGGACAAGCGGCCGCCCCCGCCGCCCCTGCCGCCAGACATCATCGCCAAGACGCGAGAACGCTATGAGGCGGCCTGTCGCCTGCTGACCGGGGCCTGACAGTCTGCGCAGACCTGTCGCGCTGCGCTTCGGTGTCCGGCGTGACTCTTTCAACGGCCACGCGTCTCAGCACCGTCCGAACCGGGCCAGGGGCGTGTGACGCGCCGGCCCCAGCCGCTCTCAACCGGCTGCCGAGCGGTGCCGGGGCGGCAGCCCGTCGGCCACAGTCCCTGCCCTGGGCACTACGGCTCCGGCAGGATCAGCACCAGCCCGACGGGCAGGACGTTCGGGTTCTTGATCCGGCTTTTATTCAACTCGTAGATCTTGCGCCACAGGTCCTCGTTCTTGAGTTCCCTGCGCGCGATCGTCCGCAGCGTCTCACCCTTGGCCACGACGTGCGTGCGGCGGGGCTTCGTCTGGCCCGCCGCGACCGACTTCTCCTTTTCGGCGGAGGACGCCGCCTCCGCCCGCGTCGCGGCCGCGCCGTTCGTTTCCCGGCCCCCCCCGGCCGCCGCCGGTCTGCCCCGCGCCTCGCCGGCCCGCTCCTTCGGTGGGGCCTTCGAAGCGTTGCCGCCGCTCGCGGCCGAGCCTCGGTCCTCGGACGGCTTCGCATTGGCCGCCGGCTTCGCGCTCACGTCCCTCGGCGGCGGCTTGACGGTCGTGTCCGTTGTCGCCGCCCCGGCTCCGCCCCCGGCGGCCGGCTTGATCACCTCGCCGGCCGCCCGGTTGCCCGCCGGCGCGCCATCGGCCGGTGGGGCTGAGAGATCACGCGTGCTCGCTTCACCGCGCGGCCGCTCCGTCCGCGCCCGCGATACCGGCTCGTCCTTCGGGGGAATGACGAGTTCGGTGCCGGGCGTCAGGACATCCGGATTGGTGAGCTTGTTGGCGGCGGCGATCTTCACGTAGTATGTTCCATCGCCGTAGTACTGCTCCGCGATCGCCCAGAGGGACTCGCCCTCCTCCACGACATGCCTGCGGCCAGCCGGGACCGCGCTCCCTTCGTTGGGCGTGGCACCGCCGGCCGGCCCCGTCGGTTTCGGCGGAGCGACCTTGGGCATGGTCGCGTCCGGACGGTTGCTGGCGTCGCGTCCCAGCACCGCGCTGCCCGCGTCGGGTCTGCGCGCCGGGCTGTCGCCGGTGGCACCCGACGGGCGCTCGGCCAAGTCGGCCGCCGGTGTGGGGCGGTCACCGCCGTCATCGCCGCGGCCCGCCGTCGGCGGCGCTCCGCCGCCGGCGGGAAGGATGTTTTCCGGTGCGGGGGCGGGCGTCGGTGTCTGCACGCGGTCGCCGGTCAGACCGGTTTTTTCCCGCAGGACGGCCGCGAGGTCCAGCGGCGGCATGTTGACCGCGGTCGGCGGGGCGGCGGGCGCACCGCCGCCCGGGGGCGTCGCGGGCGGTGGCGCGGCGGTGGCGTCGGGCTTCACCGGGGGGGGACGATCGAGGCGGCCGGCCGCATCGCGCGGCCCGGCGGCTGCGGACGGCGGCGCGGCAGGTTTCGGGGCGGTGCCGCCGGCCTTGGCGGCGGGCGTGGCGGCGACGCCGGGCCCGTCGAACTGCGCGACCTCGGAAACCTTCTTCGGGCTCTTGCGCGCCTGATCCACCGTGAAGACGACGGCGCCGCCGACGAGCAGCAGGCCGACGACGATCCCGATTTTGTGTTCGGTCTTCAACATGGCTCCGCCTCGCATAAAAGACCGCCGCCCGACCGGTGCCACCGGGCAGCCGGCCGGGCGGTAGTATAGCTCCGCGCCGCGCGGGGCGACAGTTGCTTCAGCGGGCGGCGGCCCGCTGGGCCGCCGTCGCCGGGCTGCGGGCCAGCAGCAGCAGCGGACCGGCGATGACAATGGTCGAGTACACGCCCGAGAGGCAGCCGATCAGCATGGTGTAGTTGAACCCGCGGATCGAGCTGCCGCCGTAAACGTACATGATCAGGACCACGAGCAGGACCGTGAAGGTCGTGAGCAGCGTGCGCGACATGCACTGGTTGATGCTGTCATTGACGATCTGCGGCGTGACGAAACCGAGCCGCCCGCGGATCTCGCGGACGCGGTCGAAGATCACGATCGTGTCGTTGATGGAGAAGCCGATGATCGTCAGCAGCGCCGCGATGATCGGCATGTTGACTTTGAAATCGCTGACCAGCAGCCGTTCGCCGACGCCCCACGAGGCCAAGTAGTAGCTGAACCCGATGAACGACAGGGCCACCAGCACGTCGTGGATCAGCGCCGCGACGCCCGCCACGCCGTAGATCGGCTTGCCGAACCGGATCCAAACGTAGCCGATGATCATGGCCCACGACAGGATCAGCGCGATGGTCGCCTGCTGCGCCGAGCGGGCCGCGATCTGCGGCTTGAACTGCATCATCTTGCGCAGCGTCTGCTCGGTGGTCAGGGCGGTCGTGATCTTGCGCTGCTCGACGCTCGCCAGGGCGCTGGCCCAGCGGTCCGGGTCTTCGCTGAAACGCAGCTCCGGATCGACCGCGACGACGACCACCTCGCTGAAGCGCTGTCCTTCCGGGCCGTCGCCGGCCGGCGCGATGCCGAGCACGTCGAAATCACGCTTCGGCACGTTCACGAAGTCCGGCTGGAAGTGGATGTTGTCCAGCCGGCTGCGCAGCTCGGCCAGCGTCTGCGGCGGGTTGATCCGCTGGAGGTGGAACGCCACCCCGCCGAGGTAGTCCGTCAGGTCGTAGTTCGTGCCCGGCGGCAGGTTCGGCACCACGGCCTCGATCAGCCGGTCCACCACCGGCAGGGGGCGGCCGCCGGCCAGCTCGAACGTGATGCTCGGCTGCACCTGCATGTCGTCCCCCAGCGCCTCGAGCAGCGCCCGCTCGACCAGCCGCATGTTGGTCACGGTGGTCGTGAGGTTCCAGACCAGGCCGCGCTGCGCGACCCCGCCCGTCTCCAGCACGGCGTTGATGCTCGCCGTCGCCAGCTCGCGGGCCGCCTGCACGCCGTCGGCGGCGGCCGCGCGGAGCCGCGCCGTCAGCAGCTCCGGCGTCACGTCCAGCGGCACGCGGACCCGCAGCGCGCCCTCGAACACGCTCAGCGCCCCGCCGCCGCGCAACAGCAGCCCGGCCTCCTCCAGCGGCTCGGCGATCAGCGCCGCCACGCGGTACGGATCGACGCCGGGCGCGTCTACCTTGAACACGCCCGGTTCGTTGGGCACCGGGGTGACGCCGGCCTGCGCCACGCGGGCCGCGTCCGCCCCCAGGGCCTCGCTGACCCGCCGCAGCGCCGCCCCGATCTTCGCGTCGTCCAGCGTCGAGCCCGGCTTCAGCTCAAACTCGACCTGCGCGCCGCCGCGGAATTCCACGTCGAAGACGTCCCGGCCGCGCACGAACAGCACGCTCAGACCCGCGACGAGCACCACGGCCGACACCCCCAAGAACACGTTGCGCTTGCCGCACCAGTCGATGTTCGGCACGCTGATCACCCGCATCATCTTGATGTCCTTGAGCAGGTTCAGCTTCAGCAGCACGCCGAACAGCGTCCGGGTCACGAACACCGCCGTGAACATGTTCAGCGCGACGCCCCAGCCCAGCGTCAGGCCGAACCCCTTCACTTCCTCGCTGCCGACGTAGTAGATGATCAGACAGGTCAACAGCGTCGTGATGTTCGAGTCGAAGATCGTCGAGAACGCCTTGTCGAAGCCGTTCTTGACCACCATCCGCAGCGACGAGCCGCGGGCCTTCTCCTCGCGCATGCGCTCGTAGATCAGCACGTTCGCGTCCACCGTCATGCCGACCGAAAGGATGATGCCCGCCACGCCGTCCAGCGTGATCCGGGCGTTCAGCATCGCCAGCGCCGCGAGCGTGAGGAAGACGTTCAGGAACAGCGCCACGTTGGCGATCGCCCCGCACACCAGGTAGTAGACCAGCATGATCAGCACGACCGCGGCCGTGCCGATCAGCCCCGCGCGGATCGCGGCGTCGCGGTTGGCCTCGCCCAGGCTCGAGCCGATCGTCCGCTCGGACAGCGGCGTGTCCTTCAGCCGCGCCGGCAGCATGCCGCCCTCCATCGTACGGACCAGGTACATCACCTTGTCGACGCTGAACTCGCCCGTGATCTGGCCCGACGTGCTGATCGCACTCTGGATGTTCGCCGCCGAGTACGCCACGTTGTCCACGATGATGCACAGCGGCTTGTTGATGTTCGCGCTCGTCAGCCGCTCGAAGTACTGCCCCCCGATCGGGTCCAGCTGGAACCGCACGCACCACCGCCCGTGCTCGTCGCGGTCCTCCCGGGCCCGCGTCAGGCGCCACGGCCGCTGGTTCGGCTGGTGCTGGAGCAGGCCGAACTCCGGCGTCGTCTTGGCCAGCACGTACCAGTCGTCGCCCCGGTCGCCCGGGATCCGCTCCACCACGTAAAAGTGGTCACGGTACTTCTTCTGGAGCTCTTCCAACTGCTCCGGCCGATCGAGGGAGAAGAACTGCATCGGATTGTCGATCTGGAACCAGCCCTCCGGATCGCCCGGTCGCCGCGGCACGCCGTCCTCGCGGAGCTGCTTGCGGTAGCGCTCGTAACGCATCGGGTTCTGGAGGTCGTTCTCCGCCAGGATGCGGAACTCGAGCTGCCCCGCGCCGCGCAACTGCCGCTTCAGGTCGGCCGGACCGTCGAGGGCCTGCTTCCCGCTGCGCCACTTCGCGTGCGCCGCGACCACCGCATCGATCGCCGCCCGCAGATCGGCGTGCTCGTTCCGCAGGCTTTCCATGCCCAGCCTGCGGACCTGCGAGTTCGCGTCCAGGTCCAGCAGCTCCTGAAACCGACGGCGGTTCACGTTGGTCGCCAGCACCGCGTGGATCGCCTCCTCCCAGCTTTCCAGCGCGTTGCGGTACGCCTCCAACGCGGCCTCCCGCGCCGTCGGATCGATCGCGGCCGGCGCGGTCTCGGCCGGCGCGGTCTCGGCCGGCGCGGTCTCGGGCGGTGTGGTTTCGGCCGGCGCGGTGGCCGTCGCCGCGTCCAGCGCCGCCTTCGCCGCCAGATACGCGTCGTACCGCTCGGCGGCCACGCGCAGCCGCTCGGCGCGTTTCGCGATGCCGGCCTCGATCGCCGCCCGTTCAGTCGTCGTGGCGCTCGCCAGGGCCGCCGGCGCGTTGCGCTCCGCCAGCTTCTGGATCGCCTCCGCCCGCTCCTCCGGCGGCAGCCGCAGAGCGCGCTCGACCGTGCCGCGTGTGATCTCGTACGCGTACAGGGCATCCAGCGCCGTGCGGTACGCCTCAAGTCGCGCCCGCGCATCTTTCGGCGGCAGCGGCATCTGCACTTCGAGCCGGTTGCGGCCGTGCACACGCCATTGAATGTCGTACACCCCCTTCGGATCCACGCGCCGCTGGAGCTGCTCTTTGACGCGCTCCGCCAACGTCGGGTCGTTTTCGGCCTCGGTCGTATCCAGCTCGAAAATCAGCGACGTGCCGCCCGCGATGTCATTGCCCGCCCGCAAAGTCTGCCGCGGATCCCGTAGCATCAGGGCCCCCAGAAGGATCACGGCCACAATCACCAGCAGGCGCTGGGTCAGATTCTTGTCGGACATCTCCAGATTCCTTGCCAAGGGCCGCAGAATCCGCCACGCGGCGGAACTCGGCCGGAACGGTCTCAGATCGCGTCTCGGTCCGGTATCGATGGGCGCCGACGCGGCCGCATCAGGCGGCGCGGCGGCCCTCCGCGGAGGTCCCCGGCGCCGGCGGCCCGAGGGGGTAGATCGCCGTCAGCAGCGGATCGGTCGGCGGTTGATCCACCTGAGGACCCGGAGAAACGCTCTCCGGAAGGCGCGGGGCGAGGCGACGCCAGGGCGGCACCGCTTCGACCGCAGCGCACATCGGGTCCGGCGGCCCGCCGCGCTCGGGCCCGCGGCTGACGGCCCCGTCCCGGCTGCCGCGCTCCAGGCGAAGTTCGGCCCCAGCGCCCGGGACCGCGAACCGCTGGGCCGTGAGGTCGGGCACGATCAGAGGCAGCGGGGTCTTCCGGGGCTTGCGGGCGTCTCCGCCTTCGTCCGGGCAGGGCGCGGCGTCCGTGGGCGTCCCGGATGTCGCTCCCGTCGGGCAGTGCTTCTCCTGGGCCGCGACCAACAGGAGGAACAGCCCCAAGCCCGCCGAGACTCGCACCCAGTGTTCCACCCGCACGCGCTGCATCCGGGTCATCATACCGGCGGGCGACCCGGCCGGTAAAGGGCCCCGATCGGCTCCGCGGCGCCAGGGCCGGCAACCGGAGGCTGCCAACAGCAGGTCGGCCCTGCGGTCGGCTGGCACGGTTTCAAAAACAGGACAGCCCCCCGCGGCCGGTCGTTCCGGATCCGCAGGGGGCCGTCCGCGTGCGACACCGCCGATTCGTGTCGCCAGCGCCTTCTAGTACTGGGTCAGGTCGCGGAACATCGCCCACAACGTGAGCTCGGTGTCGTCCACGATGACCGTCTTGCCGTGGCTGGAGCGGAGCACCGCACCCGGCGCGAAGAACTCCAGCAGCAGGCGGGCCGGCGCCCAGTCGTACTCCACTCCGTCGAACTCGAGCTGCCCGGGGTTGCCGGCCAAAACCTGGCCTTCCTCGGCGCTCCACGCCCGGAACGACCAGGGGTTGTACTCCCAGGCCGACCGCCGCGCGTAGTTGACGACCGTCGCGGCACCCGTCAGGTGGTTCCAGCGGATCGGCTCATCCACGCTGTTGACCGCATACGCGATGACGTAGCCGCGGAGCACCCGACCACCGGGATTGTACGGGTCGGTATCCGGATCGCCCTGCGGATCGAGGAGCGTGAAGGGCGAGACGCCCTTCGGCCCGCCCGTTGAGGCCGCCCAGTACGCGGGCTCGTCACGCGTCAACACGAGCGTGTTGTCGATCGCGGGGCAATCCCGGTGGTTGTCGTTGACCTGAAAGATCTTCACGAACACGTCACTCGAGCCGTCGTTGGTGAGCTGGATGAACGTGTCCTGGATCAGGCGGCCGCTGGAGTCCCACTTGATCTCGACCTTCACGAAAGCCAGGAAGCTGCCCTTCTCGGTCGTGTCCGCGCGGCGCGACGAAGCGACCGTGGTTTCCAGGTTCTGACCGGCCGGCATCTCATCGGGCACGCCCGGATCGTGGAGCCGGAGCCGCTCAAGCTGGGTCAGGATGTCGTCCGCGCTCGAGCCCCGCGGCGGCCCAGCGCCCGGAATCAGGATCAGGCCCCGCTCCTCACCCGTGGCGGTGAGCGGGACGCCGGCCTGCGTGACGTCCGAGCCGAACCGGAGGTACTTCATCGCAACACCCAGCAGCGGGCGGGCCTGCGACTGCTCACCGCACACGTTCACGCTCCGCAGACCGTCGATGCGCGCCCGGCCGCGGTCCGTGTGGAGGAACTGCCGCAGGAAGTGGTTCGGCAATCCGCTCTCGAGCGTCCAGCGGCTCAGCAGCGCCTGGTCCCACGCACACACGCACCGTTCGGTGCCCGACATCCGGACTTCGTTCTGATTCCAGATTTCGGCCACCGCCTTCACGACCGGCGGACAGCACGGCCGGCCCGTGATACAGACCGCCGCCGTGCACTGCGACGACACTTCGCCCGCGGTGCCGCACAGCGCGCCCGGGATCGGCGTGCCGACCACCCGCGCCACGTTCGTGAAGCACTCCGGCTCCTGCTCGCCGTCCCGCGCCAGGAACGCCCGGAAGATCTGCTCGGTCCGGAACGTGATCTCACAGCCGACCTCCGCCGAGCTATCCCCGCAATTGGTTAGCTCGGCGAAGTTCCACGGCGGGCCGCCGGCCGAGCAGATAATGTCGGCCGGCGCAACGCCCGCCGCCAGCGCGGCCGGAATCAGCCCGTCGTCGTCGATTACCACCGGTCCCAGGGGCAGCTCGCCGGTGTTCCGCGCTCGGATGATGAACCGGACCCGGATCGGGAACGTCGCACTGTTGATGTCGAAGTCGATCTGCTGCGCCGGAGCGATCTCGTAGCCGGCGACGCCATCGACATCCGCAGTCACCAGCTTGGTGCACGCGACCCGCGGCACTCTGACGTTCACGTCGGCGCAGACCCAGTATTGCCAGTTCGCCGGGTCCTGTTGCGGCGTCACGCAGACGAACGCGCCCGTCACCGGGTTCGCGTTGCACCGCGGCAGCCCGGCCGGCGGCGGCGTCCGTGCCTCGGTGTAACCCACCGCCCGGGCCCGGTTGCGGCACTCGGGCGTCGGGTCCGACACGCAGTTGACCGGCGGGTTACCGGCCGGCGCCGTGGCTTCGAACGTCAGCGTCAGGCACTCGCCGGGCTCCAGCCACGGACGCCCAGGCAGGCACGGCCCGAACGTGATATAGTTCGGTCCGCCGCTGAAGTTCAGCGGCGCCGGCAGACAGGCGGTCACGTCCACGCCGTTGACCTCGGCCCGCACGGTCGCGGCGTCCACCGCGCCCGCGTTGCAGAACACGTCCCGCAGCTCGATCTGCGGCACCCGCGGCTGACAAGCCCCGGGCAGGTTGCAGATCTGCACGCGGTACTTCACGCGCCCGCCGGGCAGCGCCTCGGCGGCGTACCGGTATAGCGCGTCACCCTCCGGCACGCACTTCACGCGCTTGTCGATCGTGAGGTTGCAAGGCTCGGGCGCACGAATCTCCGCCTCGCACGGCGCGCTCGTGACGCTGTTGCCCGGGCACACCCCCGTCGGCACGCCCGTCACCGTCGCGCGGTTCAGGAAGACCCGCGGGCGAGTGTCGATGAGCGGATCGCAGAATTCCGCGATGTCGCGCATCACCTGGGCGTCCGGTACGGTGATTTCGCACGTCCACGTCGCGCTGCCGCCCGCCGGGACCGGCTTGGCGACCGGCGGTCGCAGCTCGCAGCTCCCGACGGTCGCGCCGCGCGACTCCATGCAGTTGATCGCGCCGGCGTCGTTCGGCGTGACCAGCAGCCCCACGTTGCCCGTGTTCTGGGCCGTGACCCGCAGGCTCAGCCGCACCGGGAACACGGCCGGGCACAGATCCAGGCTGTTGGTGCAGGGAATCGTCGCGTCGCCGGCGTCGATGACGCCGTTGGCGTTCGAATCCCACTGAGCACACCACTCCTTCACGCACGCCACCGCCGGCCGCCGGATGTTCAGCGTGACCGTATCGGTCGCCGAGCAGCAGAACGGCTCGGCGCCGGCCGTGCTCTGGAGCGCCCACGTCCCGCCGCTCTGCACCCACACCGGCGGCGCGCCCCTGACCACGACCGTGTTCGTCACCTGGTTACCCACGGGGTTGTCCGGAATGCACGGCTTGAACACGTTGGGCTTGACCCGCAGGCACCTGCCGGACTGCATCGGCTGCGGCAGGATCACCCGGTACGGCGTCCCGTCGGCCTTGAAGCACTGCGCGATCTCGATCGGCGGCCCGCTCTCGCAGTTGCTCGGCCAGTACTCGCACGGAATCCACGTCGCCGGATTCCAGTTCGTCGGGCCCGTGAGCGTATCGGTGATCTCCAGCTCGCAGATCTGCTCCGCGTACGGCGCCGTGTCGAGGTTGCGGACCGTGAAGGTGAACTCGAACCCGCTGCCCGCGACCACGTCGCGCGGGCCGTCGCCGAACGAACCCTGGCCCGTGCCGCCGCACGCGGTCGTGCAGCGCACCTGCTTGTCCACCGCGATGTTGCACGGCGGGGCGATCCGCACGGTGGCCTCGCACGGCGCGGACGTGTAGTCCGGCACCGGGCTCGGCGGACACAGGCCGGTCGTGATCGGCTTGGCGGAAGCCGTCGAGGAGTTCCGATACTGGTGGTCCACCGAACCGTCCCGCTTCTCCAGCGCCAGCCACGCCTCGCGCGTCGGGAAGTACAACCGGCACGACACGACCGACGACTGGTTGTTGCACAGCGGCAAATCGGCCAGCGGTGCACAGCCATCGTTGCCGACCGGCGGACAGCAGGGGCCGTCGCACAACGCGCAGTTCAGGAGCTGGATCGGCGCGAGCCCGAGGCCCGCCAGTTCGGCATTGGCCGCGCACACGTCCGCGAGCAGCTCCGGATCGCAGATGCGCAGTTGCGTCAGGCCGGTCTCGCCCGTGTTGCGCACGCGCCACTCGAAAATCACCGACAGCGGGAACGGGCGCTCGCAGTTCACGTTCAGGCTGGTGGAACTCGCGTCATCGCACGTGCCGTCGTTGTTCGCGTCGAGGCAGACCGTCTTCTGGCACTCCAGCGCCGGCACCTTGACGTTGAACTCGGCCTGCACCGGCCCGGCCGTGCACGCGGTCGCGTTGGCCGGCGGGCACGCTTCGGTGAAGCCCCGCACGCTGGCCGTGTTCCGGCACTCGGGGTTCGGCCCCGCCGCGCAGTTCGGACCCGCTCCGACGGAATAATCCGGCGGAACGATAATGTCGAAGTAGATGGAGAGCACTTCGCCCGGACCGACCCACGGGGCCGCGGGCCGACACGGGCCGAACGTGAAGCAGGCTTCGACCCCATCGACACGGAACGTGGGCCGCACGCAGTTGGTGACGTCGGTCCCGTTGATGTCGGCCCTCACCGTCGCCGGCTGGAACCAGTCACGGCAGATGCAGCCGGGCGGCGTGCCCGCGCACAGCGTGTCCGTCACGCAGATCCGCGGGATCTTGGTGTGCGTGCCGGTGTTCGTGATCTGGATCCGGTAACGGAGCCTCGCGCCGGGCAGCGCCTCAACCGTGCTGAGCCACTGCGTCGGGTTACCACCGCCCGCCGGCACGCAGCCGACCTTCTTGTCGATCGTGAGCGTGCAGGCCTCCGGAACCTGGATCTGCGCCTCGCACGGACTGCCCGTCACGGCGTTGCCCGGGCAAACGTTCACCGGCGTGCCGGTCACCGTCACCCGGTTCTTGAAGTAGCCCGGCCGGTTGTCGATCGCCAGATCGCACGTCTGCGCGAGCGTCCGCATCGCCTCCGCGCTCTCGACGCGCAGCACCACGGTCCAGGTCTGCGTTCCGCCGGGGGCCACCGTCTTGACGACCGGCTCGTTCGGCGGATTCGGCGGGATCGAACAGATCTCCGACGACTCGATCGTGACGCCCGGCGTGTTCCGCACGCAGTCGCTGCACAGAATCGTGTCGGCCGGCGTGACATTGAGCGGCACTTCGCCCGTGTTCGTCGCCGTCACCCGCAGGTGCAGCCGCACCGGGAACACGACATCGCGCAGATCGAGGTCGTTGGTGTATTCGTTGACCGTCGGCCCGGGCTTGAGCCCCGGCCCCGGCTGGCAGTCGACGTTCGAATCCCACTCCGCCCGCCACTGCTTGGTGCAGGTCAGACCCACGCGCCGGACGTTGACGTTCGCCGTGTCGGTGTCCTCGCCGCACCAGAACGGCGGCAGCCCCGGACCGCAGTTCGGCTGGGCCTCGACCCGCACCGTGTTGACCGGGTCGCAGTTCTCCGTCGCGTCGTCGGCGATTTGAACGTCGAACGTGAACTCCACGGACTGGCCGTGCGGCAGGTCCCCGCCGCACGTCGCCAGATCCCACTCGAACGGGGTGCCGACGATGTTGAAGCCGGCCGGCGTGGGGCAGACCTGCGCGCCGCGCCGGAACACCGCGGTGCCGGGCAGCAGCGTCACGCACGCGGCCGGCGTGCCGGCCAGCGTGTCCGTGATCCGCAGCTTGGAGACCGGCGTGCCTTCCGCGCTCGTGTTGCGGATCGTCACGCGGAAGCGCGCCCGCGACCCGGGCACGAAGTCCTCGGGCGGCGGGTCGCCGTACTCCCCCGGCGTGCCGTCCGTCAGGCACGCGGCGTCCTTGGTCACGTCGATGGTCGCGCAGCAGCCGCAGACCTGGGCGGTGTCGAAGCCCCTGAGCGTGAACGCCAGCGGGCAGAAAGGTTTCTCCGGCTCTCCAGGATAACTGGACACCTGCCCCGTCACGCGGGCGCAGTTGGTGTAACAACGGGGATTCGTCTGACCAGGCAGCGCGAGCGTGCCACACGTCCGCGGCACTCCGGGCGGGACGTCGTCTTTGGCCAGGAACGCGGTCAGCGCGGCTTCGTTAGCGAACCTCACGGTGCAATAGCGCGTCGCCGTCTGTCCACTCGGCACCACGAAGGGCGAACTCCCCGGACACACGCCGCAATCGGCCAAAACCGACGCACCCGGGATGGATGCCACGTCGTCGCACAGAAACTCATCGGTAAGCCGGACTTCCTCGTCCAGCTCGCCGGTGTTGGTCACCGTGTATTGGTAGCGAATGCACAACTCGGTGAATGGCCCCCTCGGAACCACGATCTGGTCCCGAAACGCCCCGCACGGATCCGCCGGGTTGCACGTCGTGCACAGCGCGACGGTCTTCTCCAACGACAGTCCCCGGCAGTACACGTACACCCCCACGACGTTGTCGTCACGGGGCGACGGCGTCGCCCCGAGTTCCCACAGCGTGTCGATCGCGTCAAAATCGTCCACCACCGGTGCGAACGGCGGGTCGGACGCGCTGGGGCTTCCGACCGCCCGGATCTTGTTACGGACGTCCAGCGGGGTCCCGATGCAGTTGTCGCAGAAGGTGTCGCCCGACAAGACAATCGCCCGGAACTGAATCCGCACGACATCTCCCCGCGCCTCATTGTTGCAGGCACGCCGTCCGCGGAGCACCCCCAGGCGCGTCGGCTGCGGTGGCGTCGCGCCGGCGTTGATCAGGAACCGGTTACCCACGGGCCCGCCGAAGAAATCGTCCGTTGCCAGAACACACCGCGCGTTCGCGAACGTCACCGGTACGACCTCAAGCACGTTGTTGCGGCGTACGTCGTCCCCGGACGTCGTGATGGTGTCCAGAATCTCGTTCTGGCCCGGCTGCACGATTTCACAGAACGGCGGCGCGCTCGCGCCCACCGCGATCACCTGTACGTCATCGCTACCCACGCGCTTCGGTGTCTCGGCGATCCCGTTGCCGCCGTCGAAGATGCCCAACTGCCATCTCCACACCGTGACGGAAAGCTGCGGATTGAACCGCACATCGTCCCCTGCCGGGTTCGAATCGAGGCGTCCGTTGGGCCCCGGCAGGATCACGATCCCGCCCGGTCCGGCCGGCTGATTCACGGCCACGTACTGGATGTCGTCCCCGGCCTTGACCGTGTTGCACAGCCCGTTCGCACCCGCCAGGATCGCCTGGTACACGAACTTCGTTCCGCCGCAAACGGACTCCATCTCGTCGTACAGTGTGACGTCGAGCGGGACGTTGCCGGTGTTTTCCACGTCGATAAACAGCTCGACGACCGAACCCGACACGACCTGCACCTCGCGCGTGGCGGCCCCGACGGGCCCTGCCGGATCCGCGTCCCGCACGGGATCGCGGCTGATCGACACCAGCTCGGTGTTCGTCTCGGGCGCGGCCGCCGCCGGCATGCCCTCCCGGGCCCCCACCGTCGCCGCGCTCTCTTCGCCGCTGCCATCTAGCTTGGTACCCGCGCAGGCCACCGTCTTTTTCACCTCGAGGCCGGGCACCGGCAACTTCCAGACCGCTCTCACCCCGTCGTCCGGCGAGCGTTCCGAGGTAGAGTCGCTGACCGTCAGTATCGACGCCTGGGCCAGGCGCAGCCGAAAGACCTCGAACGCCTCCCACCCGCTGTAGCCACTGCCATAGTACGTCCACGAATCCACTTTCCTCACGAAGAACTCGACGTCGTCGTTCGGAAGGCCGTCAGCGCCGCGCGCGTTGATCAGGTCGAACACGTTGGGGACGCTTTCCTGGTGCGGCAGCGGCGGCCAGGTCTCCAGCAGAGCAGGCGGAGGCGTCGGCAACAGGTTCACGATGGCCGTAAGCCGTGTCGGCGCACCCGCGTCGGGCACCAGCATGACCGTGCCGAACAATGGATCGCGGGTGCGCAACGTCAGGCGCTCCTGAAGGGCGCAGAGGTACAGCCCGAACGAGTACGTTTCCTGACTCGTATCGAAGTCGTTGAACCTCGATTGGTAGGTGCGACCGGGAAGGTTCCAGCGGGTCAAAGTTCTGGTGTTTCCGTCGCCGTCCGCATCAAACGGGACGATGATCGGACTTGTAAAAAAGTTGGGCTGGTTGACCGGATCGGGCCAGATCCGCGGCAAGCCGTTGTTCTCACGGGTCGGGGGTATCCCGCCGGGGCCGGGCACCAACTGGACATCCATCAACCGCTGGAGCAACCCCTCCACCACGGCATGCGGGTCGCCGTTCGCGATGTCGAGGCCCACGTAAAGCAGGCTGTCGTCATCTTCACTCCAGAGCCCGGTGATGATGCCGTCGCTGTCCGGCAAGTAGATGACGACGATCTGCCCGGTGTTGAATCCCGACCGCAGCAACGAGTATCCAACGCCCGCGGGGAACCACGAATCGCACAGATTCGGAACCGGGCCGTCGTCATCGGGCTCACAGAAGTCGGGGGAGCCAACCAACCGTCGGGGTAGCATGCCGTCCCCGATCGCAGCATCACGGAAACCGTCATGTCCAGGGGTCCATCCGGAATCGTCCCGTATATTGTCCGTGATAATGATGCCTACACCACCCGCCCGACCCAGGATCCACGGCTCGATGACCTTCATCTCCGATGGCACCTAGCCGAGCTCGATCAGCAGAGGTGGTACGCCGGCTGGCAAAAAAGTGGTGACCAGCCCCGGCTGGCGCAAGATGGCGGCCACCTTCGGATCCAGCTCGCCATTGGCCAGGCTGCGCCCCGGAGGGCTTTGGAGCGCATTGATCTCGCTTCGCAAGTCGGCGCGGGCCGCCACAGCCGGGACCATAACCAGGGCGAGGAGCGTGATGCGCACGCGATCACCGTACCGGATGGTCGAACTCGAACGCTGCATGTCCCTCTCCTTCCACGATGATGCGACTCAACTCGTTGCCCGCGTGCTCAGCCCGTGCACCGGGCACCCCCGCAAACGGAGAGCAACGTACTCACGGAACTCGCGAGCGGCGCGCCGCCCTCTTCACGAGCACTGCGCAGCCACGCCGCAGCCGCTGAAGCAAGCGCCGAGGTCCAACAATAAACGCAACTGCTGCATCCGTCGCTCGCTTTTATCTATCGTCATGTTACCGGACCGCGACCGCTCACGCAAGCGGAAAACGCGCACGCGGTCACACCGTGGCCCCGTGCATCACAAAACCCTGCTGGAAATGAACTTGAGCGGCGCGTTGCAGATCTGAAATGTCAGGCCGCCTGGGCCTCGGGCCGCGAAGCGGAAAGGAGGCGGCCGCGAGCTCCGGTGCCCGCGGTCACCTCCCCATCTTGTACGTTCAGCGCGGTCCGCGGGCTCAGGGCCGCGTAAGGAAGCTGAACAAGGGTCCGAGCCGGTCGGCGACGTATAGAACCGGCTGCGGAGATCCGCCGACGTTCACGGTCGCACAAAATGCGAATCCCTGAAAGTCGTGTTGGCGGTCATACACCTGCATGTCGTACACCGCGTTCGGGTTGGTGCAGTCGCGCTTCACGATCCGGCAGTGGGGCGGGGGCGTCAGCTCGAAAAGTCGTCGCCCGTCGGTCGCCATCCGGCCGTTCGAAACCCCGCTACACTGGCCCAGCACCTGGAGGGTGTCGCGGTCCACGAACGTCAGCCGCTGGGAGTGACGCGTAATGACGAAGTCCGGCGCCGCGCACAGCTCGGTGATCGCGCCGCTGCCGCCCGGGAGTATGAGAGTGGTGAACGTCGGCGCCCCGTTGCCGCTCGGGCAGGACAACACCGTCAGCGTGTTCGTCTGACCGCCCGAGAAGACCTTCGTGCCGCAGACGGCCAGCCGCATGGCGCCACCCGAGACCGACCAGGAGCGGACCGGTTGCGCGGCCGTCGGAGATTGAACGACCTGACCCAAGTCGTACTCGTACAGCTTGCCTAAAACGCCCGTCCCGATGAAGAGTCGGTTCTGAACTGCTGCGAAGGCGGTCGTGCTCGAGGACGCAGTCTCCGGCACCGTGAACGTCCCCAGCGGGGTCAATGACATGCCGACGACCCGGTACACGCGCACGGTCCGCGTGCCGTTCGAGGCGATGAGGTAGCGCTCGGTCCCGACCGAGACCGGGCACGGGGCGGGACCGCCCATCAGACCGTCGGCGACGATCTGTCCTACGATCGGAAATGTTGGATCAGCGTACGGCAGCATCGCGACGCGACCATCGATGTCGAGCACCCACGCATCGGTGCTGTCGACTCTGCAAGCGGCCGGAACGAAGCTGGCGCCACCGATCGCGAGCGAGCTGTCAGCGAAGAACACCAACCCGCTGGCGACCGAAACCGACGCAGTTGTTGACGCCGACTGGTAGCCGCTCGCGTCGTAGACCGTCAGGGTCACCAAATACGTGCCAGGCCGAGCGAACGCATACAGGGCAGTCCGCACGGCCGGGTTCGCATTGCCGCCGCCGTCGCCGAAATCGAACGAGTAGTACGCCGCGCCCGGCCCCGACGCCGATGCGTCAAAACGCAGGCGCAGGCCCTGCTCCACGACCGTGCCGGCTGGAAGTGGCTGCCACGACAACGCACCACTCTGGTCACGAACCTGTTGCTCAATCACGAATCGGGCGGTGAGCCCCGTCGGCGGCGCTGTCACCGTGACGCTGGCCGCCCCTTGGCCCCACGCGCCCCGGCGGTCCTGCACGTACAGCGTCACCGTGTACGTCCCCGGGCTGCTGAACGTGAAATGTTGCGGCGGGAATTGCGCGCCGGCCGACACCAAGCCGTGCGACAGCAGCGTATCCGGCTGCCCGGGGCCGGTGAGGTTGTACATATACCAGGCGGGCGGTTGCGCGTTGCTCACCACCGCCGTGAAAGTCACCGTCTCGCCAACCGTCGCCGTTGCCCGCGTGCTATTCAACGAGACGCTCGGCAGGTCGCCCTCCCACGACCCCGCTCGTGCGTTGGTGTAAATCACGTCAGGAGCGGGCTTGGCCGGCAGCAGCATCTCGTCCGGCGGCAGCCCCTGGCCCCAGGCGTCTACGCCACCCTACGCACATACGAAGACGAGCAACGCAACGACAGTACTCCCCCGCCCGCACTCCGCACTCGGGGTGCCCTGACTTGCACGCGGCTTCCTACCGGCTGCAGCAGAAGCGTGCTGCCCAACATGGAAGCACTCCTCACGGCCGGATTCGGCGAGGTTCGTGGCGAGTGCTTCCTGGGTGCTTCCTGTGAGCGAGCAGCCCACTTCTTCCGGCGGCCGGCCGGCGCTACGGCCCGCCGTCCGCCGCGTATCCGGCTTGGTTGTGGGGACCGACCGCCGCGTGTGGATGTTCGGGTCCGCGGGGCGTCCCCGGCCTCTAAACTCCTCCGTCACCCGACGCGCCCGCGCGCCCGTGGGTCGAGAGCGCGCGACCGCGGCGCAGCGACACCGACTACACTTTAGGAAATTTCTACACCTCCGCGGGACCGAAGAAAAAAATTTGACTCGTGTGCGCAGCGCACCGCACAGCCGTTCACCTTATCGGCCGTCCACCGGAGATTCAAGTCCTGTGTGTCGTTTCGTGCCTTTACGGCCGGATAATTCGCGAAATTTGCCGGCAGGTGTGCGTCCGACTCCGCGCCACACCCAGACGTCGGTGTTAAGCTGCGCCGCCGAGCCACGGCCTCGGCAACGTAGGGCGATCCCGTCCGAGCCCGAGCAGCAGCGAAAGGCAGTCCCGTCCGAGCCCAAGCGGTAGCGAGGGGCACCGGGGGACACGAGCAACCCGGAGCTTGTGCTCCGGGCTCGGAGACGGCGCGAATCGCCCATCGACCGAGCCCGAGCGGCAGCGAAAGGCAGTCCCGTCCGAGCCCGAGCGGCAGCGAGAGGCACTCCCGACCGCCACACGCGGCACGGCGCGGCGAGCCCGGCGGGGATGCTCCCCTTCACGGGCGCCATGAGCCGGCTGGCGTCGGACCATGCGCCCTTTACTCCGACCCCGGGTGCCAGGATCGCGCCCGAGCGGGCCCGTCCGCGCCCCGACGGCCGTCCGACAGGGCCGCTTGCGAAGCAAGTGGCCAGTGAACGTCCGTAAATCTCTCCGAAAACGGTTTCTGAAGTTGACTTTTATCGCCCTATCCGGTACCGTTCCCGCCAGGGTTGCCGTGGTCCCGGCACGGGTTGCTCGGCGGTTTCTCGCGCGGTGCCCGCCCCTGCCCGGACGCCGGGCCGCCGGACGGCCAGGAGTTGGGAAAAGCGATGCACGCTCGGCCGGCGCCCGTCGGGTCGAGCGCGCGGTATGGAGGGTTGAAACATGTCGTGCAGCGACGCGCCGGTTTCGTGCTTCACGTGGGACAGCGATCTTCCAGATTCGGTGGCTGGCGTCGGGACACGAAACCGGACGCCCGCCACACGCGATATCGTCCGCATTCGCTGGGGAGCCGGACCGGATGAATGTCGCCCCGCGCTGCTCCTCGGGGTCGGAACCGGGACGGGGATTGCCCCTCGCTGCCGCTCGGGCTCGGATGGGTGGCGGTCCGCGCTCGCCGACGCGTTTTGTGTTGCGCTACTCGCGCTCGCACCGCTCTCTGCGGCGCGCGCCGCCCAAGAGGCCGATCCGGCCGCTCCAAGCCTGCCCGCGCTGCCGGAGTTGCCGACGATGGAGGAACCGTCGTGGGACGAACCGCCCGCGGACGAGTGGCCGCCGGGCGAGCTGCCGCCGAATCTGCCCCGCACCGTGGGCCAGGCGTTGCGGGTCACGTACGCGATCACCGGACGGGTTTCCTGCTCGGTCGACGCCGTGGGGGGGCAACAATGCCCAGATGGCGATTCAAGTCGTCAAGCCGCACGCCAGCGCCCGGGTGATTCGCGCGTTCCTCGTCGTTGCGATGATCCCGCAGGGCGGCCAACTTCCTCAGGGCGAAGTACGGATCAACGGGCAGCCGGTGTTCTGGGAAAGAGTGGCCGTCGGCGCGTTCAACAACAACTATTGGGCGAACGTCACGTCGCTCGTGAAGCCCACGCTCGACGCGGCGTCGGCGGGCACGATCAATCTCATGATCTCCGAGGGGTCGAGCGCGACTCGGATCGACGGCGAAGTGCTGGCGGTCGTGTGGGACGACCCGTCGATCGCGAACCACCGGACGGTCGCGCTGCTGTTCGGCTCGCAGAACCCCCAGGGCGACACGTTCCGCATCAGCCTCACCGAGCCGATTGATCCGGCCGCCCCCGGCGCGCGGGCCGACATGGGCCTGGGAATTTCGTGGAGCACGGGCGGCAGCCAGCGGAGCCTCGTGGACGTGCTGGGCCAGCGGATGACCTCGTCGGCGGGCGGGTTCAACGATGGCGCAGCGGTCAACGGCGCCTACATCACCTGCGGCGGGGTGGGCGACAGCCCGGCGAACCCGCCGGATCCGTACGCGGCCGGCAACAGCGCCTACGACGACGAGCTGTACACGCTGCTGCCCTTCCTGACGCCGACCACGACCTAGGTGACGGTTTACACGCTGAACCCCTCGAACGACGACAACATCTTCTTCGCCTACTTCTATCTCTCCACCGCGGCCATCGTGGCCCAGGAAGTGACGCTGACGCCGCTGACGGCGCAGCTCTACGTCGGGCAGACGCACACGCTGCACGCGGAGGTCCGCGACTTTTACGGCACCGCCATCCCCAACAAGCCCGTGCAGTTCACGGTGGTCGGCGGGCCCAACGCCGGCCGCACCGGCACGGTGACGACCAACGCGGCCGGGCAGGCCTCCTGGAGCTATACGGGGGCGGCGGCGAGCGTTGACCAGTTGCAGGCCCGGATCACGCAGCTCAACGAGACCGTCGACTCGAACGTCGTGACGATGACGTGGACGATCCTGACGCACCCGCCGGTCGCGAACGCCGGCGGCCCGTACAGCGGCTGGGTCAACGTGCCGGTGACGCTCAGCGGAGCGGGGTCGACCGACCCGGACAACGACATCGTGGCGTACGAGTGGGACTGCGACAACGACGGCCAGTTCGACGACCGGACCGGCGTGCAGACCACCTGGACGTTCACGCAGCCCGGCACGTACACCGTGCGGCTGCGCGTCCGTGACGCCACGAACCAGTCCTCGATCGACACGGCCGTGGTGGTGGTGGGCAACCGCCCGCCGGTGGCCAACCCCGGCGGCCCGTACACCGGCAACCCCGGCACGACGATCCAGCTCGACGGCACCGGCTCGTCCGACCCCGACGTGGGCGACGTGCTGAGCTTCGCGTGGGACCTCGACAACGACGGCCAGTTCAACGACTCCACCGCGCCGCGGCCGAGCTTTGCGATCGGCAACCGCCCGCCCGGCACGGTCCTGACCGTGCGGCTCCGCGTCACGGACCGCTGGGGCGCGTCCGACGCGCAGGCCACGACCGTCACCGTCAGCAACCGCCCGCCGGTGTGCCGGGCGGGCGGGCCGTACACCGCGACGTGCAACGGCGCGGCCACGACCGTGCAGGTGAGCGCCCTCGCCTCGTCGGATCCGGACCCGGGCGAGACGCTCCGCTACGCCTGGACGTCGGATTGTCCGGGCGTGAGCTTCAGCGACCCGCACGGCGCCAATCCGGTCGTCACGCTGAACGGTGCCTGCGGCACGAGCTGCTCGGTCACCGTCACGGTGACCGACGGCCACGGCGGCAGCAGCACCTGCTCCGCCACGATCACCGTCGTGGATACGACCCCGCCGACCATCACCACGCCGGCCGGCGCCCGGACGGTCGCCTGCGACGGGGCCGGCAACGTCGCGGAGCTGAACGCCTGGCTGGCGTCGCACGGCGGCGCCGTAGCGACCGACGCCTGCGGGGCCGTCACGTGGTCGCACAACTTCTCGACGCTATCCGACCTGTGCGGCGCGACCGGCGCGGCCACCGTGACCTTCACGGCCCGCGACGCGTGCAATAACGCGGCCACGACGACCGCGACGTTCACGATCACCGACACGACGCCGCCGACCTTCACGCACGCCCCGGCGAGCATCACGCTGGAGACCGACGGGGCCGGCAACACGGCGGCCATTGAGCACTGGCTCAACAGCGCCGCCGCCACGGACGCGTGCGGCCCCGTCACGATCACGCGGACGTTCACCGGCCTGTCGGACCTGTGCGGCGCCACGGGCGTCGGCACGGCGACCTGGACGGCGACGGATGCCTGCGGTCGGCAGGCGACGCACTCCGCCACGGTGACCGTGGTCGATACGACCCCGCCGACGATCGTCACCCCCGCCGCCAACCAGACCGTCCAGTGCGGCGGCGGCGCGCAGCCGGCGCTGAACGAGTGGCTCAGCACCCGCGGCGGCGCCACGGCGACGGACCTCAGCGGCCCGGTGACCTGGACGAACAACTACGCGGGCCTGTCCGGCGGCTGCGGCCAGAGCGGGTCGGCCACCGTCACGTTCACCGCGCGCGACGCATGCGGCAACACGGCCACCACCACCGCCACGTTCGCGGTCGTGGACACCACGCCGCCGACGCTGACCACCCCCGCCGGCGCCCTGATCGTCGAGTGCGGCCAGCCGGGCAACGAGAACGCCATCGCCCACTGGCTCGCGGCCCACGGCGGGGCGGCCGCGACGGACGCCTGCGGCGGCGTCACGTGGACGCACAACTACAGCGGGGTGCCGGCCGAGTGCGGCGGCGCCGGGAGCACCGTCGTCACGTTCACGGCGACGGACGAGTGCGGCAACGCGCGCACGACCTCGGCCGCGCTGGTCATCCGCGACCGGACTCCGCCGGTCTTCACGCGGGTGCCGCCCGACGTGGTGTTGACCAGCGACGGGCACGGGAACGTCGCCGACCTCGCGCGGTGGCTGGCCAGCGCCCAGGCGGTCGATGCGTGCGGACCCGTGACCATCACGCACAACTTCACCGGGCTGTCAGGCGGGTTCGGCCTGACCGGCTGGGCCACCGTGACGTGGACCGCCACCGACGCCTGCGGGAACACGGCCCAGTGCACGGCCACCGTCAACGTCATCGCCGCGGACGGTCGCGGGCAGCCCGGCGTGAAGGGCAGCTTCCTCATCTGGCCGAACGTCGAGCTGAAGTGGAACGCCGCCGGGCAGTTGATCCAGGACACGTTCATCACCCTGTCGAACGACTATCCGGAGTACGTGCATGTGCAGCTCTACTTCGTGCAGGGCGATCCGCCGCTGCCGGCCAATCCGCAGACCGGCGAGCGCCCGCACCCGGGCTGGAATCGCGTCGACCGCGGCCTGGTGCTGACTCACAACCAGCCGGTGTACTGGTCCGTCGCGACCGGCGCGCCGCTGGCGCTGGGCTCCTTCACGGTGCTCGATCCGGGCACGCCGCCGGGCCGCCCGGACCCCGAGGACACCGGGGAGCGGGGCCTACGCGGCTTCATCGTCGCGTGGGCGGTGAACGAGGCCGGGCACGAGATCCGCTGGAACCACCTCACCGGCGCGGCGACGCTCGTCCACTACGGACGCCGCACGGCGTGGGAATACCCCGCCTGGGCCTTCAGCGCCCGGCGTGTGGAGCACGAGCAGGAGCCCTACGACTGCACCGAGCTCGACAGCAACGGCGTGTGCCACAACGCGGCGGTCGTGCCCGGCCGACTCGATTTCGACGGATTCCAGTACGACGCCGGCCCGGATCAGCTCCTGTTCGACTTCTTCGCCAGCGGCGTCACCCTCGTGTCGCGCGAACGCAGCGCCACCGTCGAGACCGACCTGACGCTCTGCCCGCTGGATCAGGACCTCCGTCAGGAAACCGCCGCCCCGACCTGCACCGCCCTCGTGCGGATGATCTGGAACGAGAACGAGACCTCGTTCAGCGACGCGCCCGTCTGCCTGGCCCAGTGGGATCAGCGGTTGTTGAGCGCGTACGGCGGGCACTTCCTGCCGGCGCTGCTTCAGACGCGCGCCGGCCGCGCCCGGCTCGATGCGGTCGCGAACCCGGCCTGCCCCGGCAGCCGCGCGACGGCGCTGGTCGGCGTGGCCAATCGCATCATCACGTTCCCGAGCGGGCGCCCCGCGATGACCGGCGACGCGCTGCATCAGCTCGGCAAGCAGCCGGCCGCGCTGCGGTATGACCCGACGGCCACGCGCGCCACAGCTTCGATCGAGCCCGAGCCGGTCACCGCCCCGGGTCCGGTCCGCTGACCCACGCCCCGGCTGTGGAGCGCGCAGACGGAACGGGCTGAGCGCGATCGAGCGGGCTGAACGAGCCCGAGCGGGCTGAACGGGCCTGAGCGGGCCGCACCGGCCTGAGGGGCCTGAGCGCGGTGAACGGGCCCCAGCAGCCTGATCGGGCTGAGCGAACGCCACCCGGCGCCACGGCCGCCGGCGTGTGCGTTTCTTCCTTGCAACAGCGCCGCGTCGCGGTATATTCGCGAGCCGAGCAGACCGCGGCGGCGTCGGACACGCCCATCTCTCCGCGGTCGACTGAACGGCCCCTCGGCGAAGTTCCTGCCCTGGAGGCGACGGCAGTGGTGGCTGGCTCGGCCGGACGAAAGGAACACCCATGCAAACAAGATATTTAGCTAAAAAACGGTGCATAGCGTTCGCATGGCTGGCCGGGGGCGCGCTGGGGGTCGCTCTGCTGTTCACCGCGGCGGCTGCGGGCCGGCCGAACATTCGGGACGCGTTCTTCGCGGTCTACCCGAGCGCGGTGGGATCGGTCTTGGACACGGTGCCGAGCCACCCGGGGCATTGCGGCGTCTGCCACTACGACTTCGCCGGCGGCGGTCTCAAGAACCCCTATGGCGAGGCGCTCGCGGCGGCGCTGCCGAACTTCAACAACAACCCGGCCGGGCGCCGGCAGGCGGTGCGGTCGATCGAGAACCTGGATTCCGACGGCGACGGTTTCACGACGCTGACGGAGGTGACAAACACCGGCAGCTTCACGAACACGCCGACCTTCCCGGGATTGACGCCCGCCAACGTGGGCAACGTCACCAACGTCACGATCAGCGAGATCCAGGGGCACGTCGTCCCCTCCACCGGGACCGACACGACGCCGCCGAACGTGACCGTGCTCGCCCCGAACGGCGGCGAGACGCTAACGGGCAACGCGCCGACCACGGTGCAGTGGACGGCCGCCGACCCCAGCGGCATCGCCGCGATCGACATCTTCCTGTCGGACGACGGCGGCACGACGTGGCGTCCCGTGGCGTTGGCCGTCTCGAACAGTGGAACGTTCACGCTCTTTCCGCCGAACCGTCCGACGACTCAGGCCCTGGTGCGAATCGAGGCGCTCGACAACGCCTTCAACCGCGGCGCGGACCAGAGCGACGCCTGGTTCACCGTTGTGTCGCCGCCCGGCGGCCGGGCCCCGACCACGCTGCGGGATTTCGACCAGCCCGGCACGCAGCCGCTGGAGGCGGGCACGCTGAATCATCCGTCGGCCTGCATTGCTTGCCACGGGAACTACGCGCCGGCCGTCGAGCCCTACTACAACTGGCTCGGCAGCATGATGTCGCAGGCCGCGCGCGATCCGCTGTTTGAGGCCTGCCTCGCCATCGCGAATCAGGACGTGCCCGATTCCGGCGACCTGTGCCTGCGCTGCCACGTGCCGCGCGGCTGGCTGCGCGGCGTGTCCGTGCCGACCAGCGGCGCCGCGCTGACCGAGGCGGACCGCCACGGCGTGTCGTGCGACCTCTGCCACCGTCTGGTCGACCCCTTTTACGACCCCGCGCAGAACCCGGTCGAGGACGCTGCGATTCTCGCCAACCTCTCCGCCCCGCCGACCAGCATCGGCAACGGCATGTACGTCATTGATCCGGTCGGAACGCGCCGCGGTCCGTTCGCCGACGCCACCAGCGGCCACGCGATCCTCGTGTCGCCGTTCCACCGCGAAGCGGCACTGTGCGCGACCTGCCACGACGTCAGCAACCCCGCCTTCCAGCGGGACGCCGCCGGCAACTACGTGCCCAATGCGTTCGATGCCGCGGCGGACCACTTCGGCCCGCACCACCTGATGCCGATCGAACGCACCTACAGCGAGTGGTTCTACAGCGCGTACAACACCCCGCAGGGCGTCTATGCACCGCAGTTCGGCGGGAACCGGCTGTACGTCGCGACCTGCCAGGACTGCCACATGCGCGCCGTCACCGGCAAGGGCTGCAACTTCCCGGAGGCGCCCACCCGCACCGACCTCCCGCTGCACGACATGACCGGCGGCAGCACCTGGCTGCCGGGCGTCATCGCCAGCCTGTATCCGAACCTGCCCGACGAAGTGAACCCGGCAGCGCTGCAGGCCGGCGCTCAGCGCGCCCGCTACATGCTCCAGAACGCGGCCACACTCGCCGCGAGGCAGACCGGCCGCACGCTCCGCGTCACCGTGACGAACCAGACCGGACACAAGCTCCCGACCGGCTACCCCGAGGGACGCCGCATGTGGCTCAACATCCGGTTTTACGACGCCGACGGGCAACTCGTGGGCGAGTCGGCGGCATATGACGCCGCCACCGCCACGCTCGCGCAGGACGCCGAGGCCCGCATCTACGAGTGCAAGCCGGGCCTCGACGAGCGGACAGCGCCGCTGGTCGGCGCCACGCCCGGACCGTCCTTCCACTTCGTCCTGAACAACCGCATCTTCAAGGACAACCGCATCCCGCCGCGCGGCTTCACGAACGCCGCGTATGCCGCGTTCGGCGGAAGCCCCGTCGGCCACACCTACGCCGACGGCCAGTACTGGGACGAGGCGGCGTACCGGATCCCGGCCACCGCGGTGTCGGCCCAGGTCCGGCTGTACTATCAGAGCACCAGCCGCGAGTACGTCGAATTCCTCCGCGACGAAAACACGACCAACTCCGCCGGCCAGACCCTCTACAACCTCTGGGTCGCTCACGGCCGCTGCCCGCCGGAGCTCATGGCGTCGACGCAGCTCGCGCTCGCGCCGCCGGTACCGGGTGACATCGACGCGGACGGCGACGTGGACGCCGCCGACGCGGCGGCGCTGCTGAACTGCCTGACCGGCCCCGAGATCGCGGCCTCGCCGAGCTGCGCCTCCGCCGACCTCGACGGCGATGCGGATGTGGACCTGGCCGACGTCGGCCCGCTCCAGCGGCTCATGACCGGCGGCTGACGCCCCGCCCCACCGCGCCCACGCGCTCCCGGCCGCCGAAAGGCGCTGTCGCCGCAGGGCCGGATTATGACGGTGTTGCGCGGGCCACCAGGACCACGGAATCCCGGCCACTGAAAGCCGGGCGCGCAGGGGCGCGGCCGCGGCCCGCGGGTCGGGGCCCCAGCCGTCCCGCGCGCCCCGTGACCGCCGGCCGGTGTCGCGCGCCCCTCCGCCCGCCGCGACAGAAAATCGCGGGCCAACCTGGAGATTCTCCCGTCAACGCACGGTTACCGGGTGGACGGCAGTGCGGTCCGACGCGGGTCGACCGTCGGAGATTCACACGACGCGAGCAGTTGCGCACGCAGGCTGCAACGCGTGAAACAGGAGTGAGGAGTAATGAACAGGCTGAGGAACCGAAGGACATTGCTCGCCGCGATGTTGGCGGTCTGCGGGGCCTCCTCGGCTGCCGCCACGAACATCGAGTGGTTGAACATGTCGCCGACGCCGTTCGGCTCGCCCGTTCCTAACAACTCGGTGTTCAATCTGCCGGGCGTCGGTCCGGTGACGGTGACGTACTCCATCCCCTCGACCTTCGGTCACGTGCGGTTCCTGAACCCTCTGTTCCAGAACGGCAGTGTGCCGGGCTATTCGTGGACGGCCCAGGAATTGTTCGGGGCCACGAACTATTCGCCCGATCCACTGGGCACGGCCAACTGGTCGATTACCTACACCTTCGCCGGCACGATCCCGGCCGGCACGCTGTTCGTCGGTGTTTCTGGACTCGGTCGGACCACCAGTTACGGGGGTCTGGCTTCGACCGCGACCGTCAACCAGAACGGCCTGTTCCTCGGTGACTGGACGGGCGGCGGCAACTACGGCGCCACGCAGTTCATCAGCGGCGTCGGATCGTTCACGCTTCAGAACTCGGTCAGCGGACCCGGCGGCCAGGACCCGTGGTGGAACACGGCGCTGGCGGTCGTTCAGATCCTCGACCCGGTCTCGTCCCTGACCGTTTACTTCAGCCAACTGGCCGGCGACGGAGTCGGCGTGAACATCGCCGCCATCCCCGAGCCGACGACCTTCGGTCTGTTCGGTCTGGGCGCCCTGTTGTTGCCTCGCCGCCGCAGATGACGCGGCCTCCGGCGCGGCCCCGCAGCATCGGGCGGGGCCCCGGTCGGCGGACGCAACGCAGGCTCCCCATTGCGGCGTTGCTCCGCCCCTCCGCTCCCGCCGGGTGAGCGGAGGTTGCCGCGAACCAAAGCCCGGCCGAACTTCCTGATCTCCTCCCTCTCCTCGACCCCTCCCCGGACGGGAGGGGTGTTTTTCTCGATTGACAGGCCGCTACAGCCGCACCAGTCGTCGACACCCTCCCACCCGAGAACCCACGGGCCTCGCTCGGGCCGCGATCCGCCGACGATCCGGCACCGATCCGACGGCAGTCGAGCAACGATCCAGCGCCGGTCGGGCAACGATCCGGCAGCGATCCGACGGCGGAGTCGGCCCCCAGCACCGTGCGCCGCCGCGCGCGCCCGAGCCATCGTCGCCGACGCGCAAACGCCGGTCGCTATGCCTCCGGCACCTCCCCCAGGAGCGCCACCGCGAGGTACTCGCTGACCAGTTGCGGCGCGACGTTGCGATCGAGCATCCGCTCGGCCTCGGCCGCGGCGCGCACCGCCGCCTCGAGCCGCGCGGTCGGCAGCAGCGCGGCCCGGTGCTCGAACGCCGGTTGCGGCGGCGTGGCGCGCAGTTGCGGGCACCCGTGCCGCGTGACCAGGGCGTCGCGGTAGAGCGCCGCTACCAGCGTGTAAAGCAGTTTCAGCGATTCGCGCAGCATGTCGGCGGGCAGGCGCTCTTCGTCCGCATCCGGCTCATCCCGACGCTCATCCGACGCGGCGGCCTCGTCCATCTCCAGCCGGCGGCGGGTCAGCGATTCGGCACGTTGGACCAGCGCCTCGCCGAACGCCGGCACGCCGTCGCAGCCGAGCTGAGCCACCCGCTCGGCCAGCGCGGGCAGCTCGTCGAGAACGCCCCACCGGGCCCAGGACTCTGCGACGCCGAGCCGACCGTCGGACAGCCGCGCCAGCGCGGCCGCGGCGTCTCGCGGCAGCCCGAGACGCCGCTCGAGCTCCGCGGCGACGAACGCGTCGGGTAGCCGATCGAACGGCACGCGCTGGCAGCGCGACCGGATGGTGGGCAGGAGTTGCAGCGGCGCAGACGTGATCAGCACGATCCGGGCATGCGACGGCGGCTCTTCGAGCGTCTTGAGCAGCGCGTTCTGCGCTTCCTCGTTGAGGCGCTCGGCGTCCCGCACGACGTACACGCGCCAGCGGCCCTGCGTGGGCATGAGGCCGATCGGCTCGATCAGAAAGTGGCGGATCAGATCGATCGTCAGAAACAGGCCGCGCCGCTGTCGCACGGCCTTGGACGGATGCACCTTGTGCAGGCCGCGATGCACGACGAGAAAGTCCGGGTGCGTTCCCACGGCCAGCATGTGACAGGCATGGCACCGGCCGCAGGCGTCCGCGTCCGGGGCCCGATTCGGAGCCTGGCAGAGCAGCCGCGCCGCCAGGGCCAGCGCCGTCCGCTCCTTGCCCACGCCGCCGGGCCCCTCGAAGAGGTACGCGTGGTGCAGCCGCCCGCCGGCCAGCGCCCGCCGCAGCAGCGCGACGGCCCGCTCCTGATGCTGCACATCAGCCCAGCGCATCCCGGACCGCCTGTTGCACGAGGACCGCCACTTCGTCCGCCGGACGGGTGGCATCCACCAGCACCACCGGTCGCGGATACACGTCCGGCAACTCGCGGAACAGCGCCCGCACGCGGCGGTGGAACTCGAGCGGACGGGCCTCCATCGCGTCGGGCCGGGCCCCCTCAAAGATCGCCAGTTGGCCGGCGTCCGCCCGCCGCGCTTGCTTCGCGCTGTTCCGCGGCGTCCGACCGGTCCGCGCGAAGCCGACCTCCGGCGGCACATCGAGCACGATCGTCAGGTCCGGCCAGGTGTCCCCGACGGCGATCCGGCCGAGCGCCAGCACGCTCTCCCGCGGGAAGCCCGCCGCGACCTGGTACGCGCAGGTCGCGGAGATGAACCGGTCACACAGAACGACCGCGCCGCGGGCCAGCGCGGGCCGGACCACTTCCGCCACGAGCTGGGCACGGGACGCCATGAACAGCAGCGCTTCGCAGGCCGGGTCCATCTCGGCCAGGTCGAAGCCCAGCAGCACGTGGCGGATGCGGTCGCCGATGGCGGTGCCGCCGGGATCCCGCGCGCGAACGACGGGCGCGCCCAATTCGCCGAGCCACGCAGCCAGCCGATCGAGCTGCGCCCCCTTGCCGGACCCGTCGGGCCCGTCAATGACAATGAATCTGCCGGCCGCGTTCATGCCGCGGACGGTAGTGCAAACGGTCGCCGCGGGCAACGGCCGCACCCGCGCGGCAACGGCCGCTCGACGCTACCGAACCCTCAAGGGCACGGGCAGTTTCCCGAGAGGCACGCGACGAATGCGTCGATGTCGTCGAAGTTCACCGCGCCGTCGCAGTTGGCATCCGCCGCGTTCCAGAAACAGTGGGGGAACTCGCCCTGATACGCGCCCGGGCCGGCCAACGCCAGCACGAACGCGTCGATGTCGTGGAAGTCGATGACCTCGTCGCAGTTCACGTCACCGCGGAGGTACCGGATGCCCGCCGCCTGGGCACACGCTTGGCCGCTGGCGCAGGCCATCACCATCAGCGCGTCGATATTGTCTTGTGGATCGCCGAGACCGAGCGCGGCGGCCGGCACCGCCACCCCCACCGGCTCACCGACCTGCACGATGAACACGTCGGCGGCCGCGCCCGCCGGGCTTGCCCCGGGGATGGTCAGCAGCGAAGGCGAGCCCGGCGCAAGCGAAAACAGCACCGCGTCGCCGACGTCGAACCGGCCGTTCACATTGCGATCAAACACGACCAGCCCGTCGATGTCGTCTCCGGGTAGAAGCCCCAGTTGGGAGACGGAAGCATAAAGCTCGGTGGGCGCGCTGCCGGCGGGATCCGCATTGAAAAAGATCGTCGCGCCGCTGGGGGACAGCCCACCCGGCAGCGACGGCAGCGACGGCGAATCCGCCGTCGCGGTGAAATACACCGGGCCTACAACACCCCGCAAAGGCCCGCCGCCCCCGACCATCGCATCCACGTTGTCTTGCGGGGAGCCCGGCGTGAAGTCCGACGCTTTCGTCGGCGGCATGGCACCGAAATCAGTCCCGCCCTCGTTGAAATTGTTCCGCGTCAGGGCACTGTTGCTCGGCCGCCCGCCCCGCGACGGCTCACCGAGCACGAACGTGCTGGTCGACATGAACTGGTCGCCCGCAGCGTGTCCGCGCTGTGCCTGGTCGCGGACATTGTACGGCACGCCCGCCACGACCAGGGCCGGGTCCGGCAACGCCACCCCGACGGTCGCGCGATCGACCGAAAACAGCACAACGAACGGCTGACTCAGGTCGAACGCCGGGTTCGCCTCGGAAAGATCGTCCAGGTCGTCGAACGGTGAGCTGAGCCCGAGCTGGGCTCCGAGCGCCACCGGGTGCGGCCCCTGCGGTCCCAACGTCAGCAAATCACCGGCGCCGACGCGCCCGGTGGCGGCGGAGGGCGATTGCCGATCAAACGAGTAACTCGGCAGCGGCAACGGCTCGAGCGGCGGCCGGGCCAGCGCGGTCGTCGCCGCCAAGCCCAACGCCACCCACAGGCCGCAGAACAAGATTCGCCCACGAAAATGGCATCCGAAACGTACGGTCATCGCTCTCTCCCCGACCAAAGACGACAATGACGACCATCCGACCCGATTGGGCGCGCGAACGCCCGCAAGTTATTCCGGTCGCGATGATACCATAAGCCACCGGGGCCAGTCACCGTCATTTTCGGCACGCTGAAGAAGCAACCGGGCGTGATATGTGTACCGTTGCTCGCCATCAAACGTCCGATAAGCGGCAACGAGTTCCGCGAGTGCGCTCGCCCGCTCCCCGGTCACCAGACGTCGAACGGCCTCATGGAAGGCGGCCTCCCCCTTCAGACGCCAGGGCTGTGGTGCAGCGGCGATCAACGCCGCCGCCGCGTCGCTGGACTCGCCCGCCGCCGCCGCCAGCAAAGCCCGCATCCACTCCGCCGTTTGGGGCGGTTCAAGGTCCGCTCCAAAATCGACCTCGGACCTGCGCTCGGCGAGCAGCACGTCAGCCTCGGCGGCGGCCCCCACCATTCGGAGCGTCGTGACCGTCCAGAGCAATACGTTCGGGCTGCGTGGGGCGCTGTCGAGCAGTGCCCGCGCTAAGGATCGAGCACCGGCCAGGTCACCCTCCTCGGCCCGCAATAGCGCAGGGTAGACGAACGCGTAAAAGCGGTTGCCGGGGTCATGGAGCAGTGCGGCGGACAGATCGGCGGCCGCCGCCGCGAGGTCGCCCTGCCAGTAAAACAATCGCCAGCGGTAGTGCAAAGCCTCCCAGCGCTTGGCGTCCGCGTCCGCCAACTGGAGCTGGCGCGTCCGGGCGGCTACGGCCCCGGCCCAGTCGCCCAGCCGCTCGAGGCACTCAGCCTCGGCCGCGATCGGGCGATCGTCGGCCGGATCAAGCGTCTGGCCCGCGCGGGCCCACTCGAGCGCGGCGGCGTAGTGCTGGGCCGCCATGTCGTCGCGTGTGCCGCGGCTGCCCTCGTAGACCTCGGCGGCCAGCCGGTTCGAGATGGACAGGAGGTAGTGCGGGTATGCGCCGTAGTAACCGGCGACGACGAGCTGACGCAGGCTGGCCTCCGCCTCCTCCCGCCCGTCCAGACGCCGCAGCGTGTAAAGCTGCTGGTTGCGGGCCCGCGCCAGGTGGAGCAAGGCCTGCGGGTAAAAGCTCCGTTGTCGGGCGCGCACGGCGTTCGCGTTGCGGTACGAGGCGAGGGCCTCGCTCGGATCGCTGAAATGCAGCGCCAGCCCGCGGAAGAACCACGCATCGGCGGGCAGCGCCGCGTCCGGCGACCCGGCGCTCGCCGCCACGACCCGCAGGGCCTCCGCGCGGGCCAGCGCGGCCGAAGCCGCCGACGCATCCCCGGCCCGCTGCCGGGCCCAGGCGAGCAGAAACAGGACGCGCGGGTCGGCGGCGCCATCGGCGGCCGCGTGCGGCGTGAGAATCCGGACGGCGGCGTGGGCGTCGTTCGCGCCCATGGCGGCGAGAGCCTGCGCGAGCGGCAGCTCCAGCGCATCGGTGCCCAGCGCCACGGCCCGCGCGAGCGGCGCCTCCGCCGCCTGCGACGCGCGGTAATCGAAGTACGCGAGCTGCTCGTAGGCCCGTTCGGCGAGCGTACGGGCCTCGCGGGCCCGGCCGGCCGCCTCCGAGACGGCTAGCCCGACGGCCAGCAGCGTGCACATCACCAGCGCCCCCCCCGCGACCGCGCGGGCCTTGTGCCGCCGAACCCACTTGGCCGCTTTTTCGAGCGGGCCGGTCCGACGCGAGAGGATCGGCCGCCCCTCGGCAAAGCGCCGCAGGTCCTCGGCCAGGGCCGCCGCCGACGGGTGGCGACGCGCGGGGTCTTTCTCGATGGCACGCAGACAGATGGTCTCGAGGTCGCGCGGAATAGCGGGGTTGAGACGCCGCGGCGCCACGGGTTCGACGGCGAGGATGCTCCCCAGAATTTGATCGCGCGTTCGGCCCGAGAACGGCTTGCGCCCGGTAATCAACTCGTACAGCGTGACGCCGAGCGAATAAATGTCGGTGCGGGCGTCGATATCGGCAGCCCGGCCGCGAACCTGCTCGGGCGACAAGTACGCGGGCGTGCCCATGATCTCGCCCGTGATCGTCAGGTGGGGCGCATCGGTCAGCCGCGCCAGGCCGAAGTCGGTTAGATGCAGACGGCCGGTGGAGTCCAAGAGCAGGTTGTGCGGCTTGACGTCCCGATGAATGACGCCCCGCGCGTGGGCGTAGGCGAGCGCGTCCGCGATCTCCGCCAGCAGGCGGGCGATGTGTCGAAAGTCCGCCCGCGACCAGGCGACCGGCGCGGCGTCGTCGGACGTCGCCGGCGCGAGCCGCGCCGGATCGACCGCGCCGTGCGACGGCAGACGGGCCGCCGCCGAGGAACCGGCTCCCAACGAGCTCAGTCGGCTCGGCTGGTCGCGGAGCACCCGATCGAGGCTCGGGCCCTCGATCAGCGCCATCGCGTAGTAATAATGCCCGTCGACCTCGCCCTGCGCATGGATCGCCACGATGTTCGTGTGGTGCAGGCGGCTCGCGGCCCGGGCCTCGGCCTGGAAGCGCAGGATGGCCGTGGGGTTGTGGCGAGCATAACCGGGAAGAACCTTCAGCGCCACGATGCGATCGAGGGATATCTGCCGCGCGCGATAGACGATACCCATCCCGCCGCGCGCCAGCTCCTCGATGATCTCGAAGTCCCCGAGCCGGGTACCCGGGGGCAGCCCCGCGGGCCGGCCTCCGCCGGACGAGGCCGCGCCGGCGGAACTCACCGGTGGCTCGATACGCGGAATGAACGCCGAGCGGTCGTCGGCCCGCAGCCCAAACGCCTCCCGGAGGTCGGCCACGAACGCCTCCTCGTCGGCGTCCGCAGGGACCCCCGCGTCCCCCGGGACCGGGGGCCGCGCGTCGTCGTCCGGCCGACAGGCGCCGCAGACGGGACACGCCGCCGGGTCGGAAGCGGGCGACACGTCCACGGTCGCCGAGCAACTCGGACAGGCTCGAGAGATCAATGTGGCGTCCATCCCGCCGCTCCTCTTGTCAATAGACCGGCGCGGCGGCGTTCCTGACATACTCTTACTCTGCGCCTCAGCGGGCAGGCGGGCTGCGGCGGTAGCGGCCGCCGCGCGCGTGGTTAGAGCAGGTCGCCATCCGGGTCCAGCGTCGCCAGGCGCTCCCGGAGGCGCCTGAGCACGCGGCTGCGGGCCTGATAAACGCTGCCCTTGCGCAGGCCCAACGCCTGCGCGGTCTCCTCCACCGAGCGATTCCCCAGCACGTGCATCTCGAACGCGCGGAGCGTGACGGGCTCGAACTCCGCCGCGATGACGCGCAGCGCCCACCGCAACTTGTGCAACTGCCACTCGCGTTCCCAGCGCTCGTCTGCGGCGGCTTCGGCTTGGCTCGCCAGATAATCGAACTTGTCGGGATCGAGCGCCACCGGCTGCCGGGCCTGCCGGTCGGCCCGGCGGGCCAGCGAGTGCACCACCGCCGCACGCAGGTACGCCCGGAACCGTCCCTTGCCGACGTCGTACTCGAAACCCTGAAGCGCGCGGAACAGGTTGAGTTCCACGTCCTGCACGGCGTCCTCCGCGTCGGCGTGCGAAGCCCCTCGGGCCCGCGCGTACCGGTAGAGCAACTGCCCGTACCGGTCATGGAACTCCTGCCAGCTCAACTGGTCCCGACGGTCGCGCAGGCGCAGCAGGAGCGTCAGACGGGTGGAATCCGTGTCGCTCATAAACCCCCGATTGTGCCGAACGCCCCCGGCCAGCACAACCCGAAACTGGCTGTCCCCGAAACTTACTCGAACTCGCCGGGCGGCAGGCCCTCCGCCACCTCCCGGAGCGGCTCAAGCCGGCAGATCCGAATCCGTTGGGCGTCGGGCAACGCGATCAGCCCCGCGTCCGCGAGCCGCCGCAGGCTGCGCGACAGCGTCTCGCTGGTCAGATTCAGGTGGCTGGCGAGATCCTTCTTCAGCACCGGTAACTCGAACTCGGGCGCGCCATGCGTCGCCGCCGCGCGCAGCAGGTAGCCCGCCACGCGGCCGAGCGCATCCCGCAGGACGATGTCCTCGAGCAGCCCGACGAGCTGGCGCACCCAGAACGCCATCCCTTGAAGCAGTTGCAGACATATTTCCGGACGGCTGTTCAGCAGACGACGCAGCCCGGTCGCCTCGATCACTGCGCACTCCGCGTCCTCCAGCGCTTCCGCGTGAGCCGGATAGGGGAAGTTGCCGATCACCGCCACCTCGGCGAAAGTGGTGCCCGGACCGGCGAAGTGCAGGACGTGATCCTTCCCCGTGGAGGCCGTCTTGAAAACGCGCACCACCCCCGAACCGACGCAATAAAGCGCCTCGCACTCCTCGCCTTGCCGGAATATCCGCGTGCCTTTTCGGAACACCGCCCGCCGCGCGCAGCGTGCGATGAGCTCGCGCGACTCTTCCGTCAACCCTCTTAGCAGGCTGCACTTACGCAATATCTCCAGGGTCGTCATGCGCCCGTCTCTCCGGCCCGACGCCATTTTTCTGGCGCCGCTTGATCCACGTCAAGGTCGCCGCGACCGCATTCTCCGAGACTTCCCCCAGCGAGGTCGGGCGAGCCGCGCCCCACTCTGGAACGAGGACCCGCGATGATCCGTGAGATCGTAACGATCGACGAAACCCGGTGCGACGGCTGCGGGCTGTGCGTGCCGGCCTGCCAGGAAGGCGCCATCCGCATCGTCAACGGCAAAGCGAAGCTCGTCGCCGAGCAGCTTTGCGACGGCCTCGGGGCCTGCCTCAGACACTGCCCCCGCGGTGCCATCCGCATCGAGCGCCGCGAGTCCGAAGCGTTCAGCGAGGACGCTGTCCGAACACACCTCGCTGCGCTGCGGGCCGCCGCGCCGGCCGCGAGGCTCCCCACGGCCTTGGCCGCCGGTGCTGTGGAGCCGGCCCGTGCTCACGGCCGCGTTGGGGGTGGTTGCCCCGGCAGCCGGATACGCACATTCGACCGCCCCATGTCAGCCCCGGCGGCCTCTTCGTGCCCGGAAGCCGCCACGGCCGCGCCGGCGTCGGAGTTGCGGCACTGGCCGGTGCAGTTGCGGCTGCTGCCCGCGACGGCCCCCGTGCTGGCCGGTGCGCGGCTGCTGGTCGCGGCCGATTGCGTGCCCGTTGCGTACGCCGGGTTTCATCCGCACCTGCTGCGCGGGCGGGCGGTGGTCATCGCCTGTCCGAAACTGGACGACACGCGGGGGTATGTCGAGAAGCTGGCCCAGATGATCGCCGGCCGCGGGCCGACTGACATCACGGTCGCCCACATGGAAGTGCCGTGCTGCACGGGAATCGTGTACGCGGTGCTCGAGGCCCGGCAACTGGCGGGCAGCGCCGTGCCGGTGCACGACGTGGTGATCAGCACGGAAGGAGAGGTCTTGTCGCGCCGCACGCTGTAGCGGTGCCTTTCGATTGACAACGGAAATCAGCGGCGCGGCGCATGCGAAATCCACAAGGAGTGTGTGGCATGTACTGCAATCAGTGTGAACAGGTGTTTCGGGGGACGGCGTGCACCGAGATCGGCGTCTGCGGGAAGGATCCCGACGTCCAGTCGCTCCAGGAGACTTTGTTGTACGGTGTGAAGGGCATGGCGGCGTACGCCCATCACGCCCGTCGCCTGGGTCAGGTCGACGAAACTGTCGACGCCTTCGTCGAGGAAGCCCTCTTCGCGACCATGACCAACGTCAACTTCGACATCCCCAGCCTGCTCGAGATGGTGCTCGAGTGTGGCCGCAAGAACCTGCGCGTCATGGAAATGCTCGACGCGGGGCATGTGCAGCGCTTCGGCTCCCCGACGCCGACGACGGTGTACGAAGGCACCCGCGCCGGCCCCGGCATCCTCGTCACCGGGCACGACCTCGTGGACCTCGACGACCTGCTGAAGCAGACGGCCGGTACGGGCATCAACGTCTACACGCACGGCGAGATGCTGCCGGCGCACATGTACCCGGAGCTGCGGAAGTATCCGCATCTGGCGGGGCACTTCGGCGGAGCCTGGCAGAAGCAGCGCACGGAGTTCGCCGAGTTCACGGGCCCGATCGTCGCGACGACCAACTGCATCCTGATCCCGCGCGAGGCGTACCGCGACCGCGTCTTCACCACGCGGGCGACGGCCGTGCCGGGAGGCGTGCGGATCAAGGGAAACGACTTCGGGCCAGTGATCGCGGCCGCTCGCCGGTGCCTTCCGCTGCCCGAGCAAAAAGCCCGCGAGTCGCAGGTCGGGTTCCACCACAGCGTGATCCTGAGCCTGGCGGACAAGATCGTCGCGGCGGTGAAAGACGGTCGCCTCTCACGGTTCTATGTGATCGGCGGCTGCGACGGGGCTGAGCCCGGCCGCAACTACTACTCGGAGTTCGCGCGGCAGACGGGCCCCGACACGCTCATCCTGACGCTCGGCTGCGGGAAGTACCGCATCCGCGAACATGACTACGGCACGGTGCGCCTGAACGGCGTGGAGGTGCCGCGGCTGCTGGACATGGGCCAGTGCAACGACGCCTACGGCGCGATTCAGGTCGCGCTGGCGCTGTCTCGAGCCTTCGGCTGCGGCGTCAACGACCTGCCGCTGACGATCGTGCTGTCCTGGTTCGAGCAGAAGGCCGTGGCCGTGCTGCTGAGCCTGCTGGCGCTGGGCGTGAAGAACATCCGCATCGGCCCGGCGGCCCCGGCGTTCGTGTCGCCGAACGTGATGAGGATTCTGCAACAGGAATACAACCTCCAGCTCATCGGCGCCGACCCGGCGGTCGACCTGCGCGGGGCGCTGGCCGCGCCCTGAGGCGTGAGCAGCGCGCGGGGCGGCGGGCGCCCGGGCCTGGATCAGGATCGCTCCCGGAGCCCGTCGTCCCACGGGCAGCACCCAAAATTCGGTGCGGCTTGATCTGGATCAAATCGGCCACGCACCACGGCCCGTACCCTGGCTGCCGTCGACAAGTCGCGCAGTGTCCAGTTGCGAGGAGACACCTGTGAGTTCGTCGCGCACTTCCTCGCCCCCGACGACGGCGGACCGAGCGCGGGCCGTCGCGGTGCCGCTGGTCCTGATTACGCTGGCCGCGGCGCTCTGGCGCGGTCCGTGGGAGTTCGACAGCCCTGTGACGCCGGCGGTGCGAGTGCCCGCGTGGGCGACGAACACGGTGCCGATTCGTACGCCGAAGTTCGCGCCCCAGATCGAGCTCGCCGGCTTCCACTATCAGTGCAATGACTGCCACCGCCTCTTCCCCTCACCGATGGAGACCGATCGCCGTCTGACGCAGCACACCGACATCGTGCTGAAGCATGGGATCAACACCCGCTGCTTCAACTGCCACCACCGCGACAACCGCAACGCGTTCGTGGACGACGCCGGCGGCGAGATTCCCTACGACCAACCGCAGCTCCTGTGCGCCCGCTGCCACGGCACGGTCTACCGCGACTGGCAGCACGGTGTGCATGGCCGCACAAACGGTTATTGGGACACGGCCTGCGGGCCGGCGACACGACTGCGGTGCATTCACTGCCACGACCCGCACGCGCCGCCGTTCCCGCCGCTGACGCCGGCCCCCGGGCCGCAGACGCTGCGCATGGGGCTGCCGCGGGCCCCCACCCACGACAGCACGCCCAACCCGCTGCGCGTGTACCGGCGCGCCGCCGCGCCGGACCGGCCCGCGCTGCGCAGCCCCGCCCCGGAGAAACAGCCATGACCGGCC
>Ga0209101_1000200_pt1 | contig 51765 bp, 47 predicted proteins | sample ConPoolayeCmetaG_FD_185481 | JGI IMG/M metagenome (GOLD analysis project Ga0209101, IMG submission 185481) | Hot spring microbial mat communities from California, USA to study Microbial Dark Matter (Phase II) - Cone Pool mat layer C metaG... ... | reverse complement strand
GCCATCTTTTTCAACGACAACACTTTGGTGATCGCCGCCGTCAGCGTCGTCTTCCCATGGTCAATGTGCCCAATCGTCCCCACGTTCACGTGTGGCTTGGTGCGGACAAACTTTTCTTTGCTCATGAATTACTCCTTCTTGCATGTTATCTGTCGCGTCTAACACGCAACCGCTGAAAATGAACGCTGCAGCTTAACCTGGCTTGTCCTGGCTTTTTATTGTCTGCCACTGCCTGGACGACAGCGCAAGAAGAACCAGAGCCCGCGAAGGGATTTGAACCCTTGACCACACCCTTACCAAGGGTGTGCTCTACCGTCTGAGCTACGCGGGCCTATGCAACCAGGTCTCATCGCGCAAATCTGCGCACGTTCTGCCGTTGTTCAGGCCTCACAAAAAGAGTGCTGAGCCGGTCGATGCGTCTCCTGACAGCGACTCAACACCCTCAGGTGTGGGCAGGAGCGGATTCGAACCACTGAAGGCTGCGCCAGCTGATTTACAGTCAGCCCCCTTTGGCCACTTGGGTACCTGCCCAGAAAAAACGAACCGGTTGCCGGTCTCCCGACAGAGCCGGCGACAGGAATTGAACCCGTAACCGTCCGCTTACAAGGCGGATGCTCTGCCGTTTGAGCTACGCCGGCCTTTCGAACTGATATTATACTTGGGAAATCATCAGATGTCAAATAGCACCGCTGTTGGATACTGTTTGCCGGTTGACGAGGAGCAAGTATAGTCATTTTTGCGATTTTTGTCAAATGCCGCGGCTTGTGCCGCGGCTTGTGCCGCGACTCGGCGGCCCGGTTGCCACGGCAGCCGGGCGATCGATCAGCCGATATCGAAAGAGGGTTGAACCGCTATCGCCGATGCCGGGGAATTTCAGCCAAAACTTGCAAGCCCAGCGCTTCGGCTTCGGGACGGTCACGGATGGTTGTATCCAGGTAGTCGAGCAGGAATTCACCGGCAACGCCGATGATCACCGCCAGTCCAAGCCGGATAGGGATGTCGAGTTTGTCCTTGAGGCCGCGTGCTACAGGTGTAATTTGTGGGGGGGCAATGAGTGGCAACACCGGCTGTGCGGTACCGAGTGGACCGACCAGGTCGCCGGCATCTTCTTGCAGAACGCTCACCGCGGCGTCGGCAATGCGGGCCAGTTGATCCGGATCGGGCCAAGAGATGGATACCGTCAGCATGCGGTGTTCGGTCGATGCGCCGATAACGCCGGCCAGATTGACGCCCGGTTCACCGAGCCGGGCAGCGACACGGCGCGCATATTCGACATTGCGCACTGCCGCTGCCAGATCGTCCATAAAATACTCGGAAGCCTGCCAGGTTTCCAGGGGGTTGTCGATGTATTGAGCATTTGAACGCGGCATGGGGTAGAGACCAACGTTGAAGCGAAAGGAAGCGACATACATTGTCGGCGGGCGTTTGTAGGTCAAGGCCGAAATGGTGGCTACTACAACCAGCAGTCCAACCGTCAGCCACCAACGTCTGGACACAATCTTCCAATAGCGGATCAATTCCATTTTAATGCTCCTCGTAGGCTTGCATGACATAATCACGGATTCTTTGTCGAAAGACGGAGGTGTCGAATTGTTCGGCGTGCCGCCGGATTGCGGATGGATCATAAGCGTCAGGGTCAAAACGCTGGAGCGCTGCGATCAACGATTCAACGTTTTGTTCGCCAAACAGGATTCCCGTCTGGCCTTCGATCACCGTGTCCAGGACTCCGCCGCCGGCATAAGCAATCACCGGTCGCCCGGCAGCCATCGCCTCGACGGGGGTGATGCCGAAATCCTCATCACCGGGAAACAAAAAGGCTTTGCACCGTGCCATCAGGCCGGGCAAAAGATGATCGGGCACGCGGCCCAGAAATTCAACCGTTGGTCCGGCCATTGCCTTGAGCCGCGCCAGATCGCGTCCGCTGCCCCCGACCTTGAGCGGCAGGCCCAAAGCAGTGCAGGCACGCACGGCCAGGTCGATTCGTTTGTAAGGAACCAGCCGTCCAACGACCAGGAAATAGTCATCATAGCCATCGGCAGGGATAAAACGATGGGTGTCTACCGGGGGATAGATGATTTGGGATTCGCGTCGATAGTATTTGGCAATCCGGCGCTGGATTTCGCTTGAAATGGCGATGAACTGGTCAACGCGGTCGGCGGCCAGGCGATCCCACAGACGCAAATAAGAGAGCAGGGGGGCAAGCAGTGCACGGGTCAGGCGGCCCACTCCTTCTCGACGCAGGTAATCATGGTGTCGCCATACGTAGCGGGTAGGCGTGAGGCAGTAGCAGATATGCAGGGTTTGTGGCGGGGTGATGACGCCGTGGCAAAACCCGCTCTTGTTGGAAAGCACTATGTCGTAATGGCTCAGGTCTAGTCCTTCAAAAACCAGCGGGTAAAGGGGCAAAAAAGGTTGGTGATATTTTTTGACCAGCGGCAAACGGTTCATCCATGAGGGACGGATGTCCCATCGTCGCCAGGTAGCGGGCATTGCCTGGGGATCATAGATGCTGGTGTAAATCGGGGCGTCAGGGAAGAGGGCGACGAGTTGTTCCAAAACCACTTCTGCGCCGCCGAACTGGTTCATCCAGTCGTGGATCAAGGCCAGCCGCATGGACTCATTCTCCATTTTGGATTGCAAAAGGCACCCTGGTTTGCAAACCGTAGCCGATATAGACGTGCAATTCATAACGGCCGGGCCGCGCGTTGATGTATCGCCAGGCGGTTCCGCGCGAACTTGGGTATTGCCACAACTCGACTGAACTCCAGTATTCCACCCATTCATCACCGACCTGGATGTACCAGATGTGAATCCAGGGCACGTTGGGGGTCATCCCATCAAAGGTAAAGAAGGCGTAGATGCGTTCTGTGTTGGCCGGAAAGGTTGTGCCGGGATCGACAGGCTGATTGTTCTCTTGCCCGGCAGCAAGGACCAGATCAACCAGGGCCGCATTCTCTGCCGGCTCGACGGCCTGAAGCGGGAAGGGGGTGCGCAACGCGGTGGGACGCTCGGCTTCGGGAGGGAGGGGCGTGCGTGTCGGCGTGGGTGTGATTGTCGGGGTAGCCGTAGGAGTCCAGGTAGGAGTGGGTGTACGCGGCGTAGGAGAAGGGATCGGGGTCATGGTGGGTGTCGGCGCGACGGTGGGCAAAAGCTCCGGATTGTGCATTGAGATGACCCAAAGTGTGCCGCTGGCGGCGGTTAGCAAAAAAGCAACCAGGGCGAGTACGGCCAGACGCTCGGCGATCAGCCGAGACTGTTCGCGCACAAACTTGAAATGCGTTGTTTGGGCCGTATGCCGCATCCGATAAATGGTGATCAGACAAACGGCCATTGTGGATGCAAAAATCAGGGTGAGAAAAGGCCCTAACCGTGCGCCAAAGATTTGCCAATCCATGTGTTTCCTTGTGTGGCAACCTGCAAAAAGGGTCTATTCGAGCCCATTGGCGATCGCCACAAGCATGTCGAGGTCCAACGATCCGGCGATTGAAAATTGCAGTTCTCCCTCGCGCCAGGTGAGCACCAGGCCGTTGTGTGCCGGATCCTGGATCAAAAAGCCACGACTGCGGGCCAGTAGGACCGGGGTGGCATTTTGCTCTGGGATGGTGCCGATGTTGGGTCCCTGAACCAGGGTAAAAGGATGAGCGCCCACGTAAACCAGAGCCATATTTTTGTCTAGCTGGTATGCAACGCCAAAGTGGGTATCGGGTGGTAACCGATCATCGCGCGGAATGCGCAATTTATAACCAAATTTGGTCTGAGCCTCGACCAGGGTCAAAGGCGGATTATCTTCAACACGAACTTCTTGCAACGTTGCGTTCTCTGGAACATCGATATTAAACACCGCGTCGCTCAACGGTTGGGAACAATCCATCGATTCGAGGGTGACCACACTGTGATCGGCGGATTCTCCCCAATATTCGACCTGACGTACCCACCATTGATAGGCATCGATCGTAAAACGTACCGCGCCTGACCCGCGTGTCAGATCGACTTTGTACACCACCAGGCCGTTCTCGCGCGCCTGAGCAAAAAGGCGTGCCTGAGTGGAGTCGGCCTCTTGCAGCCAACGACGACGGGCTTGAACAATTGTCTCAACGGCCTGCGGCAGGCGCACCACATCTGGAGCGCCGACCGCCGCAGTGTTGGTGTGCGGTGAGTACAAGATGCTCGTTTTGCCATCGGTGGTAAAGGCCATGCCGGTCAATTGCGGGCTGGAGGCCGAGCGGATGTCGATGCGCAAGCGGGTAGGGTGATTTTCCCACAGCTCCACTGTCAGTGCTTCTTGCAACATCTCGGTATCCAGTTTGACATTCAAGACGGCATGGCAGGTGCGCATCTGATCCAGGGCTTGTTGTGCATTCTGGATCACTTGGTCTGCCGAGAGGGGGCGCCCCATACAAGCGCTCAAAAGGCTCGCGCTGAATATGAGGAAAAGAATTACACGAAAGAGAATTGGGCGTGATACGGTCAAGGCAAATTCGTCCTTTGATCGAAAAACAGGCACAGCAAAGCGGCAGCACCACACGCCCCCCGCCCCAAAATTATATCACACAACTGTCTATGTCCCAAGTCGACCATTATGGCTGTGTATTCGTTGGTGTAGGAGGAAGGATCGCCTTGATGCGTTTTTCGATCTTGGCCCGTGGTTCGAGAATGCGTCGGCCACAGGTGCGGCATTTGAGGCCGATATCTGCGCCGATGCGCACTACATCCCACTCGTAGCCTCCGCACGGGTGCATTTTGCGCAAACGCACTACATCCCCGATCTTTAAATCCAGCGGCATTTGCTTCTTCCTTACGGCTGCTCGGTGATCAAGATGGTCAGTCCACGACGAGCGTCAAATTCGACCGGCACGCTGTACCATTTGCCTATGTTGATATCGTATTCAAAATGGACGCGCTTTTCAAGGTCTTGGACCTTGACCGGTAAGCCGGCCCAATTGGTCACGATGCGTAGTGGTGGCAGCCAATGTGGAACATTGTAGGGGTTGGGCGGGCCGGGCATTGGTTCGGCGTGCACTTCGTAATCGGCCAGCGGCCAGTTGCGTTTGCTTTCCTGGAGCGGCACGGTACGTAGCCGTACCCGCACATCAACTTCTGGCCCGCCGGGTGGACATTGGATGACAATCCGTCCATCGGCCGAAACCAGGGTTTGAACGGTTGTGCTGTGTGCCGTCCAAAGAACTTCCGGCCCCCATTCGACGCTTTCGCGTTCGCCAAGGGCTAACAGCAAACGTGATGTGGCCGGCGCATCTTGGGCCACCGGTGCATCCTCGGCATAGAGGTTGCCATAATACAAATAATACCCGCCCTGCCGCGCGACACGAGCATCTTGAATGTGAAAAATGATCTCCGAGCCGGGTTTGTCGCGGCGTACTCGAACCTGGCGGGGAATTTCCCACCAGTGTACGCCATCCCAGACAACCAGGCGTAAATCTTGCATATCGCTGCGCATCCGGCCCAATCGTTGCTCGCGTGAGCCGTCAAAAAGCACACGTGCCCAGGTGCCGGCCGGAGCCTCGGCGGCAACCACATCGAACAGGATCGGCTGTCGATACTGATATTGTGCGTTCCACCACAACAGACCACCCGGTGCATTGGGTGTCGCCAGCGGTTGAGGTTCGAGCGGCCAATAGAGGTCTTGGGGTGTCGGCACGGCATCGGGAACCAGGTAAGGGAGTACCAGTGTCGGCGTCGGTGAAAGGAGCACCGTCTTGTCGGCAGGTAAAACCGTCACCGGTTGTCGGCCGGCCTGCCAGACCACGATCAGTGAGGTCAAGATCAGCCCAATGCCGATCAAAGCCAGGCCGAACACCCAAACCCATTGGGCTGGCGTCAGCAGGCTTTTGATCCGCTTCAACAAACCGGGCAGAGGTGGTTGGGACAAAGACGGTTCGGTCATGCTTACACCTCAGTTGCATTTTTTACGTCTACGTATTATATTATACCGGCTTTGAATTTATGTCAATTCAAGCCTGACCTGATTCAGTTCGCACAAGGATCGGAAAGGAGGGGTGTATGCCTTACGAATATCTCGATCACCAGGCCGACCTGGGCATTCGCGGCATCGGCATAACGCCGGAAGAAGCGTTCAGCGAAGGCGCACGAGGAATGCTGGCGGTTATGGCCGACCTGGAAAACATTCGATCTGAACAGGAATGGATCATTCACTGCACGGCCCCTGACCCGGCTTTGCTCTTTGTCGAGTGGTTGAACGAATTGCTCTACCGACGCGAGGTATCGGGGGCCTTATTTGCGTCGGCGCAGGTGACCGACCTAAAGGAAACAGCGGCAGGGTGGGAATTGACCGGCATCGCTCGCGGTGAACCACTTGACCATAAGCGGCACATCATCCACACCGAGGTCAAAGCGGCTACCTGTTCGGGACTTGATTATCGGCGAGAAGGTCAACATTATGTTGTACAATGCATCGTCGATTTATGATCATGGCTTGAGCAGGGCGTCGATCTGGTCTCGAATTTGGTCTTTGCTTCCGGGCCCATAGCCGATTTGTCGATAGCGAATGATGCCTTGCCGGTCGATCATGTACAGCGCAGGAATGCTTCGCACCCGATACAGACGGCCGGCCTCTCCGCGTGCGTCATACCCCCAAATCAGGTAAGGATAAGAAACCGATTCTACGAATTTCCGGTAGGTTTCTTTTTCCTCTCCCACATTGACGGCCCAAATGGCCACTCCGTGTTGGGCATATTCCCGGGCCAGTTCGTTGAGCACGGGCAGTTCTTCCTGACATGGTTCACATGTGCTGGCCCAAAAGCCGATCAACAACACCCGATCGCGGTGATCGCTGACGGCTTGCACCTGGCCGTTTACGTCGATCTCGAAATCGGGCGCTGCCTGGCCGGTGTCGAGTCCATCTGATCCGCTGCATGCCAACAAGACTGTGAGCAAGAACGAGACAGAAAGCCATAAAATTTGTTTGCGTGTCATTTTTTATCCTTGAAGAATTGCTCCTTTGTCGACTTGGGTATATGATACAGAAACCTGATCTCGGTAGACTTGTGGAATCAAGGTTTGAGCCGGAACATTGGGCCTGAAGGCTTTATTCCGGCCGATCCCTTGTGGTCTACCGAGTCAGTTGAAGGCGAGCAGGTGTTCTCGCACCCTGGTGTGCTCGCGCAGCCAGGTCTCACATCTGGAAACCGGACAGTTATTTTGCACAAGGAGGGAAACATGCGCGAAATCGTTCGATTCGGCATCATCGGCATGGGGGGGATGGGTAACGGCCATGCCCGTAATATGCCGCGTGTGCCTGAAGCACGGCTGACGGCTGTGTGTGACATTGCGCCGGCGGCGCTGCAGGCAGCAATGGACAATTATGAGGTGCCCGGCTTTGATAATCACCTTGCGTTGCTGGACAGCGGCCTGGTCGATGCGGTGCTTATCGCCACACCCCACTATTTTCATCCGCCGATCGCCATCGATGCGATGCGGCGGGGCATCCATGTGATCAGTGAAAAGCCGATGGCGGTGCAAGTCTCCGAAGCGGACAAGATGCTCCAGGTTGCCGAGGAGAGCGGGGTTGTCCTGGCGGTTATGTTTCAACAACGCAGCCTGCCGGTTTATCAGGCAGCCAAAAAACTGATCGATGAAGGCCGGCTGGGGCCGCTGTACCGCACGTTGCTCGTCGATGCACACTTTCGCAGTCAGGCCTATTATAACTCGGCGGGCTGGCGTGCCACCTGGAAGGGCGAAGGGGGTGGTGTGTTGCTCAATCAGGCGCCGCACGGGATGGACCTGTTCACCTGGTTGGGCGGGATGCCTGCACAGGTGATCGCCCAGGTCAACACCCGTCAACATGCTATCGAAGTCGAAGATGAGGCAGCCGCGTTGCTCACTTACCCCAACGGGGGCATCGGTTACCTGCTGGAGACGGTCAACGAGTATCCCACCGGTTCGCGCATCGAGTTGTGTGGTGAGCTGGGCAAACTGGTGATCGACGAGCAAGGAATGCGTTTCTGGGAGGTCAGGCCTGGCGTGCGCGCTGCTTCAGATGACCTGGAGGCCATGTGGGGACACCCGGATGCCGTCGAGGTCGAGATAACCTTGCCGGAACGCGAAACCGGTCATGCGGCCATTGTGCGCAACGTTGCCCGCGCCATTTTGTACGGTGAGCCGCTGATTTCGCCGGGCAGCGAAGCCATTCGCAGCCTGGAGCTGGCCAATGCAATTTTGCTTTCCGGACACCGGCAAAAACCGGTCAGTTTGCCGGTTGACCGTGCCGAGTATGATGCCTTTATCGAAGAAAAAAAGGCAACCTCGCAAGAGAAACGCGTTCAAGATCTGCGGATCACCGATCCCCGACATATCGCCTGAGCGGTGCTCGCTTCCACGTTTCAGCGCGGAAGCGAGCCATTACCAGGATGGCAGGCCGATCAAGGTCTGATTGCGCGGCGCGGAAACCGTAAACTCGAACCGGATCGTCCGCTTTTGCTGTGCGCTCAGAAGCAATTCCCAGGTCAATTCGCCCAAATCGGTCTGTTTGGTCGGTTCGGGCACCATCGGTTCGGCCTTGATTTTGATTTCTTCGCTGGCCGCCACCGGCAGTTGGTCTTGAATCACCACCGTGGCCTCATGGGGCAACAAATTTTGCACCCGAATTTCGTAAGCGTAACGGCGCACACGTCGATCGCCGATGAGTTGCTTGCTCGTCTCATCCAACACCAGCTCGCGCTCGACCTTGATCCGGTCTTCCAGGCCGAGGGTGGTTTTGAATTCTTCGCCCGGCGCCACTTTGTCCAGCCTGGCCCGTCCGACAAACTCGTCGCGGTAAAAAAGCATAAGCGGACCAGGCAGCAAGGTGATTTCGGATTCGTTGACAACGGTTGCCCGACGATACACCTCGCTCGACAGCTTGGGTACGGCGATCCAGTCAAGTTTCGGTGTAAATTTGAGTAATTTTACAGTAACTTTGTGCGCGGTATTGTCGGCCGGAATATCAACCTTGCGCGGGATATGAAAGGTGACCGCTGTGCCGGTAGTGTCGACGTCGGCCTGCATCACTTCGGCCGGAGCCGGTGCGGCTGCCGGTTTGGCCGCTTCAGCCGTACCAGATTCTTCTGCTCTGCCCAAATTGGCCATTGTGCTTTGCATCAGCGGGGCCACGGCCATCCGCGTTCTGGGGTAGACAACGTCCACGTACCAGGTGGAGAGTTCGGGGATTTCGGCCGATACCGAAGGGCGGGCAGTGGACAGGGTCAGTTCGATGTTCTGCCAGTCTTCGCCGGTTGATTGTTTGACCTCACCCAGATAGGTCAGCTCGATTTGTGGATCCGGTTCGGTCAGCAGGCGCAAGTCATAAAGAGGCTGCCAGCTCGCGCCCCCCTTCGTGGTATACTCCAGTTCAAGGGTAAACTCGCCACTGCTCAGCACCTCGACACCAACGGAAACTTGATAGCGTTGACGCGGTTGTGCGCCCCGGATGCGCCCCAACTCGTTTTGCAACACCTCGATCTCTTTGCTCAGTTCGCGTCGCTGCACGACGATCTGTCGTCTTTGGGCGCTCAGGTGGGCATATTGCGTGTCCACAAAAGTCAGCAGGGCTTCGCCGTCGGACACGTGCGTGCGGCCAAGGCCGATGCCGTGGGCCAGGTTTTCGCCGGCGCTGGTGGCCAAACCGGCCAGAAAGTCGAGCTGTTTCTGGAGGGCGGTATCTTGGTCGACCAGTGCCTGATCGGCGTCCTTTTTGGCCTGGATCTGCTTTTCCAGTTCGGCGGCCGACACGGATGGCGTTTCGGTGTAATACTGCTCGCGCACGTCAACGCCGAGCAAGCGCACACGCGCCGTGCCCTCACCGCTCACCCGCACCGATTCGGGATCGAGCAGACGGGTCAAACCGGAAACCAGCAGTTCATGGATGCCCGGTTCCAACGTAACCGTGCCGCGTCGGGTGACACGTGCACGGTCGGAATAAATGACGACGGCTACGATAGGGGATTCGATATTCATTTTAATCTCCTTATTCACCGATATACACACCGATTCGCTTCATCGACAAAAGCCTGGATATTGGCCGGATCTCCGTGAAAGAAATGGTCGGAGGGGGAACAGATATAACCACCATTGGGACAGGCAGCAAAGCACTCGCGCACCAACCGGGCAGCGATTTCGGGGGTGCCGCGTTCAAAGCCGCGATTTTGGTCAAACCCGCCGATGAAAAAGAGGCGATCGCCAACCCGTCGGTTGGCTTCAGCCAGGTCGCAATCGCCGCCCATTGAAGGAGGGGTCATCGTTTCCAGGCCGTCGGCGCCGTTTTGCACCACGAAATCGAGAAAGGGCATCACACCGCCACAAAGATGATAAACCACTTTGGTGCCGGCGGCGTGCAAGGCGGCATGTTGCCGACGGTCATAGGGCACACAAAATTCGCGTTGAATGGTCGGGCTGATCACCGTTGATGAGCCGGCGCCGCCGCCGGTCTCGACCAGGTCTAACTCGAAATGTCCGGCCAGCTCGATCACGCGCAGCTTTTTCTCCAGCATGGCCTCGAGAGCATAATGCACCCATTCGGGACGGTCAAAGGTGTCCATGATCGCCGGTTGGGTGCCGCGCAAGATGCACCAGTCTTGCCAGGGACTACCTTGCCCAAAGCCCCAAAAGCCGCCGCGCACAATCCCTTTGTCGCCGATGCGCCGTTTGGCCTCGCTCACCGGTGTCCAATCGACGGCGATCGGCACAGGAACGTATTTGTTCCACAGCTCGAAATCGCGTTCGTCTTTGATGAGGTGCTCGGTGTCCCAACTGGTAAATTCGTTGCGGCTGCGTCGCCAAAAAAGCGAGCCTTCGGGGGTTTCGATCTCTTCGATCCAGTTCCAGTTTCCGCTGGCGTCCTGTCCGAGACCGGTTTTTTTGACCTGCCAGTTGGCCAGGTCTTGAGGGTCATAAACAAAGGCCGGGTCTTGATAGATCACCCAGTCCATGCCCGGAAAACGCGCGTATGCGGCGTATTGATCGGATACGCCGAGATACGTTTTCATATAATAACTCATCCAACTATGCACCTGACAGGGCAAGTGATCGGGTTTGCCGTTGTTCAGCACGGTCAGCAGCCGTTCGCGTGAAGACATTTCAGACATACGCATCCTCCCCATACGTCGGTAACACCCCATTCCTGTGCGTCGCTCTGGGATGCTGCCTGTACGGCCGGAGCCTATTTAGCATCCTCACCTTGAGCATAAGAAAAGGGTGAGACAATGTTGGCGATTTTGATTTTGCTTTTGACCGGCAAGATGACATGAAAGACGCTGCCGGGCAAATTTTCCTCGTCGTGGCCTGGGCTTTCAACCCAGATTTTGCCGCCATGCGCCTGGACGATGCCTTTGGCAATGGCCAGACCCAGCCCGGGGCCGCCCCCTTTGAACTTGGTCTTGCCGGTAGAATGTAAAGCCAGCTCGCCGGTCTGGTAAAATTTGTCAAAAATGCGCTCATGATCCTCCGGATCGATGCCTATGCCGGTATCGTGGACGATCACCTCGACCCATTCTTCTCCTTCAATCGGAGCGAGCAGCCAACCATCGATCTCGATCTGCCCGCCGTCGGGCGTGTATTTGATCGCGTTGGTAAACAGGTTGTCAAAGACCTGGTGGAGCCGTTTGGTATCGGCCTCGATATAAGGCAGTTTTTTCAGGTTGCCCACCACCAGTTTCAGACGACGTTCCTGAAGCGCATCATTATATTGATGAACCAGCGTTTGGATGATGTTGGCCAACGAGGTTTGCACGGGACGCAGCTGCAACACCTCGGAATCGATCATCGAGACGTCGATCATGCTTTCGATGATGTCGTACAAGCGCTGGCTGCCCTTGATGATCCCTTGCAGCAAATTGTTCAAAAAGGGGTTGTCGCGCACCAGATCATCGCCGATCATAATGCTGGTGTAGCCCTGAATCAGGGTCAGCGGCGTCTTGAGTTCATGCGCGGCAATGCTGATGAAATCGGATTTGGTTTTGTCCAGGCGTTCCAAATCGCGGTTGACGCGCTCCAATTCGCGGTTGGCCGCTTCAAGTTCTTGGGTGCGTTGACGGACTTTGCTTTCCAGTTCCTGGTTAAAGCGCGTCACCTGGGCATAAAGCTGGGCGTTTTCCAGAGCCACAGCGGCCTGCTCGGACACGGATTGGATCAGGCTGATGATCGAGGAATCAAAAGGCCGATTCTGGTATTCGCCGTTGGTCATGATCACGCCGATGGGGCGTTTTTCGTTGAACATCGGAAAAGCGATGGCATCGGCACGTTTGAGATAGGGGGCCAATTCGTCGCCGTCGGCAACGCCGTTGACGGTGAAATGTTGTCGATCCTGAGTCGCCAAGGCACGGCTGACAAACGAAGTCGGTGGGTCCAGACAAAGAGCCACCTGAAGCAATGCACTGTCGATCTGCCCGACCGAGGTCGCCGCACGCAGCATATTGTCGGGATGCAATTGCCAGATCACGCAATACTCGATCGGCTCCAGTTGGACCAGGTTATCGGCGATCACTTCAAGCGTTTCCTGGATATCCAGCGTCGAGTTGATGACCTTGGACACGGCATACAACGAACGCAACTGCATAAAAGCACGTTCGGTTTCCTCACCGGCCAGGGCAAGTCGCTGGGTCAAAAAGTCAAAGTCACGAATCTGCTCGTTTAGAACCGCCTGGTTGATCTCGGTATATGCATCGACCAAGACGCCTACCGAGTGATCGATCATCTGATCGACCTGCTCCATCATTTCCATCGCCTGGCCGATCGGAAAATCCTTGAGCAAAAACTGCCACACCGAAGCGCGAAGCTGGAGCGGAAATTGGAGGATCTGCCGAATGTTGTAGTCCTGGCGCATATGCCTGTCGACCAGCTTGGATAACATTTGCTCCAAATCGGCCGATTCACCACTTTGGACGGCGTTGCAAAAGCGGTCATAGTAGAGAAGAAACACATGATGTTCCAGTTCGCGGGTCTGAACGCACCGTTTGGCTTTGGCACACCCCTCTTTGACTTTGCGCATCCAAACCGGCACGATCAGACCTTCATTTTGCTTAAGCCATTTGACTACCTGCATAACAAACTCCCCATTCTGGCCCCCCAGGACGGATATCCAAATTCTACACCGGACAACCTCAAGATACCTGCGATGTCGAACCAGGTCTCTGGTGAACTATAGCGCATTTTGGACAGGATGTCAATCCAGACTCGGCAGAGGGTACACGCAGAGTTTGGGCGGAGCGTTCCACCTGAAGGCTCCGCTCCGGAACGTTATTTGACAAGTATTGCCGCCTGTCATGTCGCCGGGACTTCTTGGCGAAGGATGTCGAATGATGGTATAATGGGAAGCGACTTGTTTTTTGTTTGCCGGAGCGAAACCGTTGATGGAGCGTCCCAAACGCATCCTGGTGGTTGAAGACAACGTTCAAACCGCCGAATACCTGATCGAATTGCTTCAGGCCCGTGGCTTTGAAACAGACTGGGCATTCGACCGGGAAGAGGTCTTTGCCAAGTTGCGCGGCACCTCGCCCGATGCCGCCCGCATCAGGCCGGCATTTGATCTGGTCTTGCTTGACTTGATGCTCTCACCGGGTGGAGTTGAAGGGTTCGAAATCTGCCGCCGGATCAAAAGCGACGAATGGTTACAACACATCGCCGTGATCATGGTCACCGGCCTGGGTTCAACGGCCAACAAGACGCGCGGACTGGAGACCGGCGCCGACGATTATGTGACCAAACCTTTCATCCCCGAAGAGTTGATGGCCCGCATCCACGCTGCCCTCCGCGTGCGCGAGATGGAACAGGCCGTTTTGCAACGGAACCGCGAACTGGCCGCGCTGAACGAAATTTCGCGTCTGACCGGCCAATCGCTTGACCTGGATCAAGTGCTGGTCGCCACCCTCAACCAAACGCTCATTGCGATGGCCGGGCGCGCGGCGTTGATCGCCCTGATCGAGGCCGATGAAAAGCAAATCGTCTTGCACAAACACCGCGGCCTCCCCTTGCAACTGGTCGAGACTTTTGACCGGGCGCACTGGCAACCCGGTGAAGGGGTAATCGGCCAGGTGGTCACGTTAGGGCGAGGAATGGTCAGCACCGACCTACACCGTGACCCCTACCTGAGTGCCTTGCTCGCGTATGGGCTAAATGTTGTCGCCTGCGTTCCCCTGCCCGCTCAGCATGGCGTGATCGGCGTGTTGGCCGTATTTATCCAGGAAGACGGACAATGGGACACAGGTAGCCTGGAGTTGCTGGAAGCAATCGGGCGACAGGTTGGCGGGGCCATTGAAAACGCCCGGCTCTACACCCAGGTACGTCAATATGCCGAAGAACTGGCACGCTCACAGGCCCAACTGATCCAGGCCGAAAAGCTGGCCGCCATGGGCCGATTGATCATCTATATCTCGCATGAACTCAACAACCCGCTGCAAGCCGTGCAAAATTGCCTGCACCTGGTGCTGAATCGCCCGCTGAGCCGCGAAAAAAGCCGCGAGTTTCTGAGCATGGCCCAGGTCGAAGTGGAGCGTCTGATCAACACCGTACAGCGTATGCTCGATTTCAGCCGCCCTGCCGCCAACCAGGATTACGCGGTCGATGTGCATGCCGTTTTGCAGGACGTGCTGGCCTTGTCGAACAAACGATTGAGCCAGGCGCGCGTGCGTGTGCGACAGGTCTTTGCCGCCGATCTACCCCGCCTGCGCATCAACCCCGATCAACTCAAACAGGTCTTTTTGAACCTGGTGCTCAACGCCGTCGATGCGATGCCCAACGGCGGACAATTGACCCTGACCACCCGCCTCGACTCGAGCCGCCAATGGGCCTACATTGATGTTCAAGACGAAGGAGTTGGCCTGTCGGCCGAAGCGATGAAACATTTGTTTGAACCTTTTTACACCACCAAAAGCCAGGGTACTGGAGTTGGCCTGGCAATCAGCTATGGATTGATCGAACAATATGGCGGTGACATCCAGGTACGGAGCCGCGAGGGTGAAGGAAGTTGTTTCACGGTCAGGTTGCCGGTGCGCCCGGCTGCATAATTTGGGGGGATGACGATGAATCCAACACGCATTTTGATCGTCGACGATGAAGCTTCACTGCGTACCACCATGGCCGAACTGCTGCGGGCCGACGACCGCGAAATTGTCGTCGCTGCGAGCGGAGAAGAAGCCATGGCCTATTTGGAAGACGGGCCTTTTGATCTGTTGATCGTTGACCTGGTCATGCCGGGCATCGACGGCCTGCAAGTGATGGATATGGCACACAAGCTGTCGCCGCAGGCCAAGTTGATCATGCTCACCGCCTACGGCACGCTCGATTCGTCGGTACAGGCACTGCGCCGCGAAGCGGTAGATTTTTTGACCAAACCGGCTTCGGCGCCCGAAATTGAGGCGGCCGTCGAACGCGCCTTGCGCAAACGATACGAAGAAGCGCGCAGAGAAGAGCTGCTGGGGCAAATCCAATCTGCGTTCCAGGAACTGCGCGGCGGTCAAGAGCGGACAACAACAACCACCGCAGCACATCCCCGACGGGAGCGCTTTTTACAATCGCGCAACATCATCATCGACCTGCAAAAACACATCGTGACCATAGACGGCCAGACACTCGACCTGACGCCGACCGAACTGCGGTTGCTCTCAACCCTGATCGCCAACGCCGATCAGGTGATGAGCTGCCGCGAACTGGTTTACCAGGTTCAAAATTACGAGACCGACGAACGCGAAGCGCGCTCGATCATCCGCGTGTACATCCGCCGACTGCGACAAAAGATTGAGCCAGACCCTGCCGCGCCGACCTACATCCTCAACGTGCGGGGCGCAGGGTACATGTTTTCGTCATCCGACACCGCGCGCCCGTTTGACACTCGCCCGTTTGACGACGACTCACCTGATGACTAAAAGCCTATCCGAAAAACCGTACGAGCGGCATCCCTATGCCGCTTATACCGACGCATAGGGATGCGTCGGCTGAGTTTTCGGATAGGCCCTAAACACACCGGAGCTGCCCGTTGACATTGAAACGTTTTTGGTCTGGTTTGCTGTGTGGGGTGTTGCTGGTCGCCTGTCTGAGACAGCAAACACCAGAACCGACCGTGTTGACCTGGTGGATCACCTACGCCCAAGACAGCGCCGAATACCCCGCTTTTCAGAGCATCGCCGAAGCCTTTGAAAAACAAACTGGAGTAGGCGTCAAACTGGTTTCGGTGGCCTGGTCAGACATCGCCCCGCGTGGCTATGGCAATACCCGCCTGATGCAGGCCCAAAAAGAGGGCAATGGCCCCGACCTGTGGGGTCCCCTGCCGCATAACTGGACGGCCGCTTTTGTCGCCGAAGGACAGGTGCGGGCACTGGAACGCACCCAGATCGACAACGCGCTCCAATACCTGGAGACCGCGCTCTGGTCGTGCCAGGTCGAAGAAACCCAGTACGGCCTGCCGGTGCTGTTTGACTCGATCGCCTTGATTTACAACAAGGCATTGCTTGCCGTGCCCCCCAAGAGCATGGACGAATTGCTCGCCCTGGCCCGCGCCCACACCGATCCGGCCCAAGATCGCTGGGGATTGGTACTACCACTGGTCGGACCGTATCACACCTACCCGTTCATCGAAGGGTACGGCGGCTATGCCTTTCGGTGTGAACGCAACCAATGCGATATCAACGACATTGGCCTCAACAACGAAGGGGCCGTGCGGGGAATCCAATTGCTCTCCGACCTTTATGTGAAGCAAAAACTTTTTCCAGAGCCGCTGATCGATGGCGAAGTGATGAACGAGTACGCGCTGAATCTGTTCACCGCCGGTCGAGCAGCCATGTTGATCGATGGACCGTGGGTCGAAGCACAAATCCGGGCGGCCGGGATCGACTATGGGGTGGCCCCCATACCGCCCATGCCCGGCGCAACACGTGCTCCCCGGCCGTTCACGCTCTTTCAGACCATGTACATTTCGGCTTACACCGCCCATCCAGACGAGACCATCGCCCTGGTCAATTACATTGCCGGGCCAGAAGGAGTACAAACGCTGCAAAAGGCATTAGGGCGCGTGCCGGTACGCCGCGACATCTTGCGTTCGGCCACTTTCCGCAACAACGAGATCGTGCAGGGCTGGTACACGCAGGCCATTGAAGGCGTCCCCCTGCCGGCCTTGCCCGAAATGGAATCTCTGTGGTACCCGTGGGGGTACGCACTCCAGGTTGCCGTGCCGGGGTTGGTGCCGGTTCAAGATGCACTCGATCAGGCGGTGAACGAATTCAAGAGCTATTTCAAAAAATAATTGTGACTACCTACGTGCCGACTCAAGTCGCCCGCCATAGGCCTTCGGCCTGCGGTCGGCCTTCGCCCGGCACAGTGTGCCCAAAAGGCTGATTTCCAATTTTCAGAAAGTCAAATAACGAATATGGAGGATATTTTATGGCTAAAGCACAGCGTCCCAAACAACGCTCAGCTTTCAATCCCGGCACAAACGTCCGAAGCAAGCCCAGTTTGAGCAACCTGCAACAGCAAGTGCTCCGGCTTCAGGAGCAGATGGCCCAAACGCAGGAATCGCTGGCCGAAGAAAAGGTCACCGCAACGGCCGGCGGCGGGGTGGTCACGGTGGTAGCCAACGGCAAACAACAAATCGAGTCGATCAAGATCGATCCGGAGGCCATCGATCCTCAAGATGTCGAAATGCTGGAAGACCTGGTGCTGGCAGCCGTCAACGAGGCATTAAGCAAAGCCAAAGCCCTGGCCGACGAAAAAATGGGCGCTTTGACCGGCAACCTGCAAATTCCGGGGCTGTTCTGATATGACCGCCGTTCCCGAAGCCGTAACCCGCCTGATCGACGAGTTCTCTCGTCTGCCGGGCATTGGCCCCAAGACGGCCTCACGCCTGACCTATTATCTGTTGCGCGCCTCGAACGAACAGGTGTTGTCCCTCGGTGAAGCGATCACGCAACTCAAAGCGCGCATCCGCTTTTGCTCACGCTGTTTCAACATCACCGAGGTCGACCCATGCCCGATTTGCAGCAATGCCCAACGCGACAATCGCATCATTTGCGTGGTCGAGGAACCGCTCGATTTGCTGGCCATTGAACGGGCCGGCGGTTACAACGGCCTCTACCACGTCTTGCACGGCGCCATCTCTCCCGTCGACGGCATCGGGCCGGAAAACCTGCGCATCCGCGAACTGGTTGAGCGCCTGCACCACGAAACGGTCGACGAAGTGATCCTGGCAACCAACCCCAGCCTGGAAGGGGAGGCCACCGCCATGTACATTCAGCGCCAGTTGCTGCCCTTCAAGGTTCGCGTCACCCGGCTGGCACGCGGTTTGCCCGTCGGCGGCGACCTGGAATACGCCGACGCGATCACCCTGGCCCGCGCACTGGAAGGTCGGCAGGTTATGGAAAGGTAGACAAAAGTAGACAAGGGAAAAGTAGACAAAAGTAGATAAAGGGAGACAAGAAGAAAAAACGGCAGGTTGTTGAATGACCTGCCGTTTCGGTGTGGCAGGTCTTGTACCTGCCCCGATTTTGCGTTTGCCTCTGCCCTCGTTCAACGGTAAACCAGCAATCCCAGCGCCGCTGCAGCCAGAATCACCCACGCCGGGTGAACGTGCAAAAAGGTCACAATGACAAAGGAAAGCACGGCAATCAACCCGGTGTGCCAGTTTTTGACCGAAGACGGAATCACCTCATAAGCCGTCCAGACCAGCAGCCCCAACACCACCGGACGCAGCGCGGTCAGCATGGCCTTGGCGTAGGGCATGTCCTTGAATTTGAGAAAGAAAAGCCCCAAAACCATCATCAACACCGTCGAAGGCCAGAGCAAACCGAAAAGAGCGATAAACGCCCCCGGCCAACCGCCCACCTTGTAGCCGATAAAAAAAGACATCTTGGTCGCAATCGGCCCCGGCAGCGCATTGCCCATTGCCAGCGTGTCGATAAACTCTTCTTCGCTCATCCAATTTTGCGCCTTGACCGTTTCGACCTGAATCAACGGGATCATCGACGGGCCACCGCCGTAACCGAGAATGCCAAGCTTGGTAAAAGCCAACAGCAAATTGAACCAAATTTTAATCATGTTTTCTCCGTTTTATATAGATTTATCTAGACCCTAAAGGTTTTAGAAACCTTTAGGGTCTAGGAAAGTGCTTGCCTGACATCGGCCAAAATATCTTCCGGCGCTTCGATGCCGACCGACATGCGCACCAGCCCTTCGCCGATGCCCAACGCGGCACGTTGTTCGGCCGTCAACGCGCGATGCGACGAATGAGCCGGATAAAGCAACAACGTGTACACGTCACCAAGGGTGGTGGCAGGCAGGCAAAGTCGGAGCGATTCAAAAAAGCGAAAGACCCGCTCTTGGCAACCGTTGCGCAGTTCAAAGGCGATCATCCCCCCATAGCCCTTGCCGCCGAACAAGCGTGTCGCCAGGTTGTGTTGAGGGTGATCGGGGCGGCCCGGATAGATGATGTGGACAATGCTTCCCACGCCGAGCAGACCGTTGGCCACCTTGAGCGCGTTGGCACAGTGCCGTTCCATCCGCAAGGGCAACGTTTTGATCCCCCGTAGCAGCAACCAGGCCTCCTGTGGGCCGAGATTGGCGCCGGTGATTTTCAACGTCTGATAGATCGATGCAATCAATTCGGCAGAAGCGACCACCACCCCGCCCAAGGCATCGCCGTGTCCGCCGAGATACTTGGTGGCACTGTGGATAACCACATCGGCGCCGCAGGTGAGTGGACGGCAAAGATAAGGGGTGGCAAAGGTATTGTCGACCACCAGCAATGCGCCGTGTGCGTGGGCAATTTCGGCCAATTTGGGGATATCGGCCACTTTGAGCAGTGGGTTAGATATCGTTTCCACAAACAACACACGCGGCGACAGTTCGGCACAGGCCGCCTCAACCTGTTCCAGACGGGTGGAATCGACAAAACGGGTGGACACCCCCTGTTGGGCAAGCAAGGTCGAAAAGAGGGCAAAGGTTGCCCCATAGACATCCTGAGCAACCACGGCACGTGTGCCGGCGGTCAATCCGAGTCCGAGCAAAGCCGTATGAATTGCACTCATCCCCGAAGCAAAGGCCAATGCGGCTTCCCCCTCTTCCAGGATGGCAACCGCCTGCTCAAAAGCGTGCACCGTCGGGTTGCCATAACGGCCATACACATACCCCTCGCGCGTGCCGGCAAAAATCGCATCCAAATCGGCCATCTCCGGGTAGGCAAAACTGGTCGCATGATAGATCGGCGTGACCGTCGGCACAAAATCGGGCGAGGGCATCCGTTCTCCGGCATGTACGGCACGTGTAAAGATGTCTTTGGCCTTCAGAAAATCCGCTTCCTTCGCATTCTGTCCCATCTTGTTCCTCCCAAGTTGTTTAGATTCCATCCGAAAAACCGTACAGGCGGCATCCCTATGCCGCTTATACCGACGCATAGGGATGCCTCGGTTACGTTTTTCGGATAGACCCTTAACAGCCGCCCGATTATACTACAACTCGCACCGTTGCCCTAACCGTTGATAGCCTTTGCCACCGCTAACCTGCGGGAGAGCTTTCACTGACCCAAATGCCCCAACGGGCCAGCAGCGAGAACAAAATCGCCAGCGGAAAGAACCCCACGGCGATCACAAACAGAACTCCCTCGGCCATACCTTTGTAGCCAAACCAGACGACGATCAATGCAAGCAGGTTCCAGCCGCCGTGAACGCCGACCGCAGTTGCAAAATCGAGCAATGCCTTGTGCCACGCCCCTTTGCGCAGCGCCCGATACAAGCCTCGACCGACCAGGCCGGTACTCACCCCATGCATGGTTGCTCCACAAACGCGAAAGATGACCATCAACGGCCAATCGGTCGGTTCCAGGCTCAAATACCCGACGTTTTCCACAAATGAAAAGCCCACCCCGGCTGCCGCGCCAAGCAAGATCATCATCCGCTCGGACAAACGCGAGTGCCAGGCAACCAGGAGCACGACCAGCCCTTTGGTCGCTTCCTCGATCAGCGGCGTCAAAACAGACAGGTTGGCAAACAAGCCGGCAAAGATGATCGGCGAAACGCCGATCAAGTCTTCTAACCGATCGAGGTCAAGATCATTGGCGATGTCGATCAACAGTTCATAGGTGGTCACATCGCCTACTGCGTAGGCAGCCGCGATCATCGCACCGGCAATGACTGCTGCGGCAACGACTTCGGCCAGGATGGCCAAAAAGGTGGAAAAAATGGCCGAAAGCAGGGCAGTGAGATAAACAAGGTGACGTGGCCCCAACTTGCCCCCAAAAGGGGGACGATCGGCCGGTTTACGCAGCCCATACACGGCCGTCGACACAAAGCTGAACGACGGAAGGAGTGCCGCGAATACGATCAGCAGCGGCAGCAAAGGACGAATTGCCTGGGGCGCGATCCAAATCGCCAGGCTGCCCGGCACCCACATGGCGATCAGCAGAACGTTCCAGACCCCACTCGGCCACAATGTCACATTCAACCCGGACGGCTCGTTCAGCGCGTACACGGCGTGCCAGAGCAAGGCAACGCCGAGAATGAGCGCAGTCAACGCCAGGGTGCCTATATCAACATCGAATTCATCAAGCAGGAAAATCCCCCCAAAAATCACGCCGATCAGAGCCAGCAGAGCGCCCAACATGGCCGCCAACACATATCCACCGCGGGCCAGACAACCGATCTTGACCGGCTCAGACGTGGTGGACGGCACCGTGGCCGGTTGAACGGCGTTACAGCGTGGACAAACCGCCACTTGAACCGGTAACATCTGTCCGCAGCGAATGCAAGGGCGCACAAGCAGCCGTTCACCATATTCAACCAGCAAAGCACCGCAGAAAAGGCAGCGTGTTTCATCACCACGGTTGTATTGGCCACAGCGTGGACAAATAGTGAGGGTCATTTACAGGCACTCCTCGACGCGATAGGGGATCAAAAGCCGCGGCACCGTCAGCCGCGGCACCGTCAGCCGCGGCACCACCAGCCGCGCACCCGACGCGGCCTGGGCAACATCGGCCATCAACCGGTTCAGGTCGACACGCCGGATAGGCGGCCAGGCCAGACGGGGCACACACAGAGTGGGACGAAGCGGCCTGGAAATCGGTCGCCACATATCATCCCAGTGGGTAAGCCAGATCGCGCGCGGACGCACCCGCCGAAGCCATTCGGCCAAATCGGCGTCGTGATGCGGATAGAGAAAGAGCAAATCGGCCTCCGGCACATCGTCCGGGCGCACACCGGGATCGGTGAGCAGGCGATATCCGTCGATCGCGATCAACATCCGGTAGCAGATGTCCATCTGATAATCGACCGCACGCAGCGGTGCCCGCAACCCCCTTTTGAGCGGCTTGGGACCATAGCCGGGCACCGGAACGTGTTCAGAGACCTCAACCTGCACGGTAAAAGGTCCCAGTGCAAGCCGGTCGCCCGGCCCAATCTGCACAAGTTGGGCCGACGACAGGCCGGACAGCGCAGCAATTTGAACGGCATTGGCCGAACCGTAAAGCGTGGCTCCGGTGCGATGGGCAATTTCCGGTGCGTCGAGCAGATGATCGATGTGTGCGTGGGTGATCAAGATCGCGTCGGCATGCGGCAGATGAGTTTGCAGCAGGGCGCGGTTGGGCCGAACACGTCCCACCCACTGCCGCCAAAAAGAGATGCGGGTCAGGTAGGGATCGATCAGCAGGGTATAGCCATCGGCGGTCAACTCGATCCCGGCTACGCCCAGCCAGCGCAAGGTCAGCGAGGACGTGCTGGTCCAAGATTTTTCAGATGACATCAGGTTACATCCATTCGCCGATATTCAATTGCGAATGCCTGCAAGGGCACACCGGCAATAGACAGGGCAAGGGGGCGGCTCTTGATCCCGGCCTCCGGCGGAACATAGGCCATCGCCTCCTGGGCGACCAGAATTTCGCCCGGCCCGGCCAGGTCTTCGCCCAGCTTGCTGGCCCGGTTCACCGCATCGCCAAAACAATCTCGGCCAACAAGCAGGATTTTCCCCCAGTCGATCCCGCAGGCGATGCGGATGTCTAGCTCGGGCGGAGTAAGAATGTTGGCCGCGTCGAAGGCCAGGTTCAGGGCAATCGCGGCGCGGATCGCCGCAAGCGGCTCTGGAAAGAGGGCAAAGCAATTGTCGGCCTCGAACTTGACCACCCACCCATCATGGCTGCTGATGATCGGTTCGGCGGTAAGTTGCATCCGTCGTACCATCGAGAGGTATTGCACCACGCCGTATTTGCGCGAAAGCAATGAAAATCCAGACATATCTAACACAAGCACTGCATATTCAGCGCCAAATTCGGCCCACAGCGCATCCTCAATTCGCCGACGTTCGGTGGGATCGCTCTGCTGAGAGTATTCCAAAAGCAGGGCTTGAAAACGCTCAAGTTGATCCTTTTCCATTCGCTTTCTCCTTATGAACCGGTCGGCAAGCGTGGAGCCTGCACCTCACCGGGGCGCCCCAAACGGGTGAGCAGGGCGGCGCGCAAAGCTTGATGTTCGTTCCAGGGGTATTCAACGGTGCCAAAGCACATCGACTGCTCGTGTGCCTTGCCGCATGTCACCACGGTATCTCCCGGTCGGGCCAGATCGACCGCCAATTGGATCGCTGCCGGACGGTCGGGAACACGGTAAAAGCGGCGGCCGGGGCCGTCACCTTCTTGGGCTCCTTCGGCCAGGCAGCCTTGCGCAATTTGTTCGATAATGGCGTTCAAATCTTCGGTGCGCGGGTCCTCGGCGGTGATCACGGTGATGTCGGCCAGCCGCCCGGCGACACGGCCCATCATTTCGCGTTTGTACACATCGCGCAGCCCGGCCGAACCGAAAACGACGATCAACCGGCCAGGCGTCTGCGGACGTAACGCTTCCAACGCGCGCTGTAAGGCGTTGGGCGTGTGGGCAAAGTCGACAATGGCGGTGAAATCCTGCCCCTCGTCGACCCGCTCCATCCGGCCGATCACGCCGCGGAATTCGACCACCCCGCGCTGAACGGCCGCCACCGGCACGTCAAGCGCCAATGCCGCCGAAACGGCCGCCATGATGTTGTAAACGTTATAATGCTCGCGCAACGGGCTGCAGAGTTCGAACGTCCCATAGGGGGAGTGAAGGGTAAACACGCGCCTGCCGTCGACGATCTCCAGGTCGGTCGCCCAGACATCGGCGGGCCGTTCCAGACCATAGACCACCTGCACGTCGGCAGAAATCGGCTTGAGGCGGGCAAATGAAGCGTCATCGGCGTTGAGCACGGCCACTTTGGGCACGCCGGGTTTTCTAAATGATTCACCAAGCATCCTGAATAATCTTGCTTTATCGTCACAATATCGCTCCCAGGAGCCGTGATAGTCCAGATGTTCATGGGTGACATTGGTGACGACGGCGACATCGAATTCGGCAGCGGTGACACGATGCTGAGCCAGGCCATGCGAAGTTGCTTCGAGAACGGCCACCTCGGTGCCGACATCGCGCATTTGGGCCAACAGACTTTGAATTTCCGGCGCGTCGGGGGTGGTGACATGCAGGCCGGTATCCTGGTAGCGATCGCCGATCAAGGCGTTGACGGTGCTGATCATCCCGGTGCGCCGTCCGGCAGCGGCAAAAATCGCCTGCAACAGGTTGACGGTGGTTGTCTTGCCGTCGGTGCCGGTCACCCCGATCACAGTCATCTGACGACCGGGGTGTCCATACCATGCCGCCGCACAGCGGGCCAGCGCTGCCCGGCTGTCCGGCACCTGGATGTAGGGAACAGCAAGCCCATCGGGGGGCGGCTGCTGTCCGACAATGGCCGCCGCGCCCTGCTCAAGGGCGTGAAAGATATAGCGGTGCCCGTCGGTGTCTTTGCCCACGCAGGCGAAAAAAAGGTCGCCTGGGCGAACCCGACGTGAGTCAAATTGCAGACCGCCGATCTCCACCTCGGCACTGCCCCAAAGGGTATGGCCAAGTTCGTTCAGCAAGGTTTTCAGTTGCATTGTTGATATTCTCTCCGGTAGAGATTGGTGTTCAAAACACTCGATCAAACAGGTGATCACGAGTTTTATTATACCTCAAGTGGAACGAGAAGAAAATGGGGGGTGTATTTCAGAATGGGGGCGACTTGTCCGTCCGGGCGATGCTCAGGCCCTGCGCATCGCCTGATCCTAAAGAGTGGCGCGGTCTGGAGACCGGCCACAACGAGCTTGTCCCCCAGTTGAAATGCACCCTTTGATCAAAAATGGAAATGGGGGACAACTTTACAAAATCAACGATTTGATGTATAAACAACGCATTTTGAAGGAGAAAAGGAGCATCGAACAACCGATGGCACAGCGAACGTTCAGGGATTATTTGGGGTTGGTAGCACGTGGCTTTGCGATGGGGTCGGCAGACATTGTGCCGGGTGTCTCCGGTGGGACAATGGCATTGATCTTGGGCATTTACGAAGAATTGATCGCCTCGATCAAGGGCGTGCTGAACCGTGAGGCAATCAAATTGGCCTTGAAATTCAAATTTCGGCAGGCATTGGCCCTGATCCCATGGCCCTTTTTGGCTTCGGTAGCAACGGGAATTTTTCTGGCCGTGTTCAGCATGTCTTTTTTGCTAAAATGGGTGCTGGAGCATTACCCGTCGCTGTTGTGGGGGTTTTTCTTTGGTCTGGTTGTCGCCTCAGCATGGGTGGTGCGCAAACAAATTACCGCTTGGGGCATCGGCCAGCCGATCGGAATGGCCGTGGGGGCGGTTTTTGCCTTTTGGCTGGTTGGGCTGGTGCCGGCCGAAACGCCCAACACCTGGTGGTTTTGGTTCATCAGCGGCATCGCAGCCATTTGCGCAATGATCTTGCCCGGTCTGTCTGGCTCATTTGTGCTGGTTTTGCTGGGCAAATATCAGCAATTACTGGCCGCAGTGACCAATATGCAGATCGGGATTTTGTTGCTGGTGATCGCCGGGGCAGGCGTGGGCATCATCAGCTTTGCTCAGCTTTTGAACTGGCTGCTCAAGCGCGCCCATGATACAACGATAGCCGTTCTGATGGGCTTGATGCTCGGCGCACTGCGCAAGCTGTGGCCTTGGCAGGCCGCCGTTACCCACGGCAACCTGCCCCGGTCGTTGTGGATAGTCGTACCGCTGGGATTTATGGTTGTTGGATTCGCATTGGTGTTGGTTATCGACTATTTGGCTTCCCGCAAGGCCGGGGCAGCTAAAAACGCGCTGCAGCGGTGAAACCCCCGTTTGGGTCAAGACGCGGAAGACACTCGCCTTGCTTTTTCACGCGCCTGCTGTCGCTTCCACAGCCACCAGCCGATGATCAACGTCGCCATGAGCAACACCATGGCCAGCAGCACCGGCAGGAGGATGGAAAGCAGCGCCGTAAGCGCCGAAACAATGTCCTCAACGGTGCTGACCACCGGGTTGCCCGTGCCGGCCGTTAACGCGGTCACCATGGGACGGACGGTAGATTTGACCACATGCACGGTGCCGGCCACAAGCAACCCACAAACCATCGCCAGGATCGGGTTGATGTCGGCAATGACGTTGCTGCTGGCTGCAAAGAGGATGGCTCCGGCGACGGGCCGGACAAAGGTCTGTACGATGTCGTTGATCGTGTCTACGGCAGGCACCTTGTCGGCAAAAATCTCGATCAGCAGCAGAACAACCAGCACGCCGATCACCCACCAACTGGTCAACGCCGTATAGGGTTCGTTGAGGGTGATCAGTTTGGTGAATTTGGCCGTCAATGCCACGATCAGCAACGGCAGGTAAGCGTTCAGCCCGGCCGAACTCGAAAGGCCAAAACCTGTCAAGATACCTAAAAAACCCTCCATATACACCAACCTTTCTAACAAGACCGCCTCGCCCATGCATAGGGATGTGTCGCCTCCCCTAGCGCACAACCAGATGGGTCAGGGTGATCCAATCTCCCTCCACGTCGCCGTCAGGCCGCACCGATTGCACCCGTTTGCGCGTCTCAAACCCATACATACCCACGATCAACGGGTATCGGCCCGGCGGCAAATCGGCCGGCAGATCGATCCGGTGCGTGTCGGCGATGCGCGTGCCCTGACGCCAACGCGGAAACCAGAGCAACGTCGGCGCACTGCCTCCCAGCGGAGTCATGTCATGTTGGGCACGCACCTGAAAACCGGCATCGAGCAGTTGCACAAATACGGTAAGGTTTTCATCAATCGGCCGCAACGATTCCCAGTCGAGTCGCACGCGCAAACTCTGGCCAGGACAAACCAAAAGCTCTTGCACCTGCCGGACATTCTGTCCGTTGACCCGTGCACTGCGCAACAAAATGTCGCCACGCAGGTTACCGAGAGCTTGGGTCAGCGTCTTGTCCGCAGGCCGCCACGCTGCCGGCGCGATTTCGATGTCGGTCAACGGCGTCAGCATCCCCCCTGCTTGCAGTTCCAAATCGCGACCTTCATCAACCAACCGAATGCCGATTTGCAAAGGGTATTTTCCGGCCTCGATTTGCCAGGGCACAGGCAGCTCAAAGCGTTCAACGACGATCTCGGCAGGTTGCCACCAAGGGGTGTTAAAGCGACTATCGGTGGTGAAATGATAAACCGTCTTGCCGAGCCTGGCCCAGGGCAGATAATAGCGTTGGGTTGAAACGTCATCGGACAGACGCATATACAGATCGAGCTTGAGGATGTCGCCCGGTCGGGCGGTGACCCTGTTCAGTCGCCAGCCGACGATCTCGATCCCTTCCTGGGCGGCAATGTTGACCGGCGTCGCCTCGGCCGGCAGCTCGTGCGGCCAAGCCGGCAAAGCCTGCCACAGTTCGCCGCTGGGCATCAGTCGATATTTTTCGGCCACAAAAGGCCGATAGCGGTTCAGGTACACCGGGCCGTCGGCAATGTATTGGTCAACCCCTTCGGTAAAGGTAGTGCCGGCCGGTATGTGTACAAATTGCACATCGTGCGCATCCCAGCCAACCCCCTCAACCTGGCCTTTGTACCAGATGGTGGTCATTCGCTCCCATTCGGTGAGCAATGTCGCCCTCTGCCCCTTGCCGACAAAGCGATATTCAACCATAGCCAGCCAATCTTCGGCATCGTAGAAATCGCTGAGGGACATCTGTCGCCACAAGGCAACGGCCGAGCGAAGCGGCATCAGGCCAACCAACACCAAAAGAACGACAGACGCATAGCTTTTGATGGCCTGGTGTCGGGCGCGCGCAAGCCAATCCAGCGCCAGATCAACGCCCACCCCGGCCAGCACCCCAACGACGACCATTGGCCCCAGCAGATAGGCCATCGCGTCTTGCAAGATGTTGACCGTCGCCAAAACAATGCATATCAAGTAGCCGCTTAACAACAAGGCCGCCCGCCGGCGCCGCATCCACAGTGAAAACAGCCCCAGCAAGGCCAGTGCCAACGCAAACGGCGCATACTGAAGACGCAACGGCACGCGCACATCCCACAACCGATACAGAATGTCAATCAATGAAAATTGAAACAAATTAACACGCAATCCCTGCGCAGTGATCACCCGCCAAAAACCGGCCCATGTGTTCATATCATTCGGGCCCGGCAGTGGCGGCACGCCGATCGCACAGCGAATGGGATAATAGAGCAAGGTGCTCATGCCGAGACAGGCCGAGCCGACCATTTTGAGCAAGGTGTGCCCATCGCACAGAATGCGCGGGCGCACGGCAAGCACAAAAGCCGCGTAGGCCGGAAAAGCAAACACCAACAACGGGTGATGGGCCGGACTGAGGCCGGCAACCACGCAAAAGGCAAACAACCAGCCATCACGCCCACTTGGCGCCCAACGCAAAAGCAAAAAAAGGCTCAGCGCAGCCAGCAGCGCGGTGAGGATATGGGCGTTGGCGTGCAAAGCATGCTGCCACAAGTCGAGGCCGGTGGCAAGCAACAGCGCTCCCAAAACCGATGGCACCTGACCGCGCCAGGAACAGGCTGGCGCATCGCTCAACACCCGCCCAACGCCATAAGCCAATGCCACAATCAGCGCGCCGCAGAAGGCCGAAAGCAGGTTGGCCCGCCGGGCCCATTCGCCAAACGGAAGCAGATGGGTAAACAGGTTGCCCAACAACGCATAAAAGCCATAGCCAGGCGGATGACCAATCCCCCAACGGCTGGCGATAATCTGATATTCACCCGGATCGCCAGGAACAACCGACGGCGCCAGTCGACCGACATAAAGTCCAAGCGCGATCACCAACAACCCGGCGGCAACGCCCCAAGAAATGAACGTCTGATTACGTTCTTGTTTCAAAAAAATGCTCCTTATTCTTGAAAACCGACCCTAAACCTCATTATATCATGGGACATAAGCATTGACAAAGCGCAAAGAGACGTGTATACTGAGGGAAACGAGGGAACGGAGCACCCCATGAGCGAGCACACTGACGAACTGACTCAAATCATCAACACCTTTTGGCAAAACGCCGACCGTGCCGAAGCCCAAGATGATGTCGAAAGCGCACGAGCCTGGATGGAGGCCGTGGTCCAACTGGACGAGCGCAACCCCAGCGCCTGGCTGCGCCTGGCCGAACTGATCCCTGCTCCCCAAGAGCGGATGTATTGCTATGTTCAGGTGCTCGAAATCGACCCTCACAACAAGGACGCGCACGCAGGTATTCGCAAAACACGCAAAGAATTGCATTAAGCGTATATCCGAAAGCCGGAATCGATGCATCCCTATACGTCGGTTACGGCAAAGAGACACCCTGTACGGCTTTTCGGGTAGGTTCTAATTCCAAATGAACAGGATTCAAGCATGAACACGAAAAAGGCGTCGTTGGGCACCGCCATCTTGATTTTATTGGCCACACTGGCCCTCGTCACTTGGTTCAGTTCGTCTTCAACCCAAGCAGACGACAGGGCATATTTGCCGCCATCGGCGCCGATGGTCAGGCCATTGGCTCAAAGCTGCCTGGATGCACCAGACCTTCAACTGGGCAATTATACATTCTATCCCAACCCGCCGATTGCCGATCAGCCGCTCAACGTTGACGTCGAAATCCTCAATGCCGGCATCGTCACCGGAACGGCGAACACCTGGGCAGGATTATACCTGGACAGCCTCAGCGATCCGCCGACGGTTGTAGTGCCGGCAAACACGGCCGGGCTGGATCACACCGGCGTTTACGTGGCTCACTTTACCATCCCGGCCAACCGCACCACGGCCGGCTGGCACTATTTGTGGTTTCGGGCCGACCTGTACAATAATATTGACGAAAGCCTTTGTTCCAACGGCGAAGCCAACAACCTGACCGACCCGGCCATCGCCATTTTCATCCCACAAAATGTCACGCCGACACCAACCGACACGCCGGTACCAACCGCCACCCCCACACCGACCGCGACCCCTTTCCCCAAACCGCAGATTTACTTTTTCACCGCCAACCCTCTGACGGTTGTGCGTGGCCAGTCGACAACATTGAACTGGCAGGTCTACGGTGAAGCGGTTATGGTGTACCTGGATGGCCAGCCGGTGGCGATGGAGCAGACGGTACAAGTTTTTCCGCCCACGACTCATGTCTATACTCTACGTGCCGAAAACCCTGGTGGCTATGTCGAAAAAACGGTCAGCATCACCGTGATCGACCCGACCAGCACACCAACGCCGACCGCAACCTCGTGCCCGCTGGCCGTGATTCACGACTTTGGCGCCACCCGCACCACGATCAACCGGGGCGAATCGACCATCCTGTACTGGGATCTCTCCGGCGCAACCGAAGCCTACCTCAACGGCAAAGGCGTTGAAGGGGTATCACAACAAGAATTTACTCTCTACCAGACCACCGTTTTTGTCCTGGTGGCACACAACCAATGCGGCGATGTCCAAAAATCACTGACCATCACCGTGCGTTACGCCACGCCGACCTTAACCTTTACCCCCACCCCAACACGCACGCCAACCTGGACGCCGACGACAACACCTTTACCGACCAGCACGCCGACGCGCCTGGTGCTCACCCCTATCCCGACCAACCCGCCACCACAGAATACAATCACCCCCTACCCGACACCAACTATGACATCAACCGAAATGGGCGGTGAAAGTCCGTTGCCTTCTCCCACGCCGACGCCTACCGAGGTCCCAACCGAAACACCAACCTGGACGCCGACACCTGTGCCGACCTCGACCTTTACTCCAACACCTGAGGCCAGCCCAACCTGGACGCCGATACCAACACCGACATCATCGGTCGGAGCAAGCCCGCTGGTTTCCCCCCTGCCAACCCAGGTCGCGGCCATTGTCGAAACACCCACCTATGCCTCAACGCCGGGTGAGACCCCTTTACCGGCCTCAACACCGTCGCCGACGCCAACACCACCAACCGCCGGAGGCACGATTCGGGCCTACATTTGTCCGCTCTCCATTTTGCTGATCTTTACCATAGGAATTATCATCCTTTCGATCGTGCTGCCTCGCTTGCGTGAAAAACGCACCGCGCAGCCGGCCTATGCCCCTACTTTCCAGGGACCGGTCATCGTCGGCAACGACTCGTTGATCGAAGAAACCAGTCTGGCCGCAGCAGACCACACTTCAGAAGACCAGGTGCTGGATGCCGAACCGGAAGGGCCGGTATTCAAAGTGCAAACCCCTCCGTTCAGGCCATCATCGAGCGAGAGCAAGCCTGCCGATTGAACGAAACAAAAATTCATGCACACAACAAGGCCTCTTGAGCCGGTCGGAGCAAATTTCCGTTCGGCTCAAGAGGCCTTGTCTGTCTTCCTCCAGTGGGAGCCGGTACTCACTTGATCAGTTCGAGCTGTTGGGCATCGACAATGATCAGGTCGGGACCAATCGAGCGGGTGACGTTCACCGGTATCCGTCTGGATTGTGCAACCGGCCCTTTGATGTACACGCGCGCCAGATCATAACCCACAATTTGCCCCGCGCCGTCAATGATCAAATCGTTCAGCACCCCAACTTTGACCCCTTTTTCGGTAGCAATCGGCCGCCCCCTGAGCCTGCCGATCGAAAGCAGGCTGGCCACACCATGCAGCGTGTTATCACGCACCATCGCCTCGTTGCTTTTGACCAGAATCACATCGCGCCCATAAACCTGGATCACCGTTCGCGGCACAACCATCGTATCATGGCTGAACATGCTGGAAGGCAACACCAAAGCGGCAAGTTCCAATTTACTCGGATCGATCAAGACATCTTTGACCTTGCCGATGTTCTCCCCCAGGTTCATGGTGATGATCGGCATGCCGATCAAATCAAGCGTTTTGATCATCGTTTCTGCCTCCACTCCCCCATACCGGCCCCATGAATTCGCCCAATGACCACCCCACCTGGTTGACTTGATCAACCACCTGTCAGATCCTGCGATAACGATGTGCATCAAACTTCAATCTGATCGGGCCAGATGTATAATCCTGTGCCGACAAAGGGGACGGCATATCCACAACGCCGTCAGACGTTTACAACGCACTCAATGCACGGCGGAAGCGTCGGACAACTTCTTGCAAAATGGCAATGGCAATGTCCGCATCACGGCGCATTTCGCCCATCAATTCCCATTGCGAGAGCACCAGGCATTGCGTATCTTGCGTCGCAACCACCGAAGCCGTGCGTGGTTCATCATCAAGCAAGGCCATTTCACCGAAAAAGTCGGTCGGGCCAAAGGTGTTCACCACCGTCTTGGTGCCATCGGAACGCACACGGACGGCCTCGGCTGCGCCCGAAAGAATGATGAACAACCCGGCCCCCCCCTTGCCCTGGGTGACAATGTCCTGGCCGGCAGTATATGACCGCTCCACAAGCCGCCCCGCAAGACGCTCAAGCTGATGCTCTTTCAAACCTTGAAAAAGTGGCACCTGGGCCAAAAACTTGACGGTTTCTTTGATTTCTGGCATCGCTTATTTCCTCCTTGTAGAAAATGCCTTATGCAACCTTAACCAATCTTGGAACAAGTTTAGCATAAATGAAGCATAACGTCAAAAACACGAGACCCTAAAGGTTTTTTAAAACCTTTAGGGTCTTTCTGAGACCCTAAAGGTTTCTAAAACCTTTAGGGTCTTTCTGATATATAGGCATCCAACTCGACCGATGGATAAACCACCCGCACAAAGGCAGCTCGTTCCTGCCAGGTGCGTTCGTGGCCGGCATGGTCAACCCAGGGGATGGTGGCATCTAGCCCCATTTTGGCCGTGCGGCTTTTTTGCCCCTGTACGTGGTGCGCCGACGGGTCGAGTGAGCTGCTGGGCTGGTCGGTAAAAATGTACAGATCGCGATCGGCCTGAAAACGGGTAGCAATCGCCCACTCGACCTCGGCCGGGTCAAAGGGGTTGACATCGATATCCACCACCACCACGTGTTTCATCGATGAATGGCCGTCCAGGGCTGCGATGATCGCCCGTGCGCCGTCATCGGCATGCCGTTTGTCGATCTGCACCACCCCGTGCAACCAGCTCATCCCGCCGGCCGTCAGGCAAACGTTGGTGCATTCGCACACTCGCTTGACGGCCGCATAAATGGTCGGCTCGCGAGGCATCCCCATCAGCAGCTTGTGCTCGGCAAGTCCCGGCAACAAAGCGTGATAACACGCATTTTTACGATGCGTAATGCAATCAATTTCGATGATCGGCTGCAAACGGGTGATGTCGTAGGTTTCGGTAAGGTCGATGAACGGCCCTTCACGGGTCAACTCGTGGGTCAAACGGCCTTCCAATACCCACTCGGCTTCGGCCGGCACGAGCAAGTCGTTGCTGCGGCAACGCACCAACGGCGTGGGGGCCAGCGCGGCGGCAATGTGCAATTCGTTGACCCCTTTGGCCGGGGACATGGCCGCCGCCAAAAGCACATGCAAGGGCAGCCCAATGCAAATCGCCACCGGCAGATCGCCCGGGCTGTTTTTCCATGCCGTATGGGTGCCCCGCCCCTCCACCAGCCGTGCGGCAAAGCGCCGCTCATCCAATTTCATCAGGCGATGGATGGCCATGTTGACCCCATGCACCGGATCGCGGGTGATCAGCGCGCCGCTGGTGACATAAGGCCCACCATCTTCCTCCTTGTGGAACAAAATCGGCAATCGGCCAAGGTCGACCTGCGGCTCGATCACCTGCTGGCATGGGGCACGTCCGACGATTTCAGGTTCAACAGGGTGCTCAAGTGCGCGCACCAGTTCAAACAACAGTCGATCGGGGGCCACGTCGAGGGCCAAGCCCAGATACGCACGTCGCGCGCAGAGGTTGGCCGCTATCGGCACGTCATACCCTTTGACCCGTTTGAACAAGATGGCCCGGTCATCCAGGGCGTGGATCACCCGGGCCATCTCCAAATGCGGATCGACCTCACGTTCGATCTCGACCAACTGACCTTCGGCACGCAAAGCCGCGATCAATTCTGCCACATTCATACGCCCACTCCCGTAACGATCACTTGTTTGGCTCCGGCCTCGTAAAGGGCAGCCTGCACACGCGCAGCCCGTTCAGGAGTCACCAAAGCGATCATATTGCCGCCACGTCCTCCGCCGGAGAGCTTGGCTCCCGCTGCACCTGCCGCCAATGCCGCAGCGATCAGCCGCTCCAGTTCGGGCGAAGAAACGTCGAGTTCACGCAAGCACGCTTGATTTTCAGACATCAGCGGGCCGAGAAGGGCAATCTCACCCGCCTCAATGGCCTGCCGCGCGCGGTCGGCAAGGTGACCTATTGTATCGAAAAGTGCGTTATAATGCGTCGGATTGCGCTGCCATGCGGCGCGCACATCGGCGACACTCTCTTTGGTCAGGCCGGGGCGCCCTGTATCACCAACGACAAGCCAGAAGGGCGTGCGCACGGCAAACGTTTCGATCGGATAGCCCTTTTTGAAATAGACCGGCTGCTCATAAGCGATCACGGTATTATCGATACCGCTGGGCGTGCCGTGAAAGAGCATTTCCGTTCGGTAAGCCAGCGCAGAGACCTGCGCCGCATCGAGCGGGCGTCCCAGGTGTGCGCACAGCGCACGGATGAGCGCTACCGCCACCGCCGCACCACTCCCCAGCCCACCGGCAACGGGAATGGTCGAAGTAATGGTGACGTTCAGATCGAGCGCCCGTTCATCACACGCCAGGCAGGTCAGCGTATTGCGCACGGTAAACGTCAGCGGTTCATCGGCGGCAGCCTCCCCCATACGGATGGTACGTCCGATGTCGCGCGCCACAACAGTTATCCCGGCCCCGCGCTCCGCCGATTCGACGGTCACCGTCGCGCGCACATCGCTCACCGGCACAGCGATCGCCGGTCGGCCATAGACAACGGCGTGTTCGCCAAAGAGAATGATTTTGCCAACAGCAGACGCACAGCTCATACCGGTATCCTTTGCAAGAGACCGATATACCAGATCAAATCGGTCAGTTTGTCAGCAAAAGGGGCGAAATTTCCTGCGCCCAGGCCCGGATCGCAGCCCAGTCACGGAAATCACCCTCTTGGATTTTCATCATGCGCATCATCAATTTGAAGAGCAAGGGCAAACGACGATAATCCATCTTGCCGGCGAATAGAGCCTCGGCCGCCGGACGGACAATGGCCTTGAGGTCATCGAGGTAGGTTTTGGCCTGCTCGCGCTCTTGGGCATCCTCCGCTCTGACGGCCAGACAAACGGCAAAATAAGCCAGCGGCAGCCGGCCCAAGTCCGCTTGATGTTTTTCGACAAATGCCTTTGCCTCCGGCAGACACCGACCGGCGCGGATCGCCGTGCCGACGATCACCGCATCATAGCCATCCAGGCTCGACACCGCTTTGACCGGCCTGACATCGACCTGTGCACCGCGTGCGCAGAGCACCTCGCCGATCGCCTGGGCCACCTCACCTGTCGAGCCACACTGGCTGGCATAAGCGATCAAAATTTTGTTCATTGTTTGTCCTTCTCCACAAAATCAGACTGTGCCCGCCCTTTCGACCGGTGGCTGCCGTATGATCGACACTGCGCTGCGACCACAAACCAGGATCATACCACCGAGTGCCGCACTTGACAAACAGAATTGGGTATTCAAAGCCAATCGGTGAAGCCGGGCGTCTCACCTTTCTGCAGAATCGTAGCAGGGTAGACGACGCCATTGCCACCAATGCCGTCGCCCACCCAGATACTGCTATGGCCCGCTTTGCTCCGTTCTGCGTTGAAAACCCGGTCCGCCCCATTATTCCGGATCGGTTTTAACTTCGATCAGTTCAGTTTCCCTGTCTTCGCCGGCATCGATGGCCCGCAACTCGCGGTAGGTCAGTGTCCACACCGTCGAGTAATACACGGTGGCAAAGGTGGCCAAAGCCAGATTGGGCAAACCGATGAGGATGATGGCCACCAATACCAAAATGAACAGGCCGATGACAATTGCACCAACCGGTGATATGGTCAACGCAACAAGCCCGCCGATGAATAACGAAGGCAATCCGGCGATGAACAAGGCCAACAGCATCAGCGGCACATTGACCACCATCAAGAGGACATTCCAGGCAATGCCCAGCCCGATCATCAACAAAGCCTGCAACACCGTCGGCCACAGGTTGCGGCGAATCAGCGCCACTGCACTCCGAATCGAATCCCAGGCCGCCATATCTTGCAACGCGCAGACACGGAACGAGATTTCCTGAATCACCATCAGGACCATACGCAGCAAGGTGCCGATGATGATCAGCGGCATCAAGACGATCACAAAAAAGAAAAGAGCGGCGATGATGCTAACTACCACGGCGGCCGTGCTTGCACCGTCGGTGCCCGATTTGACGGCATTGACGACAAACAAGGTGATCACACCGACCACCGCAATGCCGGCCACCATGATGATCAGACCGAGCAGCAGTATCGGCAAGGCCAGAATGAGACGGATCAAGAAAAGCCGCCGCGCCGTCGGTCCGCGCCAGCCTAACCGTATACCTTCCATAAAGCCGATCTGCTCTTCGCGCTCTTCATAGCGATCGACCATTTTGATCAGGGCAGCGCGGGTGATATAACGCAGCACAAGTTTGACAATGGCCAGCAACGTGCCGAAGAGAAGCAAAATGGCCAGCACAATCACCGCCACAATCACAAAGGGCGCGATTTTCTCCCACACCACATTCCAAGAAGGGAGCTGACCTCCACCGCCACTTCCGCCACCGCTCGACCTGCCCCCACCCGACGACCCGCCGGTCGGCAGGTTAAAACCGCCTACAGCCCCACCGGCCAGCACCAAAACCAGGCCGATCACCAACAAGGCACGATACTTCCAGACAATCTCCCATGCCCGCTTGAGAATTTTGAAATGATCCATTTGAAGCACTCCTTTCAATTTAAAACTTGACAAAAAGCCACGGCCACCCCATGTAGAGGCGTCCCTTTGTGGTCACCCGCCCTTGCGATCGCCCTGGAACAGGCCTTGTGCCTGCCCCCACGAGTGTAACCACCGTAGAAGTGGCATCCCTATGCCGTAGAAGCGGCATCCCTATGCATAGAAACCGTAGAAGCGGCATCCCTATGCCGCCATCCTTGAAGCGGCATCCCTATGCGTAGAAACCGTAGAAGCGGCATCCCTATGCCGCCATCCTTAAAGCGGCATCCCTATGCGTAGAAACCGTAGAAGCGGCATCCCTATGCCGCCATCCTTGAAGCGGCATCCCTATGCGTAGAAACCGTAGAAGCGGCATCCCTATGCCGCCATCCTTGAAGCGGCATCCCTATGCGTAGAAACCGTAGAAGCGGCATCCCTATGCCACCATCCTTGAAGCGGCATCCCTATGCCGTAGAAGCGGCATCCCTATGCCGCCATCCTTGAAGCGGCATCCCTATGCCGCCATCCTTGCCGACGCATAGGAATGCGTCGGTTTGTCAGGTATGGCAGCCGCATTAGCCGGCTTGTCGGGAGCGTGTCGAACGCCACAACAACCCAACCCAGCCTGCATACGGAACGAGCAAAAGTAAAATGACGATACATAAAGAAACGTAAATACTAAAATTGAACAATCCCCATCCTAACGGCAACAACCTGCTGAGCCAGATGCCATACTCACCCGGCCATCCCACCCATAAAGACCGGATTATCGTGATCAGACAAGTCAGCAAAAACGCCAGCAAGCCGGCAAATGTCTGAAACAAGACCAACACACTGCCCAAGCCGGCCGACACCGCATACCAGATCCATGTGCCACGTGGCGGCCGTTTACGTCGGGCAACGCGCAGCATTACCCGCGCGCGAAAGGTTTCGGCCGACGTCAGCGTAGCAGGAAGAGAGTAATCGGCCATCACCTGAGACAACCGCTCGATGCGGGCCAATTGGGCACGGCAAGATGCGCATTGCTCCAGATGAGCCTGAACCCGCAGACGTTGACGGGCATTTAATTCGTGGTCATAGTATTGATCAAGCAAATGTTCGACATGCTCTTGCATCAGGCCTCCTGTTCGATCAATGGGCGTAGCTCTTCTTGCAATCGCCGCCGCGCGTCGTTGATCCGCGATTTGACCGTGCCCAGCGGAATGCCCAGCGCTGCAGCAATCTCTTGATAAGAAAGCCCTTCATATTCGCGCAACACCAACGCCGCCCGGCTGTGGACAGGCAATCGCATCAGCGCGGCCCGCACGACAGCCGCACGTTCATGGTCAAGAACGCTTCGCTCCGGCCCCTGAGCCGTGTCCGGCAGCGACAAATCGTCAATGTCGACGGTGGGCTTGTGTTGACGAAAGGCATCGACGGTTAAATTGGCGGCAATGCGACACAGCCATGAGCGAAAATTGCCCTCCGGACGATACGTGCCCAGCTTTTCCCAAATGCGAATAAAGGTTTGTTGGGCGACATCTTGGGCCAGGACGGGGTCACCACAGATGCGATAAGCGACGCCAAGGACGATGCGCTGATAGCGCAAGACAAGCTGTCCAAAAGCAGCCTGATCGCCACGCAATGCACAGGAAATCAGTTCGTTGTCTGTTGCGACCTGTTCCACATTCATCGTGCCTTCCGCCCTCTGGAAATGATACGGGGTTGGGAGCGATTTGGTTCGGATGATACAAAAAAGCCGACGCATAGGGATGCGTCGGCTACGTGATGCATAGGGATGCGTCGGCTACGCGATGCGTCGGCTACGCTACGCGACGCATAGGGATGCGTCGGCTACGCGATGCGTCGGCTACGCGATGCGTCGGCTACGTGGTGCATAGGAATGCGTCGGCTACCTAGAACAAATACATCAAAACCAGGACGGTGATCCCATACAGCAACAACGCGCCGACAAAAGGCGGATCGCCGAGCACAATTTCTTCCGGCGTGCCGCCCATTTTACGCACATGCACCAGATATTGGTAGCGAAACAACGCATAAAGCACAAAGGGGATGGTCAGCATCATCAGCGGCTGGCCGTCTGCCGTGCGCGGCAGGTTGGGCGCAGAAAAGGTGTACAGTGAATACCCCATCACCGCTGCCGAAACGACCACCACGGTCATTTGGTCGATCAATTCCAGGCTATAATGTTGCAAGCTGGCCCGATGGTTTTCGGCATCGGCTTCCAGCGTAAACAGTTCGTGACGCCGTTTGCCAAAGCCCAAAAAAAGGGCCAGCAACGTCATACAGATGTACAGCCAGGGCGAAAAGTTGGCCGCATCGATCACCACCACCCCTGCGGCAACGCGCAACACAAATCCGGCAGCAATGGTCATCACATCGATAATCACCAGCTTTTTAAGATAAAATGTGTACAAGATCATCAGCCCCAAATAGAGGACAATGATCAGTCCCAACACCCAATCGACCATAAAGGCAAGCGGAATGACCACCAGCGGAATGATCACCGCCGCCATCACCGCCGTAGCCGGCTTGAGCTGCCCGGAAGGCAAAGGACGGTTACGCTTGGTCGGATGCTGACGGTCTTTGTCAATATCAACCAGGTCGTTGATCAGGTAAACGGTGCTGGAAATCAGACAAAAAGCCACAAAAGTGGCCAGTGTACGCAGCAGATAGGCCGGTATAAACAATTTGCGATCGAAAACGATTGCGGCCAGGATGAACACATTTTTGACCCACTGCTTGGGGCGCATGGTTTTGAGCAAAGCCTTAGCCGTCGACATACAACCTCCAGAAGACAAGTTCCGGCTGATTATAGCCGACAACATTGTTCAGGGCAAATTTCCGAAGCGGCATTGGGATGCCGCGGCATTGGGTTGTCGCGGCATTGGGATGTCGCGGCATTGGGATGCCGCGGCATTGGGTTGTCGCGGCATTGGGATGTCGCGGCATTGGGATGCCGCGGCATTGGGATGCCGCTTCCACGGCGCCGGTCGGCGAAGGCCGACCGGTGGCTAAAGGCCAAAAAGGGCGACCTTCCAACCTGAACGGGTCGCCCTCCATCGCGATCAACGCACCTGTCCCCGTGCCGCCACCGGCCACATGACCTCGACCTCATCTCCGCGCACGCCAAACACGTGATCAAACAGGTTAACCGCCGTACATACGTGGTTGGGCACAATGCGCACCCGCTCACCGATTGGGGGACGGTTTGCGCATGCACGCAAATCGACCCAGCCGTGCTCTTCTGAAAGCCTGGTCAGGCGCGCTTGGGGATACTCCAGAATCAATCCATAGTCATTTTGTGCCGAAGGGTGCTCGGAAAGGGCCTTGCTGCCCGCGTCGAGGATGGCGCGTCCCGCCGTGGGCCGACTGACAACTGTCGCCAGCACGTACAGGGCAATTTGATCCGGTGTCATTGCCCCTGCATACAAGGTTGCACAGTCGCCATAGACATACGTGCCGGCGCGATATTCGGTCACCTCGCTCCGTTCGTGCGCCTGCCACATCGTCGGCGTGCCGCCGTAGCTGACCCGCTCGATGGGAATACCATCCGCAGCAAGCAAAGCGCGGGTTTCGCGGACAAAAAGGTCGGCCTGTGCGTTGCCGGGATAGGTCATCAACCCTCTAAAGCACAGCCCCGGCATAGCAACGATCTGGCGGGCCAGGGTGGCGGCCTCGGCCGGTGTCTGCACACCACAACGTCCCATCCCGCTGTCGAACTCGATCAGCACATCGAGCACCAACCCGGCCTCTTGGGCCGCGCGAGCATAGCCATGCACGGCAAAGGCTGAATCGGCAGTCAGACTCAGGTTGATTCGCCGTGCCAACGCCGTCAAGCGGGCCAGTTTTGCCTCACCGATGATGTTGTAGGGCAAAAAGATGTCTGTACACCCGGCATCGGCCATCACTTCTGCCTCGCCGAGCTTTTGACAGGTGATCCCCACCGCACCTGCCGCAAGCTGCATTTGGGCAATTTGCGGTACTTTATGTGTTTTTATGTGCGGCCGGTTGGCAATGCCATGCGCGTCAAGGTAGCGCTGCAACCGTTCGATGTTGGCACGCAGGCGATCCAAATCAACGATCAGTGCCGGGGTGTCCAATTCGTCGAGTTTCACGGCTCAATCCTGCGGGATCAGGGCGATGCAGTCTACTTCGATCTGCATCATCGGCGCAGGCAGTTTGGCCTGGACGGTGGTGCGCGCCGGATAAGGCGCCTGGACATATTGCTTGTAGATTTCGTTCAATTCGGCAAAGTTGTTCATGTCGGCTAAAAAGATGCCCACCCGCACCACATGCTCCCACGAAGTGCCGGCAGCCTGGAGCAAGGCCGTGACGTTGTCCAGTGTGCGGATGGCTTGCTCACGAAAGGTACCATCTTCGATCTTGCCCGTCTCGGGATTGACCGGCCCCTGGCCGGAAACAAAAACCAGCGGGCCTTGGGCAACGATAGCCGGCGAATAAGGCCCCTGAGGCGGCGCACCTTGAGCAGAAAAAATAGCTTTACGCATCGATTTACTCCTTACAGTCTATCCGAAAAAAATCGTACAAGCGGCTACGATCTCCGGATAGGTTCTTGATGTTTTGTGTTTATCACCATCCCCGATCATCGGGGAAAAGGTTGGTGTACTTGATGCTGCTGCGTGGCTCGGCCATCATGTCGGCAACGGTATCGCGCCACTTTTGATAATGGGCCGTTTCCTTGTGCCGGGCCGGGTCATCGGGCGTGCGGTAGACTTCAACCAGGACAAAACGGGTCGGATCGTCCTGTTGCTGGAGCACGTCAAAGCGGGCAATGCCCGGCTCTTGCACGCTGTTTTGTGCGTTTTCCAGCGATGCGGCTTTGAACGCTTCAACGCACTCGGGTTTGACACGGACAAACACATGAACGATAAACATCATGAAACTCCTTTCTTATAAGAATTTAAGCACATCCTCGCGCCAGGGCGCACCTTCCATCGGCCCTTTGCGGGTGACGGCCAACGCGCCGACGACATTGGCAAAACGGGCCACCCGTTCCAACGGCCAGCCTTCCAACAGGCCCACCACAAATGCGCCGCCATAGCAATCGCCTGCACCGGTCGGGTCGACTTCTTGAACCTGAATGGCCGGTATGTCGATCTCGCCGTCGGCGGTGAACAGGGTTGAACCACGCGCGCCGCGTTTGAGGGCCACAATGGGAACGCCGCGCGCGACCAACGCGCGGCATGCCGTGACAGGGTCGGCGTCGCCGGTGAGCATGCTTGCTTCCTCATCGCTGGGCAAAAGCAGATCACACCGTTCCAGCACCGGTCGACAGATTTCGCGCACCGCATCCAGGCCGATCAGTTCGGGACGGATGTTGGGATCCAGGCTGACCCGTCCGCCGTGCGCTTTGCACAGCTCAACGGCCTTGTAGCATGCCGCACGCGCACCGGCACTGATCGACATGGCCGAACCGGTGATGTGCACCCATTCTGCGCCGGCCAGGTAAGCCTCATCCACATCTTCCGGGCCGAGGAGCGCCGCCGCCGATTGGGGCAGATGAAACACAAAATCGCGATGGCCATCGGCACGATAGGCGACAAAAGCGATGCCGGTGGTCATTCCCGGCACCCGGCGAATGTGTGACGTGTCGACCCCATCGGCTTGCAGGCGATTCACCACGCATGCGCCAAAGGCATCCGTGGCGACAACGCCGATGAACCCGGCTGCACCCCCCAGGCGAGCCACCGCATCGATGAAAATGGCCGATGCACCGCTGGGATAAGGGCCAAGAAACTCCCCCGGCCGTTCAAGTGGTTGATCGACGCCGGGACGCATGATCTCGACCAACAGCTCACCCAAAGCAATCACACGAGGCAACATAAACGATCCTTTTCATAAATATAAAAAGAATTTCGTTTTATTCTCCTCATCCCACCACCTGCCCGCGCTTGATCACCCGTTCGACCAGGTTATCGCCCAGCCAAAAAGTCAGGTAGCGATAGTCCGGCGCGTCAAGGATGAGCAGATCGGCCTGTTTGCCCACCTCCAGTGAGCCGATGCGCTCGCCCAGGCCGAGGGCATATGCTGCGTTGAGGGTGGCCGCGTTCAACGCCTCGGCAGGGGTAAGGCGTCCATAGCGACAGGCCAAAGCCATCGCCAAGGGCAACGAAGGGCATGGCGCAGAGCCGGGGTTGATGTCGGTAGACAGCGCCAGGGCCACGCCGGCATCGATCATCCGCCGTGCGTCAGCATAGCGCGCGTTTCCCAGGTGCAGGTTGACCGGCGGCAAGATCACGCCGACGGTGTTGGAGCAAGCCAGACGCTCGATTTCGTCGGGCGGGGTCACGTCAAGGTGATCGACCGAAACGGCTTCCAACTCGACCGCCAGCCCCACGCCACCAAGCGCGTTGAATTCGTCGGCGTGCAGTTTGAGCGGCAATCCACGGGCACGCGCCGCTTCTAAAATGCGTCTGGATTGGGCCAGATCAAAGGCGCCCAATTCGCAGAACGCATCGCAAAAAAGCGTGGACAAGGAAAGGGAAGAAAGAGGAGACAAGGCAAGATACCAGTTGACGATGGCCGGGAGCATGTCGTCGATCAACAAATCGACATAGGCGTCGGGATGGTCGCGGTATTCAGGTGGAACGGCATGGGCGCCCAGCCAGGTGGGAATCAGATCGAGCGGGCATGTTCGGGCAAGCCGTTCGATGGCCTGAAGCATCTTGAGTTCGGTTGGCAGGTCCAGACCATAGCCGGTCTTGATCTCGACCGTCGTTGTGCCAAGGCGAAGCATAGCCTCCAGTCGACGGCGCGACTCGGCGACCAATTGCTCAAGGGAAGCTGCGCGGGTAGCACGCACGGTGTTGAGGATGCCGCCGCCGGCACGCAAAATTTCCAGATACGTAGCCCCCCGCAATCGCCACTCGAATTCATCCAGCCGGTCGCCGGCATACACGGCATGCGTGTGCGCATCCACCAACCCCGGACAAACGACCTTGCCGGTGGCATCGAGGGTCAGGTCGGCAACGCAGTTCAATTGATCGGTTGGTCCTACGGCCACGATCACCCCGTCGGCAACGGCGATGGCCCCGTCGGGAATCAGCCCCACGTCGCCCATCGCCGCACCGCGTTTGGGCCCCGGCCCGGCACAGGTAACCAGTTGAGCGGCGTGGCGGATCAGCAAATCGACCTGCACGGTGTTTACTCCAACAAAGCCATTTCCACAATTTGCTCGGTTTTAAACTCGTGTGCCTGCAAATAGTAGCGGGTCACCTGTTCCAGCACGCCCAGGGGGACAACGCCGATCAGCTCGGTGCCGGCAACCTGAACACCATAACGGGCGGCTTCGGCCCGGATTGTCTCCAGCACGCGCGGAAGCGGGGTCTTTTGATAATTGGTCATATTCATCGAAACCTGCACCATGCCCTGCCCTTCGAGCCTGACCCCCATCGCGCGGACGTAACGATAGCCGCCGCTGATATAGCGCACGGCACGGGCGATCTGCTCGGCCAGTTCGAGGTTATCGGTGCGCAAATTGACATTAAAGGCCACCAACGGCAAACGTGCACCGGTCACCAATGCGCCACTGCGTGGGTTGAACAACGCCGGCCCTTCATCGGGTTGCCATGCCGGATCGGCGAGCTTTTGCGGCAGCCCTTCGTATTCCCCCTGACGGATGTCGGGCAGATTGACGCGCTCTGGACGGGTAGCCGATTCTTCATAGTAATACACCGGTATACCTGAAGCACCGATAAACTGCCCAAATTGACGGGAAATCTGCACGGCCCTGGACATTTTGATCCCGCGTACAGGCACAAACGGCACCACATCGACTGCGCCCAGGCGCGGATGTGCGCCATGGTGTTGGGTCATATCGATCAGCTCGAACGCCTTGAGCGCCATAGCCTTGCTCGCCGCCAGAACCGCTTCCGGCTCGCCCAGGTAGGTCAACACCGTGCGATGATGGTCGGCGTCTGGCACCACACTGAGCAATTTGATCCCCTCGACCTGGCGGATTGCCTCGGCAACCTGCTCGATCACTTCGGGTCGACGACCTTCGCTGATATTGGGAACGCACATCAGGATTTGCATGTTGAAACACTTTCTCTGGCGATTCGGGAGTTGAGGCTTTAGAGCCTATCCGAAAAACCGTACGAGCGGCATCCCTATGCCGCTTATACCGACGCATAGGGATGCGTCGGCTGCGTTTTTCGGATAGGTCGGCTGCGTTTTTCGGATAGGTCGGCTGCGTTTTTCGGATAGGCTCTTAGCCGGTCTACATCTGGTGATTAAAATCCGGCTAAAGCCTCGACTCCGCTCGTTCGGGCGCGGTCTGGAGACCGGCTCGAACCGGGCGCCGGGTTGGGGCGCAGCGTGCTGCGTCCCTCAGGTTGTGTCCGATCTCCGACCATGCCGCCGTTACGGTTTCGGATCGGTTGTCGACAATGCGGCTTGTTCGTGCATGGGCATCTTGATCCCATGCACGTGCGCGAATTCGATCGCCTGCTCATACCCCGCATCGGCATGGCGGACAACGCCCAGGCCAGGATCGACGGTGAGCACACGTTCCAGGCGGCACGCGGCCTCCGGCGTGCCATCGGCGACGATAACCTGCCCGGCATGGATGCTGTAGCCGATGCCCACCCCGCCGCCGTGGTGGATACTGACCCATGTGGCGCCACAGACAGCATTGAGCAGTGCATTGAGCAATGGCCAGTCGGCAATGGCATCTGAGCCATCGCGCATTCCCTCGGTCTCGCGGTTCGGCGAGGCCACCGAGCCGCTGTCCAGGTGATCGCGGCCGATCACAATCGGCGCACTGACCTGCCCCGTAGCGACCAGTTCGTTGAATTTCAGCCCGGCCCTGGCCCGTTCGCCGTAGCCCAGCCAGCAAATGCGCGCCGGCAAGCCTTGAAACGCAACCTTTTTCTGGGCCATGCGGATCCAGCGATGCAAATGTTCGTCATCGGGAAAGAGAGAAAGAATCGCCTCGTCGGTGGCGTAAAGGTCTTGCGGATCGCCGGAAAGAGCGACCCAGCGAAATGGGCCTTTGCCCACACAAAAAAGCGGGCGAATGTAGGCCGGGACAAAGCCGGGGTAATCAAAGGCGTTGCGCACACCGGCATCGAAAGCGCGCTGACGGAGGTTGTTGCCGTAATCAAAGACCACGCTGCCGCGTGCCTTGAATTCGAGCATCGCCTGCACATGGCGGGCCATGGACGCACCAGAACGACGTTGGTATTCGACAGGATCGCGAACGCGCAGGTCGGCGGCCTCGGCCAGGGTCATACCGGCAGGAACATAGCCGTATAGGGGGTCATGAGCCGAGGTTTGATCGGTCACCACGTCGGGCGTTACGCCACGGACGACCAGTTCAGGGAGCACCTCGGCCGCATTGCCGATCAACCCCACCGAAAGCGGCTCCTGACGCCCCAGTGCAGCCTCGACCCAGGTCATCGCTTCTTCCAGGTTGTCGGTGATCCGGTCGATCTGGCGCAAAGCAAGTCGCCGCTCTGCCCGCGCCCGGTCAACTTCGACGATCAGGCCGACCCCTTCGTTCATCGTGATCGCCAACGGCTGCGCCCCGCCCATCTCGCCCAGCCCGGCCGTGAGCACCAGACGTCCCTTGAGGCTGCCCCATCCATGTTGACGGGCCAACGCCCCCAGTGTTTCATAGGTGCCCTGCAGGATGCCCTGCGTGCCGATGTAAATCCAGCTTCCGGCCGTCATTTGACCGTACATTGTCAGACCGGCCTGTTCCCAGCGGTCAAAATTTTCCTGGGTGGCCCAGGCAGGCACGATGTTCGAGTTGGCCAAGAGAACGCGAGGGGCATCGAGATGGGTGCGAAAGACGGCAACCGGCTTGCCCGATTGGATCAGCAATGTCTCATCCGGTTCAAGCGCACGCAGAGTCGTCAGAATGGCCTCAAAACATGCCCAGTTGCGAGCGGCTTTGCCGCGTCCTCCGTAGACGATCAAGTTGTCGGGATCGCCGGCAACCTGGGGATCGAGGTTGTTTTGCAGCATCCGATAAGCCGCTTCGATCGACCAGTTCTTGCAATTCAAGGTTGTGCCTCTTGGGGCACGGATGGTACGCTTCATTGCATAACCTCCTTTGTATGCCCTTGATAATTCGCCGATGCATAGGGATGCGTCGGCCACAGGGATGCGGCCACAGGGATGCGACCACAGAGATGCGGCCACAGAGATGCGGCCACAGGGATGTGCCGATCCGCTCAAGCCTCAACTCCCTTTTCGGGATTCGCCGGAATCTGGGATGGCGATACAGCCTTATGATTTTAATTGAAACGCAAATCGTTTGCCAAAACGACGCAACAACTTGAGAATCGGTGCGCCGAACAAAGCCAGCAAGAGGAAATTGCCGCCGGCCCGTGCCGCATCCCACCACAATGAAGTTAATACATAAAACACCATATAGCGTTTTAGAGTTTCCAACGGGCCAATGCCCGGTTGCCAGTACATGCCGGCCTGGGTAACATCAAAGACAAAGGGCCAAAACCAGATGTTCATCACAAAACCGAACAACAGTCCCCAGAACACTCCCCAGACGCAAAGCATGGCCACTTCCAGGGATAATTTGGGCAATCTGGGCAACCACCCAGAGGTCAGCCCCACCCAGCCCAAGGCCAGCATCTGGTAGGGCATCCACGGGCCAACGCCGGCCCCCAGCAGCGCCGAAACGGCCAGCGACAACGCGCCGAGCAAAAAGCCAAAGGTAGGGCCATAGCAATAGCCGGTGAGGATCGGCAGCACAAACATTGCCGAAAAGCCGGACGGGCCGGGCACAGCCCGCAACACGGCATTGATCGCGCAAAGCACGCCCAACACGGCGGTCATCTTGGCATTCAGCCCTGCTCCACCGATCAAGTTGTTCAGCAACGTCCCGAGCGAGAGCACGATCAACAGAATAAACATCAACGGCGCATCTTGGGCGTGCGCCACACTCCCCATTCCGACCTCGGTTTGTGGCAAAGGTTGGAAAAAAGGGTACAGAAAGGCAGCCACGCCGATCAGGCTGACCAGGGCCAGGATCGCTGAACCGGTCAGGCGCGCAATACCTCTTTCACCTTGACTCATCAAGCAGCGCCTCCAGCGCAATCAACCGGCTATGAAATTCTTCTCTGATCTGTGCCCGGAGCGGATTAACAGACCGTTCGGGCAACGCCAGATAGGCCCGACAGATACGGGCTGCGTCAGCGTAACGACGTTGCCGGTTGTAAATCTGGTACAACCGCTCATAAGGTCGCACCCCGTCAAAGGCATCGGCCACATTTTGCTCATACAGCAAGGTTGCCTCACGCACCCGCCCGGTCCGTTCACACGCTTCGGCCTGCCGATTGCGCTCGATCATCACATGCAGCACCTGGTCGGCAACGCTCAAGTAAACGTTCGCGTCGGCATGTGGTGTGTCGGTGCCGGGGTCGCTGAGCACTGCGCGACTCTTGTCGATCAATTCGTCATAGATGCGCTGACGTGGCACACCACGCGCTACCTGCTCCTCGACCACCTGGGCAAGCCGCACCTTGAGGCCACTGCCCGCCCGGACACGTTTGAGTCGTTTGGGCTTTTTTTTGAGCAACGAGAGCATGTTTATACGAACAGAAATGGGTCGCCGGTGGGAATGTGGGTAACCGGCACACCGGGCACCACCTCATGCAGCCAATCGACCAGCCAGGCCATCCCGGGCTCTTCACTGTTGGCGTGGCCGAGGACGATCAGCGCCTTTTTTTGACCGAGCGCAATGGCATCGCGCACGTATTCGCACGTCTCCCACTCGTTGATCTCACCGACCACCAGCACATCGATTTCCCGGCGCAAAGCGCGAATCTGATACTCGCCGCTCATGGCGCCGGCTACCATCCCTACCCGGTGGCATGGCATGTCTAACGCGCCGACCACACGTACCGTACCGATACCGAGTTTTTTCTTGAACACCTGGGCCAGGTCACCCAACGAGGTCTGCGGGATGACGTATAGTGGGAGGCCCGACGGATCGAGGTCATACTGCCAGCCAAGGGCCGCGGTGACGCCGGCCAGGATGCCATCGGGTTGGTGGCGATGCCAGTAGTCGTGAAAGCGCCATACCACCAGCTTGCGGTCTTGGATCAGTTTTAATTTGGCCTTGTACACCGGATCATCCCCCAGCCAATCGACCCGATCGAGATGGTTGTAAAAGATCGGCTCGTGGGTGATCACCAGGTTTGCACCGAGCTCGGCGGCCCGCTTGAGCACGGCATAGGTGGCCAGAAACGTGGTGACAATGCCGGTAACCGGCTGCGACGGATCTCCGGCTTTGAACACATCTACCGTTTCCGCCAACGGTCCGCCGGGAATGCGGGCAATGATTGCGTCAATGACGCTTTGAATGGTTTGGGACATCGCACAACCTCCTGAACCGGTCTTGAACTACAAGATTTCTTAACGTGTCAGCACCATCACCTGATAGGTGTCGAGGCGCACCTGGCCGCTTACCTGTTTGTCGGTCAACAGGTCTTGCCATGTTTGGGTGCCCAAATTGAGCATCGTTGGGCCGGCGTTGAAATTCATCAAAAAGACAAATCGGTGTGTGCCGTCGGTGCGCAATTGGGCAGAAACACCGTGCGGCAGCTCAACATCCAGTGAACGCAAAAGGCCGATTTTTTCACGTAATGCACTGTAAAAATCGTTCAAAAAGCGAGCATCATTGTTCGAGGCGATGTAATAGGCTTTACCTGTGCCATAGGTGTTGACCGTCAGGGCGGGATAGCCGGCGTAAAAGTCATCGGTAAAAGTTGCCAGCACCTGCGCCTTTTCGGCATGGATCAGATCGCAGTAATCGCGCGCTTCATACTCACCGTGTAGATTCAAGCCGTTGCCCTCGACCGGCAACACGGCATTGCGGTCATCTGGATACAGCGCGTCGATCTCTTCGGCCCACACCCCTAGCACCTGGCGCAGTCGACCGCCGGGCCAACCGCCGAGGATGCACAGGTCGTTCTCGTCCACGATCCCCGTCCAATAGGTCGTAACCAGCGTGCCGCCGTTGCGGACAAAGGCCGCGATCCGTTCGTCAACGCCGGGCTTGAGCATATACAGCATCGGTGCGATCAGCAGTTTGTATTTGGAAAAGTCCTGCTCCATATCGATGACATCAACCGGGATGCCCCGCCGCCAAAAGGCGCGATAATGATCTTGGCATGCGCTGAGATAGCCTTTGTCGCCCCGACGGGGGCCTTGGGCATCGTTCAGCGCCCACATGTTTTCCCAATCATAGATGATCGCCACGTCAGGGCGTACGGTGGTGCCGATGACGGCGTCGAGCTTTTCCAGCTTGCGGCCGAGATCGGCCACATCGGCAAAGACCCGGGTGTGTTCATGCCCGACATGATCGACCACCGCGCCGTGAAATTTTTCGGCCGAGCCACGGCTTTTGCGCCACTGGAAATACTGCACCGTGTCGGAGCCGTGTGCTACGGCCTGCAAGGAGGAAAGCGCGTGCATCCCCGGCCGTTTGACCTTGGCGGCCGGCATCCAGTTGGTGGCACTGGGCACGCTCTCCATCAGCATAAAGGGTTGTCCTCCCTTGAGGCTGCGGTTCAGGTCGTGGACAAAAGCCACTTCGGCGGCCAGGGCCACATCGTCGCCGGCATGCCAGCGCGGATAGCTGTCCCAGGCGATCACGTCGAGGTAGGGTGCCAGTTTCCAATAGTTGAGGCCGGGAAAGGTGCCCATTATGTTGGTGGTCACCGGTGCAGTGGAGAACTGACGCAGGGCAGCGATTTCGTGGCGCATAAAATCAACCGTTTGATCGGTGACAAAACGTTTCCAATCCAGGTTGAGGCCGTGCACCGAGGTCTCGCCGAACTCGCTCGGAGCTTCGATCTGTGACCAATCGCTGTAGGTGTGGCTCCAAAAGGCCGTCCACCAGGCCTGATTCAGCGCGTCGAGGCTGCCATATTTGCGCTTGAGCCATTGGCGAAAGGCGTTTTGACACAGTTCACAATAGCATGCCCCGTTGTACTCGTTGGAAAGATGCCAGACCAGCAATGCCGGATGGTTAGCATAGCGCTCGGCCAACCGTGAGTTGATCGCCCACACCTTTTCGCGGTAGATCGGCGAAGTGAGGCAGTGGTTGTGCCGCTGACCAAAGTGGTTGCGTCCACCGTCTGGGCGCACACGTAACACTTCGGGATATTTTTGCGCCAGCCAGGCCGGACGGGCCCCGCTGGGCGTGGCCAACACCACATAGCCTCCGGCATCGGCGATCATATCCATCACCCGGTCCAGCCAGTCAAAATCATATTGTCCCTCGGCCGGTTCCAACCGTGACCAGGCGAAAATGCCCACCGTCATGGCATTGCAATGGGCCAGTTTCATCAGGCGCATGTCTTCTTTCCAAACGGCCTCCGGCCACTGGTCGGGATTATAGTCGCCGCCGTGAAGTATATGCGGACATTTGGCGTTAATTGGAGCATAACGTTCAGACATAACTTTGCCTTTCAATGTATGCCATTCTAGGCCGACGCATAGGGATGCGTCGGCCACTCCATAGGGATGCGTCGGCCACTCCATAGGGATGCGTCGGCCACTCCATAGGGATGCGTCGGCCACTCCATAGGGATGCGTCGGCCACTCCATAGGGATGCGTCGGCCACTCCATAGGGA